>Ga0137409_10000646_pt1 | contig 38418 bp, 32 predicted proteins | sample CZODoug1_16funga_FD_122059 | JGI IMG/M metagenome (GOLD analysis project Ga0137409, IMG submission 122059) | Vadose zone soil fungal communities from Angelo Coast Range Reserve, California, USA - CZODoug1_16fungal (Hybrid Assembly) | ecosystem: Environmental > Terrestrial > Soil > Vadose zone... | reverse complement strand
GCAAGACCGGCACAACGGCTGAAGCACTAAACCACAGCGACATGCCCAGCAGCTCGGCCAGCGACAGCAACACCAGAGCCCGCCAGCGAGCAGACGACGGAGCTTGTATGGTCACTTCTTCCATTGATTGTTGGCCGCGGCCGCTCATGAAATGAGCGCAGAGAATACTACAAAAGCAAAACGGCAGGTCGTAAAACCTGCCGGGTACTGGAGGAGGTGAGAACTAAAGCTTTAGCTAGCGTGCTTCGCCAACAAGCAACTTAAAGGTTGCATTCGAAACTAAGCTACGGCCATAACCACATCTTCGGGGATGGACTCTGGCAAGTTTAACCTAACTTGCTTGCGGCGCTTGTTCTCATACATAGCAATGTCGGCTGTGGCCATCAGATCTTCAAGCGATTGTGTGCCGGCGGCATCAAGCTGGGCCACTCCGATGCTTAGCGAAAGCTTGTAGGGAACGATTCCCCTGGCGTTGTAGTTTGCAAACTTCTGCTCCAGACGTGAGCGGAGCTTATCAATGCCTTCATCCTCCGCAACCGCTGCGAGCGCGGTAAACTCGTCGCCGCCCAGACGGGCGAGCACATCCGAAGAGCGGAAAGTCTCTTTGAGCAGCTCCGCGGTCTTAATCAAAGCGCGGTCACCCTCTTTGTGACCAAACGAGTCGTTGATTGCCTTCAAGCCATCAAGATCAGCATAAATGATTACCACGGCCTGATTGGTGCGGTGTAGTGAAGCGAGGTGCTGCTGCGAAAACGCCATGAAACCGCGACGGTTATAAAGGCCGGTTAGCTCATCGGCCAGCGAAAGGGTGTGAATCGCCGCTTCCGCTCGTTTGCGCTCAGTGATGTCCTGGATTTGAAAGATCAAGTGAAGTGGTTCGCCTTTCGCGTCGCGAACCAGTGAGGCGCTGCTTGAGGCCCACACATCATGGCCCAGTTTATGAATGTAGCGCTTCTCCAACTGGGAGGTAAAAGTGTCGCCGGAAAGCATCCGGTAAATCTCGGCCAGATCGTTGCCAAGATCGTCGGGGTGAGTAATCGCCTGAAAATCCCAAGTCAGCAATTCAGCTTCGGAGTAGCCAACAATTTCTGAAAGCGATCTGTTTACGCGCAGCCAATTGCCTTCGGGCGAGACCAGCGCCATGCCAATCGCTGCGTAATCAAACGCATTGCGGAAGTGCTCTTCGCTCTCGACCAGAGCCCGACTGATCCGCTTCTGTTCGGCGATGTATTTATTAAGCTCTGCAACGTGGAGCTTCGCCTGGTCTGCCGTCGCGGCCGACGTTTCCACGTTTGCCAGGTAAGTTCGATAAGTGAAATAGACGATCACGATGATCGGGGCCGTGGCAATGAAAGCATAAAAGCCAACACTGGCAATCAACCTTCCCACGATAGCCGCGCCGGAAGCGCCCGCAAAGTAGGTCAGCGAAGTCCACATGAAGTTTGCGCGCCAGCTATGCCAGACACTCTGATTAGCTTTCAGCGCCACACCTACAGCGATCAGCCCGGAGTTTAAGATGTATTGCACCAACGCCATTACACACAAAGCGATGATCAGGGTTGATGAATAGCCGCTGCTCAGGTTGATTGCCGGGAACCCGAGCTGGAGCGTGGAGGCGGTAATGAAGGTCGCTACCGACATCACTCCGGCGTTGAAGAAAAGCACCTTCGACTGTCTGGTGAAGCGCAGGGAGGAACAAAAGGCCTCGGCAGCAGCAAGCAGGACTGCCGCTTCCGTGCCGAATAACAGGATCGCGAGAAAAACGAAGGTATCCGAAACGGAGATTTCGCCGCGACCTCCAGGAATCTTGATCGTGATTCTCGAACCTATCGTGATCGTGATCACAACGAGAGCAATAAATTCTGCATCGAGACGAGCGATCGGCAAGCGGTAGGCACAAAGCACGGTCACGGCTGCACCGATAAGTGCAACCGAAAGCAAGTATGCGCTCCTGACTTTTTGTTTATCCACTTTCTGTTCTCGCCCGTTGCTTGAACTGCGGGCCTCAGACCTGCTTTGAGGCGTTTGCCCAGAGGCTCTGAATAGACTCCACCCAACCTCCAACGTCTCGACTTGGCAAGCGCTATTCCCCAGTTCACCCGCGAATAACTGCGAATTAACCTACCAAATCGGAAGAATTTGCGGCCTGACCGGTCAGGCAATTAGTCAATCTGAGTTGGCTTCTTCAATTTGACATAAACGTTTCCGCTTTGACATGAACCGTAAACGCGATAACGCGTAAACTGCTTCTGTTCTCTGTCCTAAAGGGCCAGGTCGAATCGTGGTACTCTGAACGGCAATCAACCCCGAGAATCAGGAGCAGTTGGCAGACGGCAATCGGCAGAAGACTGACGTTCCCGATAAACTTTTAGTTTGTCGGGGCACACGGCAAGCTAAAGCTTATCGGACATGGGCGCCGTGTTAAGTTAATCGCTATGAGTGAGTTCTTCGGATCGTTATCGGCAACCTTCGGCAAGTCTTCGGACGCCGAACAGCCGGTCAGAGCTGAGATCTTCAGCGTTGAGCGACTCGAGCAATACGCGCTGACGCTTGCCGCTCAGCACAACACCGTCACGAAGAAAGGCCGCGCACAACTCTTGCCGCGCCTCGAAGATAACGGCCGCAAACTCGTCGCCGCTTATCGCTCGCTGGTCGAAGCCATTCGCAACGGCCGCCCGATCTCACCGGCAGCGGAGTGGCTTATCGATAATTTTCATATCGTCGAAGAACAACTGCGCGAGATTCGCGAAGACCTGCCGAAGAGTTACTACCACGAGCTGCCGAAGCTTGCCGAAGGTGAGCTCAAAGACTATCCGAGAATTTACGCGATGGCTCTCGAGCTCATCGCGCACACCGATTGCCGGCTCGACACCACCACCCTGCGCCGCTTCATTGCCGCTTATCAAACTGTAGCCCCGCTATCGATCGGCGAATTGTGGGCCGTCGCAACCACGCTGCGCCTGGCGCTGGTGGAAAATCTACGTCGGCTTGCCGTGGAGATCGTGCGTGCGCGCGAAGAGCGCGACCAGGCCGACAAGCTTGCCGACAAGTTGCTCGAGCTCGCCTCGCGCCAGCCCAGCGCGCTGATTCCGCTGGTTGCCGAGCGCCTGGGAAAATTCCAGAAGCTGCCGCAATCGTTTGTAGTTCAACTGGTGCAACGTCTTCGTGAGCAGGATCCGGCGGTCATGCCGGTGACGGAGTGGCTCGAGAAACAACTGGCCCGCCAGAGCGCCAACATCGAGCAGATCATCCATGCTGAACATCAACGCCAGGCGGCGACGCAGGTCACTGTCGGCAACATCATCACCAGCATGCGTTTGCTGTCGACGCTCGACTGGCGCGACTTCTTCGAGAGCGTCAGTTTGATCGAGCCCTTGTTGGGAAAGGATCCGGCCGGCGCTTACGCGAAGATGGAGTTTATTACGCGCGATCGCTACCGACACGTCGTCGAGCGTATTAGCAAACGAACGCACGCGAATGAACTCGAGGTCGCGCGGGCTGCGGTAAAACTTGCTGAAGCGGCGACGATGGTTGCGGGCGAGGGAAGCGTCGGCGAAGCGAAAAGTAAGAATGCTGACTACTTAAACGCGAGTCCGGAATCGCACGTGGGTTTTTATTTTGTCGATGATGGCCTCACCCAGTTGGAAGCAGATTTTGCTTATCGTCCCAAACCGATAGAAAGTCTGCGTCGTTTTATTCTGCGACATGCAACGGGCGTATACCTCGGCACGCTCGCGTTTCTCACTTTCCTGATAGTTGCCCTGCTCGTTTTCGCGCTTTATGTCAGCGCCGGCACCCTCTCCAGCTGGCCGTTGCTGATCATTGCGGCCCTACTCGCGCTGATTCCCGCCAGCGATCTCGCCGTCAGCGTCTTGAACTGGGATATCACGCATTTGTTTCCGCCGCGCCTGGTGCCACGGATGGGGACGGCCGATGGTGTTCCTGAAGAAGCAGGCACGATGGTGGTGGTGCCGACGATCTTTTCCAGTGAGTCGCAGGTAAATGAGCAACTCGAAAAACTCGAGGTGCATTTTCTTGCCAACCAGGACCAGCATATTTATTTCGCGCTGCTAAGCGATTTTGCCGATGCCCAAACGGAAGAAACAGCAAACGACTCGCTGCTGCTCGACGCCGCCACCGCCGGCATCGCGGACCTCAATCAACGTCACGGCAAAGAACTTGCGCCACGTTTTTTTCTCTTTCACCGGCGCCGTCAATGGAATCCGGGCGAAGACAGATGGATGGGATGGGAACGAAAGCGCGGCAAGCTGGAAGAGTTGAATCGTCTGCTGCGCGGCGCTACCGACACCAGCTTCACGACCATTAACGGAACGACAGCAAGCGAGACGGAAAAGAATGCTGAGCAGGCTTTGCTGCGAAAAATCCGTTACGTAATAACGCTGGATTCCGATACGCAGCTTCCACGCGATGTGGCCCGCAAACTCGTAGGCGCGGCGATTCATCCGCTCAATCGACCGAAGCTGGATCCCGCGCTCAACCTGGTCCGGCGCGGTTATGGCATCGTGCAGCCGCGCGTTAGCATCTCGCTCGTCAGCTCCTCGCGATCGAAGTTTGCCCGAATTTTTTCCGGCAACACCGGCATCGATCCTTACACGACCGCGGTTTCCGACGTCTATCAGGATCTTTTTGGCGAGGGCAATTTTACCGGCAAAGGTCTCTACGACGTTGATGCCTTCGAAGCGGCCCTGGCGGATCGGGTTCCGGAAAACTCGCTGCTCAGTCACGATCTATTCGAATCGCTGTTTGCGCGCGCCGCGCTGGCTACCGATATCGAGCTGTTGGACGACTACCCGTTGTCCTACGACACATACGCGAAACGACAGCATCGCTGGACGCGCGGCGACTGGCAAATCCTGCGCTGGGTCTTTCCCACTGTCCCCGATGCGAACGGTCGTCAGACGCGAAATCCGCTGCCGTTAATTTCTCGTTGGAAAATCCTCGACAACCTGAGACGCAGCCTGGTGGCGCCGGCAATGTTCTTGTGGCTACTTGCGGCCTGGACTGTTTTCCCGGGCTCACCACTGCTCTGGAGTTTGTTTATCGTCATCACCATCGCGTTTCCGGTCTATCTCCACGTGACGACGAGTCTCCTGATCCATCCGCGGGGCGTTCCCTGGACCAGCCACTTCTGGAGCGTTTGGGGCGACGTCAGAACAAATACCGCGCAGGTGGCGCTGTCTGTAGTGTTTCTGCCGCATCAGGCTTACCTGATGACCGACGCTATAGTCCGCACAATCTATAGAAAACTGGTTTCGCGAAAGAAGTTGCTTGAGTGGGTCACGGCCGCCGACGCGGAGAAAAGTGCGCGGCGCAATTTCGTTGCTTTCTTTTGGTTCATGTTGCCCGCCGAGTTACTGGCGGGCCTGGCCGCAGGACTTACTCTACTTTCGCGACGAGCAGCGTTCGGAGTGATGATCGCATTTGTGGCGGCCTGGGCCCTTTCGCCTTTTGTCGCTTACTGGATCAGCATCCTGCGCCCGCCGGAACGCAAGGTACTGAGCTTCAGCGACGCTCAGTTTGCTCGGCTGGTTTCGCGGCAGACCTGGCGTTTCTTTGAGACGTTCGTGGGCGCCGAGGACAACTGGCTGCCGCCGGATAATTTTCAGGAGGACCCCGCCCCCGTCATTGCGCATCGCACGTCGCCGACCAACATCGGCTTACTCTTCCTCGCCACCGCCGCCGCGCACGATCTCGGCTATGTCGGATCGCTGGAATTTCTCGAGCGTCTGGAATTGACTTTTGCGACTCTCAAGAAATTGGGAAAGTTTCACGGTCATTTTTTCAACTGGTACGACACAAAGAGCCTCGATCCACTTTACCCACAGTACATCTCCACCGTAGATAGCGGGAATCTGGCCGGCCACGCGATCGCGTTGAAGCAAGCCTGTATCGAGCTGCCCGACGCGAAACTATTCGACGAGCGAATCAGCAAAGGGCTCGCGGACACAATCAACGCGATTTCGGTCGAGGCCGGAAGGCTTGTTAGTTTTCGACAGCGCACGGACGTTGTGACTGTCAGTCAGTTGCGTGACGAGATTGAAGCTTGCCAGCGGTTGGTTGCAGTCCCGGCCCGGCACAGTTTGCCGTCGTGGTTTCTGCTGTTTGAATCGTTGCGGCAGCGGACGTCGGAAATTGAAGACATCATTAACGCGCTGGCCCACGAGCATGGCGAAGTCAACTTCAAGGAACTGCGCTGGTGGTTGGGCGCCCTACAGCATCAGGTGAGTTCCTGCCGCCGCGATGCCGACACGCTCGTACCGTGGGGGCGTTTGCTTTCGCAGCTCCAGGCAGACATAGCCGCGGACGGCGTAAAGAAAGATGACCAATGGCCGCAGCTTCTGAGTCTGCTTAACGCCGTGCCCTCGTTGGCTGAGGTGCCGCAGTTCTGCGACAGCGCGTTGGTCCAACTGGCAGCCTTGCAAACCAGCCTGCCCGATCAAGCCAGCGAGACGGTTGCGAAGCTGGCCGAGGCGCTCGAGCAGGCAACTGGCGCGGCGGCGGATCTCTTGTCGCGGCTCAGCCAACTGGCCTACACCGCCAACCAGCTCATGGAGGAAACTGATTTCAATTTTCTCCTCGATCCGGAGCGGAAAGTATTTACCGTTGGGTACAACGTCTCGGCCCAGGTTGCCGACAACTCTTACTACGATCTGCTGGCTTCGGAAGCACGGCTCGCAAGCTTTGTGGCGATCGCGAAAGGAGACGTGCAGCAGGAGCAGTGGTTCCGTTTGGGTCGTCAACTGACTCAGGTCGATGGCGGACGCGCCCTCATTTCCTGGACCGGAACCATGTTTGAGTATTTGATGCCGTTGCTGGTGATGCGCAATTATCCCGGCACGCTGCTCGATGAAACGTATCGCACCATCGTCAAGCGGCAAATCGAATACGGCGAGGAACGCAGCGTTCCCTGGGGAGTCTCCGAATCTGCTTACAACGTTCGCGACATTAATTTGAATTACCAATACGGACCGTTTGGCGTGCCCGGTCTGGGATTGAAACGCGGACTGATCGAGGACCTGGTGGTGGCGCCTTACGCCACGATGCTGGCAGGCGAAATTAATCCGCGCGCCGCAATGGCTAACCTGCGACGCCTCGAGAAAGATGGAGCGCTCGGCGCCTACGGTTATTACGAGGCGATTGATTACACGCCGGAACGCCTGCCGCAGCGCCAGCGCCATGTTTTGATCCGCGCTTTCATGACTCACCATCAGGGCATGAGTCTGGTCGCGCTCAACAACGTGCTGCACGACGATCGGATGGAGAATCGCTTCCATGCCGATCCGCTGGTGCAGGCGACTGAATTGTTGTTGCAGGAACGCATTCCGGTTGGCGTGCCGGCGGCGCATCCGCGCGCGGAAGAAGTCTTGACCGGTCGGGTGGCGCAAACGCCGCAGGGAATGATCACGCGCGTTTACCACCGCGTCGATACAGAGACGCCGCGGACACAGTTGCTGTCGAATGGAATTTACAACGTCATGGTCACGGTCGCTGGCAGCGGTTATTCCAACTGCGGCGTCAATGCGGTGACGCGCTGGCGCGAAGATGTCACGCGCGATAACTGGGGCACCTTTATTTATCTGCGCGACGTGCGGAGCGGCGCTGTCTGGTCCGCAAGTTATCAACCCGTGCTGAAACGGCCGCAATCGTATGAGGTCGCGTTTTCCGAGGACAAGGCCGACTTCTGGCGCAACGATGCCGGCATCATGACCCACATGGAAATCGTCGTGTCTGCCGAGGACAACGCCGAGGTCCGCCGCGTTTCGCTAACGAATAATTCGCTGCGCACCCGCGAGATCGAGCTGACGAGTTACGCGGAAGTGGTTCTCAATACACCGCAGGCCGACGCTGCCCATCCGGCTTTTAGTAACCTCTTCATCGAAACGGAATTCTTCTCGTCGGAAAACGCTATCCTGGCCCATCGCCGCCAACGTGCCGTGGACGACGAACCTATCTGGGGCATTCACGTAGTGGTTGTCGAAGGCGAACACGTCGGCGCGGTGCAGTATGAAACCGACCGCGGGCGATTCCTGGGCCGTGGCCACACGACCGCGGATCCGATTGCGGTAATGGAAGACCGGCCGCTGTCGAACACGACTGGCCCGGTGCTCGATCCGGTGTTCAGTTTGCGCCGGCGCGTCAGAATCCGGCCGAACCAAACGGTGCGTTGCTCCTTCTCGACTATCGTGGCACGTTCGCGCGAGCAGGCGGTGATGCTGGCGGACAAGTATCACGACCCGAATACTTTTGACCGCGAACTGCGCCTGGCCTGGACCAAGGCACAGGTTGAGATGAGCCACCTGAACATCGACGCCGAAGAGGCGCACCTGTTTCAGCGTTTGGCCTCGCGGATTATTTATTCGGATCCTTCGCTGCGACCGCGGCCACACGTGCTCGAGCTGAACACCAAAGCGCAGTCGGCCTTATGGGCCTATGGCATCAGCGGCGACTTGCCGATCCTGGTGGTGCGCGTCGACAAGGCTGCCGATCTTCCGATCGTGCGCAAGATCGTGCGCGGTCATGAGTATTTGCATTACAAGGGACTAAAGATCGATCTGGTAATTCTCAACGACAACCCGACCACCTATCTGCAATCGTTGCAGCGGGAACTCGAGACGATGATTCGCACCAGCGGTCTGGGAAGTTTGCAGGACAAACCCGGCGGCGTCTTTTTGCGTCGCACCGATCAGATGCCGGAAGCAGATCGCATTTTGCTGCATGCCGTGGCGCGGGCGGTCATCGTTACCGAGCGTGGTCCGCTCGAGGATCAGCTCGAGCGTCCGGAAGTGACCGAAGTATTGCCCGATCTTTTTGTGGCGCGCCTGCCTTCGCAAACCTATCCGGAGCCGACCGTCGCGCCGCCGGAGTTAACTTTCTTCAACGGGCTCGGCGGATTTCATCAGGGTGGCCGCGAATATGTGACGCTGCTCGGCGCGGAACAATGGACGCCGGGGCCCTGGGCCAACATCATTGCCAACAAAGACGAGTTTGGTTTTCAGGTTACCGAAACCGGTGCGGGTTATACCTGGTCAGTAAACAGCCGCGAGAATCGGTTGACGCCGTGGTCCAACGATGCTGTGAGCGATCCGCCCGGCGAGATTGTTTACCTGCGCGACGAAGACACCGGCACCGTCTGGTCAGCCACACCGTTGCCGATTCGCGAAACCGAGCCCTACATAATCAGACATGGCCAGGGCTATTCCGTTTTTGAGCACAACAGCCACGGCATCTCGCAGGAATTGCTGCTGTTCGCACCGCTCGATTCGTCCGTCAAGATTTCGTTGCTGCGCCTGCGCAATCGCAGCGACAGAAAAAGAAAGCTGACGGTCACCCTCTATAACGAGCTGGTGCTCGGCGTGGCTCGGATCACTTCCGCGCCGTATGTAATCACCGAGATCGATCAGAACGCCGGAACGATCTACGCACGCAATCCTTTCAACAACGAATTTGCCGGCCGCGTCGCGTTTGTGGCAACGAATGAAAAAGTTTCCAGCGCCACCTGCGATCGCAAAGAATTTATCGGCCGCAACGGCACGCTGACTCGTCCAGCGGCGTTGCGCCGGGAAAGCCTGGCCGGCCGCGACGGCGCTGGGCTCGATCCCTGCGCCGCGCTGCAAACGACCATTGAGCTGGCGCCGCACGAAGGACGCGAGGTGATCTTTCTGCTGGGCGAAGCCACGTCGCGGGAAGAAGCAGAGGCAGTGGTTGCAAAATTTACTCACGCCGGAAATGTTAACGACGCCTTTGAAGATGTGTTGACACACTGGGACACGCTGCTCGGCACGATTGAGGTCAAGACTCCGGACGCAGCGATGGACACAATGCTCAATCGCTGGCTGCTTTACCAGACCTTGTCGTGTCGCATCTGGGCGCGCTCGGCGTTTTATCAGTCCGGCGGCGCGTTTGGTTTTCGCGATCAGTTGCAGGATGTGATGGCGCTCTGTTACAGCATTCCGGCAATCGCGCGCCAGCAGATACTGCTGGCCAGCAGTCACCAGTTCAAGGAGGGTGACGTGCAACATTGGTGGCATCCGCCTACCGGCCGCGGCGTCCGCACGCGCATCTCCGACGATCTTTTGTGGCTTCCGTTTGTGACGACTTTCTATGCGACCGTCACCGGTGATCGCTCGGTGCTTGACGAAGTGACGCCGTTTCTCGAGCAGCCGTTGCTGAAACCCGAAGAGCACGAGGTATACATGCAGCCGTCAGTCTCCGCCGAGTCGGCCTCGGTTTATGAACACTGCGTGCGCGCGCTCGATCGCAGTTTGACAGTTGGCCCACACGGTCTGCCTTTGATGGGTTCGGGCGATTGGAACGACGGCATGAATCGCGTGGGCCATCTGGGCAGAGGCGAGAGCGTTTGGGTCGGTTGGTTTCTCTACAAGGTGCTGGAAGCGTTCGCTCCGTTATGCGACGACCGAAACGACCAAACGCGCGGCGATCGTTATCGCGAACATCTGGAAAAACTGAAGCGGGCGCTGGCGGAGAGCGGTTGGGACGGCGACTGGTATCGCCGCGCTTACTTCGACGACGGCACGCCGCTCGGCTCAGTGCAAAACGATGAGTGTCGCATCGACTCGATCGTGCAGTCGTGGTCGGTTATCTCCGGCGCGGCGGAAAGCTACCGGCAACAGCGGGCAATGGCCGCGGTTGAAGAATACTTGATACGACGCGGCGACGGTCTGGTGATTCTCTTCACGCCGCCCTTCGACCGCGGGAAGTTGGATCCCGGCTATATTAAGGGCTACGTGCCGGGCGTGCGCGAGAACGGCGGACAGTATACCCACGCGGCGCTGTGGACGTTGATTGCGTTTGCAATTCTCGGCGACGGCGAAAAGTCTGGCGAGCTCTTCTCGCTCTTGAATCCAGTCAACCATTCCTCGACGCGCGCTGGGCTGCATAAATATAAAGTGGAGCCTTACGTAGCCGTGGGCGACGTCTATGCGGTTCCGCCGCACACGGGCCGTGGGGGTTGGACGTGGTACACGGGCTCTGCGGGTTGGATGTATCGCGCCGGACTCGAAGAGATACTTGGTTTCAAGTTGCAGGCCGAACGTTTGCGAATCGATCCCTGCGTGCCGCGCTGGTGGCGCGACTTTGAGATCACCTACCGCCGCGACCACACCACGTATCGCATCAGAGTTGAAAACCCGCTCGCCGTGAGCCGCGGCGTGGCGAGTGTAGAGTTGGACGGCGCCCGCCAAGCCGACGATGAGATTCCCTTGAGCGATGACGGTCAAACACACGTTGTGCGTGTCGTGCTCGGCGAGAAACCAAAAAGCGATTCAGGCGAAGAAGAAGCCGAAGCGGCGCAGGAGCAACAAACGCGCAGCAGTTGACTGCGCTAAGGCTGGGAGCGCAGGCATCTTTACTGCAATGAGCGCGAAGCGCGAAGAAGCCTTAAGCGCGCTGCGCACGCTTGGCAGACAAGATGTCTGCGCTCCCAGCGGAGGCGGGTAGTCTGACTCCGTAACCGGCTTCATTTACCAATGTCCGAATAGCTTTACAGTTTGTCGAAGCGCCACCAGAAGCTAAAGCGTATCGGACATCGAAGGGACCCACCAACTTGCCCCTTGAATTCGCGCCACTCATGATATATTACGCGCCCCGGAGAGCACCAAACATTAGTCGGCTCGCGCTACCGGCATGAGGCTACTCGCACGGCACTCACAGTCTGAAACAAATCTCCGGTTTAAGTCATAGAGTAGTGAAGGGCTGCACGCGGTGACCGCATCGGAGCAACTTTCGCGACTGCTCCGTTTCAGTTGAACCCGCGGATATCCGGTTGGCCGCTTGGGAATTGCCGGCGAAGTTAAAACCAGTCCAAGCCTCGAAAGGATGCTCCCGATGGCTGATTCAGGTAACGACAATACACAATCCAACGACGCTGGTCAGACAGAAAATGATGAGTCTGTTCACCCGCGCAAGAACCCAAAGGTCCCTCCGGGCGACTCAATAGTCGGATTGAACGGGGCTATCGTGGCCGCACTCATTCTTATTGCCTTAACCGTCGGGCTTCTTTATAGCATCACCACCCAGTGGCCGGTGTGCGAGCTTCCGGAGGAAGCTGAAAACGCTAATGCCGCAGTCGCAAACACTAACCGGAGCGTGGCGACTGCGACTAACACTCCGGCAGCCACACCAGCCGCCAACGCTAACGCCGCCGCCAATGCCAATGCCGCGACGCCCAACAATACGAACGCCGCCGCCAGACGTACAAACACCGTCGCCCAAGGCGGCGCGTCCGCGCCGTCACCGGGAGCGAGCCCAACGCCGGCAAGTAATGTGAATTCAGGAGCGCCCGACGCGGACGGACTCGAACCAAATTCCGGGCCGATCACCGGCAAGACCCTGGTCACTATCAAGGGCAAGAACTTCGGGTCTACCACCAAAGGCGTGACAGTCAAGTTTGGCGAGCGAGAGGCTCTGGTCAACCAGGTCAGCGACAAGTCTCTTTCGGTCAGGACACCGAGGCACAGCGAAGGACTTGTAGACGTGACGGTCGCCAGGGACGGCGAAAGCGACGTGCTCTCGTCGGCATACACTTATACGTGTCCGGCCCCGACCGGCACCGGTCTGTTCTTCATGCTCATCATGGCCGGCGCGCTCGGCGGCTGCATCCACGCCCTGCGCTCGCTCTACTGGTATTCGGGTCAAGGCGAGTTGAAGTGGCGCTGGCTGCCGATGTATTTCACCTTGCCCTTCATCGGGGCGGCGATGGCAATGATCTTCAGTCTGCTGATCTTCGCCGGGTTCGTCGATAACGCGACCGGCAGGAGCCAGGCGCTCTTCATCATCGCCGTTGCGGGCCTCGTCGGAATGTTTAGCCAGCAGGCTTCGCTAAAACTCACCGACGTTGCCAATGCGTTCTTTACCAAACCGGGTGAGGGCAAAGACTCGCAGCCCCAGAAATCGATATCCGTGGGTGAGGGAAGGGCAACAAAGCCGACGCCCTTGACCATCACGGGAATGGATAAGAACACTGGAGCAGCCGCCGGCGGCGAGGAAGTGAAGATCACGGGAACCGGATTTTCCACGTCTAGCACAATCAGCTTCGGAGGCGTGGCGGTCGCCGGCATCAAGTCTTTAACGCCGACTGCGATCACCGTCGTGACTCCGGCGCACGCGGCTGGGGACGTCGAAGTCGAGATTAAATCCGGCGATCAGTCAGTCAGATTCCCAACCAAGTTCACGTACGCCTGAGTTACCTTGGACAAGAAGTAATTCAAGTAGTCCGCAAGCGGACGATAGCAGCCCAGCACTTTAAGTGCTGGGCTGCGCTTCTTGTGCGAAGCCAAATCACACCAAATAACACTAAAATTCTTCGTGAGAATTCGTGTGGCTTGGGGATCGTTCACAACCATATTAGTATCGGTCGTGCCAAGCCGGGACCGCAAGCATCTTGCCTGCTGCAACGTGGCCACGAGAGTTGAGACAGACAAGATGTCTGCGCGCCCAGCACCATCCGGCTCAAGAAGCGAGGAAAGAAAACATGCTAAAGACGAACCGTCGAAAACAGAATCTCCTGATGCTGTTGCTATTGCTGCAACTCTGCGTGGTGACAATGCTCGGGCAGAATTCCGTCAGCATCAAGATGAGCGTGGATGCTACCGACGCTGCACGCAGTGTGCTCCACACCACGCTGACGATTCCGGTTAAGCCCGGGCCGCTCTCGTTGTTTTATCCGAAGTGGATTCCCGGTGAACACAGTCCCACGGGACCGATCAACGATATGGTTGGATTGAAGCTAAGCGGAAATGGAAAGACCATCCCGTGGCAGCGTGACGACGTGGAGATGTTTGCTTTTTATTGTGAGGTCCCAGCGGGCGTGAGTGAGCTTGACGTGGTGTTTGACGATGTCTCCCAGCCCGCTACAACAATGAGCGCGCGGCTGGCGCGCATCAAGTGGAACCGGCTGGTCGTTTACCCGCGTGGAATGAGCAGCGATGCGGTGCGCGTGGATGCTTCGATCAAATTGCCGAGCGGTTGGAAGTTTGCGACGCCGCTGGCCGTGTTGCGAGAGCAGCGGGATGATGTCGAGTTCAAAGAAGTTTCGCTTTCCGAGCTAGTCGATTCTCCCCTGATCGCCGGCGCCAACTTTCGCAAGGTAGTTCTCACACCGGGACCAGTGTTACATGAGATGGATATTGTGGCCGACTCTCCCGCCGCTTTGGAAGTAAAGCCGGAGACGTTGCTCGGTTGGCAAAATCTGGTGAAGGAAGCAAACGCTTTGTTTGGCGCGCGACACTATCGCAGTTACCGGTTCCTCTTGACTCTGAGCGACTACGGCGGCGGCGAAGGCCTCGAGCATCACGAATCCAGCGAAGACGGAGTCGGCGAGAAAGCGTTCAGCGATCCGGGCCAGCTGATCGATCTCGGTGATTTGCTGGGCCATGAATACGCCCACTCCTGGAATGGCAAATATCGCCGGCCGGCGGATCTCACGATTCCGGATTTCGAGCAGCCCATGCACGGTGATCTGCTTTGGGTCTATGAAGGGTTGACGGAATATCTCGGCAAAGTTTTGCCGGCACGCAGCGGTCTCTGGATGCCGGAAAACTTTCACGAGTCGGTGGCCGCGGTTGCTGCGGAGATGGACAATCAATCCGGTCGCAAATGGCGACCGCTCCGGGATACCGCGACCGCGGTGCAGATCACTTATTCTTCGCCGCGCGCGTGGATGAACTACCGCCGGCGGGTCGATTACTATTTTGAAGGCCTGTTGCTTTGGCTGGAAGCCGACGTGTTGATTCGCAAGCAGAGCCAGGGCAAATTGTCGCTCGATGATTTCTGCCACAAGTTTCACGGCGGCCAGGATACCGGGCCGCTCGTCAAGACTTACACCTTCGACGACATCGTGAACACGCTCAACGAAGTGCTGCCTTACGACTGGCGCGGATTCCTGAACGAGCGCGTCAACCTGATCAATGCGCGCGCGCCGCTGGGTGGAATTACCAACGGCGGCTGGAAGTTGGTTTACAACGAGAAGCCAAACGAAGAGGTCAAGTTCAACGAGCAACAGCGGAAGTTCATTAACTTTTCATATTCAGTTGGCTTCATAGTGAACCCGGAAGGCACTGTGCTTGACGTGAATCCGGAACAGCCGGCGGCAAAAGCCGGACTCGCTCCCGGGATGAAGATAGTCGGAGTGAATGGCCGCGGCTGGTCGGCTGATGCACTGCACGATGCGATAGCGGCGACGAAAAACGCAGCGACGCCACTGGAGTTGCGCGCGGAGAATGGCAGCTTCCAGGAAACCTACAAAGTGGATTATCGCGGCGGCGAACGCTATCCACATTTGGAGCGCGACGCGACGCATCCGGATCTGCTTGGTGAAATAATCAAGCCGCATGCGCACTAGCGGGCAGTGTGCTGTGGCCAGTGATCAGTGATCAGTAAGCATTAATCAGTGATCAGTAAGCAGTGAGATCTTCACGCTGAAGGCGTGACAGTATTATCACGAGGAAGATAATACCGCTGGAACGTTATTATCAAGCGGTGGGCAGATAATATATAGTTGGGTGCGTGAATTGACGTTCATCCTTTGCTATGAACAGATCCATCGTAAAAATTGCAATCCCGGTTTTCTTCGCGGCGCTCTTGATGCCAATAGTCAGCAACGCGCAGCAACGGAGTGCGTACTATCCATTCGAATCCAGAATCGATTATCGGGCGAAACTGCACGTCCTTCGCGGGTTCGTCTGTCGCTACGGGCGAAGTCACGTGAATCGAATCTATGTGGCGAAGGCCGATTCCGGCGACGGGACAATGTTTCTTTACGGTTATTGGCCTGAAGGTCATTCAATTCTCTTGGTTGGCCGCTTCGACCCGAGATTCGATGACGGAAGGGAGACGACTGACTACGGGCGGCTTGAATACAAAACGCGAACTGACCTTCGCACAGATGTGGCGCCGACGGCGGAAGATATCGGAGGTAGCTCGTACTTGGTTGACAGACCTTGGGTCCGACGAATCATCAAAGCGTGCGTTACAAAGGGTCGCAAGATCGTTATTTACCGGATGGCAAGGACGCCGCCTCAATTATCGTCACGCACCCAACAACTCGTTGGACCGGAGCGCGTGGCGCGTGTTTCGTAACTTGATTAATCGAATCGAAGGTAATCTCCGCGCCCGTTCAACTCGATCGTTATCCGACTCTCCACAAGCACCTATGGTGCAGATCTCTTCTTTTGAACAGCTCGATGAGGTGATGTCGAACTTGCACGATTGTCCCTTCGACCTTGATCGTGCAGTTTTCGACGCCACCTCGGAAACATGGCGCGGAATATTTCTCCGCCCGCTCTGGGACGATCCTCGCACGAAACATCGAGGGTTGTTCCTGCTGTACTCTCACAGCCGATTACCTGTGGTAGAAGCAACTCTAACGATAGCGGGTGTGAAGAATCACTCAGTCATCGACGACCAAGGAATCGGTCGCTACAGCGTCAGCGAAGTCCAACAGATTCCAAATGGGGTGCGGCTCTCGTTCAACGAGGCTCTGCAGATTGATCTTGATCTGGCCAGGTCGATTTCGGCAACGTACGATGAACAACCAGTCTCTGGCATTTGCGCGATTTATCGACAGTATTTTCTAATGCAGGCCGGACCTGAGATTGCGCGAGTACTCGAAGCGGACACCGGATAATAAGCGCTTGCAGCGGACCGGAATCAGCGTGCCTCTCGACGGACAACTTGCCGCGCCAATAAAGATAGGGCAGTTGTCGCCGCGGCCGCTGAAGTGCAGCGTTAGATTGCTCTCGATTTGGAACGATGTAAAAATTTTAGGGGTTGAAAATGCGAAGAGTAATCTTCCACCTTGCTAACAGTCTCGATAATTACATCGCCCGCAAAGATGGAGCATTTGACTGGATTCTATCCAGCGAAGAAACCGCCTCCGCCATGACAGAATTTTGGAAGACCATTGACGCGGTGGTAATCGGACGCAAAACTTATGAACCGGTACTGAAAAGTGGCACACCTTTTCCGACCTTCCCCGGCATCAAGAATTATGTGCTTTCGCGCACGTTGAAGGAAAGCCCTGATAAGAACATAGAAGTGATAATGGAAGATGCTGTCGAGTTTATTCGCAAGTTAAAAACGGAAGAAGGCAAAGACATTTTTGTAATGGGTGGCGGTATGTTGGCGAGACCACTTTTCGAGGCAAACTTAATCGATGAAGTCGGAGTGAACATTCATCCGGTGTTGCTTGGCTCAGGCATTCCGCTTTTTCATGAAATGAGTCATCAGATTGATTTAGAGTTGATTAAGTGCAAGACCTTCAAAAACGGCTGTGTATCAGTTACATATCGGGTAAAGGGATGATGCATAGAAGTTCACAGCTCGTTATGCAAATCATGGGCGCAATCTAACAACTCATTCCAGCCGGAGCGCGGATTGATTCGCTTTCATGGTTGTTTGCTGCGTTGATAATCGAATGCTTCATGCCGCGCCCGGTTAATTCGGCCGTTGGCCGCTTCTGGTTCCGTTCATAAGTACGGAGAATGTTATGTCTAAACCAGGAACCCTATTTCTGTTGGTTCTTCTCCTTGTTCCATCTTTGACCTTTGCCCAAAGATCGCGTTCACACTGGGCGGCGGCGAATGCATGGCAAAGCTTTCATACTGCGTTTCGTGTGGCGGTAAACAAGCGTGACCGAGCGGCTATGCTGCGGATGATGCCGGATGATTTCTTCGACGCGGCGGCGGCGAAACAGCTAGCGAGTGGTTACGATTCATAGATGAGAATGCAAAAAATGGATCATGGAGAGATTTGCAAAATTCTTTTGCACGGGGAACGGTGATTAATCGTGATTGGAGTAATAAAGGGATACCAACACGGGTTACCAAAGACAATGGATACTACTTTGAATTTCGCAAAGATAAGAAGTGGTATTTTTGCAGGGGTGGTAGGCGATTAGATTGCTGGCAAATCATTTCAATCTGCGCCCCACCCAACAAGCGCTTGCAGCGGACCGGAATCAGCGTGCCTCTCATCGACAACTTGCCTCTAGCGCGGTTGTCTCCGGGCCGCTGAAGCGCAGCGTTCGGCGTCGGCCTGATCATTTTTGTGAAGACTTGTGATGAAATCTGCACTTGACCAGCGAGACATGCTGCTTGCCGCGTGGAGAACCAACAACCGCGTTACCATCTTCCTCGTCGAGCATTTACCCCACGAGCTATGGGGAGCCACAGTGCCGGGGGCTCCACGTCGAACCGTTCGGATGATCGCCGGCCACATCCACAATGCGCGGTGTATGTGGATCAAGACGTTAGGAAAGGACCACGGCATCGCGGTGCCGCGAGCCGTCAATCGATACAAGGTTGGACCGGAGGAGCTGATTCCAGCACTAGACCACAGTAGCCGCGGCATTATCAGTTTGCTGAAGCTCGGTTTTGACCGAGGCGGCACGATCCCAGCCTCCTCGTCGTACACCTGGCGTAATCTTCCCCTCGACGTCGGGCATGTCCTAACGTATTTCGTCGCGCATGAAGGTCATCATCGCGGGCAGATTGTCATGCTCGCCCGCCAACTGGGCTATCGTTTGCCCGTTGAGATTACGGGTGGTCTTTGGCATTTTTCGAAGCGCGCCAAGGAGGCTCGGAGTTAAATCTCGGTCACGCCGAGCAATGCGTTGGACCGGCGCGCGGGGAGCGTGGCACCCAGACCAGCGCCCGCGAACCTTTGGCGACATCCTTTCGTATGCATCTGGATGCATTAGCTCGTCATCACGAAAGGAACTGCCATGTTCGACAGACTTTTTCCCCAACCCATCGATAATAAATATTCCGGTTCGAAGATCGCGCTGTGGTTGTTTGGGTTAATCGTTTTCGTGCATATCCTTCAGAGCGTAATGGTCATCGTAAATGGTCATATGGTCGCGCAGTCCGCCGATGGTATCCCACTTGAGAATTACCCGGCCGCCGCCGCGCAAACAATCCTGGCAATCTTCACGGTCTCTGCGCTCAGACGATTGATTATCTCGCTGATATGTGCGGTTGTGTTGTTCCGATATCGCAGCGCCGTGCCGCTGATGTTTGTCGTGCTCGGCCTCAGTTATTTAGGCGGTCAGGTGATTTTCCAGTTCGTTCCGATTGTCAGGGTCGGAACACCGCCGGGTGTCGTCATGAACCTCATAATGTTTGGCTTGACAATCGTTGGACTGGCGCTATCGCTATGGAGTCGAGGCAGGTCACACCTGGTTGGCCGTCGAACGCCTGCCACCTAACCCCGAACTGTTGGGGTTGGGCCGGAGCGCGGATAACGCGATCTTTAGGTTGCGCGATGAAATCGAAGTTGTTGCTAATCGGCGCGCCCGGTCAACTGAACCGTTAGGCGCTCCCTTCCAGGTGGAGGTGCGATCAGATGAGACTAATACCTGTCAGTATACGGGTAATTTTGGCATTACTGCTGGCTGTATCCCCGCTTATGTGTAAAGGCGCGGAACCTGGACGCCCGTTCGCTGGGTCTGTGGAAAATGAGTTGAAGGCTATAATCACCGGCAACAGGGTCCCCGCCGATCTGACAATCACCTATGACGATATGCACGGTCTATCGGGCGGGACTACTATCATTGTTTACGGTGACGGACGGTTGGAGCGGCAAACGAAGAAGTCCGGCGTGTCGGCTGCAAAGATCACACGCAAGAGAATAGATCGTCACAAGCTAATTGAGCTCATTCAGCTGCTGGTAACGCTAAGAGCTTGGGATCAGCTTACGCCGGATCGTCAGCCCATCCCTGACGAGAGCCGCGCCAACCTAACGATCAGCGTCAACGGGAGCAGGAGCAGAATGTGGGAGTGGTTCAATGAGATGCCAGGGAACAACCGCGTCATCCGAATCAAAGCTCGAATGGTAAAGCTTTAGAAGAGATACTGGTGTTTAGGGGTTAACAGGCTTTCTTTAATCGCAGAAAACACAATAAGAATGCGACTTGCAGCGCTCGAATATACGGCTCAGACTTTAGCAGGCAGCCGGGAGATGAGCGAGGAGGAGATCTCGGGTACGGTTATCAATAGCCCCTGGGGCGTGGTATACGACGTGGAGCAACTATTGGAGCACGCCATCGTACATATTCTGCGGCATTGAAGACAGATAGAGAAATTCATCCGGCAACGAATGATTACCGTTCGTCCCGGCGTCTAACGATTCATTCAACCAACTAGCTTTGCATGGCCTAGGTTGCGCCACCGTCCTCGCCACCTGAACTGAACCGCCAGGCACACACATATGGATGCATCTGGTCGCCAACCGTGGTTACGAACGGTGATACTCATAGGAGCGGTCTACCTTATCGTCGGCGTCGCATCCGCTGCACCCGCAAATTCGGCCTCGTCCAATCAGGTGCGAACCGTCTGGCGGCTGGCCGCCTGGGTAATCAGCGCCGTCGCGTTCGCTGCTCACGTCGGGTACGAACACTTTCGGCTCCGCAACTCGGCTCTTACGACGGCGCTGCACACGTCCATGGCGGTGGCCGTAGGTGCCTTCGCTCTTGCGGTCTCAGCGAATGTTCATGGGTGGTGGGTCGGCTCAAGCCACCAGCGATTACTCGCTTTCGCGCTCGTGGCGTGGCCGGCGCTGACTGCAATCCCGGCGTTTTTAGTCGCGCTAGTTGCGGCAGCCGTACTAGGCCTAAGACGACGGAGCACTTAGTCGCGTCGCATCGCAGTGCGTGGCCCAACCCTGACGAGTCGGGGTTGGATCGGAGCGCGGGCTTCTTTAACTTGCGCTTTCGACTCGACGTTGTGGCTGGTCGCCGCGCCCGGTCAAACTCAGCCGATCGATGGCTACCTTCATCTGCCAACATAAATTCCAAGTGAATGAAGTCTTACAGGTATAGTTCTACCTGGAACTCGGCTCTTATTTGTAGAGGGCACAAAGGTAGGCTGATGTTGTGAATAAGTCGGGTGGTTTAGTCCTTAAAGCTACAGATTCTAAGGCCACGCTGGCTGAGCAGCACGAGGCTTTTTGCGAGCTGGTTAGGATTTTTCAGGATATGGCTTACGCTTGCGCGTATGCCGTGCTGGGAGATTTTTGCCTTGCCCAGGATGCTGCACAAGAGGCTTTCGTCTCAGCCTGGCAGAAGCTCAGTCAACTTCGCCAACCGGAAGCTTTTCCGGGCTGGTTCAAGCGCATAATCCTGACAGAGTGTAATCGCCTGACGCGCGGGAACCGTTTGCAAACCATATTGCTAGACGAAGGCGCCAACGTTGCTGCTACCCATATTGATCCGCAGACAGCAGTCGAAAGAGACCAAGTGACAAGGGCACTGTTCGCCGCGATTAAAAAGCTGTCAGTGAACGAGCGAATAATCGTGATGCTCTTCTACGTCAAAGAATATTCTCAAAGTGATATCAGCGCATTTCTAGAAGTGCCACTTACAACTGTTGCCAAGCGGCTCTATTCGGCGAGAGTTCATTTGAGGGGCATGCTAATGGACGGATTCAAAAGCGATCTTGCTGCACATCGCCCTTCATGTAACCAGGCCTTCGCGGAAAAAGTCCGGGCCGGCATTTATGACAAATACGTCGGGCAATACAGATTTGAGCTTCGTCCCGAGTTGGTCGTCGCCATCAAGAGAGAAGGCGATAGGCTGATGAGTGAAGGAGGGGGACAAAGGAACGAACTGTTTGCCACTGGCGAATCTGAAAGCGAACTGCTTACCAAAGAATTCGATGGCAGAGGAAAGTTTATAAGAGATGGACAAGGATGCATCACTCACCTTATCTACTATGAGTTCGGTTGTGAAATGGGGCTGGCGAAAAAGATTTGTTGACTCGACCAACTACCAGATAGGAAGAGAATACCTGTGACGAAAGGAAGGATTGCTAGAGAAGTCGTCCTTTGGATAATCACGCTGTTTCTGGCCCTCGTCTGCCTGCGGTCGGGTTGGCTGAAGGTGACAGCCAACGTCTTTTGGGTGCGGGATTTCCATCGATGGGGCTATCCTGACTGGTTTCGCGTTCTGGTCGGGATCGGCGAACTTACTTCGATGGCGCTTCTCCTGATACCTCGATTCGCGAGCTATGGTGCGACGCTGTTTGCTGTTGTAATGCTCGGCGCAATATTCACTCATGCCACCCACCATGAATTCAGTCGCCTACCGTTTAATTTCTTGCTTCTCGCTCTCTCGCTGATTATTATTTTGGCGCGCAAGCCAAATTCCTTAATGAGGTCACGGGAATAAATAATCCGTAGCGCGCGCAAACAGATCCGCTGCCAAACAACTCATTGCACCGGGGCGCGGATGGCGTGGTTCTCATCAACGTTATCCGGCGAGGCCTTGAATGCTGCTCGCCTGTGCCATGAATTCGATGGTTATGCCGTCGCACATAGCTTCTAGGGAATCCAATGTTTGTAGGACATTACGGTCCCAGTTTCGCCATCAAATCGATTCAGCCTCGCATCCCACTGTGGGTGTTATTCATTGCCGTGCAGCTTCTGGACGTAGGTTGGTCGGTGCTGGTCTTGTTTGGAGTCGAAAAGGTTCGAATCGTGCCGGGTATGACTGCTTCGAATCCTCTCGATCTTTACTACATGCCTTTTACGCATAGCTTGGTTGCGGCGTTTGCCTGGGCAGTTGCGGCAATCATATTGTCCAGAGTCCTGCTCGGCGTTCGCGATTGGTCGGCCGGTTTCTGGATTGGCGCGGCGGTCTTTTCACACTGGGTTCTGGACTTTCTGGTTCATACGCGCGACCTGCCGTTGTACGACGATACTGCCAAGGTTGGCCTGGGGATCTGGAACTATCCCATCATCGCGCTGTTCCTTGAAACGCTACTCCTGTTTGGAGGAATGATCATGTATCTGAGACAAACAAGACCTCTCAATACCGTCGGCCGTCTTGGCCCACCGATCTTCGGCGTTCTAATGCTCGCCATTCAGGGTTACATTTTCTTTGGGCCACCGCCAGCTTCTCCGGCTGCTGCCGCGGTAACGGCACTAGTCTCCTATGTTGTCTTTGCAGCGGTTGCTCACTGGCTTGACCGCAATCGCGAGGCCGCAGCCGCATAACCCCGACGCGTCGGGGTCGGAAGCGCAGCGCGGGCAGCGCGTCGTTCAACCTGTTCGTTGCTTTCGAGGTCGTTGCTAGAAGAATGCCAAAGCCATCAGAGACACTTCTGGCTATTCAAATGCCAATCACCATCGTAGAAGAGCGTCCTGATTCTGCTGATGCCGTGCAACTAATCAATGAACTTGATGCGTATCTCACCGGGCACCCGTATCCGCAAGAAAGCCGCCACGCTTTTAGCATCGATAAGCTTGTGCGGGAGGGCGTTGCTTTTTTTGTATTGCGGTACCAGGGCAAACCAGCCGGTTGTGGCGGCGTAAAATTGTTTGGCCGAGAGTATGGCGAAGTCAAACGAATGTATGTGCGCCCCGTCTATCGCGGATTAGGGTTGGGCAAAGCAATGCTCAAACGCCTAACTGAGTATGCCCGAGAACGGCAAGTGAGTGTGTTACGCCTGGAGACGGGGATTTATCAAACGGACGCGATTGGACTATACGAGGCCTTTGGATTTCAGCGCCGACCACCCTTCGGGGAATACAAAGAGGATCCGTTGAGTGTCTATTACGAGAAGACCATCGCATGAAAACGACTGGACCTTACAAAAACAGACTGGCAATATTCGTGGCGCCGTCGATCGAGGACCAGTCATTGAACTTTCAAGGAGCACAAGCCCATGTTAGCCAAATCAGCTAAGCCACAGACCATCGACGAGTACCTTGCACCCTTGAGCAGCGAGAAGCGAGCCGCGCTCGAGAAGCTTCGCAGGGCGATCAAGTCCGCCGCGCCCAGGGCTGAAGAGTGCATCAGCTACGGGGTCCCAGGCTTCCGTCTTGACGGCAGGCTGCTTGTTTCCTTTGGCGCGGCCGTGAAACACTGCGCCTTCTACCCCGGCGCTGCCCCCATAAAAGCGCACAAGAACGAACTCAAAGACTACGACACCAGCAAGGGCACCATCCGCTTTCCGGCGAACAGTTCTTTACCGGTCACACTGGTGCGGAAACTGGTAAAGACTCGGATCGCGGAGCACGCCGGCCAGCCACGGATCGCTGCGCAGGGCGTCAAGCGCGCCCGCTAAAGCGCAGCGTTCGGCGCGCCACACGTTCGCTATCGCGCTACCAGGGAGTGAGCCCCGATGACTAAATCGATCCCCGAAGGCTGGCATAGTGTGACGCCTCGGCTGGTGGTTCACGATGCAGCCAGGCTGGTTGAGTTTCTCAAGCAAGCGTTCGATGCGACCGGAGACTTCCGCACGGATAGACCGTCGGTGATAAAAATTGGCGACTCGCTCGTTATGGTAAGCAGCGTTGGCCCACGCGACGCGATGCCTGCATTTCTTTACCTCTACGTTGACGACGTCGACACGACGTACCAGCGCGCTCTGGAAGCCGGCGCCGTCTCGCTCGAAGATCCTACCGACGTGCCTTATGGCGATCGCCGCGGGATGGTCCAGGACCCGTACGGCAACGTTTGGCAAATCGCAACTCACAAATAGGATTTACTGGGCCGACGAACAGGAAAGCCGTTGTGGCCTTTCTTCTTTTGACTTTACCGCCACACAATCACCCGCCCAGCACATACGTTACCTAACCCTCGACACGTTTACCCAAATTGTGATAAAACGCGTTCCCAGAACTCGCAACTTACGACTCAGACTTCAGCTTCGAAAATCCTCGGCTCTCCGGCTGAATCGAGCCTGCTACTGAGACTGCTTCCGTCACTGCATCGCCTTGGGCTAACGCACCGGCGATGTTAAAGGAGTCTTTCCATGGCTGACGAAAAATCTAACAGCGAAAACCCCGACACGACTGCCCCGGAGGTTCCTCCTGGCGATCTGCCCCCTGGAAATGCAAACGGAAATGGTGATCCGCATCCGCGTCCGGTGCGGATAACCAGCGTCTCCCCGATCGCCGGAGCGCTCGTTGGCGGCATCGACCTCACGATAACCGGGTCAGGTTTTCAGCCTTAAGCGGAAGTCTTCTTCGGCAGTAATCAGTCTCCGGAGGTCACTTTCGTCAGCTCTGCGCAAGTGACGGCTAAAGTCCCTGCGGCCGCTGAAACCGGCACCGTTCCGGTTTCACTCGTTAATTCGGACGGGTCGAGTGCAGAACTGACCAGCGGCTTTACTTACGTCACCGCTGAGCCGGGATCACATGCCCAGGTTCTGGGCGTGGAGCCGGCCAACATCCTTGAAGACACCGACAGCCAAATCAGTATTCGCGGGCGCAATCTGATCGCCGCGCACGAGAACGGTCTCGTGGCTTTGCGGGGATCCGCGCGCGCAGCCATCTCAGTCTCAGGTTTTTCCAGTAGCCGCGACGATGCCAGTGGGATTGAAACACTCGAGTGCTCCGTTCGCATTATCGCGACGCCCCCGTTGGCCGCGTCAGAGCGAATGGCGATCCAAGTGCTCGCGGCCGTCAGGCCCGGCGCGCAGACCGATGGCGTCGTTGAGAGCAGCCGCGAAATGTTCGTCGTGCTTCCCAAAGCCATGCCCGTAACTTTGGCCTATACCGCGAACGTAGATCCCGCCAAGCCAAATCTTGTCCTGGTGACAGGTAGAAACCTCGAAGGATGTTCCCTCGACCTCGGCGCCAACGCTACTGTCCATGCGCAAAGAAGCGACGATGAGTTTGTGGCCGCGCTGGTGAGTTATCCGGACGGTGGGCCGCCGCCGCAATTTGCGCTGCAAGCGGAAGGCGGCGGCGAAGTGGCGCGTTTGGAAATGTCGATGGCAACTGCCGACGACAGTTCAAAGTCCATCGCCGCGGCGCCGATTGAAGGTAACGGCGGCGGCGATGGCGGCGGCGACGGCGTCCCCACCTTGACTCCAGTGCCCGGGCAACAAGTGGTTGGTCCCACCGCCGAAAGCAGTTCTGTCGTCAACCTGAATGGACAGGTTCTGGGCGCGTTCAACTTTGATTGGTCGGCCTTTGCCGTCCAGTTCTTTCACATCCGCTTTCGCTTACGCATTGCGAATTTCATCAAGGTTGTCCCCTTCTTTGACGGCGGCGGTGAAGAGTTGAATTCGCCGGTGCGCGCCAAGGTCGGCAAATTGATGCCGTTGCGCGGTGTGGGAGTCCTGGTCGCGCTGCGCGTCGAGATCACGATCACGATCTCGGTTTCAATCATAATCAGTTTCAGGCACGGCTTTGATTTTGGCCCCTGGAACGAGTTTTCAGATTTTGGCTTTGGCTTGGGCTCGGTGGTCAGGCTTTCGTTTTGAGGTTGATATCGACATCGAGATCTTTTTCATGGTCGCGCTGGTGCTGCCCGACGGAAGCCTGAAGGTGCTCGCGGTCGTCGATTTCGATATAGACTTCCACTTCCAGATCAGCACCGACCTTCACTCACTCAAGTTCAATAATTTCAAGCACAAAGTTAATAAACATCGGATTGGGCCGTTGGCAGGCAATCCCTTCGCCTGCGACGGGCGCTTCCAACTCGCCGACGATAACGGCCAGACGTCATTCACGGACGAGTTCGGCGGCGACCTGGCGTTCTACTTCGTGCGCGGGCCGGGCCACTGCTGCCTGTCATGGAATTTTGATTTCGATCTGATCCGCTTCACCGACGACGGGCCAGAGACAATCATTCAGCCGCCCTTCGACGTCGATTATTGTTTGAACGCGCTGGATAGCTCTAATCAGAATGTCCCGATCGTCGTTTCTGATCAGTGCCCGACCGGCTCGGGAGGCTTCCCGGCGGTGGAGGAGCTAACGGTCGCTGACCCCGACAAGGGCGAGGATAACGTGCGGGCCGTGTTCCAGCGGGTCAATCCCGGAGATGGAACTCCTTTTGCGGAAGTTGAATTACAAGATGTGACCGAATTCGGTTATCATGCTTACTTTTATCTCAACGATTCAGAGAACGAGGTACTTGATCCCCACGCCCTGTTTACGGGTCTGGCGATTGCCACGCAAGCCGGCGAAAACAGGATTTGCGTGCAGTTGGCCAATGCGCCCGTCACTGTTATTGACACGGGCGTCGAAGCGCCGTCCTTATGGCCGGGCGCCGTCACCGGTTTCAGCATTCTGAGCTTCCTCGCGCGTGGTCTCGCACCGGCGCTTCGGTTTGAATGTCAGAGCAGCGTCGGCCTGCCGGTGAAGGTGGATCAGATGGCTGCTCCCGGCACTATGACGGTGTCGTTGACGCTCGCTTATTATGAGGGTGACGAACCAAAAGAAGTCACGAAGCAAGGTACGACCCCTTCGCTGGAACGAAATGAGCCGTTCGAGACGCAGCGGGAATATGTGCTCGCTGCGAGGATCGCGGCGAATCAGGTGCAGCTGCCGCAGACGATAAAAGTCACTTCGAAGAATCCTCGGGTGGGTTTGCCGCTAGCGGGCCTGGGTTTCTTAAACCCGCGTGGCGGCGCAAACACGGCAAAGCAGTTCTTTGAGGGCGAACTCGTTAATAATTCGACGAGTGGCTCGAGTATGACATTCGAAGTCACCAGCGGCATGATTGGCAAGCTAGTCCCAATCGGGCCGCAGGAACGGAATGGAGCGCGGCTCAAGATCACGCCGCACAATAAAGAAGAAGGCAGCAACAAATATGTGCCGCCGGGCAAGGCGATAAGGGGCAGCGACACCACCGTCACGATCGACTTCGAAGCCCAATCGACCGACGGTTCAAACGCGACGATCCAGCTAGCCAAACCTTCGCTCACGTTCGTCGTCAGCAACGATGAAACTTTCGAAGAGTACTTGCGAGTCTTTCAGGAAGTCACTGACCTTCTCAATGACGCGGGTTCCGACGCTTTCTTCCGTGGCTTTGACGCCGCGTTCTATAACGAGCTGAAATCCAAAGGCGCGACGGCCGCCGTCTTGAACGTGCAAGGCAAGAGTTTGTGGGATCACGCATGGCAGAACGTGGGAACGCTCAAAGATGATCGCCCGCTTTATTGGACGCGACTCCGCGCGATAGCGGCGCTGCGGGCTTTTGCCAAACGCAAGACGCCGCCGATAGCGGGCAACACACTCGATCAATTGATCACCCAGTTCGAGTGGCCGTCGAGAGGACTCGATCCTGACGGCAGGCTGAGTATCGAGGCAAGTTTGATGGGCTCGCGCGTTATGGCGGTAACGGGATTTGATCCGTTCGGATTGCCTTCTGCGGCGGATCAAAGTAATCCATCCGGCCTGATCGCGCTGCAATTTCACCACAACACAGTCGGTACAAAGGCGGTTCCCGTCAGAACTGCGATCATTCCCGTCCGCTATCGCGATTTCGACGACGGTCTGATCGAAAAGATTTTTACCACACGGCTGAGCTCGATTTTTATGCTCATCACCTGTAGCGAAAATGGCGGCGAGAATTATTATGACATCGAACGATGGGCCGCAAGGAATCGAATCCTCACTTTTAGTGACAACGAAAACAAGAAGCCCACGCAATTACCCATCGCACCAGGCCATGAATTCGAGCAGAGCACGCTTCCCTATGATCTTGTAATAACTTCTGCTCAAACTCTACCGGGACCTCAGGGTGATGCCCCGTTCGTAATCGATCAGTCTTTCCGGATAGCCGGAGAGGCCGAAGGAACGTCGATCAATCGAACACCTCCGATCAAGCCTCCGGATCAGCGCAAGAAGGCAAGACTTGGATTTCGTCCCGAGCCCTTGCTGGATGATGAAGACCATGCCGCCTTCACAAAGGTTGCTGACGGGCCTGATGACAAGAACTCGGACCAGGGATCCGGCGGCAGTTACTTGTCAAATGAGATTTTCTACCGCGTATGTCGTTTGCGTAATGACTTTGCGCCGTCATTGAAATCCGGTCACTTCCATGTTCCCGGCACCGAAACTGATCCGCGTGGGACAGGGCCCGCACTCATTACGGGAGTAAGCGAGGCACTTCGTCGGTTTGTAGACGCTTTGGTTGCAGTGCAACCAAAGATCGCAAGCTTCCATCCGACCTCTGTGCGGCCGGGCGGAACGGTCACGATCCTGGGTGAGAATTTTGAGGGAACCACTGACGTGCTCGTTGGCTTCGACTCCGTTCAGTTTCATGTGCGGAGCGCCACCGAAATCGACATTGATATTTTTGACGATGTCAGTAGTGGTTTTATCTCGGTGATTACGCCCTATGGTACCGCGGTCAGCAGTACGAGGTTGACCGTCATTCGACGGATAGGGCCGGGCGACTTCGGCGCACAACTGCTGGCAAAGAGAAATGAACTGGGACTCACTCCTAAAGCCGCCGCACAACGTATCGGCGTATCAGCCGGCACTTACCGCAGATGGGAGCAAGGAAAAGATCGACCCAGCGCTCGCTACCACGCTGGCATCGTCGGCTTCCTTGGCCACGATCCCGATCCCGACCCGAAAGAGTTTGGAGAACGAATCCGTGCCGCGCGCCAGGAAGACGGATTGACGCGTGCTCAGCTTTCGGCGCAGCTGGGGGTTGCTGCATCCACAGTCAAGTCGTGGGAAGATGGCACGATCACTTGGCCCAACGCTCGCGTTAAGACTATCTTTGAAGATTATTTGCGCGAAGCCTGAGCGACGCGGACCTGGGTATTCGCATCAAAAGTATCCCAATTCTGGAACGTGGCATGACTAGTACGCTTAAATTGTTGTTGTCACTATTGCTCGCGCTGCTTTCAACAGAAGTTGCCGCCTGTCCGACAACCGTCCAAAGATGCGGAGGAAGCTTCGCGAAGTTCATCGTTACAGACGCCAAAGAAGTCCGAGTTGCTGACGTGACGATCGAATTGATAGCGGAACTTCCCCGTGAAGAATACCTAAAACACAAGGCTCGCAAGGGATACTCGGAGTACAGCGGCTTTAGTTTTAAGCTGAATCTTTCAGAAGCAGAGGAATTGCAAGCCCATACGGTTCCGAGCGCAAAGGACACGGATTCTTGCAACAATCCTTTGAAGCAGCGGGCTAATTCTACGCGCGTAAGAACCCCCGAGGATTTTCTTAATCAGCGTGACGGAAGTGTCAAGAATTTCGGGTTTTGTACTTCAGAAGTTTTCAGCCGCGTCTATCTGCTAAAAATCTCCGCCCCGGGTTATGTTACTGACTATTACATGGGGAGGTATCTCGGTGGATGCTGGGGCAGCTACTCATTTGTCTTAACTAAATTACCCGACACAAAGTTGAATCAATCACAAAAGCCTACCGTCGATGGGAGCAAGGAAAAGATCGGCCGAGCGCGCGTTTCCACGCGGCCATCGTTACGTTCCTCGGCCACGATCCCGATCCAAATCCGACGGAGTACGGACAACAGATACGCGCGGCCCGAGAACGCGACGGCCTAACTCGTTCACAGCTTGCGAGGCAACTTGGCGTCTCGTCTGGAACTATTAAATCGTGGGAGGAGGGCAACGTGAAGAGACCGACCGAGCACGTCGCTGAGATTTTCGAGAATTATCTTAACCAGGTGTAGGCAATGGATTGTCGCCGCACGGACGGGGCGAGGTGAGCAGTGCTGGGAGAATGTGATTACGCTATTTCGATCGCCAGATGATTCGTCCGGTGCGATCGATATAACCGTATTTCCATTCCCAAACTTGACCGGCCTGGTCGACGTATCCGTTCACCTTTTGCAAGTCTGCGTCTGACTTTTCAGCGAATTCTATGCGGGCGATACTCCCTCGGAACGGCCCGGCGTCGCCCAGTGCTTTCGGAGGAATAATCACCTGGCCGTTGCGATCCATGTATCCCCTTAAAGTTTTGTTGCCTTCGGACCTGAAGAATGAAACCAGTCCTTCCGAGAATCGCACGTCCCGGTATGGGTTGTAATACTCTGTCGGCCACGGTGATTCAGGCGAGGAGCGGCTTTTGTTCAAGTCGCTGTCGACCCATTGTCCTGTCTTGTCGATCCAGCCAGACTTTGTACCGTTTTTGGGCATAACCCAAGCTAGACCCTCAGAAAACTCCTGCGCGTCACCGAACTGCGGCGGAATTACAAACTCACCTCGACTGTTGATGTATCCGAACAGATCGTTGAGACGAACACTGGCCAAGCCTTCCCGAAAGCGGCCCGAGCTTACTGGCAGGTTCGGATGACGCGGCTCTACCTTCACACCGAATCGAACAGGCACAACCAATTCGCCAGCCCTATTTATGAACCCGTATTTGTTGTCGATTACGACGCCGGCAAAGCCTTCGGAAAAATCGTCAACAAACCGATAACGTCCTTGAATAACAACTCTACCCGTGCGATCTATGAACCCGCGTTCGCGGCCCTGCGGCACCGTGAAGGCCGCGAGGCCCTCGTGAAAATCACCCGCGGTCTTGTTAACCAACTTGATTACTCGCCTTCCCCGGAGATCGATAAAGCCTTCAAAATCATTCGTCGTCACGTGCGCCAAGCCCTCGCTGAAATCGCTGGCGAAACTAAACCGCGGCGCTATCACGATTCTGCCGGACGTGTCGATATAGCCAACGTAATAATTCATGCTGCGTCGACCCGTGTCTTGTTCAGTCTTGCCGAGGTAAATCAAGGCGCGCCCCTCGTGGAAGTCGCCAACCTCAACTGTTTTTTTAGGCAGCCGATCGAAATCGATGATCACTTTTCCGGTGTGATCGATGAATCCGAATCGCCGTCTGCCGGACCGTTTGTCGTACTCGCTTATGCGATAAAGCGTGGGAAGTTGGGATTTCTCCTGTCGGCTGGGAGGTTGTGAATAGCCGGCAACAAGCCACGGCAGCGCCGCAATCAAGATCGGAGCCAGTACGAACTTATTCACAACGAGTCTCATATACCGTCCGAAGTGACTTTGCGCCGAAGGTCAAATTTTGATCTATTTTGATCTATATCGACTTAGTGTCCTGTCGAGTCGGACAAGCCAACAGCTGAGGCTGTTGCCACCATACTCTTTCCTGTTATGCTGCGCTCGGGACCCTATTGGTAGCAAGGAAAATCAAGCCGAGCCCTCGTGCTGCGATCGTTCAGTTCCCTGGCCACGACTCAAATCGCGATCCAAAAGAGTTTGGTCAGAGAATTCGAGAAGCTCGGGAGCTTAGCGCGATTGCTTAGCCGGCAGAATTTATCTGCGGATGATGGCGAGCGCCTTCAACCAACAGAACATTCGTTACTGTAAGTGTATCTGCGCATAGTAGATTTATAACTCCCGGACCCGGATATATGACTGACTACTATGTCGGGAGTTACCTTGGAGGTTGCGGGCACCGCTACTCATTCGTCTTATCGACAGTTGTGACATCCTCAAACAATCATTAGGAACATCTTAACTTTCGGGACGGCCTCTCACAGCGGCAATTAGTATTCACGCGTGAGCGTATATCTGGCATTGAAGCAGCGACTCGATCCAACCAACAAGTTCAGCCGTAAACTGCTTGACAAATATTTGCATCCTCGATAGACAAAGCGAGCGATGGGCAGTAGTCAGAACCTGCGTAAGCGGGTGGCCTTCACTCCCGCTCGGTCGCGACCGGATCAGCGACGAATCGCTGTATAAGTGAAACGCGATGAAACGACCACTCCGATTCGCCAGCGTGCTCGCCGTTGCGTTAGGTTTCGTGCCGTTTCTGCCCTTGTATATCGAGCGGACGATGCTGCGTTCGTGGCTAATGAATCCTCCCGGAACGCTGATCGAATGGGGCTGGAAGATCTGCACGCTGAAAAGCTTTTGGGAGGATTATAGTTACCTTCGACCAGAGCAGCGGCCGGCGCTTTGGCTGACTGTGAACCTTGCGCTCGCCATCATTTACGCCGTCGTGCTCGCGCTGATAATTGACCAGTTTCTCGAAGACTTGAAGCGGCGGGTTCGTAATAGCAGTCAGCAGTAGGCAGGAGGCAGAGGCGGACGTAGAAAGTAAAAAGCTTTAGCGGTAAGCCCGGGCGTTTCTAGCTGCCTACTGCTTAGTGCCTACTGCTTACTACCATAACATCATGCCCAAATACGTTGCATTTCTGCGGGCCATTAACGTCGGCGGCCATACCGTAAAGATGGACCACCTTCGCGGTCTCTTTGAGGCGCTTGGCTTCTCAAACGTGGAAACGTTTATCGCCAGCGGCAATGTGATCTTTGATTCAACCTCGAAGAGCACCAAAGCTCTCGAGAAGAAAATAGAAAGTCATTTGCAGAAGAACCTCGGCTACGCAGTGGCCACCTTTATCCGATCGACATCTGAACTTGCCGTTCTCGCCAACTACAAACCATTCTCCGATTCTGACTTGAACTCCACCGGGCACACGCTATATGTCGGCTTCATGGCCAGTGAGCCAAGCGACACGGCGAGAGGAAAGCTACAGTCGTTAGCGACAAAGACCGACGACTTCCATCTCAGAGGGCGCGAAGTTTATTGGTTGCGCCGCGCGAAGTTTAGTGAATCAGATATTTCGGGAGCGCTGCTCGGAAAGATTCTGGGGATGCCGGCGACCCTGCGAAATGTAACTACAGTCAAAAAGCTCGCAGCCAAATACTCACTACGCTAATCACCCACTATCAGTCGAGAGGAGTCCAAATCAATGTCCATCGAAAACTCTTCACTTCCTCAACGCCTTCTCTGGATTTTGACTCGCAACAAAGCTATCGGTGTCGTCTTGCTGCTGGCGCTAATTGGCGCCGCCAACATTTTCTCTCAGCGGCCGACTGACACCACGCGTCTTCTGGCCGCCTACGATGCCGCTATTAACGATGCCGCGGTTTATAAGTCTTCCAACGTTCGCCACTTGAGGCCGTTGACATTTGACCCCGTGACTAAAGAGACAACCGTGGTTGCTCTAACCAGTTATGACTATCGGTTGGGTCCGAATACTTTGGGGGATAAAATCTACGTTTGGGTTACTCCGGTGCCCGAAGTTCAGGAGACCTGTCGATTCTTTTCCGGCAATCTGGAGTTGAGTTTGCGACAGTTGCTCGGCTTACCCCCGGATTACCAACTCGCTAATTTCGTGGTAATGACCGTAGCGGAAGGACAGATTTTTCGACCGGCGGCTGACCCCAATGTCAGCACTCCGCTGCCCTGCGCTTCTCCCACGCCGTCTAACTGCGGGCAGGAGTTTCCGAAGAATGTGCCGGCTCCATACGTTCGCTGGTTCGCTGACTGGGCACTCAGGTCCTGGGTGATTTCGGAGACGAATCAGCCGCCCGGTTACCCCTGGACGCGACTGGGTTACACTTACAATTGGAAACCGGGCGCAGACAAATATGGAGCTTCCGAATACGTCATTCAACCCGGTTCGAGTGTGACTGTCCTCGACATTATTCCGTATAAGCAGTATTGCAGCCCGAAGCCGTAAGGAACCACCCTTGACCCTACTCGAAACAGAACGCCTAATCCTTCGCCAGCTCTCCCTTGACGACGCCGAATTCATCGTCGATCTGCTGAATCAGCCGTCGTTTCTGCGCTACATCGGTGACAAGGAAGTGAGAAGCATTGCCGACGCCGTGCGTTACATTGAAACCGGACCGATGACCAGCTACGAACGGTTTGGCTTCGGACTCTACCTGGTGGAATTGAAAGAGAGTGGAGCGTCGATTGGTATTTGCGGCTTGCTCAAGAGAGATTCGTTGCCGGACGTCGATGTTGGCTTTGCGTTTCTGCCGGCGTACTGGTCGCAGGGTTATGCCTTTGAGTCGGCCGCAGCGGTGATGAACTACGGCAGAGAGGTGCTGGGGTTAAGGCGGATCGTGGCGATCACTTCGCTCGATAATGATGCTTCAATCCGGCTCCTCGAAAAGATTGGTTTGAGATTCGAGCGCCTCATCAAACTCTCTGAGGATCAGTCTGAGGTTAGGTTGTTTGGCTCAACCGTCTAGATTGTTCCAACCGCAACCACGATCCACCAAATCACACGAATGAACACGAAAAGGCCTCCACGTCTTTTCGTGTGATTCGTGGATCGACTCGAGTTAAGTTACTATCGTCACACAACTAATTCGTTCGCGGCAGGAGGGTGAATGAAACGCAAAGCTTCGGCGGTCTGGAACGGTGGAATCAAAGATGGAAAGGGCACGATCTCAACAGATAGCGGCGTGCTCGCAAACGCTCAATACTCTTTTAGCACACGCTTTGAGGATGGCATTGGCACTAACCCGGAAGAGTTGATCGCCGCCGCGCACGCGGGTTGTTTCTCCATGGCGCTCTCGGGGCAACTCGGCCAGGCTGGTCTGACGGCGGACAGCATCCGGACCAACGCGGCCGTGACTCTCGAAAAAACTGACAGCGGCTTTGCAATCACTAAAGTACATCTCGACGTTACGGCAAAAGTGCCCGGCGCCGACAGCCAGGCATTTGAGACAGCGGCAAACAATGCGAAAGCCGGGTGTCCGGTCTCGAAACTTCTGAAGGCTGAGATCACGATGGACGCCAGACTCGAGACGTAACCAGGTCAGAACCACCTGCGTGAGCGGTGGCCTGGAACCCTGAACGCTGCGCCTCTGAGCTGCTTGATGTTTAGGCCATCCGCTCACGCAGGTGGTTCTGACAAGACTTTGATTCACACCCGATCACGGAGGGCAAGGCCTCTTTAATGTCTCAATTCAAAAATTCCCCCGCGCTCAACCAGGACAAACTGGATTAGTTCATCTGCGTGCAATTTCTCTTCATGCACCTCGCATGTTTGCTTGTCATTTGGACAGGCGTGAGCGTGGCGTCAGTCGTTGCCTGTCTCGCGTTATACCTTGTGCGCATGTTTGCGATCACAGCCGGGTTTCATCGCCTGCTGGCACACCGCACCTACCAGACCAGCAGGCTCTTCCAATTCCTGATCGCGTTTGTGGGAACAGCGTCTTACCAGAAGGGGCCGCTCTGGTGGTCAGCCCATCATCGGCGCCACCATCTCGTCGCCGACACCGCGAAAGATTTCCATTCGCCACTCACACGCAGATTTTGGCGTGCACACTTTGGCTGGTTCCTATCCCGCGACAGCCAGCGAACTGAGTGGAAGCTGATCGCGAACCTGAGCAAGTTTACCGAGTTGCGCTTCCTGAATCGCTACTACTCGCTGCCGCCGATCGTGTTGGCGGGTGCCGCATTTCTTTTGGGCGCGACGCTCGAGCGCTATGCGCCATCCTTTGGAACGTCGCGCTGGCAGATGCTGGTCTGGGCGTTTTTCATCAGCACCGTGGTCCTCTATCACGGCACCTTCACGGTTAATTCGCTCGCGCACATTTTCGGCAAACGCCGTTTCCCGACTGACGACAACAGCCGCAACAATTTTTTTGTCGCGCTGATTACTCTCGGCGAAGGTTGGCACAACAATCATCATCACTATCCTTCGTCTGAGCGTCAGGGATTTTACTGGTGGGAGATCGATGTCTCCCACTACACGCTGCGTCTGCTTTCGTGGCTGGGAATAGTTTGGGACTTGCGCACTCCGCCCGCGAACTTCGCGTCCGTCCCCGGAATCGCGCCAGCCTTCGAGTCGTTAGATCCGGCTGCCAGTGTTGGACCAGGTAATGCCTGAGAAACCGCAAATCTCACGCGCAGAATACCCGCACTTCCTGGCCCTGCCGCCCGGTGGATGGACAATGACATCTACGGCCACATCAACAACGCTCTCTACTACGCCTTCTTCGACACGGCCATTAACGAGTACCTCATCGCGGAGGGCGGACTCGATATCGCGGCGAGCGCGGTGGTAGCGTTTGCGGTGGAGTCACAGTGTCAGTATCTGCGGCCGCTTGCTTTCCCGGGCGTGATCGAGGTGGCACTGCGTGTCGGCAAACTGGGAAATTCGAGCGTGCGGTATGAGCTTGCTATCTTCAAGCAAGATGAAAAGTTCGCTGCCGCGGTCGGATATTTTGTGCATGTCTTCGTGGATCGACAGACGCAGCGGCCGGTGACGATGCCCGCGGCTATTCGTAAGGCGCTCGAAAGACTGATGTTGCAGAAGCCCGAATGAGTACCCGTTATTGATAGGCAATCTTTTCCGGTTCAGCGAAGACAGTAGAACTTAGACAGCATCCAATTCTGCATCGCCAAGAGGCTGTCCTTTACTCCCCTGCTATACTGCTGCGTCGCTGCAGAAATTTCATGGAGGAAATTGAACAATGACAGTAAAGGCTGTGCGCACGTTGACCATGATGCCGATCCTGTTAGGCGCTCTGCTGGGATTCGTTTCAACGGCAATGGCCCAAACGCCGCAAGCAAGTCCGACGTTGCCGAGCGAGCGGCCCGAAAAGCTCGTGCCAACTAATTATGGCTTCGACTATGTTCGCCGCGAGGTGATGATCCCGATGCGCGACGGCGTTAAGTTGCACACCGTGATCCTGATTCCCAAAGGCGCCCAAGGCGCGCCCATCCTCCTGACGCGCACGCCCTACAACGCCAGCGAACTAACGACCCACACCCAAAGCTCACACCTCGGCCCGAGCTTGTATGGCTACGACAACGCTACCGACGTGATCGTCGAGGGCGGCTACATTCGGGTGGTCCAGGACATCCGCGGCAAGTATGGCTCCGAGGGCGATTACGTGATGAACCGGCCGCTGCATGGCCCCCAAAACCCAACGCCCGTGGATCATGCAACCGACACCTACGACACGATTGATTGGTTGGTAAAGAACATCCCGGAGAGCAACGGCAAGGTTGGTATCCTCGGCATTTCCTACGACGGCTTTTTGCCATTGATGGCGCTGGTCAATCCACATCCCGCGCTTAAAGTTTCGGTGCCGATGAACCCGATGGTCGATGGTTGGCGCGGCGACGATTGGTTTCACAACGGCGCCTTTCGCCAGCAAGGCATGAGCTACATCTACGATCAGGAAGCGACGCGCGCGAATGACGCCAAGTGGTGGACGAGCCACTTTGACGACTACGACATGTTCATGGAAGCGGGCTCGGCTGGCGAACTCGGGCGCCGCCGCGGTCTGGAACAAGTCGGCTTCTGGCGCAAGCTGCTTGAGCATCCGAGCTACGACGCCTTCTGGCAGGATCAGGCAGTAGACAAGATTCTCGCGGCCCAACCGCTGAAGGTTCCAGTGATGCTGGTCCATAGCCTCTGGGATCAGGAAGACATCTACGGCGACATCGCGGTCTACAAAGCGATCAAGCCGAAGGACACTAACAACGACAAGGTGTTCCTGGTGATGGGCCCCTGGCATCACGGCCAGGAGATCAGAGAAGGCAGCGCGCTCGGCGCCGTCAAATTCTCGAGCGACACAGCGCTTACTTTCCGCCAGGAAATCCTGCGCCCGTTTCTCGATCACTATCTCAAAGACGCGCCCAAGGCTGACATCGCTCCGGTAATGGCGTTTGAAACGGGAACTAACAAATGGCTGCGACTGCCGTCCTGGCCGGCCGGCTGCGCGAGTGGCTGCACCGTGAAACCGATGCCGCTCTATCTCAACGCTGGTCTGAAAGCCGATTTTGCAGCGCCAAAATCTTCTGACTCGGCTTACGATGAATACATCTCCGATCCAGCCAAACCCGTGCCCTATCGCGCGCGCCCAATTGACGGCACCACCT
>Ga0137409_10000645_pt1 | contig 38470 bp, 31 predicted proteins | sample CZODoug1_16funga_FD_122059 | JGI IMG/M metagenome (GOLD analysis project Ga0137409, IMG submission 122059) | Vadose zone soil fungal communities from Angelo Coast Range Reserve, California, USA - CZODoug1_16fungal (Hybrid Assembly) | ecosystem: Environmental > Terrestrial > Soil > Vadose zone... | reverse complement strand
GCCTCAACCAACGGGACAACCGCCTTTGAGGCGGCCCCACTCACCAAGCCACCCGCTCTGCGGGGGGTGTCTGACTTTTCCTGGCTAACGCTGCGATGCTCATCGAATACTTTTCCACAGGTCTTTCGAATCCCACCCCTCCCGCTGCATCTTGCACCCTGTCATTCCCTTCCTCCCCGCTTCGTTCCAGGCCTCCTCTCGTGCCACAATTTGAGGTCTCATGTACCGCCCCAAGAACTTTCGCGTCTACTTCCTGCTCGCCGCGCTGGCCATCGGCGGCATTGTCCTGCTTCTCCGCGAGCATCGCCCCTCCTTCCTGCGCCCGGACTTGCATCTCTCCGCCTACGTCACCACCGCGGACGGCAACGTCACCGTGGTCGATCTCGTGAAGCTCAAACCCGTTGCCCGCATCCCCGTCGGCCCGGCACTTTCCGGAATGCGCGAGCATCCCACCCGCCCCGAGGTTTTCGGCGTGAGCACAACCGGCGGCTACGTCTGGATCCTTGATCCCCGCATTAATCAGGTCGCTGCGCGCATCGCCGTGGGGCCGCTTCCCTACGCCCTCGATTTTTCGCCCGACGGCAACCGCATCTACACGACCGCTTCCGGAAACAACACCCTCCTCGCGATTGACACTAAATCGCGCGCCATCGTCGCCCGTGCACCGACAGGCCGCGAACCCGTCCTCGCCCACGTCACGCCGGACGGCACGTCCGTCCTCGTCGTAAATCGCCGCGACGGCTCTCTTGGCGTTCATGACGCAACCTCTCTCGCCCTGCGCGGCAGCGTTTCGGTTATCGCTCAGCCCGAAGACGTCGTCGTCCTGCCGGACTCTTCCATAGCGTTCGTATTGAGTCGTTCGGAGCGCCGCATCTCCGTGGTCGACCTGCGCCGCGGCGTTCTCGTCACCAATCTCGAGCTGGCGGGCAAGCCCACGGACATGCTGCTCAAGCCCGATGGCGGCGAACTCTACGTGATTTCGCCGGAGGCTCATGGCCTCCAAGCCATCAACACCTGGACTCACGAGGTCGGCGATTACATGGTCCTGGGATCGGCGCCCACTCGCGGCGTCCTGAGCGAGGACGCTACGCTCCTATATGTTTCGGACACCGCTGCCGGCCGCGTCACGCCTGTCGATATTTTCAATCGCCGCATCGTCCGCGATCCCGGAAAAGGTTTCCCCGTTCCCGCCGGCGATTCTCCCGCCGCTTTGCGCTTCGATCCCGCGGAAAACCTGCTCCTGGTCGTTAGCGAAGGTTCCGGCGACCTCGCCGTCATCCGCGTGCGCACGAATTTTTTGCTCACGTTGATCCCCGTCGGCGATCATCCCCAGAATCTCGCCGTCAAATTGTTTTAGGAAGAATTGGTCTTTGTAGGGTCGGCCTTCCGAGCCCGACCGGAGGCACTACTCCGGCGGCCAGGCCGAATTCTCTTCGCCAAGATGCACGTCCAGGAATCCTTCGGCGGGCAAGACATCCACGGGCAATCCCCCGTGCCACAGCGCAACGCCGAGCCTCAGCTTGCTCTGGCCTTTGAAATTGATTTGGTCCTTCTGTAGGGCCACTTCCAAAACGCGCTCGAACGCCGCTTCCGCAACAAGATTCGGATTCAGCAGGCACACGAGACCTTTTTCGACGGCGAACCCTTGCACATGGCCTCGCTCCAGCTTCACGACGATGGTCACTTCTTCCGCCCCGCCGATCGTGATGCGAAACTCCGGGTCCTCCAGCTCCGCGAGGGCCTCCGCGAATGGATCGATGCGCACGCAGAAGCGTCCTTCCTCGAATCCGTAACGCAGTTCGTGCAGGTAGAATACGCGTCCGTGCATCGACCCGCCACGCCGCTCCGGTGAATACAATCCCGCCCCAAGCCACTCGAAGTACGACGTATCCCTCCCATCGATTTTGACATTCAGCCACCCCGTGGGAGCCATCTGCAACGCGTGCTCCGGCCTGCGCTTGATGGGCTTCGCCAATTCTTCCGGTGCAACCTTCCCCAGTGCCAGGTAGATGGCCGTCAGGTGCTTTCGAAACAGCGCGTCGAATTCGGCGTCGTTCGCGGTGCTGTGCTCGGGGCCGAACCACCAGCACCAGTCGCTTCCCTCCGCGGCCAGGAGCGATTCGAACGCTTCCTTGAGCGCGGTTTCGGTGGGGGCATCCGCTCTTCCCTGCTTGCGCGCTTCGAATGCGCGGGCGTAGGCCTCGCGCGCATCCCACAATAATTCCCAAGCCGCGACGTCTTCGGCGTGACCGATCCACACGTCAAAATTTGCGTTGATCCACGAGGCGGGGAAAATCCCAGCGGTGGTGGGAATTTCTCCTGCGGCGGCAATGGCTTCGCTGGCGGTCAGCGCGCGGAAATCCTGGTCGCCCTGGATGCGTCCGTAAAACTCGCGAAGGAAGGCGCGTCCGTTCCCGGGGTAGTATTCCCAGGCATTTTCGCCGTCCAGAAAAAGACAAATCGTGAGCGGCTGATCGCCATGCACGGATTCTCCGAGATGGCGCATTCGAGTGTGGAGATCGGCCGCTGCGGCTTTGGCTTCCATGCGGCTGTAAACAAAACCGACGAGGTCGGACAAGTGGTGATCGCGAAACAATCCCGCAATGCTATTTCCGCCCAATTGCACGCGCCAGGGTTTGTAGAGGCGATCGGCATTGGCGGGAATACCATTTCCGTCGCGGAAGAATCCGACATTCAGCGTGCGGCCAAGGACTCCCTCGTCGGTTCCAAACCACTGAAATCCTTCTTCCGCGGCAATTGTCAGCGCCTGATCCGAGACCGAGCCTTCGGAAGGCCACAAGCCGGCGGGGTTCCCGCCAAAAACTCTTTCGTGATATTCGCGCGCACGCCGCAATTGTTCGCGGGCATCTTCTGGACGCCGGTAGGCGCGGCGCGGGAGAGGCGTCCCCGGATTCGCGACGCGCGCAATATCGGAATCGCAAATCAGGGGAAGGATGGGGTGATAGAACGGAGTGGTGCTGATCTCGATCTGGCCGTCCTGCGCCGCCTCACGATAAACGGGGAGCACCAGGCCCAGAAATTCGAGCTGCTTCTTCCGCAGAGCGGATTTGTCTTTTTCGGTGTAGTCCTTTCCTTTCGTGGCCAGGCGGCTGACGACATCATCCTTTTCGAACCACGACTCTTCCATCCAAGCCAACTGCGAGAGGAGTTGCAGGTCGCGCCAATCGCGCGGGGTGAAAGAGACCAGCGCCTGCGCGCCGCCGGCGGGACGCGACCATTCGAATAACTCGACGAACCGCGGCCAGCGCGACATCAGCCGCTCGTTGTTCACCTGAAACGCACGCGCGATGATTTCCGCCTTATCCTCGCGGGTTAATTCGTCGGCATTCTTGAACGCCAGCGAGAACCAGGGCTCTTTGAAATCACCACTGGCGTACTCCTCGAGTTGCATGCCGAGGGCAGGCACGACGTTGAACGTTGCATGGAAGTTGGGAAATTCGCGGAGCACCTCGACCATGCCCCAGTAATCTTTCAGCGCATGCAAACGCGTCCAGGGGAGGACATAGCGTCCACTTCCGGGGTCGCGGTACTGCGGCTGATGCATGTGCCACAAGACCACCAGATGAATCCGCTTCATACCTGGCGGCGCTCCGTGAGAAGGTGCCTCAATGGCCTTGGAGTGCGGTTATCAATCAAGACTCTCATCTAAGTTGTGAGGCAAGACTAGACCGGGCTTTTTCGATCGCCCTGCCCATCTCCAACCTCTCTTGTCAAAGTAGAGTGTAGCAGTCGAAAGCAAAGAGCCGCTAGCTCCGGCGAACTCAATTCGACTCGTCGTTTTTAGAGTTAGGATATGACGTTGATCTAAACCCCCACAAGCGATACCGGCGCGTGCGGGACCCAATTTCGTCCTAGCGCTTTGCGTCTGCGCCACCCCCCAACGCCGATTGACGCTGCTGCAGGAAGCGGCGAACGGAGGCGTCGCGCTCGAGACCGATTGCGATTTCGTAGGCGTGGCGGGCTTCGGCGTGTTCGCCTGTCTTGGCCAGCAGCTCCGCGAGTGCTGCCCAGTAGGGTTGGTATTCGGCGAGCCGCCCATCGGCGGCTATCTCTTGCATGGCGGCAAGAGCGGCACTGGCGCCATGCACCTCCGCGATCGCCAGGGCACGATTGATAGCGACCACCGGCGAGCCAACGAGGGCGAACAGTGCGTCGTATAGCTGCAACACCTCTGCCCAGTTGGCGTGACCCGTGCGGGACCGATGAACGTGTGCCGACTGCAACGCGCCTTCCAACTGATAGCGGCCGATGGAGTCCAGACCGCCGGCACGCCGAAGGATCGTCTCGGCCTCATCAATCATCTGCCTGTCCCACAGCGCCGGATCCTGCTCGGCAAGCGGAACGTATTCGCCGTCCTCGTTGCGGCGCGCGCGACGCCGGGCTTCCGCGTGAAGCATGAGAGCAAGCAGGCCCAGCGCCTCCGGCTCCTCCGGCAGCAGTTCGGCCACGAGCCTGGCCAAAAACATGGCTTCCTCTGTGAGATCGCGGCGGGCGACATCGGTCCCGCCAGGGTCGGTCCAACCTTCTGCAAAGGCGGCGTAGATGGCGTCCAACACGGTGTCGAGCCGGCCGGGAAGCTCCTCGCGCTCCGGGATACTAAACGGAATGCCGGCCTGCCGGATCTTGTCCTTGGCACGGGCGAGTCGCTTGCCCATGGCTGCCGGAGACGTGAGAAACGCCGAGGCGATTTTCTTCGCATCCAGCCCGAGCACCACTTGCAGAATCAAGGGCGCACGAACGGCGGCGTCGATCGCCGGGTGCCCGCAGGCGAACATCAGCGCGAGACGTTGATCCGGGATCTCCGAATCGGTCGCGGCAGCGTCGAGCCCCTCCGCCAGCAGGTGCAACTGCTCGGCCGCAATTTCGTGGCGGCGCCGTCCTCGGTACATATCGATCACCTTTCGCCGCGCGACGGTCAGCAGCCATCCTTCCGGATTATCAGGACACCCCTTCAGTGGCCAATCTGCCAGCGCCGCAGCGAATGCCTCCGAGAGGGCGTCTTCGGCAGCAGCCACATCCCGTGTCCGTGCCGCGAGAAAGGCGACGAGCTTGCCGTAGCTGCGACGCGCCACCGCGTCTGCCGTGCTGCGCGCCTGCGCGTCGCCTTCGGGGAAGGTCATGCGTTCACCCGGCGGCGCGGCTCACGCCGGCATGCTCCAGGATGGACGCACTTCGACGACACCGTGACTTGCGCCTGGGCAGCGCGATGCCCAGGAGATCGCCGCATCCAGATCGACCACGTCGATAAGATAGTAGCCACCGATCTGTTCTTTCGACTCAACATACGGGCCATCCAGCACTTGCGGCTTGCCATTCGCGATTCGCACTGTCGTCGCAGCCGAACTCGGCTGCAGGCGGTTGGAGCCCTTCAGGACGCCCGCCTTCGTCAGTGCCTCGGTGTAGGCTCTATAGGCCGCCACCCCTTGTTCCTGCTCGGCCTTTGTCAGCTTGTTCCAACTTGCCTCCTCGGAATAGAGCATCAGCAAATATTGCATTTGAAACCTCCGCTATCGGTTGTGGGCGGGCATTATTGCCCGTCACTGTAATGACGTCCGAAACCAGGCGATTTGGACAGCCGGTCATTGAGCTGGCAGCCTGATGGTAAGCTTGCGCATGCCACGGCTCACACAAGCCCCTCCCGAGGGCTCAATGGAGACAATTTTGCCAGGTGCCACGCGACCGTGCACCATTGCGTTCATTGAAGCCGGCACCGCAGATGGCGGATCGACTTCCTGGCTGTTCAGTGCCCTCAAGTGTCTCGACCGCCGCCGATTCGAGCCGCTCATTATGCCGCGAGCGGTGCGACGGTTGAGAAGATCCGCGCGCTGGGCGTGCCCATGCACTTTGCTTCCACAGAGCCGCCGGGTTACTTTCCGGCATGGCTGCGAAGCCACCCTCGTCTGTGGCCTTTGCGAAAATGCATGTCCCTCTGCCGGATTGCGTGCCGCCTCCTGGCGCGGGACACAACCATAACCAGAGCAGTGCGGAAACATCTGCGCGAAAAGGCCGCGGCGGTTGTTGTGCTGAATTCCGATCTTCATTTTCAGTATTGCGGCGCTGTCGCGGCACGGCTGGAAAAATTGCCCATCTTGTGCCGCAAGTCCGGAGGCATAGCAGAAGGCTTGCGCATCAAGAAACTTCTGACGCCTTTGGTCGATGTATTTGTCCCGATTTCAAAAGCGGCTGAAAAAGATCAGCTTACAAATCCTGCCACAAAGCGGAGCGTAGTGGTGTATGAGGGTGTCGACATGTCGGAGTATCGCGGGGCGGCGACCGAATCCCGCGCTCCGGTCCAAGCTCGGACTCCCAGAGAACAAAAAAGTCGTCACCAGCGTCGCGCGATTAGCGGCCGGCAACGGGCAAGCCGAATTGATTGAGGCGGCCGCCAGGGTAATCCAGGAATTCCCGGAAGCAGCGTTTTTCATCGTCGGGGAGGAAAGTCCGCCAAACGGCCCGATTACATCTTGTCTGCACAGTAGCGTCTTGCGGCTGGGACTCTCAGACCATGTTGTGTTTGCCGGCGCACGCGGAGACGTGCCTGATATCCTGGCCATTACCGACGTCTTCGTGCATTGCCCCACAACTTGGATCGAAGGCCTGGGAATTTGCCATCTCGAGGCAATGGCTTCGGGAAAGCCATCTGTGATTTCCAGGAATGGCGGCCATCTTGCCCTTCCTGATGAACCCTGATCTTGCCGAGAGATTCGGCCAGGCCGCCCGCGCGCCGAAAAACTATTCGACATAGCCGCAAACAATGCCGTTTACGAGGACCAGTTACAGGAATTAGCGAGTCGCCGAGCAAGGGGAGGAATATGATCCAAGTGCAGGTAAACTAAAAGCAGCTTACACTCCCCAAAGGGGGCCGCTTGATGGTTCCTCAGTTCCCCAGGGATATGGTCCCCCTGCTCCGCTGCAACAATGACGCTGGCGAACTGGCGATTGCCAAGGAACTCCGAGGCGACGACCATGGGGTCTTGGATGCCGTTTTGCGCTGTAAGGGTTGCGGAGCCGAATTTCGCACCGAGGATGGAATCGCGCGCCTGTTGCCGAATCAGCTTAGTCCGGAAGACAAAAAGGAGATGAGCATCCGGGACACGATCGACTACTATTTTACAAACCCGGGGCCTTTCGTACCTCCGCGAAACCTCGAAATCAAGCCGAATCCGCGAAGCCTTTTCATCAAATCCGCGAGGCGCTGGCGATCTTCATCCTGCACCGCCGTGAATTCCAGCCCCAATCCACGACCGGGCCTTACATGCCGCACAACTGCTTCGGCCCTGATCTGTCCTTCTTCGACAAGAAAATGAACGTTTGTCTTCGCGCCCACGGCCCTTGACTTCTTTGTCTGGACAAACAGACCGCCCGAGCTTAGATCCCGAACTCGTGAAGTATCGTCATATCCGACGGAGTTCCAGTACACATAGACGTTCCCCGGCGTCTCGACACGCGAGCTGAACCTTTTAGAATGGGATGATTGTTGTTGCACGATGGCCCCTCAGCCGGCTTTTCTTCCTCCGGTTCGCTGTCTTATGACCGTCCACATCAGCGATTGCCGTCGAAAAGCCCCTTCATCACGGACAATCCGATACTTGGTGGAAACGCCTGTGATTCATTTCGCGAACCGCTTCCTCCGCGCAAGCGTGAAATCCGCCGCGCAAAAATCCAATAAAATTCTAAAAGTATGGTGTGCACAAATCTGTACACTTTTGAACAATGAGCGTAGATCCTGTGTAAGAGCGTGAATTATTAACGGATAGCGGAGGTGATGGTTTTATGCCCCGGCACGATCCCTTCGCTGCGGTCCCTCGCCAGTTCTCAGGGAAAACAGCGCATACGTCACTATCTTCAGGGGATAGTCACGATCGCGGGGTGGAGTTCCCAGATCGTTGCGACTTGCACGGAACCACCGTTGTGGTCAAAATCTTCGAAGGCCATCCCCAGGACCTGCACTGGGGCAGGGTTACTGGCAGTTCCCCGCCGTGCTAGGAGTCGAGCTTAAAGCCATGTTTCGCCAGTTGGGATTGGGCATTCTGGCGGGCACTGCAGAATTCACTATCCACGGGCGTTTCCACGATGACTCTAGCAGCGTTCTTGTCTGACGTTTGAGAAAGGTCGAAGTGCACATCGCAGTCCGCGGCATTGACACTAGCTTCCTGCAGAAATGCAGCCGCCAGATGGAACACTTGAAGCTCTCGCCCCGTTCGCGGCGCGCCAGGATCGACGAAGGCATCCTGCGTCCAACTGAGAATGCTATCAACTCCAATCTCTTGCGCGGCAATGTTGGGAATCGGGACGTGCTTCGCCAAATGCCGGAAATCAGCAATGTCCGGCTCGATGGGCAGGCACTTGCAAAGATCCTCAGGATTGGGCTGCAGAATGCCGTAGGCGGTGCCGTTGCAGCCGACACTCAGCAATGCCAGTAAGGTCAGGCATCCCACTACCAAAGTTTTTTTCATAGAAGTACTTGTATATTTGATGCCCACGGCAGGGGAAAGGGTTTCCGGAATATTTACTTAGTACCGATTTATGAACTACTTCCGGGTGGCTCCCGCTTGCTGTCACACCAACCGGAGTGGAAGGAGGACCGGAAAAAGAGAGGTGGCGTCCTAAGGGGCGGGACTGCGAAAACATTTTGGGAGACATGGGCCTGGCGCGAGATCGGGCTCTACAAAGTTTTTTCTTGGCGGGGATTGCGCGGCAAATTTGGCTTGATTCCTAACTGTTTGGAGCCCCAGTCGCACAGGTCTTCGAGCAAAGGGACCAATGTCTGGCCGGAGGGGCTGAGCGAATAGGTGACCTTGGGCGGAGAGGAGCGCACTGCCGTTCGAGTGACGACGCCGTCCTTTTCCAATTCACGGAGCTGCGCGGTGAGAACCCTTGCGCTGACGCCTCGGAGAAGATTGCGGAGTTCGGCGAAGCGGCGCGGGCCAAAAGAAAGGCGCCAGACCGCCTGGACTTTCCACTTGCCGCTCAGGACATTGATGGTGGCTTGAACGGGACAGCCGTGGTGACTTTTCTCGGTGGAGGCTCCAGACTTACAAATTTGTGCGCACTTCACCGCGGTACAGCGCCGTTATACCATGTCCTGGAAGCATTCGGCTCGCGCGAGTCGCCCTGAATTTCACCGGCCGTCACGATCCGCACAAGATGGGAGCAAGAAAATGATTCTTATTACTGGTGCCAGCGGTAGTGTTGGCAAAACGGTTTTGCAGGAAGCGTGCCGGAAGGAGTCCAAAGTCCGAGCGATGTACAGGTCAGAGGAGGAGGCCGCGAAGGCGCCCTCGGGATGTGAGGTGGTGCTGGCGGATTATTCGGACAAGCAGAGTCTGCGCAACGCTCTGCAGGGAGTGACTTCCGTGTTTGTTGTGTGTTCTCCAATTCCGCAACTCGTGGAACTGGAGAGCAATATGCTGGACGCGTGCAAGGAATCCGGAGTGAAGCACGTGGTGCTGAATTCAGCGCTAGGAGCGGGAGACTACGGGAAATCGTTTCCGGGGTGGCACCGCAAAGTGGAAGACAAGCTCAAGGCCACAGGCATGAGCTACACGCTCCTGCGGCCCAATGGATTTCTGCAGAACATCGTTGCCTATAACGCTCCCAGCATTCGGACGCAGGGTGCATTTTACGTTGCGATGGGTGACGCCAAGGTCAGCTATGTGGACGTTAGTGACATCGCCGTGGTCGCCGTCAAGGCGCTTGCGGGAGGCGCGCACTCCGGGAAAACTTACGAATTGAATGGGCCGGAAGCGATATCGAACCAAGAGCTGGCGAAGCGAATTTCCAAGGCGACCGGGCGCACGGTGAATTACGTGGACATTCCGGAATCAGCGCAGCGCGAGGCGATGCTCGGCCTGGGCATGCCGGAATGGCAGGTGACGGCACTCCTGGAACTTCAGCAGTATTACAAGCAAGGCGGGGGTGCGAAGACGGATGGCCTGCTAAAGGCGTTGATCGAACGCGAGCCGGTGAAGCTCGATCAATACCTGACGGCAAATGCGCGGGAATTTCGGGATCAGGCCGCGTCTGCCTGAAAAGGAGAGCCAGGATGAGCGCTTCAGCGGAACGGCTGGAAGTCAAGAATCCCAAGACGGACATGACACACGCGGAGATGAAGGAATTCATCCGCAATCATTTTGAGGAATTCGTGAACCGCAAGAACCTGCCCATCGGTGAGGTGAATTTCGCGCCTGGCTTTGTGGATCACGGGGCCGACGGGCCGCCGGGACTGCCTCCGGGACCTGCTGGGGCGATACAGTACGTCGGCGCCGCGCTCAAGAAAGTTCCCGACCTGCGGGTAAGCATCGAAGACCTGATCGCCGAGGACGACAGAGCAGTGGTTCGCAACCGTTGGACGGGGACCGGTGGGGCATCGAAGCAGCGGCTGGAATTCTCTGGAATTGTAATTTGGAGGATCGCCAACCGGCAGATCGTGGAGCGCTGGGCTTAGTTAGAGAGTCCTCACCCCGTGAGAGGCTAGGTTTGGGAGTTTAAGTGCAGCGTTCGCAGCCTTCTAGAGAAAGTGCGGAGAGGCGCGACGAGGCGAAGGTTGTCGGGACCGTGCTACACTCACCGTTCGCGTCATGCGCATCCTGGACCGGTATATCGTCCGTGAAGTTTTCCGGCACGCACTCCTCGGACTCGTCGTCTTTACCTTTGTATTTTTCGTGCCCCAACTAATCCGCTTGATGGAACTATTTGTGCGTCACAGCGGTTCCGGCGCGCAGGTGCTGAAGCTCTTTCTGTGTATATTCCCCGCGGTATTTGTATTTACCGTGCCGATGGCCACGCTGATCGGTGTGCTGCTCGGGCTGGGGCGGATGTCGGCGGATAGCGAGATCATCGCACTCACGGCTTTGGGCATCGGCCGCCGCCGAATTCTGCTTCCCGTTGGAGTGCTGGCGCTTACCGGCGCGGTGGTGACTCTGGCAATGACGACCTGGCTCGGACCGTTGGCCCTGCGGACATTTCGTTCCCTGCAGGCCGACTTGATCACCTCACAGGTCTCCTTTGCGTTGCAGCCGCGAGTCTTCGATGAGCGCTTCCCGCGGCTGGTTCTCTACGTCAACGATGTCACGGCCAGCGGCACGCAATGGCACGGCGTATTTCTGGCGGAGACGGGCGGAGAGGGCGGTTCACGAGTGACACTGGCGGAGAACGCGATTGTCATTGCCGCACCAAAACAGGGGAAGTTGGAGCTCCATCTACAGGGCGGCACGACCCACGAATTCTCGCGCGAGGATGCAGATCACTATTCCGTCACGGCATTCGGCCAGAGCGACTGGCCCATCGAGTTCAGTGGCTTGGCAGTGGCCCAGCCGCGGCAGCTCAACAATCCCGAGCGTTCGATTCGCGAATTGCTCGCCGATAACGGACCGGGGTGGCGCGAAGCCCGCGTGGAACTGCACCGCCGCTTTGCGTTTCCGATCGCCTGCTTTGCCTTTGCGCTGATCGCCGTTCCGCTGGGCGCGCAACCTCGGCGCGGCGGCCGGGCGGCGGGGGCGTTACTCGCGGTAATCCTCATCTCTTCTTATTATTTGCTATCCGTCCTGGGGGCGGGGCTTGCGCGGCAAGGCACGCTGACGCCGGCAGCGGGAATCTGGATCGCCAATGCCGTTCTTTTCGCGCTGGGGCTGACTCTCATGCCGCGGATGCAGCAATTCCGCGGCGAGACCCAGTGGCTCCGGCCGATAATCTATTTGGAATCCAGAAAACGCCTCCTGCGCCGCCGGAGAGCCCAAGCTCGCGGCAGAGCTGCCATAGCAAACGGGGTGAATGGCGAGCGCGTCTCACCGGAAATCCTGGCGCGTTCCAGCGGAAGTTTCCCGCAATTGCTAGACATGTATGTATTGCGGCGTTTCTTTTATTATTTTGCGCTGCTGATGGGGGCGTTCGTCCTTCTTTTTGAGACCTTCACGTTTTTCGAGCTTCTCGACGACATTGCGCGGCACCGCGTTCCCTTTCTGATCGTGGTCGATTATTTCCGCTACCTTGCTCCCTACCTGCTCTACCAGCTCGCGCCGCTTGGAGCACTGGTCGCGGTACTGGTGACGCTGGGGATCATGAGCAAGAACAATGAAATCGTGGCCATCAAGGCCAGCGGCATCAGTATGTACCGTCTGGCAGTGCCGCTGCTTCTTGCAGGGCTGGCCCTGGCCGTAACCATGATCGTGCTCGACGATACCTACCTGCCCTATGCCAACCAGCGGCAAGACGCGCTTCACAATCTGATCAAAGGACGTCCGCCGCAGACCTACACCCACCCGCAGCGCTGGATTTTCGGGGAAGGCTCTAAAATCTACAATTACGATCTCTTCGATCCCACGCAGAATCTTTTTGGCGGGCTCACGGTGCTGGAGATCGATCCGGCCACGTTTCAGGTGCGGCGCCGTATCTTTGCGTCGCGCGCGCGGTGGTCGGAGACGCAAAAGGTGTGGGCTCTCGAAGGGAGTTGGGTGCGCGATTTTGTAGATGGCGCGATTGTCCGGTACGAGCGGCTTCCGCCGGTCACCTCGCTGCCGGAGCTCACCGAACCCCCCAGTTATTTCAACCGTGAGGTTCGACAGGCGTTCCAGATGAGCTGGCGCGAGCTGCGGAGTTATATCGATGGTTTGCATCGTGCGGGCTTTGACGTCGCGACCCTCACAGTGCAATGGCACGAAAAGCTTGCCTTCCCGCTGCTCGCCCCGGTCAGCATGCTTCTGGCGATCCCGTTCGCTTTTTTGGTGGGGACGCGCGGCGCGGTGGGAGGTGTGGCGCTCGGAGTCGGATTTGGAATCGTTTATTGGTCGATAGCCAAGCTTCTGGAAGCCATGGGCGGAGTTGGCCAGCTTCCACCGTTTCTAGCAGGGTGGTCGCCGGACATCATTTTCTTTTTTCTGGGCCTGTATTTTTTCTTCAAAATGCCCACGTAGAGAAAATGAAGTCGCCGAACGGACGGAGATCAGGGAATTCTCGCCCGCCAATGACTTCAAGTATCACTTCAGATTGACTCGCATCGATTTCTTCCGCTACTTACCCTTCTTTTTCTTCGCTCGCTTTTCTTCAACCACTACTTGAGCTGCCGCCAACCGAGAAATGGGAACGCGGAAGGGAGAAGCGCTGACGTAGTCCATGCCGGCCTGGTGGCAAAACTTCACGCTGTCCGCATCGCCGCCGTGTTCGCCGCAGATGCCGATCTTCAGTTTGGGGCGCGTCTTGCGACCCTGCTCAATGCCCCAACGCATCAGCATGCCGACGCCCTTGGTATCGAGCGACTGGAAAGGATCCGCGCTGAATACAGCGGCTTTCTTCTCGTCCACGTAATCGGGCAAGAAGCGGCCTGCGTCGTCGCGGGAAAGACCCATGGTGGTTTGAGTAAGGTCATTGGTTCCGAAGGAGAAGAACTCCGCCACTTCGGCGATCTCTCCCGCCAGTAAGGCAGCGCGCGGCAACTCGATCATGGTTCCGACGAGATAATTCAGCTTCACGCCGGACTTCTGGATCAGGTCTTCCGCGACGCGCCGGGTGGCTTGATCGAGGATGGAAAGTTCCTTACGGTCCAGAGTGAGCGGATGCATGATCTCAGGTAAAACTTTAACTCCACTTCTGTGGCATTCGATGGCTGCTTCGATGATGGCACGCACTTGCATCTCAAGAATTTCGGGATAGGTAATGGCAAGGCGGCAGCCGCGATGGCCGAGCATGGGGTTGGCTTCGTGTAACTGCTCGACGCGGCGCACCACGATTTGGACATCGATCTTCAGATCACCCGCCAACTCTTCCTGCTTGGCCCGCTCGTGCGGGACGAACTCGTGGAGCGGCGGGTCGATCAAGCGGATGGTGACCGGCAAGCCGTCCATGGCTTTGAAAATGCCAACGAAATCGCGGCGTTGGAACGGGAGCAATTTGTCGAGTGCCTTGACACGAGCTTCTCTGTTGTCGGCGAGGATCATTTCCTGGATGGCGCGCTGGCGCTCGTGGCTCCTCTCCGGCTGCTCGAAATCGGTAAAGAACATGTGCTCCGTGCGGCAGAGGCCAATCCCTTCCGCCCCAAACTCGATGGCCTTGCGAGCGTCTTGCGGAGTGTCGACGTTCGTGCGGACCTTGAGGCGGCGCGTCTCATCGGCCCATTTCATGAGCGTTTCGTAGGACTTGGGTAGCTGCGGAACGACCAGAGGCATCGCTTCCGTGTAGACCACGCCCTCGCCACCATCGAGGGTGATCCAATCCCCTTCCTTCACGACCTTGCCGTTGGTGGACATCGATAGTGATTTGTAGTCGATGTCCAGTTTTTCGGCGCCGACCACGCAACACTTGCCCCAACCGCGCGCGACGACGGCCGCGTGGCTGGTCTTGCCGCCAGTCGCGGTGAGAATCCCCTGCGCAACGGCCATGCCGCCGACGTCTTCGGGGCTGGTTTCGCGGCGCACAAGGATCACTTTCTCGCCGCGTGCGGCCCACTCTTCCGCTCTCTGCGCGGAGAAGACGACTTTGCCGACAGCCGCGCCGGGCACCGCATTGATGCCGGTAGCCAGGATTTTCGAGGACAGGGATTTCTTGTCGACTTTGGCATCGATCACAGGATAGAAGAGCCGCTCGATGTCCTCCGGCTTGACGCGAAGGATGGCTTCTTCCCGGGTAATGAGTTTTTCGTTGGCCATGTCAACAGCGATTCGAAACGCGGCCGCAGGGGTGCGCTTGCCGGTCCGCGTCTGCAGCATGTAGAGCTTGCCGTCCTCGACGGTGAACTCCATGTCCTGCATGTCGCGATAATGCTTTTCAAGTTTTACTCGAACTTTCTCGAGCTGCGCGTAAACCCTGGGCATGATCTTTTGCATTTCGGTCAAAGGCATCGGAGTTCTAATGCCGGCCACGACGTCTTCTCCCTGGGCGTTCACCAGGAAGTCGCCGTAGAAGATTTTTTCTCCGGAACTCGGATCGCGAGTGAAGCAGACGCCGGTGCCGGAAGTGTCGCCGGTATTCCCGAAGACCATCTGGACGACGTTGACGGCGGTGCCGAGGAGCCCGGTGATTTTTTCGACGCGGCGATAGGTGACCGCCTTCTCCGCCATCCAGGAGCCGAACACCGCGCCGATAGCGCCCCAAAGCTGGTCGATGGGGTCGTCCGGAAAGTCCTTCCGGGATTGTCGGCGAAAGTACGCTTTGTATTCCGCCACCAATTCTTTCCATCCGCTCGCAGGAACAGCGGTATCTTCTTTGACGCCAAGCCGGTCTTTCATGGCGCGAAGGCGATGTTCGAGATCTTCCTTCGACATGCCCATGACCACGGTCGAATACATTTGCACGAAGCGGCGGTAAGCGTCATAAGCGAAACGTTCATTCCTGGTCGCGGTGGCGAGGCCTTCGACGGAGCGATCATTCAGTCCGAGATTGAGAATGGTTTCCATCATTCCAGGCATGGAGCGGGCCGACCCGGAGCGCACGCTGACGAGGAGAGGGTTCTTCGGATGGCCCAATTTCTTTCCGGTGATGCGCTCGAGCTTCGCGACGTAATCGGCGACCTGCTTCTTCAGCTCCGGAGGATACTTCTTGCCGTTCTTGTAAAAGTAATCGCACGCCTCCGTGGAGATGGTGAAGCCGGCGGGAACAGGCAGGCCGATCTTGGTCATCTCGGCGAGACCGGCGCCTTTGCCCCCCAGGAGATCGCGCCAAGTTCCGTCACCTTCTGCTTTGCCGACGCCGAAGAAATACACCCATTTTTTCACTGTACGCCTCGCTTGTCCCGTTTGGAGTTATGGAAACTTTACTGTTGTCACCATTCTGCAACGGCGCCCGGAAAAGATTGTCGGCACGCCGACTTTTTAAGATTTCAAGTAAAACTTGAGGTGCCTAGCGACGCTCTTCACCGCCAAGTTCAGAAAAGTCGGCGACGGTCGTGAACTCGCGCAGCAATTCCGCGAGCAAAGCCAGCCGATTGTTGCGTACTGCTTCGTTTTCCGTCATCACCATGACGCCGTCGAAAAACTGATCGACTACTTTTCGCAGGCCGGCAATGGCCTCCAAGGCTTCCTGATACTTCCCTGCACGTTTCTGGGTTTGCACTCTTGTGGCAGCGGCGCGAACCGCGGAATACAGTTCGCGTTCGGCGGCGCTTTCGAACAGCTCTGGATTCGCCTGGCGAGCATCGCCGGGAACCACGTTGGCCTTTTCAAGGATCTTGCGAATACGCTTGAAGGAAACGGCGAGCGGCTCGAAGTTCTTTGACTTGCGAATGGCCTTCAGCGCCACCAGGCGTTTCTGGGCGTCCACCAAGTCGTCGGCACCGGCACGAAAAACGGCGCTGACCTCATCGTAGCCGAAGCCTTCCCGTTCGCGAAAGACAAACTTGGCGCGGTCGAGGATGAATTCAAGGATTTGACTTTCCTGGTCCGGTATTACGCCGCGCTTGGGTTTGTGGGTCAGAAGCGCCTTTGCGGCGGCGCCGATGGCCAGGGTGAGCGAAACGGGCAGCTTCTTCTCCAGAATGATCTTGACGATTCCCAGAGCAGCGCGCCGCAATGCATAAGGGTCGCTCGAGCCGGTGGGCACCACTCCCACAGCGAAACACCCAACGATGGAATCGAGTTTGTCCGCAAGCGCAACAGCGCAGCCGGTTAGATTGCGCGGGATGGGATCATCAAGCCCGACGGGACGGTAGTGATCGTAGACGGCGTCGGCGATTTCGTCGGATTCGCCCTGAGCGCGCGCGTACAAACCGCCCACGATGCCCTGAAGCTCAGTGAACTCGCGAACCATTTCGGTGGCGAGGTCGCACTTGGCGAGTTCGGCGGCGCGGTCAGCCTCCGCCACGTGCGCATGGAGCATGCCGAGATTGAACCACTGTTCGGTGAACCAGCGGGCGATGGCGCGGATGCGCTCGACCTTGTCGCGATAACTGCCGAGTCGCGATTCGTAGGTGACGCGTTCGAGCTTCGGCAAATAGTCGGCGAGCCGACATTTCTGATCCGCCTGCCAGAAAAATTGTGCATCGGCGAAGCGCGCACGAAGGACGCGTTCGTGGCCGGCGCGGATGATTCCCTTGGAGTCCTTAGCGACATTGATGACCGCGAGGAAGTGCGGAGCCAGTTCACCGTTTTTCTTTTCCACGGCGAAATACTTCTGGTGGTCGCGCATGACGGTCACGAGGATTTCGTCCGGGAGGCTCAGAAAGGCCGGATCGAAATCCCCTTGTATGACGCTCGGGTACTCGTTGAGATAGGCCACCAGCTTTCGAAGCGACGCGTCTTCGTGGATGCGGTAGTTTCCCCGCTTGGCACGGGCTTCCAGTTCCGTCGCGATTTTCCCCTGGCGGCGGCTGGGGCGGACGATCACGCCATTCTGTTGGAGTTTCTTCTCGTAGTCTAAAAAGTTGCTCACGGGGACGGTGCTCGAACCGAGGAAGCGGTGGCCGCGAGTGGTGCGGCCGGCGGCGATGCCAGCGACTGACAGTTTCAGTGCTTTGCCGTCGAGCACGGCGACGATCCAGCGGATGGGGCGAATGAAGCGCGCGCCATCGAGGCCGGTCCAGGTCATGGAGCGCGGCCAGGTGAGATCGTGCACGGCGCGGGGGAGGATCGCGATCAGTATTTGTTCAGCAGTCCTGCCGAGCTTGGTCTGTTTGGCGGCAAGGTACTCGCCCTTCGGGGTCTGAATCAGGTGGAGGTCGTTGACGTGGAGTCGCTGCTTCTCGGCGAAGCTCTGCGCCGCGCGTGTCGGCGCGCCGACAGAATCGTAGGCCACGGACTTGGGCGGGCCGGTTACTTCGGTCTCGACGTCCTCCTGCTTGGCGCGCAGCCCGCGGACCCAGGCGGTCAGGCGCCGGGGCGCGCTGAAGGTCTCCACCGATACCCCATCAAAAAGATTTTCGGCGGCGAGAAGTTTCTCGATGTTGGTGCGGAGTTCCTCTTCGGCCTTCGGTAGCATCCCGGCGGGAATCTCCTCGCAACCGACTTCGAAGAGGAGTTCGACGCGTTTTTCTTTTGCGAATGCCTTCATGGCCGCGCCTCGCGCTGCGGTGCGGCGCCGCCGATCTGGGCCAGGTAGGACGCGGCGGTGCGGCACGCCAGGGTGCGCACGCGGGCCATGAGCGCCGCGCGCTCGGTGGTGGAGATTACGCCTCGCGCATCCATCAGGTTGAAGAGGTGCGAACACTTGAGGCAATGGTCGTAAGCAGCCAGCAGCGGGTAACGGACGCGGTCCTTCCCTTCCACTCCCCTGAAGCCATCGAGGAGTTCCTTGGCCTGCTTCTCGTGCAATTCGAATTCGGAGCGAATCGAAACCGCATCGCTGCGATCAAAGCTGTATTCGGAAAACTGCTGCTCCTCCATCAAGCGAATATCGCCGTAAGTCTTGTCAGCGGACCACCGAAGATCGTAGACGCTCTCCACCCCCTGGAGAAACGCGCAAATGCGCTCGAGGCCGTAGGTGAGTTCGACGGAGATGGGATCGAGGTCGATGCCGCCGCTTTGTTGAAAGTAAGTGAACTGGGTGATCTCCAGACCGTCGAGCAGAACTTGCCAGCCGATGCCCCACGCGCCGAGGGTCGGGGATTCCCAGTTGTCTTCTTCAAAACGAATGTCGTGCTCCTTGAGGTTGATGCCGATGGCGCCGAGGCTCTTCAGATAGATGTCCTGCACATCGACCGGAGAGGGCTTGAAGATCACTTGAAACTGGGAATGCTTGTATAGGCGATTGGGGTTCTCGCCGTAGCGGCCGTCGGCGGGCCGACGACTGGGCTGAACATATCCCACGCGATAGGCGTGCGCGCCGAGCACGCGCAGGAAAGTTTCCGGGTGCATAGTGCCTGCGCCGACTTCCACATCGTAGGGCTGCTGAAGCACGCAACCCTGCTTCACCCAAAACTGCGAGAGCTGCAAAATCAGATCCTGGAAATTGAGGCCCCTCGGCTTTTTCTCAAGTTTTACTTTAGTTTTCAAGTGCTCTCCAAAAGATCGCGCGTCCGGAGCCGGCGCTCGAGGTGGTGCTCGATCCAGGTCAGCGCGGCTTCGCGCAATTCCCTGACGCCAGGCTGCATGGCCTTCTCGTACTCGATGCGATCCAGCCGCTCGCCTGCGAAACGCTCCGCGAGATTCCGCGCCTCGATGTGCAGCGGCTTCATTCCGAAGCGGCGGCACTTCTCGCAAAAGAGGCCGGACTGGTGCGCGTCGTAAAAAGCCGGCTTCGCGCCGAATGGTGTGCCACAAACAACGCAGCGGTCGAACCTCGGCAGCCAGCCGCCCAGCCTTACCGTCCAGAAAGCGAAATAGCTCAGCGGCAAGTTCCAATCGCCGGTGCGCTCAACCTCGCGGGCTGCCAGCAGGATCAGCCGGAACATGGGCTCGGAGATTTCGTGCTCCGGCAGAATCAGCTCCGAGATCTCACTGATCACCGCGAGCCCGGTGCTGAGGCCGTAATCGCTTTGGGCCTTGTGAAAGGACTCGAGCAATTCGGCCTGCTGGATGCGCACCAAGTCGCGGGTTTCCTTCTCGACGTACCAAATCTGGACGTGAGAGAGGATCTCCAGCGTCGAGCCGTAACGGTTCTTCAATCGGCGCGCCCCCGCGGCCACACCGCGGACCCGCCCCGAAGAGCGCCCGAGAAAACTCACCAGGCGGTCCGCTTCGCCCAGGGGAAATGTTTTCAGAATGATGGCTTCCGTTTCCCGCGCAGGCATGAGCAGTCGGCGCGCCGACGCTGCGCCGGACAAACTGCGCTACTCCGTCCGAATCGCGCGCACACGCAGAGCTACTGTAATTACCACACGCGAACTCATCGTGCAATGTTTCCGTTGAAATTTAGCAGCAGATCAAGCCGCGAGCCCCGGCGAAATTGGAAATTATCCGCTGCGAATTTAAAGGGTTTTTCCCTGCGGGAGGGGGTAAAGACTGTGAAACAAGGCGCTTACGGGGAAGAATTTATTCTGTTAACTAGCCGATATTCCACGTCTACATTATCGGACACTGGAAGTCGTCTCCCCGCCCTTTTCATTTGTCGCCGGTTTCGCTACTCTGCTCCGGGCCACTTTCCATGTTCATCCCTCTCAAGGACCTCAACCCAACACGTACCTATCCCTTCGTCAATATCACGCTGATCCTCACCAACATCGTTGTGTTTATCTACGAGCTCGGCCTCGAGGCCACGCTCCCACGCAAGGCCTTTGAAGCCGTGCTCTTTTCGTACTCGACGGTTCCTGCCCGTTTCCCTGCCTTCCTGGGGGGACACGCCAGCTTTGAAGTATCCTTCATGCCCCTGCTTACCAGCATGTTTCTCCATTCCGGCTTCCTGCACCTCGCCGGAAACATGCTTTTTCTCTGGATCTTCGGCGACAATGTCGAAGATTTCTTCGGGCACATCCCGTACCTCTTCTTTTATGTGGGCTGTGGGGTCGGGGCGGGTCTGCTGCATGTGCTCTTCAATCTGCACTCCAACCTTCCGGCCTTGGGTGCGAGCGGAGCCATATCCGGCGTGATGGGCGCTTACATTTTGCTCTATCCCGGAGCGCGCGTTCTTACCCTGGTTTTTATCTTCCCTTTGCCCGTGCCTGCCGTGGTCTTTTTGGGTTTGTGGTACGTCATGCAGTTTCTCGCAGGGATCGACGCCCTCGGACGCGGCGCTTCCGGAGGAGTGGCTTGGTGGGCGCACATCGGGGGGTTCTTGTTGGGGATGCTGCTGACGGCGCTGGCTGGGCGACGGCGTTAGCGGAAATTCTTGCGTGACGCAGTTCAAGTATTACTTCAGCTTGATATTTGAAATTGAAACGAGGATGACATCGCAAAAGCGGCGGCGCGGCTGGCACACTCCGAATACGCCAGCGAGCAGCGGAAGAAACCTCAAAGAATTAGCGCAGCTTTGCGAGAGCCTCGCTGGATTTAATAGCGAGCCAATCGCCTACTTCTACCGTGCGTTCCTCGCCGCCGAGGTCGGGCGTCACGTAGTTCTCGCGCAGAGCTGCCCGCACGGCGGTTCGAAGCGCAGCGACCTCCGGCTTCCAGCCGAGGAATTCCAGCATCATCGCCGAAGTAAGGACGGAGCCCAGTGGGTTAGCGATTCCCTTTCCCGCGATATTGGGGGCGGAGCCGTGCACCGGCTCGAAAAGTGAAGTCTTGCCCGGGTGAATGTTTCCGGATGGTGCCAGGCCCAGCCCGCCGGCGAGCTGTGCGCCCAGGTCGCTGATGATGTCACCGAAAAGATTGCAGGTGACGATGACATCGAATTGACTAGGGTCGCGGACGATCTCCATCGCCAGTGTGTCGATGTACAGATGGCGGGAATCGATGGCCACATATTCTTGCCGGACTTCGTTGAAAACCCTTTGCCATAGGTCGTGGGCAAAGGTCATGGCGTTGGATTTGTCGCTCATGCAGACGCGCTTCAGGCCGTTCTGCCGGGCATACTCAAAGGCGTAACGAATGATTCGCTCGACGCCTTTGCGGGAGTTCACGTCCTCCTGAACGGCGATCTCGTCGGGCGTGCCTTTCTTGAAGAACCCGCCAACGCCGACGTAAAGACCCTCGGTGTTCTCGCGGAAGACCATCAGGCGAATGTCTTTTTCGGTGCGATCACGCAGCGGCGTGAGCCGGTCGTGGAGCAGTTCGACGGGTCTGGCGTTGACATAGAGATCAAGCTTGAAGCGCAGCCCCAGCAGGATGTCGGCTGCATGTTGATTCGAAGGCACGCGGGGATCGCCAAGCGCGCCGAAGAGAATGGCGTCAAACTCGTCACGCAGCATCTCCACCGCGCCCGGCGGCAGCGAAACGCCCTCGCGCAGATACTTGTCCGCGCCCCAGTCGAATTCGACAAATTCCAGAGGCCGCCTGGCGGGAGCAGTCACGGCTTTCAGCACCTTCACGGCTTGCGGAGTAACCTCCGCCCCAATGCCGTCGCCGGGAATCACGGCGATTCGCATCGCGGCACCGCCACTTCGCAAAGGAATGCCAGGCAAAGTCTTGCCTCCTCGACGGCGGGTTTCGCGCCGTCCGCAAACTACGTGATATGGAACGACTGAGTTTTAGGCCGCTGCAAAGCAGTCGACCCGCTATTCTTCCACCAAAGCGGTGTTGCGCGCCAGCATTACCAGGTGCCAAGCGAAGTTTACGAGGCGGCAATAACTTTCACGATGATGCCCTGCCCGATTCAATCCAATAGACGCCGCCGAGCGCAAGAACCCCGCCGAGTACCTGATCCCAGGAGCCCTTTTCTCCAAGCCACAGAATTCCGAGAATGGTCGCGACGACAGGCAGGAGATAAGTGAAGGCGCTCAATTGCGATGCTTCGAGATAGCGTAGCAACCAGAAGTAGAAGAGGTAGGCCACCGCGGAGCTGAAGATCGCCATGTACAACAGGGCGGCCCAGCCGGTCCAGGCGATGGCACGCCAGTGCTCCGCCGAACCCAGCGTCACGGCCCGATAGATAGCCACAGGCAGGACCATGAGCGCTCCCGCATAATGGCTGAATGCCGTCATGGTCAGGGGGTCATAGCGCCCCGCCACACGTTTGCCAAGCACAACGTACATCGCGAAACCAATCGAGCCGGTCATCGTGATGGCGTCGCCCAGCACCGATGGCGAATGCGCGGAGACACCGTTTTCCGATGCCAGTACGGCAATGCCGATGACCGCAATGGTCATGCCCATCGCTTTGCGCCGGGTCACCCTTTCCAGCTTGAAGAGCACCGCAAAGATCAGCGTATAGATCGGCCCCATTCCGACAATCACGGCGGCATGGCTGACGGACGTAAATCGCAGCCCGACGGTAAAGCAGACCTGATTTATCGTCACGCCGAAGAAGCCCATGTACAGGAAGATCCAAATGTCGCGCAGGGTAAACTGGTGCCGCCGGCTCTGGGCCGCTTCGGCAAACGCGGGAAGTCGCGAGCACCACAGATAGAAAGGGAGCATCACCGCGCCGGCGAGCACCACGCGGAACGATGCCAGGGCCATCGCCGGCAAGGACCGCAAACCGATTTTCGCGGCGATAAAATTGATCGCCCAAATGATGATAACGAGACCGGTCGACGCGGCAAGGACGGTGCGGCCTGGCGCTCGTCCGCTGGAGGTCTCTATTCTCACCGCTCAGGCCAGACGTTCTTTGCGCACGGTAAGTTTGTCGATGCGGTCCAAACGCGGTTCGAACCCGATGCCAGGACTGGTAGGCACGCGAATCGTGCCTTGTGGTGACACAGTGACTTCAGGAAGGATAATGTCTTCCTCCCAATAGCGTTTGCTGGCGGCCACATCGCCGGCGAGGGTGAAATTCGGAAGCGTCGAAAGCGCGATATTGTGCGCGCGGCCGATGCCGGATTCGAGCATCCCGCCGCACCAGACAGGTATGCCATGCCGCTGGCAGAGATCGTGGATGCGCCCCGCCACGGTGTGGCCGCCGACGCGGCCTAGCTTGATGTTGATGATTTTGCAGGCGCCCAGCTTGATCGCGGCGCTTGCTTGCTCTTCCGTGTGAATGCACTCATCCAAACAGATCGGGGTGTCCAGTTTTTTCTGCAGCTCGACGTGGCTGTAGAGATCGTCCCAGCCGAGAGGCTGTTCAATCATCATCAAGTAGAAGCCTTCGAGCTGCTTAAGGAGCGGCCAATCATTCAGGGTGTAGGCGGAGTTGGCGTCCACCATCAGCTTGATGCGCGGAAAATCCTGGCGCAGGCGGCGCACCGGCTCCAGGTCCTTCCCCGGCTTGATTTTTATTTTGATGCGCTGATATCCGGCAGCAAGTTCTTTTTGCACCGCGGCGGCGAGTTCGTCCAGCGACTCCCTAATGCCGATCGAGACGCCGCAAGCGATCTCCTCGCGAACACCGCCGATGAGTTTTGAGAGAGGCAAGCCCTTTTGCTTGGCTTCGGCATCCCAGACGGCAGCTTCCAGCGAAGCCTTGGCCATGTTGTGGCCGCGGACTCGCGCGAGCAGGTCCCACACTTCGCTGGCGGCCGCGAAATCCTTTCCCTTGATCAGCGGCCAAAGATATTCGCGAAGCATGAGCCACGCGGTATCTGCCGTTTCCGGACTGTAAGAAGGCGACTCGCCTGCGACGCATTCAGCCCAGCCGATGACGCCGTCCACATCCGCCTGCACCAGCAGAATGCGCCGAACTTCCGTGCGCTCCACGCTAGTTTCGAACGGGGCCACCAGCTTCATCCGAATTTCCTGCAGCATGATCTCTCGTATCTGCATGATCGTTCTGTAGCTGTGCCCTTTCTGGAAGTTTCCCCAACGCCCCGTAGGGCCCGCCTTCCGAGGCGGGCCGCTCTTCTCTTGTAGTGGCGGGTCTTCAGACCCGTTCTTTCCACCTAAAAGTCGCTCCAGGGAGCCAGCAGATACGCACGGTTCCCCGGCGCGGTGCGGAAGCCGACTGCCGCGTAGCCTTTGGCAAACCACCTCGTAAACTCTCCGCGCACGCGGGCCTGGAGGGCGCCGACCTCCGATGAACCCTCGCGCTGCCAGTCTTCGAGCTCCGCGGGCAACTCGATGATCGCCGGCGCCTCGACTGGATTTTTGACCAGATTTTCGATGGCGGCCACGACCCGCGCGGAGTCGAGATGCCATTCGACCAGCAGCCGATCGGTCTCCAAGCTGCGATGAAGCGGACTAGTTGTAACGCCGTACAAATTCGGATGATATTCCCGGCACATGGCGCCAAGCCGGTTCAAATTAAAGTGCGCGTTGCGAACTTCAAGGGGATCGAACGTCCATTGAATGAGCCGGATTCCGCGGCCCAGGGCTTCGGTGCGCTGAAAGAGTTTCAGCATGCGGCCAACGCCCCTGTCGCGGTATTCGATGTGCACACCGGTCATGTGGGAGTGCAGGTAAGGAACGCGGTCGCGAAGCCCAACGACCGCGAGCGTGTATCCCACCAGGCGTTCACCATCGAAAGCGCCCAGCACCTCGCCGCCGGTATGCGCGGCGACGACGAACATGGTAGCCGGCTCGACTTCCAGGTCGGCTTCTCCCCAAATCTCGCGCTGGAGCTCCACGCAACGATGGAATTCATCGAGACTCTCGCACTCCCGAACGATGATCTCCTGGCTCATTGCTTCGCTTGCGCTGCGCTCATTTCCGGCGAACGCGACTTCCCTTCCGACTTCTTCGCGGCGTCCCAGAATGCCTCCATCTCTTCGCGCGGAAGGTCTTTGAACTCCCGGCCATTTTTCCGGGCCAGCCCCTCCATGGCGCGGAATCGGCGCGAGAATTTCGCGTTGGCCTTCTTGAGTGCGATTTCGGGGTCGATTTTCAAAAATCGCGACAGGTTTACGGCGGCGAAGAGCAAGTCCCCCAACTCCTCTTCCACTCTTAGCTGCTTCTGTTCCTTCAATGCTTTCTTCAGCTCTTCCGTTTCTTCCCGCATTTTTTCGAAGACGCCGCCTGCATCTTCCCAGTCAAAGCCGATGCGGGAAGCCTTGCGAGTGAGTTGAAAGCCTTCCAACGTTGCCGGCAAGGCGCGGGAGACGCCATCCAGCAAAGAGACTTCTTTCGGTACGTCTTCGGCGGTCTTTGAATCACCTTTATCGCCGCTGGAGCGGCGCTCTTCGGCCTTGATCTGTTCCCAGTTTCTCAACACCTCGGCGGAATCTTTCGCGCGCGTCTTCCCGAAAACATGGGGATGCCGCCGGATCATCTTGTCATGGATTTCGCGAATCACCTCGGCCACGGTGAAGCGGCCTTCTTCGCGCGCGATCTGCGAATGAAAAACAATCTGCAAAAGCAGGTCGCCCATCTCTTCCGCAAACTTGGCGTCGTTCCCGCTTTCGAGAGCTTCCAGAACTTCGTAGGCTTCTTCGACGAGGTAGGTTCGCAGCGATTGATGCGTTTGCTCGCGGTCCCAAGGGCACCCGTTCGGGGCGCGCAATCTGGCCTGGACGGCGACGAGCATTTCAAACCATTGGCCCGGCGTCAGCTGTCGCTGTTTCGTCGGCTTGCCGCTGCGGCGCAAGTTTTTTTCTTTCTTCGCGCGCTTCTGTCGTGTAGGCATTGTTTTTATTCAACTATTTCCATTCTAAATCAAGCCTCCCACTCTACGGTGCAACCCTGGCTTTGACAAGGCAGCGCAAATTCAAAGAAGCCGTACCGCAGCGACGCGAGCAGTCAACCCGTGATAAACTGCAAGGGCGATAAGTCGCTGAGGAAAGTACCTTGTCCGACCACAAACAGGAAGTAGAGTTTCGCGTAATCGACCGGCGGCCTTTTACGGCCGAAGGGGAATTGCGCAAGGAAGTCGTCGAGGAAGCAGAGCGGGAAGCCAAGCGGGAGGCGGCAAAGATTCCAGCCGCGCCCACCGAGGCAGCAAAGGCAGTTGCTCCTCCATCGCCGGCCGAGACACCGAAGCGCGCCCCCGCGTTCGAAAATCTCGTACGAATGCTCGGCAGCAACGCTGCCATGGTGCTTGGCGCGTACGCCGACCCGCGCACCGGCCAGCCTGTGATCGATCCCGAGGCCGCGCGCGAGCTGATCGACATGCTGGATGCTTTGCACGAGAAGACCAAAGGCAATCTCGCGCCGGAAGAAGACACCCTGCTCCTGGATCTCCTCGGCAAGCTGAAGATGACCTTTCTGGAGATCAACCAGGCTGTTGCGGCCGAAGCCGCGAAAGCCAAGGCCAAGGCCCGCCCGTAAAAAGCGCCCGGCGGTTTGACCCGGCTCCGCGTGAAGGTGGGTTCCAACGCTTTCATCATGCCTTCTGCTCCGCTAAAAATCACCGTGCTCGGCTCCGGCACGTCCATGGGTGTTCCCACGCTCGGATGCCCCTGCCGCGTGTGCAAGTCGAACGATCCTCACGATAAGAGGCTGCGCCCTTCCCTGCTGATCTCCCGCGGCGGCCAAAATGTGGTGATTGATACCACGCCGGATTTCCGCCAGCAGGCGCTTCGTGTTAGCCTCGATCGCCTCGACGCCATCCTTTTGACGCATGGTCACGCCGACCACATCCTCGGCTTTGACGACATTCGTCCTTTCAATCTCCGTCAGCGGGCGGCGCTACCCGTCTACGGCAACGAACAAACGTTTCGCATCCTCCGGCGCGTTTTCGCTTACGTTTTCGACGACAAGCCGACCCTCAGCACCGTGCCGAGCGTCACCCTGAACGCTGTTAAGAGCCCATTCGAACTGCTCGGCACCCCGTTTGTTCCCGTGCCCATGCGCCACGGGGAGATGGAAGTTCTAGGTTTCCGGTTTGGGCGGGCCGCCTATCTCACCGACTTCAGCACGATTCCGGATTCCTCGATGGCGCTGCTCGAAGGGCTCGATGAGCTGGTCCTGGACGCTCTGCGAGATATTCCACATCCCATGCACCAGACGGTAGAACAAGCGCTCGCGCTCATTCAACAACTCAAGCCGCGCCGCGCGTGGTTCACCCACATCGCCCACGACCTGCCGCACGCCGAAACCAATACGCGCCTTATAAGAATGGGCTACCCGCACGTGCAACTGGCCTACGATGGCCTCGAATTTGAAGTGCAGGTAGACGACGCGGCCAGTCAAGTTTCGCGCCAGCGTGGAGAATCGCGAGCCGCGGTGGAGGGTGCGAGGTCAAGGAGATTATCGGCCTTTTCGTCTTCGCAGGCCTGGGCGTCGCGCTATGCAGCTTTTGGCCACACCAGCGTGCTGGCCATCGGCAACTTTGATGGCATCCACCTGGGCCATCGAGCGATTCTTCGCTCAACCGTCGAGCGCGCTCGTGCCCTCAATGCGGTCTCAACGGCTCTCACGTTTGATCCCTCGCCGCGGAAAGTGCTTCGCCCGGAGACTGCGCCCCCGCGGCTCTCGACCAACGCGCAGCGTATGGAGTGGTTCAACGCGCTCGGCCTCGAAGCGGTTGTGGTCCTCCCGTTCACGCTCGATCTCGCGCGGCTCTCGCCCGACGAATTCGTCGAGCAAATTCTGCTCCGCGATCTGCGTGTAAAGGCCGTTCTGGTCGGCGAAAATTTTCGGTTCGGACATAGGCAGGCAGGTGACGTGAAGTTGCTGTCCGAGCTTGGCGCAAAACATGGATTCGACCTTGTGATCGTTCCCCCGGTGGTCTATCGCGGAGAAGTCGTCTCCAGCACCATCATTCGCCGGGAAGTCGCCGAGGGCGACGTGTCCCACGCCGCTCGTCTTCTTGGCCGGCCCTTCGCTCTCACGGGTGAAGTGGTCAGCGGCACGGGGACAGGGCGCCGCTTCACCTTCCCTACGCTGAATCTTGCAGCGGAACAGGAACTGCTCCCTGCCCGGGGCGTTTACATCACGCGCTCGTGCCTCGAAGGAGAGACGCGCAGTCACCGCTCGGTCACGAACATCGGCATGCGCCCGACGTTTAACGGCTCGTCGCTCAACGTCGAAACACATTTGCTCGATGCTGAACTGACGACGACACCCAAGCGCATGGAAGTGTGGTTTTGTAACCGTCTTCGCGAAGAGAAAAAATTCAGCGGCCCCGAAGAATTGCGCGCGCAGATCGCCCGCGATATCGCGCGCGCCAACAAATTCTTTTCGCGCCTGCGCCGTTTCCGCTCCGTCCGCCAGCCCGCCTGAACATTACTAACTTTATGGGCGTTGAAATTCGTGGAAAGTCCATTCTCCTGCCCCGCGCCGCCTGTCCGCCCGGGACCCAACTCTACCCATAAAAGGCTGTATACCGGTACAGGCCCCACATCGAGCGGCTTTTGCACCAGTCACCAGTCACAAGTCACCAGTCACGAATCACCAGTCACTCCCCCTGCTTTCCGCAGGCACTCTTCGCAATAGCCCCCGACTTCGGTGCGGGACATGGTCACCTTCATGTGGAAGTCCCGTGCGATCTGTTCCTTCAACTGTTCGTACAAGCGGCTCTCGAATTCGCGGACTTTGCCGCAACGCAAGCAGGCGACGTGGATGTGGTCCCGCGGACCGTGAGTTTCGTAGTAGTGCCGGTCGCCGCGGAGATGCAGCAAATCCAGCTCGTCGATCAAACCTTGTTTTTTAAGAAGATCAATCGTGCGGTAAACGGTAACCAGGTGAACGCCCGCATCGATTTTCTGCGCTCGCGCGAGGATCTGATCCACGTCCAGATGCTGCTCGGCAGCATCCATCACTTGCAGGATCACGCGGCGTTGACGGGTCATGCGGATACCGCGGGTTGCCACAGCCTGCTGAAGCTTGCCGGTTGTTTCCGCGGTATTGAGGCGCTCACCGGTGGAAACCCGGTGGGACGGTGAAGCAGCCATCTACAGTTCTCCGCTCGTGCGGCAGTTGTGCGGCTCAGGAATGCGTCGGCAACATCCGCACCACGTCATTGTACATAACGTACGCGAAGAGGACCAACAGGAACACGAAGCCGACCTGCACGAAGCGCTCCTTGAAGGCCAGGCTGAAATCGCGGCGGCGGATCCCTTCCAGGGTGAGCAAAAGTATGTTTCCGCCGTCAAGGATCGGAATGGGCAGCAGATTCAGGATCCCCAGGTTCACGCTGATCAGAACCATTAGCGAAATCACCGCCAGCGGTCCCTTTCGAACGGCTTCGCCCGCGGCGCGCGATATGCCGACCGCGCCCTGAAGCTGCCTCACGGATACGCGCCCGCTGAAGAGCTTTCCTACGACCCCGATGGTCTCCTGAATGCGTTCGCCGGTCATCACAAATGCGTCGCGAGCGCCATCCGAGAAGGAAACGCGGCGGTAAGAGGTCGGGTCAACCACGGCCACTCCTACCTGATAAGTGGTTTCACCGGATTCCGCGACGCCTTGCTGAGGCGTCACATCGGCATGAACCAATTGGCCCTTACGTTCCACGTCAAGTTTTACGGTTTTCCCGTTCGAACCGCTCACACGTTCCCTGAACTGTCCCCAATACTCAATTCTCTGCCCATCGACAGCGCGGATAACGTCGCCCTCCTTGAGTCCGGCGCGATCCGCTGGAGTTCCGGGAGCGACCTCGTCGAGGATCGGCGGGAGCGGCGGATAACCGAAGATGCGTTCAGGCGTCGTGCCAGCGGTCAGAGGCACTTCCACGATGCGCTTGCTACCCGCGTTCTCGACTTCCAATTTTAGTTTGTCCCCCGGGGCGGTTTGTTTGAAGGCTTTCTGCGCCTGCTCCCACGTGGGATTCCGCACGCCATTGATGGAAACGAGTTTGTCCCCTATTTGCAACGCGTTCACTTGCCCGGCCTTCTCTGCCGGCAGCGCGACGACCTGTACGGGCAGATCGTAGAAGGACGAATAAGGCAGGCCCACAGCCACAAACAATGCCGTGAGGAGAAGAATTGGGAAAATCAGATTGACGGCCGGTCCGGCGAAAGAAATCAGCGCTCGCTGCCAGCGCGGCTTGCTCATCAATTCGTCCGAAGCGCCGGTGGGAGCCACGTCATTCGAATCAACTTCCGATAAATCCTGTCCGGCCATGCGCACATAGCCGCCAAATGGCAGCGCGCTCACGCGGTAGTCCGTTGCGCCGCGTTTCCATCCAAATAGACGCGGTCCAAATCCGATCGAGAAAACATCCACGCGCACTCCAAAGAAGCGCGCCACGATGAAGTGGCCCCACTCGTGGATCATGATCATCAGGCCCAGTACGAGGGCGACGCCCAGTAACAAATTCATATCCTTTGATTCTCCTTACCTTGTTGACGCCGCCGCGGCCGTGACCGCCAGCCGCTCTACTTCTTCCCTTGCCATTCGACGGGCTTCGGCATCGGCCGCAAGCACATCCTCCATCTTCTCAAATCGCACGCGCGGCGTCCGGCCAAGCACTCGCTCAATCACTTCCGGGATACCCAGGAACGGAAGCCGCCGTTCGAGAAACGCTGCAACAGCAATTTCATCCGCGGCATTCAATGCGCATGGCAGCGCCCCTCCCTTTTTCATCGCTTCCCGGGCCAGTCGCAAGCAGGGAAACCGTCGTGCCGAAGCCTTCGCAAAATCCAGGCGCTTCAGCTTCGACCAATCCAGGGCCACTTGATTAGATGCCACCCTGTCAGGATAGGTTAACGCATATTGGATGGGCATGCGCATATCCGTTGGTCCCAGTTGCGCTAAAACGGAACCGTCCACGAATTCGACCATGGAATGGACCGTGGACTGGGGATGGACCACCACATCGATTTGCTCCGGGCGCATGCCAAAGAGCCAGCGCGCTTCGATGATTTCAAAGCCTTTGTTCATCATCGTGGCCGAATCGATGGTAATGCGGTTTCCCATGCGCCAGTTCGGATGCGCAAGCGCTTGTTCGGTGGTTACATTTGCCAGTGCCGCCAGCGGCGTCTTTCGAAACGGCCCGCCCGACGCCGTCAGTACCAACCGCCGCACTTCTCCGCGCGTTCCGCCACGCAAGCATTGATGCACCGCGTTGTGTTCGCTATCCACGGGCAGCAGTTCGCGCTCCGCCTTCGTGGCCGCAGCCATAACCAGTTCGCCAGCCGCGACTAGAACCTCCTTGTTCGAAAGCGCGACCGTCTTTCCCAACTTGACCGCTTCGTAGGTCGCTTCCAGCCCAACCACGCCTACAGCCGCCGAAACGACGATGTCCGCCTTGGGATGCGTTCCGACCACCAGCATTCCTTCGCGGTCGTGGTGAATCTCCGGCAACGGCGAAATTCCCCTTTCCCGCAGCAACCGCGACAACTCATCGGCCCGCTTGGCGTCTCCAACGGAGACCACTTCCGGCCGGTGCCGCTCGATCTGCCCAATCAACTCCTCGAGGTTCGCTCCCGCCGCCAGTGCGACGACACCAAACCTCTCCGGCAGAGCCTCCACGACCGACAGGCACTGCCGCCCAATCGATCCTGTAGAACCCAAAATGGATAGCTGTTTCAAGGAGTCCTTTATGGAGTGCGGCGGCTAGCCGCCGCTTTTCCGCCCTCCCCGTCTGCCGCGAGGAGGCCCGTTGACCTACGATCTGGGAGAGTAGATCAATATCCAATAATACCAGACAACCGGAATCGCGAGGATGAGCGCGTCAATTCGGTCAAGCACGCCGCCATGTCCAGGCAGAATACTGCCGGAATCCTTGATCCCCGCGCTCCGCTTGTACGCCGATTCAAGAAGATCCCCAACTTGCCCCGCCACGTTGCCCACCGCCGCCATCGCGAGCAGATGCGGAAGCGGCACAGTCACGAAACGCGCAAATACGAGAGCGACGATCATTGAGCCGAGCAAACTCGCCACCGTCCCCTCCCACGTCTTCTTAGGGCTCAGATGCGGCGCCAAAGCGTGTTTGCCGATGGACCGCCCCACGAAATAAGCCGCGCTGTCTCCCGCCCAAGTAATGACCAGCGCAAAGAGGAGCAAAACAGTCCCCTCGCGTCCAGTCCCATGGAGTCTAACGGCAAACGACAATGGAAACGCGACCAGAATGAGACCGCTGGCGCTCATTCCCGCGGCAGGCAGCGCCTCTACGAGTGGACGCTTTGTCCCCAGCGTAAGCGCGGCCACGCCGAGCACGAAGAGAAAGAACACTGCTTCGAGCGAAGGAAGTCCGTTGGCGAACCACCGCATCCTCTGATAAGCGACTAAGTCATCCGAAAGCTTGTACGTTGGCACATGGCCCATGAACCATTGCACGTAAATGAGGAAAAGTGCGCAGGTGGTCGTCCAAAAGCGATACGCGCGATGGCCAATGGCTTCGCCCAGCGCGAAATACTCGAATAGCGCCAGCAGCGTCACCAGCGCAACAGCCAGCGCAACAATCGCAGTCGAGCTCCACAGCACGAGGCCCACCACAAACGGAATCAAGACGACCGCTGTCGCCACCCGCTTCCAAGTCATAGATAGGGAATCCCCCGAGAAACCAGCAAGCGCCCGTAGGGCCCGCCTTCCAAGGCGGGCCGCCCTCCCTCATCTCATCACATCGAGAGAAATAAATCACGTAAGAGAAGCAGGACAGACATTCGTCCGGAAGCCCAGTCGCTTGCAATAGAACTCTTCCGCCGCAATCGAGTTCGACACCTGGAGGACAGGGATCGCGGGCTTGAGCAACTAGAACCTCGCTTAGGCCGCCGGCATCATACTGGAGTCGGCACATCCGGGAAATCAGACCGGGGATTTCAAATGAGGACGCTACCACAGGGCCGGAGCTGTTGGCACGGAGGGATTCCAGGTGTTTCACAAAGTTGTGCCGGAAATGCGACGCATCATCGGGGCCTTGTCCCCGCTCATTATCACCCAAATCATCCAGGCCAAGAGGGCCTTGACTCCCGTCTCAAGTCATCCTTGGCTTGAAGCATGTTCTCCCCGTAAACTTCTCGCCATTAATAGATCGCGTTTTTCGATTTTGCCGATGAGCTTTAAAACCTCCCCCGCATTTGTAATCGACGTCGGAGCCAACCACGGCAAATGGATTGGGTCCCTTTTGGAACTCCTGTCTATCCCCGAGGTCTGGATTTTTGAACCCAATCCCGAAGCCATGAAAATCTGCCGGCAGCGAATCGGAAGTCGCTCCGGCGTTAAGTACTTCGACATGGCCCTCGGCGAAGCGCCCGGCCAAATCACGCTACACGTTACTGCGTCCTCCGATTTTGCGTCCGTCCTTCCGCCCAGGACCGAATTTTTGGAGAAACAGTATGCGAAGAATGCCGCTCGCGTAGTTCTGAGCAAGCAAGTTGATGTGTGCACCCTCGACAGTCTCGTCCCCGAGTTAAGATCGGTGGACCTGCTGAAGATCGATGTGCAGGGTTTTGAGCGAGCGGTTCTGTCCGGCGCGCGTCGTGTTCTTGCGAACACCCGCTCCGTACTTATTGAAGTAAACATGCAGTCGCATTACGTGGGCGACGACAACCTCCCCGTGCTTTGGAGCATCTTGGCAGACCATGGATTTTCCTTTTGGGCTCTTTCCGCGCCATATTTGGGACAGGCCGGCGAATCCCTGTGGGCCGACGCCGTCTTTGTCAGAGGAGATGCGTAGGGCCCGCCTGGAGTCTACCCCGACTCCCGTCGGGGAGGCGGGCCGCTCTTCCCGCCAGCGCCCCGCCAAATCGGAAGAGCTGCCCTAGTCAAGCGCGTGCCTTACCACTATAAGGTGGCGGGTAAATGCAGTGCTGAGGTTGATTCGTGAGCACACATCAGGGAGGTAAGGAATTGCGTCAGCGCTCCAGAATTTCCTTATAGATGTTGAGCGCGACCTTTTTAGGATGGCGATCCAATATAAAGTTGACCGGCCTCGTGGAATTCCCCGCAATTGCCGCCTGACTCAGCCGCACCATCCCGTCTCCAAAATCCGCATAGATCGGCACGAACATCGCGAAATTTTCGTCCACTTCGCTCTGCGTGATTTCCGCGTGCACTTTGAATTTGCCCCCTTCCGCCGGCTGCACATCATATTTTAAATTGTAGCGGGGCACCTGGGTACCCCAGACCCACTCTCGAAAAAACCAATCCAGCCGCCCATTTTGCTGCAGGTCCATCTTCTTGGTCATGTGCTTTTCAGCGACGGCCTTGAAGGATTCCGTGGACGCGGGAATATCCTGGTGACGTTCCATGAAATCGTGCATCATGTCGATGAAAGCCTGATCGGGATCGCCGGCAGTGCCGTATTCCGCGCGCATCAGTGACCTCAGCATGCTCAGGACATAGGCGCCCTTGGAGTAAGTTACTCCCTGATACGCTTGCCCGGAGCGCGGAGAAATGAGCCGGAGTCCCAGCCACAGCGGACCGGCGTCATTCGGTGAAACGCCGAAACTATTTTTGTCGAGGATGCGGGTGCGCTGGCGTTCCCAGAACTCTACGTAGTCCTTCTGCCACTTCGGCCCCACGGCTTGCTGCAGAAACAATGCCGCCGCAAATTCCGCAAATCCTTCCGAGAGCCATTGGTCGTGATACGAAGCCCAGCCGACGCTGTGGCCAAACCACTGATGCGCCACCTCGTGCGGCGTGACTTCCTGGACGAATCCCGTGAATTTTGAGTCGATATGGCCGAACATCATCCATCGCTGGGTCGAGTCGATGTACGCGGAAATCGGCAAATACACTAAGTTGGGCCAGGATTGGCCGAAGTTGAAATTCGGTTGCTCGGTGATGTACATGTTTTCGTAAGGAGCCTTGCCGAAATAGAACGTGCACAACTGCATCTGGGCGCGAGCTTGATCGAGCGCGTACTTGGTCATTGAGGCGGGAGCCATACTGCTCAGCGCTTGGCTGGCAAGTGAGTTGGAGGTCGTGCCGCCGGACAAGCCACCCCCATATCGTCGCAAACTGTCTGGCAAATCCTGCAAATAGTAACCGGAGATCTCGTAATGGGTGATCGTGTCCGGGAAATCGATTTTTTTGTATTGACCGTAGTTGAAGCCCGCCACGGCGATCGGCACTGGCGTTACCCAGTGGGTCACGGCAAACCCTGCTTCTGTGTGCTGTCCCTCGAGCTTGCCCACGCTGATCAGCAGGTTCGAGGGCGGAACCTTGAACGTAAGATCGTAGAGCGCTTTTTCACCGAAGCCGTTCAGGTTCGGATACCACGATACGCGCGCTCCGACGTAGTAACTTCCGCTGCCCGCATTGGTCACCACTTTGTCGCCGCCGTATTCCACGGTAATCGAATGCGTTTGACCCATCGCTGGGGCTTCATCGAGAACGGCGTAGAAGGAGCCGTCTTCCTTTTTGTTTTCCTGAATGAAATGCAGGTCCTGGCCCCTCTCACCGCTTACGCGCGTAACGCGCAGCGTAGGAAGCAGGCCGAATTTCAACACTCGTTCGCCAGGGACAAGCGGCTCATACGTGATCGTCGCGCGGCTGAACAGGTGATCATTCTTTCCGATCACCGTTTCGATATTGTAGCGGCGAGTGGCAAACAAGCGCCGGTCCTCTTGCGAACTTGCGGTGTGGGCCAGAAGCTCGGATTTCAAGTGTTGGAGATACCAGATGCCGTCGTCCATTCCCCCGCCGTTGCAATTGACGAGCGCCACTTCTTCCGGCGAATCGATCTGCGGAATGGCGCCCACACGAGTGCGCAAGAAAAAGCGCAGGTCTTTGTGAGGTTTACCGTGCATGTAGGCGTTAAAAAACGGGCGGTGTTTCGGATTATGAATGGCGGCCAGCAGGTCGGCGTCCACGTTGTCGATCGTTTCGCTCTCGAGCAATGCCTGGGTCAGACCTTCCGGTATCTCGTGGCGGTGCCGAACTTTATCTTTCCAATGCTGAAACGCGGTGGCGGCCTCGGTCGGCGTATCCGCCCTGGTTCCCAACGTTGCGGCGAACTGCGGAAACTCGTCGGGGGAGAAACGAAACACCACTTCCGTGAAGTCTTCCTCGGCCGTCGGACTGCCGGCGCGCCGGACCATCTCGTCGGTGTCGAGGGTAGCTACTGGTTTAAGTGTGAAATGCCCCTGGCCCACGAAAACGGCCCCGGTTTCAAATTTATTGACGAGCCCCAGGAGAGTAAGTGTTCCCGATTTCAACTCGAAGGTCCCGACATCCATCGGCAAAGTGAAATTTTCACAGCGCAATGTGTCGCCTAATCCGACGTTGCGGAGCTGGCGGTAGACGGCATCTGAATTCGCGAACGCCGAGCTCTTTTCGTTGACGGTGACGCTGGTTTGCTGCGCCGTGATCGACAGATTAAGCGGGACGTCGGCCGTGCCATGCAGTTCAACCGTGGTCACCAGGTCGTCGAAGCCTTCTTTAGCAACCCGCAGGGAATATTTTCCGGCGCTCAAATTGGCCGCAACAAATTTGCCGGATTCATCGGAAGTCAGCAGCAGCGCCTGCGCCAGGTTGCCCCCGGTGAGCTCGATGCGCGCGCCCACAACGACGGCGCCAGACGGGTCTTTCACGGTGCCGGATACTGCGTCCGCCCGCACAGGCCTGGCGAGTACCAGACAGAGCAGCGCTACCATCGATGGATAGAGAAAGCGAAATCGGCCCCGGCGCCAAAGCGCTCTCGTCGGGGGCGTGGTGGGCTTGCTGATGGCACGATGCCTTTCGCGCGGTTGATACATGGGCCCCCCTAAGAGTGGCCGGCAGATCACGGCGGCTCTGACTTCGTCTGCTTTACGCTATTGCTCCGTCCACCCATGGGCCTCTCGTCGATTCCAGGCACCTTTAACCAGTTTCATTAAGTGCGCTTCCATGCAACGCCCGAATCCTCTCATTTTCCATCCTGCATTTGCAACACTTCCCCTCGTCCATTCCGTTGCGTGCGACTCCCATTGCAAGCGCCACCCCGCCCACTCGTGTGGTTGCGATGCGTTGGCATTCTAATTTAGCGTCATCCCAAAGTCCGGGCCGAAAATTCCGCCAGCTCGTCGTCCGACACGGTGTAACTGATCTCAATGGGGTTGCAGCACACTTCGCAATCTTCCACGTAAGTTTGCTTGTGCACGGATAGGTCCAGCACCATCGAAATCTCTTCGCCGCAATGCGGACAGGCAAAGGAATGTTCCATAATATGCTGATTTTAGCGTACCAGAAGGTCGGGACGAGGAGCGCTTGGTGTACAAAAGCTGAACTCAGCAACCGAGCTGATCCAGAGACACCAACTTTTCTGTAGCCCACTAATACCAAAGTCTAGTAAATCCCAGCCTCAGATAGTACGCATTCCTACCAATGCATAATTGAAGCCCGGCATCCTCGATGTTACTTTGACCATGAGAAATGGGTGGTTGCGTCGTCAAAGGAGCAGGTCATGAACACTCAACAAGCGTACGAACCGGAAGATAAGGTCGAAGTGACAGGTCGGCCCATGTGGCAGGTCAGTCTCATGGCATCGATCCAGCGTGGACAGAAGAGACTTAAGCGGGGTCGCGTGTGCGTATCTAAAGCCGTTCGCGCCGTGCTGACCACCAGTGCGGCGTCGGGTCGCGCCGACGTAACCGCCTAGACGCACTTGGGTGTCGCCCCTTTGTGAGGTTTTACCGGTGCGGACCTTCTCTGCAATCCGCTCTCATCTACTGCGTCCCTGCAATTCACGGTAGCATCCCCGAGTCACCCCTCTGCGACTGTTTTCCACTGCCTGCGTTGATCCAGCTCAAGGTCGATTCGACTAGACACTCCGGTAACCGCTGCGGGCACTCGTAGCGAAGAGCTGACGGTAGTAGGATTGCGCTTAATGGATTCAGTTTTCGGTTTGCTCCTTCTCACCACCGAACCGCGTTCCGGTGGGGGTGCCACAGGCGGTGAAGGTTACGTTGTCGTTGGCATCGAGAATCTCGATTGCTGAGGTTGCCGTAAACTCATCGCCGCTTGCTCCGAGTTTCAAGGCGATCTTAGCTCTCTGTGATCCGGTGAAAACGCCGCTTGCGTTATAGCGGTAGAAGATGAAAGCGAGTGAGTAATCTTGCGAGCCGTGTTCGCGCTGCCAAACTCCGTGGCCGGAACCACGCAGAGCCGGACTCAGACCGGGAGCACTAGCATATTCCGACATTGTCCCGCCTTCGTGAAAAGTCCATAGACCTGGAATAGAGCGGACCTGGTCGCCCGTTTGACAGTCACGCGTCGTTAGTGCCATTCGCCACACGCCTGTGATTGTCCTTTCGTGGTCGTCTGACAACGCCGACGAGTGTTTATCTGGAATGTTGTGACTGGAAACGATAGAAACT
>Ga0137409_10000644_pt1 | contig 38481 bp, 46 predicted proteins | sample CZODoug1_16funga_FD_122059 | JGI IMG/M metagenome (GOLD analysis project Ga0137409, IMG submission 122059) | Vadose zone soil fungal communities from Angelo Coast Range Reserve, California, USA - CZODoug1_16fungal (Hybrid Assembly) | ecosystem: Environmental > Terrestrial > Soil > Vadose zone... | reverse complement strand
GGGCGGAACGATGGATCACCAAGCGCCCGGATGTCGTCGCTTGCCCGGTCTATGGGTTTCGTGTCACCACAACCTATGCAGACGAACTCACACCCGGCGGAATTGACCGCCACAACGAGATAAGTCTTGCCAACCTCGAATTGTGCGCCATAGACAAAATGATTGGGCAGGGTGACTTTGGGCTCTCGCACGCCCTTCCAAGCAGCCAGGACTTCGAACGACACCAAGGCCCCACACTTCTTCTGAATCTTAGCGTCCGGACCAATTCCTTCTGGGCCAACAGGCTGGGCTGCGAGGACACGGCCAAGAAACACCGCGCTGAAGGTGGACAGTCGATCCTTAATCAGCCCCGCGCCCGGAGCGCACACTGATGCAGCCTGTTCGACACGTCCGATGCCGCACAGCGCGATCGCGATTGCCCAGTCGCGCGACGCGCGTGTCGGCTCGGTCATGCGTTCGCGCTACGGCGACGCCGCGCCGACGTAGTGCTGCACGGTGTGCGTGAGCGCATCGCGCAGCGAATAGCGCGGCTCCCAGCCCAGGAGCTCGCGCGCGTTCGCGATGTCGGGCACGCGCGTGTAGATGTCCTGGTAGCCCTCGCCGTAGTACTCCTGCGACGAGACCTTCTCGATCACCGCGCTCTTGCGGATCGTCTTCCAGCGGTCGAATCCGGACAGGATGTCGATCAACAGCTCCGCGAGCTCGGCGATCGAGCAGTCGTTCCTGGGATTGCCGACGTTCAGGATTCGGCCCTCGGCGCGGCCGCCCTCGTTGCGCAGGATCCGCATCAGCGCGTCGACGCCGTCGCGGATGTCCGTGATGCAGCGGCGCTGCGCGCCACCGTCGACCAGGCGCACCGGCTCGCCGCGCATCAGGTGGCCGAGGAACTGGGTGACGACGCGGCTGCTGCCCTCCTTCGCGGTCTCGATGTGGTCGAGGTTCGGGCCGACCCAGTTGAACGGGCGGAACAGCGTGAAGTCGAGGCCTTGCTGCTCGCCGTAGGCCCAGATGACGCGGTCCATGAGCTGCTTCGAGCAGGCGTAGATCCAGCGCTGGCGGTTGATCGGCCCGTAGACCAGCGGCGAGCTCTCCGGGTCGAACTCGCGGTCGGGCGACATGCCGTAGACCTCGGAGGTCGACGGGAAGACGAGCCGCTTGCCGTGGCGCACGGCGGCGCGCACGATCGGCAGGTTGGCCTCGAAGTCGAGCTCGAACACGCGCAGCGGCTGCTTCACGTAGGTGGCGGGGGTGGCGATCGCCACCAGCGGCAGCACCGTGTCGCACTTGCGCACGTGGTACTCGATCCACTCGCGGTTGATGGTGATGTCGCCCTCGAAGAACTTGAAGCGGCGCTCGCCCATCAGGTCGTCGACGCGGTCGGCCTGCATGTCCATGCCGTAGACCTCCCAGTCGGTGGTCTCCAGCACGCGCTTGGACAGGTGGTGGCCGATGAAGCCGTTGACGCCGAGAATTAGGATGCGCTTCATAAGGGCAGAATCTTCTTCATTTACTTTCTTGGACTTCGAGGAGGCGCAGGACTTTACCATCGCCGCAGCCGGCGAACCATTCGCCGTTTTCCTGGTAGGGGCCAAGGGCGCCGGGACGCGGTTTTTTCTTGTCTTCCAGTTTTGTCCTGTTTATTTTCATGGAACCGGAAAAAGCACCGGGAAAGGGCGGCGCGACGGCGCGCACCAGGTTGTGGATCTCCCGGGCGCTCTTCGACCAGTCGATGCGGCCGTCCTCGGGCCGGCGGCGGCCGTAGTAGCTGCCTGCGGACAGATTCTGGGGTCTCAATTTCGCATTTCCAGAAATGAGATTCTTGATGGAACGGCGAAGAACTGCATCTGCCGCATCGGCCAGCTTCCCGAAGAGTTCGACCGCGGTCTCGTCGGGGCCGATCGGCACCGCCTGCTGGTCGACGATGCGCCCGGCATCGGGCTTCTCGACCATCTCGTGCAGGGTGACGCCGGTCTCGGTCTCGCCCTTCAGGATCGCCCAGTTGAGCGGCGCGCGGCCGCGGAACTTCGGCAGCAGCGAGCCGTGCATGTTGAACGCGCCGAGCCGCGCCCGCTTCAGGAGGGACATCGGCAACATGCTGCGGTAGTAGAAGGAGAAGATCAGATCGGGCTTGCCGATATCCAGGGTTTCGATCGATGGATCGGCGAGAACCCGGAGATTCTTCTTCTTCGCGAAATCGAACAGGCTCGCGTACCAACGCGCCTCGTTCGGGTCGTCCTTGTGGGTGACGACGAGCGGCACCTCGACGCCGGCGTCGAGGAGGACGGCGAGACCGCGAACGCCTATGTCCCCGTAGCCGAAGACGACCGCTTGGCTTCCCAGGGTTGTTCCTTTTCAAGCACGGCCTGCACCAGCCAGCGCGGCCGCTCGCGGACCTGCTGGTAGATGCGGCCGACATATTCGCCGACCAGCCCCAGGCCGAAGAGGACCGTGCCGGTGAGGAAGAACTGCAGGATGTCGCGATCCCAGAAGATCTCCAGCACCGGCGCGCCCGCGAGCGTGCGCTCGATCATCACCACCAGGTAGACCAGCACCGAGGCGATCGCGATCAGGATGCCGAAGATGGAGAACATCTGCAGCGGCACGACCGAGAAGCCGGTGACCAGATCGAAATTCAGGCGGATCAGGCGGTACAGCGAATACTTCGACTCGCCGGCGGCGCGCGGCTCGTGCGCCACCTCGACCTCGGCGGGACTGTGCGCGAAGCTGTAGGCGAGCGCCGGGATGAAGGTGCTCACCTCGCGGCAGGCGTTGATCGTGTCGATGATGCCCCGGCTGTAGGCGCGCAGCATGCAACCCTGATCGCTCATGTGGATGTGCGTGATGCGGGCGCGCATCGCGTTCATGGCGCGCGAGCCGATGCGCCGGAAGGCGTTGTCGTGGCGCTCGCTGCGCACGCCGCCGACGTAGTCGAAGCCCTGGTCCATCTTCGCCAGGAGCGTCGCGATCTCCTCCGGCGGGTTCTGCAGGTCGGCGTCGAGCGTGACGACGCGCTCGCCGCGCGTGCGCTCGAAGCCGGCGAGGATCGCCATGTGCTGGCCGAAGTTGCCGTTCAGCAGGATGACGCGCGTCGTGTCGGGACGGTGCGCGAATTGCTCGCGCAGGATCGCTGCCGAGCGGTCGCGGCTGCCGTCGTTGACGAAGATCACTTCATAGGAGACGCCGAGCGCGTCGAGCGCCGGGTAGAGGCGCGCGAACAGGGCCGCCAGCCCCTGCTCCTCGTTGTAGACCGGGATGACGACCGACAGCTTCATTTCAGGATCTTCCGCGCCGCTTCGCAGACGCGCTCGACGTCGGCGTCGTGCATCGCCGGGAAGAGCGGCAGGGTCGCGATCGAGCGGCCGATGCGCTCCGCGTGCGGGAACTGTCCTTCGCGCCAGCCGAGCGAGCGATAGAGCGAGAAAAGATGCATCGCGGGGTAGTGTACGCCGACGCCGATTTCCGCCTCGCGCATGGCGGCGATGAACCGGGCGCGCGGGAATCTGGCCGGCAGGACGACCTGGAACATGTGCCAATTGCTGTTCTCGAAGTCCTCGACCGGCAGCTCGCAGCCGAGCGAGCGGTCCCAGAGCTGGAAGTAGCGCTTCGCCAGCGTCCGCCGCCGCTCGGTGAAGCGCTGCAGGTGTGGCAGCTGGCCGAGGCCAATGCGCGCGGCGACGTCGGTGAGGTTCGCCTTGCCGCCGGGCACATCGCAGTCCATGCCGTCCTCGCCCGAGCGCGTGATGCCCTGCAGGCGCAGCTTCTCCGCGGCCGGGATCAACTTCTCGTCGGGCAGGACGAGGGCGCCGCCCTCGGCGGTGGTGATGTTCTTGTTGGCGTGAAAGCTGAACGAGACGAAATCGCCGAACGAGCCGATCGGCTGGCCTTTCCAGCTCGCGCCGAAGGCCTGCGCCGCGTCCTCGATGACGCGCAGGTTTTTCGCTTTTGCGATGGCGTACAAACGGTCCCGGTCGACCGGCAACCCGGCGAGATCGACGGGGATGATGGCCTTGGTCTTCTTCGTCGCTTCAACGAGCGAGAGATCGATGTTGCGCGTCCTCGGATCGACATCGACGAACACCGGGCGGGCGCCGACTTCCAGCACCACGTTCGCCGTCGAGACCCACGAGAGCGGCGTGGTGATGACCTCGTCGCCCGCGCCGATGCCGGCGAGGCGCAGGGCGATCTCCATGGTGATGGTGCCCGAGCTGTAGGCGCGCACCGGGCGCCCGCCGCAATGCTCCGACAGCGCCGCCTCGAATGCCTTCGCTTCCGGGCCGGTGGTGATCCATCCAGAGCGCAGCACCTCGCCGACGCCGGCGATGGTCGCCTCGTCGATGCTCGGCCGGGTAAAGGGGAGAAACTCAGAAGACATGAGCCGCCATCAGATCAGGAGCGCGCGACGATGAACACGCCGACGATGATGACACCGATGCCGGCGAGCCGCATCGGCGTCACCGTCTCGCCGAGCAGGTAGTAGGCGGCGACGGCGTTGACGACGTAGCCGATGGAGAGCATCGGGTAAGCCATGCTCACCGGCACCTTGGAGAGCGCGACCACCCAGACCACGACGCTCACCACGTAGCAGGCCAGGCCGGCGAGGATGTGCGGCTCGATCGCGAGGCGCAACCCGAGCGGCTCGGCGTTGGTGCCGGCCTTGAGGAGAAGCTGCGCGCCGGCGTTGAGCAGAACGCCGGTGAGGATGAAGGCGAAGCTGGCAAGGGTCATGGCTTCCTCACGAACACGTAGCGCGCATCGCGCGCGATCACTTTCATCGGCAGCCGCGCTGCCAGCTTGTCGAATTCGCCGCTGCCGATGAAGGCATAGGCAGTGGCATGCGTCGGCCAGCGGCGCTCGAATTCGTCAACCGTGGACACGAACAGGCTGCGGTCCCAGTCGATCGCGACGCCGAGCTCATCGCGGTAAGCGACCATGGTCACCGTGCGCCGCAGGTACCAGGGCACGGTGTGATCGTAGGTATCGACCGCGTAGACCGGCACACCGGCGGGCGGCTTCGGCTCGATCGAGGCGATGAGTGCTGCAGCGGAGAAGCGCTCGGAGATCGTGCCGTGGCCGATGATCGCGAGCTGCGTGGCGAGAAAGCCGGCCGCGCCCAGCGCGATGACCGCATATTTCTTGGTGAACAGCGAGGCAACCCCGAGGACCGCGGTGACTGCGCCAGCGGCAACGAGCCAGGGCACATAGGTCGCATAGGCGGGACCGCCCTTCCCGGGAAGGATGGCGGCGGCCGCAACACCGACTGCGACGACGATCGCGCCCTGGACGAGCATCAGCTTGCGGTCCGCTTCCGCGAGATATCGGCCGGCGAGCAGCGCGAGCGCCGGGAACATCGGCAGGATGTACGCCGGCAGCTTCGAGCTCGAAGCGGAAAAGAAGGCCAGCACGACGAGCGCCCAGAGGGCGAGCCAGAACGTCGCGTCGAAGGGTGGCGCGGGACTGCGCAGCCCGCGCCACCAACCAACGGCTGCCGGCAGCAGCAGCGGGGCGAGGCCGAGCGCGAGCACCGGCAGGAAGAACCACGCCGGCGCCGTGCGCTGATGCACTTCCGTGGTGAAGCGCTGGAAATGCTCCTGGATGAAGAAGAAATGCGCGAACTCGGGATTGCGCAGCGAGACGGCGACGAACCAGGGCGCCGCGATCAGCAGGAATACCATCGGCCCGCTGATCGGTCGCACTTCCCAGATCAGCTTCCAGTCGCGCTTCAGCAGGATGTAGAGCCCGAGGGTCGCGAGCGGCAGCACGATGCCGACCAGCCCCTTGCTCAGCACCGCGAATGCGCAGCACGCCCAGAACACGATCGGGTAGCCGGAGGCGAGGGCGAAGACCGCGCCGCTGAGGAAGAACGTGAGGCCCATGTCGAGCGTGCTGATCTGCGCCGCGGCGACGTACACCGGGCTTCCCGCGAGCACCGCGGCGCCGAGCGTGCCCGCGGGCGATCCGAACAGGCGGTTGCCGACGTTGAGGACCAGCAGGATGCCGGCGAATCCCATCAGCGCGGCCCAAAGCCTCGAGGTCCAGTCCTTTATTCCCAGCGTTTCAAAGAAAAACCCGGTCGCCCAGTACTGCAGCGGCGGCTTCTCGAAATACTTGAAGCCGTTCAGGCGCGGCGTGATCCAGTCGCCGGAGGCCACCATCTCGCGCGGGATCTCGGCGTAGCGCGCCTCGTCGGCCTTGTAGAGCGGCCGCAGGCCGAGCGTGCCGAACCACGCCGCCGCGAGCACGGCCCCAATTGCAAGATGAGGAGCGAGCCTCACCTGAACAGCAGAGCGGCGGCGACCTTTCGCTCTTCGGCGACGAGGATGTTGTAAGTGCGGCAGGCGGCCTGCAGGTCCATCACCTCGACGCCGATGCCGGCGCGCGCGAGCGCGGCGGTGAGGCGCGGATGCGGGAAGCGCTGCCGCGCGCCGGTGCCGAGCAGGATGATGTCGACGCCCAGCGTCTCGAACACCAGGAAATCCTCCGGCCGCAGCGCGTCGAAGCCGGCGACATCCCAGTCGAGGATGCGTTCGGGGAGGACGATCGAGCTCTTCTCGCGCCGCTCGCCGTTGACCGCGACGTAGTCCGCGCCGTAGCCCGAGAAGGTGTTCGTGCCGGCGGCCACGGCCTGGTGAAGTTTCACGCTAGAATTCTACAATGCGTGAATTTTCAAGGATTAAGCGTCTACCGCCGTACGTCTTCAACATCACCAACGAGTTGAAGATGGCGGCCCGGCGCCGCGGCGACGACGTGATCGACCTGTCGATGGGCAACCCCGATGGGCCGACGCCGAAGCACATCGTCGACAAGCTGGTGGAAGCCAGCGCGCGGCCGGACACGCACGGCTATTCGGTGTCGAAGGGCATCCCGCGGCTGCGCAAGGCGATCTGCTCGTGGTACGCACGACGCTACGCGGTCGAGCTCGACGCGGATAGCGAGGCGATCGTCACCATCGGCTCTAAGGAAGGCCTCGCCCACTTGATGCTCGCCTGCCTCGAGCGCGGCGACACGGTGCTGGTGCCCAATCCCTCGTATCCGATCCACATCTACGGCGCGATCATCGCCGGCGCCGACATCCGCTCGGTGCGCATGACCGCCGGCGTCGACTTCTTCGCCGAGCTGGAGCGCGCGATCCGCGAGCTGACGCCCAAGCCGAAGATGCTGGTGATCGGCTTTCCCTCGAACCCGACCGCGCAGTGCGTCGATCTCGCGTTCTTCGAAAGAGTCATCGCCATTGCGAAGGAGCACGATATCCTGGTCGTGCACGATCTCGCCTACGCCGACATCGTGTTCGACGACTACCGTGCGCCGTCGATCATGCAGGTCCCCGGCGCGCGCGACGTGGCGGTCGAGTTCTTCACCATGTCGAAGAGCTACAACATGGCCGGCTGGCGCATCGGCTTCATGGTCGGCAACAAGGACCTGGTGCACGCGCTCGGCCGGATCAAGAGCTACCACGACTACGGCAGCTTCACGCCGATCCAGGTGGCGTCGATCGTCGCGCTCGAGGGACCGCAGGAGTGCGTCGAGCAAGTCCGCAAGACCTATCAGAAGCGCCGCGACGTCATGGTCAAGGGCCTGCACGAGATCGGCTGGATGGTCGAAGTGCCGAAGGCCTCGATGTACATCTGGGCCAAGATCCCCGATCTCTACGCCAAGGAAGGCTCGATCGCGTTCACCAAGCGGCTCATCGAGCACGCGAAGATCGCGGTGGCGCCCGGCGTCGGCTTTGGTGACTACGGCGACGACCATGTGCGCATCGCCCTGATCGAGAACGAGCATCGCTTGCGCCAAGCCGTGCGCGGCATCAAGGACATGTTCAGAAAGGACGGATTACTCCGAGGAGCAGCGTGAAGCCGATCCGCGTCGGGTTGCTGGGGATCGGCACGGTCGGCGGCGGCACCTGGGACGTCCTCAACCGCAACGCGGACGAGATCCGCCGCCGCGCCGGCCGCGCGATCGAGATCACGCAGGTCGCCGACAAGGCCACCGAGGTCGCGCGCAAGAAGGTCGGAAAGAAGGCGCGCGTCCTGAGCGACGCCTACGAGGTCGTGCGAGCGAGGGACATCGACATCGTCGTCGAGCTGATCGGCGGCTATACCGTCGCCAAGGACCTGGTGCTCGAGGCGATCAAGCGCGGCAAGCACGTCGTCACCGCCAACAAGGCGCTGCTCGCGACGCACGGTAACGAGATCTTCAAGGCGGCGCAGAAGAAGGGCGTGATGGTCGGCTTCGAGGCCTCGGTCGCCGGCGGCATCCCGATCATCAAGGCGGTGCGGGAGGGCCTGGCGGCGAACCGCATCGACTGGATCGCCGGCATCATCAACGGCACCTCGAACTTCATCCTCTCCGAGATGCGCGACAAGGGCATCAGCTTCGACAGTGCGCTGAAGGACGCGCAGAAGCGCGGCTACGCCGAGGCCGACCCGACCTTCGACATCGAGGGCGTCGACGCCGCGCACAAGCTCACCATCCTCGCCGCGCTGGCGTTCGGCATCCCGATGCAATTCAAGAAGGCCTACACCGAGGGGATCTCGAAGCTGACGCAGGAAGATATCCGCTATGCCGAGGAGCTCGGATACCGAATCAAGTTATTGGGAATAACAAAGAGAAAAGAGCGAGGCATCGAGCTTCGGGTGCACCCGACCCTCGTGCCGACGCGCCGACTGATCGCCAACGTCGAGGGCGTGATGAACGGCATCCTGGTGAAGGGCGACGCGGTCGGGCCGACGCTGTACTACGGCGCCGGCGCGGGGGCGCAGCCGACCGCGAGCGCGGTGGTCGCCGACCTGATCGACGTGACGCGCCTCATCACCGCCGACCCCGAGCATCGCGTGCCGCACCTGGCCTTTCAGCCGGATCAACTCTCACAAGTTGCCATTTTGGGGATTCAGGAAGTCGAAACGTCGTACTACCTGCGCATGCGCGTCGCCGACAAGCCCGGCGTGCTCGCCGACGTGACGCGCATCCTCGCCGACTCGAAGATCTCGATCGACGCCATGGTGCAGAAGGAGCCGGGCAAGGGCGAGAAGCGCGTCGACATCGTCATGCTCACCCACCAGGCGCTGGAGAAGAACGTCAACCAGGCGATCGCGCGCATCGAGAAGCTCTCGACCGTGGTCGGCGCGGTGACCCGGATCCGGCTGGAAGAGCTGCTGTGAGACTGGCAATCCTGATCCTGGGCTTGGCGGTGTTCGGCTGTCCGGCAGCGCAGGAAGCGAAAAAGAAGGCGCCGGTGAAAAAACAGGCTGCTCACAGCAAGGCGACGCCGGAGCAGGTCCGCAAGTTCAAACAGCTGGAAGAGAAGCAGAAAAAGTAGCGTGCAATACGTCTCTACGCGCGGCCGGGCCACGGCGCGCCGCTTCACCGAGATCCTGCTGGAGGGGCTCGCACCCGACGGCGGCCTGTACGTGCCGGACGAAATTCCGCGCCTCGAAATCGAGTCGCTGCGCAAGAGGTCCTATCCCGAGCTCGCGTTCGAGATCCTGTCGCGCTTCATGGACGACGTGCCCGACCTGAAGCGCATCGTCTTCGACACCTACACCGCGGAGGTGTTCGGCAGCCCGGACGTGACCCCGCTGCGCACGCTCGAGCCTGGCCTGCACCTGCTTCGCCTCTCCAACGGGCCGACGCTCGCGTTCAAGGACGTGGCGCTGCAGTTGCTCGGCCGCCTCTTTGAATCTGCACTTTCGAGGAAAAACCAAAAACTCAATATTCTCGGCGCCACCTCGGGCGATACGGGCTCGGCGGCCGAGTACGCGCTGCGTGGACGGCCCGGCATCCAGGTGTTCATGCTCTCGCCGCACGAGCGGATGAGCCCGTTCCAGCGCGCGCAGATGTACTCGCTGCAGGACGCGAACATCCACAACCTCGCGGTTCGCGGCGTGTTCGACGACTGCCAGGACCTGGTGAAGCAGGTGAACGCCGACCGCGATTTCAAGGCGCGCCAAGCGATCGGCGCGGTGAACTCGATCAACTGGGCGCGGGTTGCCGCTCAGGTGGTCTACTACTTCAGGGGCTATTTTTTGGCGACCCGCGACCACGGCGAGCAGGTTTCGTTCGCGGTGCCGACCGGAAACTTTGGCAACATCTACGCCGGCTTCGTTGCGCGGCGCATGGGGCTGCCGATCAAGCGCCTGATCCTTGCCACCAACGAGAACAACGTCCTCGACGAGTATTTCAAGTCCGGCCGCTACCGCACGAAGCGCTCGGTGGTCGAGACCTCCAGCCCGTCGATGGACATCTCCAGGGCGTCGAATTTCGAGCGCTATGTGTTCGCGCTCGTCGGGGCGGCGAAGGTCGGAGAGCTCTGGCGCAAGCTGGACGAGGCCGGCGAGTTCACGCTTGCGCCGGGCGACGAGTTCGCCTCCGGCAGCAGCACGCACGCCGACCGCATCGCCACCATCCGCTGGACGTTCTCGCAATACGGGGTGGTGATCGATCCGCACACCGCCGACGGCGTGAAGGTCGGCCTCGAGCACGCGCGCCCGGGCGAGACGCTGATCTGCCTCGAGACCGCGGCGCCGGCGAAGTTCGGCGCCACCATCCGCGAGGCGCTCGGCCGCGAGCCGGAGCGGCCGGCCGGCTTCGAGAACCTGGAAGTGCTGCCGCAGCGCTTCACCGTGGTCGAACGCGACGGCGCTGCGCTGAAGCGCTTCATCGAGAGCCATGGCTGAAGCCGAGAAAAACGTCCTCGGCGGCGAGCTGCGCGCCTGCAGCTACGCGCCCCTCACCGGCTACTTCCGCGACGGCTGCTGCGCCACGCACGACCAGGACGGCGTCGCTCACTTGGTCTGCGTGCAGGTGACCGATCTCTTCCTGGAATTCAGCGTCGCCAAGGGCAACGACCTCGTCACGCCGCGGCCGGAGATGCGCTTCCGCGGCCTCAAGCACGGCGACCGCTGGTGCCTGCACGTGCTGCGCTGGGTCGAGGCGTGGGAGGCGGGCAAGGCGCCGCTCGTCGTCCTCGAGGCGACGCACGAGAACGTGTTGCAGTACGCGCCGCTCTCGGCGCTCAAACGCTACGCGCTCGATCTGAACTAGGCAGCCCGATCGAGCTCAGGCAGTGGTACCGACGCTGAGCAGAATCGCGAAGGCGAGGCCCAGCTTGGCGGTCGATGCCAGCGCGCCGTTGAGCCACGCGCCGGAAGGTGTCTGCCGCACGCGGCGATAGAGACGCACTGCCCAAGGCAGCAGGACGAGGGGCATCAGCAGGCCGGGTTGTCCTTCCAGCAGCGCGAGCACGACCGCCAGCGCGAATGGGACATGCAGCAGCAGCGCGTATTCGAGCAGCGTGAAACGTACGCCGCAGCGCACTGCGAGGGTGTTCTTGCCGATGCGCCGGTCGGAGTCGATGTCGCGAAGGTTGTTCACCACCAGCACGGCCGCGGCGAGGAGCCCGAGGGCGGCGCCGGCCAGCAGCGGTCCGCTGCCGACCGTCCCGGCGTGCAGGTAGTACATGCCTCCAACCGCGACCAGGCCGAAGAACAGGATGACGAACGCTTCACCCCAGCCGGAATAGGCGACCGGGCGCGGACCCGCGGTATAGACCGCGCCGGCCGCGACCGAGGCGACGCCGATCGCGATGATCGGCCAGCCGCCCTGTACAACCAGATAAACGCCGGGGATGAACGCCAGGGCGAAGCAGAGCGCCGCGGCGAACTGCACCTGGCTCGCCGGCAGCCAGCCTTCCGTCGTCGCCCGCGGCGGGCCGATTCGCCCGGCGCCGTCCGCGCCGCGGCGGAAGTCGCCGACGTCGTTCTGCAGGTTGGTCCCGCCATGGATCAGCACCGAGGCGAGGAGCGCCGCCAGGGCCAGCCCGAACCGGGCGTCATGGCCGTCTAGGGTCGCGAGGCTCGTGCCGGCGAGGATCGGGGCCAGCGAGATGGTGAATGACCAGGGACGCAGCGCCAGCAACCACGCCAGCGCTCGTCCGGGGGCGCGTTCTATGAGACCTTGGTCCAATATCGTACACTCCAGGAAGGGTATGTAGTGTAGTACCGGTGGCCTCAGGAAAAAGGGAGAGACGATGAAGCAAATCATGGTTGTAGCGGCGGTTGCGGCGCTTGCCGTCCCATTCGGCGTTCTGGCGCAGGACGCTGGCGAAGCGGCGGTCAAGAAGCTGGGCTGCCTCAAGTGCCACTCGGTCTCGGCCGACAAGGACGGTCCGTCGTTCAAGAAGAGCGCGGCGAAGTACAAGGGCGAGCCCGCCAAGGTGGAGGCGTTCCTCAAGTCCGGCAAGGACAAGCACCTCGTCGTGAAGAGTGACGGCGACGCAAAGAGCATCGCTGCTTACGTCCTGAGCCGCTAGGGGCTGTCATGCGCTGGTGGGCTAGCCTTCGCCAGGCATACCCGAACCGCTCGGCACTGACGCTCGGCATTGCGGCGCTGGTGGTGATGGTCGTGGTCGGTGGCGGCTTCACCGTCGCCGCGGCCGTCACGGTGCACATGACGAGCACCGAGGAGTTCTGCAGCAGCTGCCATACCAACGACGCAGCCGCGGAGTTCAAGGGCACGATCCACGACAAGAACCGTACCGGCGTGCGCGCCACGTGCGCAGACTGCCATCTGCCCAAGGAGCTGGTGCCGATGATGGTCCGCAAGGTCAAGGCCGCCAAGGAGGTGTGGGGCCATTTCACCGGCGTGATCAATACCAAGGAGAAATACGACAAGCACCGCTATGCGATGGCGGTGAACGAGTGGACGCGGATGAAGGGCAACAACTCGCAGGAATGCCGTAACTGCCACGACCTGGCGAAGGCGGATCCCGAGAAGCAGAGCGAGACGGCGCGGGCGCGGCACGCCAAGGCGCTCGCCGAGCGCACCGACTGCATCGACTGCCACTTCGGCATCGCGCATACCGAGCCCGACGGGCCGGGGCCCAAGGAACTGAAAATCGCCCGATGAGGATCGTCGCCGCGCTCCTTGCCGCCTTTCTCGCCACCGGCGCAATCGCGCAGGAGAAGGCCAAGGAAAAGCCGGAGGCGCCGAAGGATCTCGTCCTCGCCGGCGACGCGAAGTGCACGCGCTGCCACGACGAGAACGACAGCTTCCCGGTGCTCGCCATCGGCAAGAGCAAGCACGGCACGCGCGCTGACAACCGCACGCCGACCTGCACCAGCTGCCACGGCGAGAGCGAATCCCACATCAACAAGCCGGCGCAGGGCGGGCGACCGAAGCCGGACGTCATGTTCTCGAAGACCGCCGCCACGCCGCCCGAGGCGCGCAGCCAGGCCTGCCTCTCCTGCCACCAGGGCGGCAAGCGCATCCACTGGACGGGCAGCATGCATGCCACGCGCGACGTCGCCTGCACCAGCTGCCACGAGATTCACACCGGCCACGACCGCTCGCGCGACAAGCGCGACCAGGCGGAAGTGTGCTTCGCCTGCCACAAGCAGCAGCGCGCCGAGATCCGCCGCCAGTCGCGTCACCCGACGCTCGAGGGCAAGGTCACCTGCTCCGACTGCCACAACCCCCACGGCGGCGCCGGCGAGAAGCAGCTCGTCCGCGACAGCGTCAACGAGACTTGCTACTCCTGCCACATGGAGAAGCGCGGGCCGTTCGTGCGCACCCATCAGCCTGTCCAGGAAAACTGCGCGATCTGCCATAACCCGCACGGCTCGGTGCACGACAGCCTGCTCAAGGCTCGCGCGCCGTTCCTCTGCCAGTCCTGCCACGAGCCGACCAGTCATCGCGGCGGATTTGCGAGCATCACCGGCGGATCGAACAGCTCGACCTCGGCCGGCATCGGCATCACGCTCGCCCGCGCGTGCTTGAACTGCCACACCAACATCCACGGCACCAACAATCCGCGCGACACGACCAATGAGCGCACCTTCCGCCGCTAGGCTCGAGCTGCGCCTGACCGCGTTCGCGGCGGCCATGTTCGCCGCGACGGGAGCGTGGGCGGACGAGCGGGACGACGAGATCAAGAAACAGACGCGCCCGGACAGCAATATCGAGGTCGGCGTCGGCTTTGTCGACGATGCGAACACGCGTTTCGGCCAGTACAACGGCATGGTCAAGGACCGCCTGTACCTGCTGCTCGACGGCGAGTACGTGCGGCGCGACGACGCCACCGGCACCTGGCTGGGCATCACCGGCCGCAATCTCGGCTTGGAGAACCGCGAGCTCAGATTCGAGCAGAGCCGGCAGGGCGACTGGGGTTACTTCGTCGACTTCAGCCAGACGCCGCGCTACAGCCCCTACACGCCGATCACCGGCCTCACCGGCTTCGACAGCACCACGCAGACAGTCAACGGCCAGGCGGCGAACCCGCTCGAGCTCAGTACCCAGCGCAAGGCCCTCGCGGCCGGCGTCAACAAGTGGGTCAACTCGCGCTGGGACGTGCGCTTCACCGCGCGCCAGGAGGAGAAGACCGGCCGCCGCCTGTTCGGCAGCGGTCAAGGCACCAACTTCCTCGTCGATCCGATCGACTATCGCACGCAGCTCTACGAGGCGACGGTCGGCTACACGGGCGACAAGGCGCAGTTCACCGCCGGCTACTACGGCACCAGCTTCGTCAACTACAACACCCGGCTCGACGTGTCCGGCAGCGGCGGGTTCAACGGAATCACGCCGATCGGCTTGCCGCCAGCCAATCAGTCGCACCAGATCAATTTCGCCGGCGGCTACAGCTTCACCCCGACCACGCGGGCGACCTACAAGCTGGCCTACACGCATCAGACGCAGGATGACTCATTCATCGATGTCAGCACCACCGGCCGCACCAACCTCGGCGGCGTGGTCGACACCAAGTTCGGCCAGATCGGCCTGACCGCGCGGCCCATGCCGAAGCTCGCGCTCGTCGCCGACCTTCGCAAGGAGAACCGCGACGACAAGACGCCGATCGTCGACTATTTCAACGTCTCGACCACGAATACGGCGAGCGGTGAGAACGAGCCGCGGTCGATCCATTCGATGGTCGGCAAGCTCGAGGGCACCTACCAGCTGCCCGCCCGGTTCCGCGTCACCGGCGGCTTCGACTACGACGAGCGCAAGCGCAACACCTCCCCGGTACGGGTCGTGAGCTTCCGCGAGAAGACCGAGGAGCGCACTCTGCGAATCGACCTGCGCCGCGACATGTCCGAGACGCTCAACGGCTCGATCGGTTATGCGCACAGCAAGCGCGACGGCTCCGAGTGGCAGACCACCGTCACCACGACTCCGGGCCAGCTCGGCAGTAACCTGGTGCACCCGCTGCACCTCGCCGACCGCGACCGCGACAAGCTGCGCGCCACGCTCGGCTGGACGCCGCTCGACAAGCTCGACCTGCAGGCGAGGGCGGAGAGCTCCAAGGACGAATACGGCGGCCGCACGCTCGGTCTGCAGGACGGCAGCGCGCGCTTCTTCAGCCTCGACGGCGCCTATCGCTTCGGCGAGAGCTGGAATCTCACGGCCTGGGTCTCGCGCGACGACACCAAGGCGAACCTCCTCTCGTGCATGAGCGCCGCGAGCAATAACAACGGCGACATCAGTGCCTGCCCGGACAACGCGGCCAACCCGATCTGGAGCGCGAACATGCGCAACGTCGGCAATGCTATCGGTCTCGGCGTAAAGGGCAAAGCGACCGCGCAGCTCGAGGTCGGCGCCGAGCTGCAGATCCACAACGATCGCGCCGAGTTCCGCAATGGGCCGACGCCGACGGCGACGCCGGCGCTCACGCCGCCGCCCGACGTCACCTATAACCGCCAGATCCTGCGGATGACGGCAAAGTACGCGATGCAGAAGAACGCCGGGGTGCGCGTGCAGTACGTACGCGACCGGTTCAGCACCAACGACTGGACCTGGGAGAACTGGACGTACTCCGACGGGACGCAGGTGCTCGCCAATCCGCAGCAGACGGTCAACTTCCTCAGCGCCACCTACTACTTCAACTTCTAGCCTCAGGGCGCGGCAGCACCTTTCTGCAACAATGCGCCATGCTCGAAGCCGCCGGCCTGGAGTGCGCGCGCCAAAATCGCACGCTCTTCCGCTCCCTTGGTTTTTCGCTCACGCGCGGCGAGCGCCTGCGCATCGCCGGCGCGAACGGCAGCGGCAAGACCAGCCTGCTGCGCATCCTCTGCGGTCTGCTGACGCCGGATCAAGGGGAGGTGCGCTGGGAGGGCGCGCCGATCGCCGCGCTGAGGGAGGAATATTCGCGACAGATCGTCTACCTGGGCCACGCGCCGGCGGTGAAGGACGACCTTACCGCGGCGGAGAACCTCGAGATCGCTTGCCGGCTGACGGGATTCTCGGTGAAGGCCGATGCGGCTCTGGAGCGGCTCGGCATTCCGCCAGATGTTCCGGTGCGGAAGCTCTCGCAAGGCCAGCGGCGCCGGGCCGCGCTCGCGCGCCTCGTCGTGAGCGAGCAGGTCCCGCTCTGGCTGCTCGACGAGCCCTATGCCGCGCTCGATCCGCAGGCGACCGCGACTGTCGATGCGCTGATCGCGGAGCATGCTGCGCGCGGCGGCGCGGTGATCTTCAGCACGCACCAGGAGACCGGCGCCGCGGCGGCGCGGGTGATCGAGCTGCATGCTTGACGCCGCGCTCTGCGTGGTACGCCGTGACCTGCTGCTCGCCTGGCGGCGGCGCGGCGATGTCGCCACCGCGCTGCTCTTCTTCGTCATCGTCGCCAGCCTGTTTCCGCTCGGCATCGGCTTCGAGCCGAACCTGCTGCGCGCCATTGCCCCGGGCGTGATCTGGGTGGCGGCGCTGCTCTCCTCGATGCTTTCGCTCGCGCGCCTGTTCGCCGCCGACCACGCCGACGGCACGCTCGAGCAGCTGCTGCTCGGGGCGTCGCCGCTCGGCGTCATCGCCGCCGCCAAGGCCGCCGCGCACTGGATCACCTCCGGACTGCCGCTGGCGCTGATTGCGCCGCTCATCGCCCTGCAATACGACATGCCGAGTGAGCTCACCCCGGTGCTTGCACTATCATTGCTGCTCGGCACGCCGGTGCTCAGCATGATCGGCGCGATCGGCGCGGCGCTGACGCTCGGCGTGCGCGGTGGCGGAATCCTGCTCTCGCTACTCGTCCTGCCGCTTTACGTGCCGGTGCTGATCCTCGGCGCGGGCAGCGTCGACATGGCGTCCGCGGGAATGGGGGGCGAAGGGCAGTTGCTGCTGCTGGCGGCGCTGCTGGTAGGGTCGTGCGCATTCGCCCCCTGGGCGATTGCCGCGGCGCTGAGGATATCGATGGAATGAACTGGTTCTGGTACGCGTCGCCGCAAACCTTCTATCCCTTCGCCGGTCGCATGGCGCTGTGGTTTGGAATTGCAGCCGCGATTCTTGCGGCTGCCGGTCTATATGTCGGATTCTTCGTCGCGCCCACCGATGCGCAGCAGGGCGAGGTGTACCGCGTCATCTATGTCCATGTGCCCGCGGCGTGGCTGTCGATGTTCATCTATGTGATCATGGCCTGCTGGGCGGCGCTCGGCCTCGCGTTCAACACGCGGCTCTCCGGCATGATGGCGAGCGCGCTCGCGCCGACCGGCGCGCTGTTCACGTTCATCGCGCTCTGGACCGGCTCGCTGTGGGGCCGGCCGACCTGGGGTACCTACTGGGTCTGGGATGCGCGGCTCACCTCCGAGCTGGTCCTGCTCTTCCTCTATTTCGGCTTCATCGCCCTGCAGGCGGCGATCGACGACCCGCGGCGCGCCGATCGCGCCGGCGCGCTGCTAGCGATCGTCGGCGCGGTGAACATCCCGATCATCCATTACTCGGTGCTGTGGTGGAACACGCTGCACCAGGGCGCTTCGGTGAGCATGACGAAGGCGCCGACCATGGCAACGCAGATGCTCACCGGCATGCTGCTGATGGCGCTGGCGTTTTGGATGTACAGCATCGCCGTCACCTTGATCCGGGTGCGCTGCATCATCCGCGAGAGGGAAGGATGAGCGACCACGGCTTCTACCTATGGGGCTCCTACGCGGTGACTTTTCTATTGTTGTTTCTGGAGATTTTTTTCGTTCTAAAGAGGAAGCGTGAAGCCAAGGCATAAGAAGCTCGCCGCGATCGGCGTCGGCATCGCCGCGCTCGGCATCGTCGCCGCGCTGGTGCTGACGGCCTTCGAGAAGAACCTGGTGTTCTTCTTCAGCCCGACGCAGGTCGCGGCGAAGGAGGCGCCTGTCGGGCGCACCTTCCGCATCGGCGGCATCGTCGAGCCGGGCAGCGTCAAGCGCGATGGCGTCGAAGTGCGCTTCATCGTCACCGACACCGCTCAGGGCATGCCGGTGGTCTACCGCGGCGCATTGCCGGACCTGTTCCGCGAGGGGAAGATGGTGGTCGCGCAGGGGCAACTCGGCGCCGACGGCACGTTCACGGCGCGCGAGGTGCTCGCCAAGCACGACGAAAACTACATGCCGCCCGAGGCGAAGGAAGCGGTCGAGAAGGCGCACGCCGCCGCGAAGAAAGGCAAGCCATGATCCCCGAGCTCGGACAGGTCGCACTCTCTCTCGCGCTCGCCACCGCGCTCTTCCAGGCGATCGGCCTCACCGGACGCCACGAAGGCTACGTGCGCGCCGCCGCGCAGGGCCAGGCGCTGCTCGTCGCGTTCGCCTTCGGCTGCCTGGTGCACGCGTTCGTCAGCAACGACTTCTCGGTCGCCTACGTCGCGATGAACTCGAACTCGGCGCTGCCGCTGCAATACCGGGTCTCCGGCGCCTGGGGCGGCCACGAAGGCTCGCTGCTGCTCTGGACGCTGATGCTCGGCGCCTGGATGACCGCGGTCAGCCTCTTCAGCCGCCACCTGCCCGAGGACATGACCGCGCGGGTGCTCGGCGTCATGGGGCTGGTCAGCGCCGGCTTCCTCGCCTTCATGCTCTTCACCTCGAATCCCTTCGACCGGCTGCTGCCGGCGCCCGCCGATGGGCGCGACCTGAACCCGCTGCTGCAGGACCCGGGCATGGTCTTCCATCCGCCGATGCTGTACATGGGCTACGTCGGCTTCTCGGTCGCCTTCTCGTTCGCGGTGGCGGCGCTGCTCTCGGGCAGGCTCGACGCCGCGTGGGCGCGCTGGTCGCGACCCTGGACCACCGTCGCCTGGATGTTCCTCACGCTCGGCATCGCGCTCGGCAGCGGCTGGGCGTACTACGAGCTCGGCTGGGGCGGTTGGTGGTTCTGGGACCCGGTCGAGAACGCGTCCTTCATGCCGTGGCTGGTCGGCACGGCGCTGATCCATTCGCTCGCCGTCACCGAGAAGCGCGGCGCGTTCCGCAGCTGGACGGTGCTGCTCGCGATCGTCGCCTTCGGCCTGTCGCTGCTCGGCACCTTCCTCGTCCGCTCGGGCGTGCTGACCTCGGTGCATGCCTTCGCCGTGGATCCGAAGCGAGGAATATTTATCCTGGCGTTATTTGGAATTTTTATTGGAGGAGCCTTGGCGCTCTACGCCTGGCGAACCTCGCGCATCGGACTTGGCGGCGATTTCTCCCCGGTCTCGCGGGAAAGCTTCCTGCTGGCCAACAACGTGCTGCTCGCGGCGGCGGCCGGGACGGTATTCCTCGGCACACTGTATCCGCTCCTGATCGACGCTCTCGGCGCCGGCAAGATCTCGGTCGGCCCGCCGTACTTCGAGGCCGTGTTCGTGCCGCTGATGGCGCCGGCGCTGTTCCTGATGGGCGTCGGCCCGCTCGCGCGCTGGAAGCGGACCAGCCTGCCCGAGCTCGCGGTGCTGCTGCGCTGGGCGCTGGCGGTGAGCCTGGCGGCGGGGCTCCTGCTGCCGCTCGCCCTGGGGACCTGGCACGCGATGGTCGGCTTCGGGCTGGCTTTGGCGATCTGGATCGTCCTGACTGCAGTCTTGAGCTTCAGGAAATCATTCCATCAAACCCGGTCCCACTACGGCATGGTCGTCGCGCATATCGGCGTGGCCGTGTTCGTCGTCGGCGTGACGCTGGTCAAAGGCTACGACAGCGAGAAGGACGTGCAGCTCAAGGCGGGCGAGTCGGTCGAGCTCGGCGGCTATGCGTTCCGGCTCGACGACGTGACCGACGTGCGCGGGCCGAACTACGTCGCCGCGCGCGCTCACGTAACCGTGACGCGCGACGGCCGGCCGGTCGCGAAGCTCGCGCCCGAGAAGCGCCTCTACACCGTGCAGCAGATGCCGATGACCGAAGCGGCGATCGACACCGGCGTGACGCGCGACCTGTACGTCTCGCTCGGTGACTCCCTGGGCGACGGCACGTGGCTGGTGAAGGTGCAGGTGAAGCCGTTCATCGACTGGATCTGGTTCGGCTGCCTGATCATGGCGCTCGGCGGTCTGCTGGCAGCGAGCGACCGCCGCTACCGTTACGCGCTGAGAAAAGAATCCGACCTGGCCGGAGCCGCCGCCGAATTTTCCCGATGAGGCTTGCCTGGACCCTCGGCGGTTTCGTCGCGCTCATCGTTCTGCTCGCCCTCGGCCTGCGCCTCAACCCGCGCGAGGTGCCTTCGCCGCTGATCGGCAAGCCGGCGCCGGCGTTCGAGCTGCCGCTGCTCGCCGCGCCCGACAAGACCTTCTCGCAGAAGGACATGCTCGGCCGCGTCTGGGTGCTCAACGTCTGGGCGTCGTGGTGCGCGCCGTGCCTGGTCGAGCATCCGCAGATCACGCGCCTCGCCGCGGCCGCGGTGCCGGTGGTGGGCCTCAACTACAAGGATGCGCGCGAAGACGCGCTTCCCTGGCTGACAAGCAACGGCAATCCGTTCGTCGCCTCGGTGTATGACGGCGCCGGGCGCATCGCGCTCGACTACGGCGTCTACGGCGTGCCCGAGACGTACGTGATCGACCGCAAGGGCGTGATCCGCTACAAGCGCATCGGGCCGGTGACGCCAGAAATTCTGAAGGAAAAGATCGAGCCGTTGCTGAAAGAACTGAATGGTTAGGTTTGCGCTCATCCTTTTCTGCGGCCTTGCCGTGGCACAGGACGATCCGGCCCTGGAGAAGCGTGTTCGCGACCTATCTTCCGAATTGCGCTGCCTCGTCTGCCAGAACCAGACGCTCGCCGATTCCAACGCGCCGCTCGCGGTCGACCTGAGGAACCAGGTGCGCGAACAACTGAAGAGCGGCAAGAGCGAGCGCGACGTGATCGACTTCCTGGTCGCCCGCTACGGCGACTTCGTGCTCTACCGGCCGCCCCTCCAGGCGAACACCGTGCTGCTCTGGCTCGGCCCGTTCCTGCTGCTGGCGGCCGGCCTCGCGCTGCTCGTCTGGCGGCTGCGTCGGCGCCGCGTGCCCGAACCCGAGCTCTCCGCGGCCGATCGCGAGCGCGCGGCCAGGCTGCTGGAATGATTCTCTTCGCGGTCTTCGCGGCGCTGCTCGCCGCCGTTCTGCTGCTGCGGCTGCTGCTGCCCCCCCGCTCGCGCCGTCCGGTGTCGGCGCGCGACGCGAATGTCTCGATCCACCGCGACCAGCTGCGCGAGCTCGAGGGCGATCTTTCCGGCGGCAAGATCACTCGCGAGGATTACGATCGCTCGCGGCGCGAGCTCGAGGCGCGGCTCCTGGCGGACGTGGCCGCGGCGGATGCGTTGCCCCTGTCCGGGCGTTCGCCGATCCGCTGGGTGGCAGCCGTGGCGATCCCGCTCATCGCCCTCGGCGTCTATTTCAGCGTCGGCAGCCCGCGCACGATCGAGCGCGAGGTGGAGGAGGCGGTCACCGCGCAGCAGGTCGAAGCGATGGTGGCGCGGCTCGCCGCGCGCCTGCGCGAGAACCCGGACGACACCGACGGCTGGAAGCTGCTTGGACGCTCCTATGCGGTGATGGGGCGCTTTGCCGAGTCGGCCGACGCCTACGCGCGGGCGGTGACGCGCGCGCCGCGCGACCCGCAGCTCCTGGTCGATTTCGCCGACGCGCTCGGCATGGCGCGCGGCCAGAGCCTGCAGGGCGAGCCGGAGAAGCTGGTGCTGCGCGCGCTCGAGATCGAGCCGACGAACCTCAAGGCGCTGGCGCTGGCCGGAACCGCGCAATACGAGCGCAAGGACTTCAAGGGCGCGGCGAATACCTGGCGGCGCATGCTGCCGCTGGTGCCGCCGGACTCGGAGGACGCGCGCGCTATCCAGTCGAACGTCGACGAGGCCGTGGCCATGGCGGGCGTCGCGCGCGCGCCAGCGACGAAGGGCGGCGGCGCCTTGCGCGGCGAGGTGCGCCTCTCCGAGAAGCTGAAGAGCCAGGTCTCGCCCGACGACACTGTGTTCATCTTCGCCCGCGCCGCCGAAGGACCGCCGATGCCGCTCGCGGTCCTGAGCAAGCGCGTGCGCGACCTGCCGCTGGCTTTCGCGCTCGACGATACGATGGCGATGGCTCCCGCCGCCAAGCTGTCGAATTTTCCGCGCGTGGTCGTTTCGGCGCGCGTCTCGAAGTCCGGCCAGGCCGCGCCGCAGCCGGGCGACCTGCAGGGCTCGAGCGGCGCGGTGACGAACGACGCCCGGGGCGTGCGCGTGCTCATCGACTCGGTGGTGCGCTGAGTCAGCGGTAGCGCGGTGCGGTGAAACGCAGCTCGCCGGCAGAGATCTCGCCGCGCACCCAGCTGACGACCGGCGAGCCCCACACCTCCAGTCGGCGCACGCCGGGCAGCGGCTCGTCGTCGTGATAGGTGTGCGTGTCGCCGTGCACCAGGAAGACCCGGCCGGGCCTGCGCTCGCCGAGCGCAGCGAGCTTTTGCCGCAACTCCGCGTAGCCGTCGCGCGGCAGGACGATGAAGGGATCCGCCTGCATCAGCACGACAAGGCCGCGCTGCTGCTCGGCGACGCGCGCCGCATCCTCGAGCCATGCAAAGACGGCGGCCATGCGCGGCCCATGCTCGGGGTGGCGGATGTTGTTGTTGCTGCCCTGGACGTTCAGGGCGACGAAGACGAAGCCGTCGGCCTCCCAGCGTACGTGCTCGCAGAATTCACCCGGTTGTCTTTCGAGAGAAAATTGTTTTTCCTGAAAACAGAAAACCTTCCGCCAAGCCGAGAGGCGTTCGAGCGGCTGCGGACAATCGCTCCACTCGTTGTCGCCGGGCAAGAGCACGAACGGATGACGGATGCGCTCGAACTGCTGCTTGCGCGCCTGCAGCCAGGCGTCGCTGCAACCCGTCCTGCCGGCGCCGATGTCGCCGACGTGCACCACGAACGCCAGCCGCTCGCCGTTGAGATCGGTGATCATCGCCTCGAGCCGCTCGACCTCGCGCGTACTGTAAGGAGTGTCGCCGAGCACGCCGAATGCGAGCGCGCCGGGCGGCGGCGGCGCGGAGGCGCAGCCCGCCAGCAACAGCAGCGCCAGGAATCTAGAGGCCGTAGGCCTTGCGCAACAGGGTGAGGGGATGGGCCTTGACGGCCTTGCCTGCGTCCTCGGCCATGCCCTGCATGATGTGCCGGGCGGCGATCGGGCAGTCGGAGCTGACGTAGTCGGGCTGCGGCTCGGCCATCATGCGGAACACCGGCCGGCCGATCTTCATCGAGTTGTCGAAGTATTCAGCCTTCACGCCCCAGGTGCCGTCGTGTCCGGAGCAGCGTTCGACCACCGTCACCGCTGTTCCGGGCACGCTCTCGAGCATCTCGCGCGTTTTCTGCCCCATGTTCTGCACCCGCGCGTGGCAGGGGATGTGATACGCGACCTTGCCGAGGGATTGCTTGAAGTCGCTTTTCAACAGCTTGTCCTTTTTCCTCAGGACAAGGTATTCGAACGGGTCGAACACGGCGTCGCGCACCGCGAGTACGTCGGCGTCATCCGGATACATCAGCGGCAGCTCCTGCTTGAACATCAGCGCGCAGGAGGGCACCGGAGCCAGGATGGCATAGCCGTCACGGGCATGGCGCGCAAGAATCGGAATATTTTTCTGCTTCAGAAGATCGACCCCATTGAGATCGCCGAGCTCCAGCTTCGGCATGCCGCAGCAGACTTCCTTGTCGACCGCGATGTAGGGAATTTCGTTGTGGGACAGCACGGCGAGCAGGTCGTGGCCGAGCTGGGGTTCGTTGTAGTTCATGTAGCAGGTGGCGAAGATCGCCACCTTTCCCGGCGTCTCTTTTCCATCCCGCACTGGAAACGGCGGCGACTCGACGGCATGGCTTCGGAACTTGTGCGGCGCGTAGGGCGGCAGCTGGCGGTCCCTGTGCACGCCAAGCGTGGTTTCGAGGATCTTTCTCGAAAGACCATTCTTGTTGGCCGCATTCACCGCCTGCGCCACGACCGGGATGGCAGCGAGCTTGCCCATCGCGTCGGTCGAAGAAAGCAGGCGATCGCGGAACGGGGAGGCTGAAGTGCGGCCTTTCTCGAACTTGAGCGCTTTGGCGCGCAGCATGACGTGCGGGAAGTCGACGTTCCAGGGATGCGGCGGAACGTAGGGGCATTTCGTCATGTAGCAGAGGTCGCACAGGTAGCACTGGTCGACGACCTTCGCGTAGTCCTCTTTCTTCACGCCGTCGACTTCCATGGTCGGCGAGGCGTCGACCAGGTCGAACAGCGTCGGGAAGGTGGTGCACAAGCTGACGCAGCGGCGGCAGCCGTGGCAGATGTCGAAAATCCGCTCGAGCTCCTTCTCCACCTTCGCCGGGTCGCGGAATTCTTCGCTCTGCCAGTCGAGCGGGTGCCGGGTCGGTGCCTCGAGCGAGCCTTCGCGCATGGCTAGAGCCTAAGGGCCTCGCCTCAATAGATCAAATGGAAAAAGGCGATGCCCGCGATTGGGTTTGGCTAACGTTCACAGGTGGCGCACGACGACGAGCTGCGCGCCGTCGCGCGAGTGCGCGACGAATCCCAGCCGCGCCGCGAGCTCCAGCATTTCCTTATTCTCGTCGAGGACGCGGCCGTAGAGGGCGGTGTAGCCGGCGTGGCGGGCGCAGTCGCAGAGACGCTCGAGCAGGATCCGGCCGATGCCTTTGGCCTGCCATGCGTCGGCCACGGTCAGGGCGAACTCGGCGTTCGCGTCGTCGACGCTCGGCGCGTAACGGCCGACGGCGACGAACTCGCGCCCAGCCGGGTCGAGCACCACGAGGGCGAGCTCGCGCTGGTAGTCGAGAGTGGTGAGCCTCGCCAGCATCGCGGGCGGGAGCGCCCGCAAGTGCTGCATGAAGCGCTGATAGCGCGAGCGCTCGGAAAGACCATCGAAGAAGCGCGTCACGAGCGGCGCATCGTCCGGGCGGATCGGCCGCACCGGCAGGCGCACGCCTCCGGCGAGGGCGATATCACCCTCCAACTCGACGGGGTAGTGGCGCACCGCCATGGGTGCGCCGACTGTACCGCGAAAGCGCTACTTCTTGCCGTTGACGGCGTCGCGCACCTTGTCGCCGGCGTTCTCGATGCCGCGGGCGGCATTGTCGCGCGCGGCGCCGTCTTTGCCCTGGCGCGCGAGAACGTGGGTCAAACGGCGTACGCTTTACGCCGTGCGCATCCGGAAAGCCGCTCTGCTCGCGGTACTCGGCGTGGCCGCCGTTGCTGCGGCGCTGGTCTACGCCAGGTACCGCACGGACCTTGAGGCGGCACGCGCGCGAGTGGCGAGTGGCAGCGAGATCGCCGACACCCGCTGCGGTCCGGTCGAGTTCGCGGTGGTCGGCGAGGGGCCGGCGGTGCTGCTGGTGCACGGCATGGGCGGCGGCTTCGACCAGACGCTGGATGCCGCGCGCGATCTCGCCGCGCGCGGTTTTCGCGTGGTGGTGCCGTCGCGCTTCGGCTATCTGCGCACGCCGCAGCGCGCCGACGCCACGCCGCAGGCGCAAGCCGACGCCTACGCCTGCCTGCTCGATGCGCTCAAGATCCCGCGCGCTGCGATCGTCGGTGTCTCTGCGGGCGCGCCGTCCTCGGTGCAGTTCGCGCTGCGCCACGGGCAGCACTGCAGCGCGCTCGTGCTGCTGGTGCCGATGGCGTACTCGCCGGAGCTCGTCGCGCGGTTCCCGCCGCCGTCGGCACGGTCACGCTGGCTGTTCGAGCGTCTGATCGGCTCCGACTTCTTTTTCTGGCTGGCGGCGCGCGGATCGCCGCACCGCATGCTCGGTACCCCGTCCGATGTGCTGGCCAGGGCGGACGAGACGGAGAGGGCGCGCTTCGAGCGCTTCGTCCTGCAGCCGCTGCCGGTAAGCGAGCGCCGGGAGGGCCTGCTCAACGACGCGACGGTGGTCACGCACCTGCAGCGCTACGACCTGGAACATGTGGCGCTACCGACCCTGGCGATCAGCGCCGCCGACGATCTGTTCGGCACGTTCGACGCCGCGGTCTATACCGCGCAGCACATCCCCGGCGCGCGCCTGCTGTCCTTGCGCGACGGCGGACACCTCTGGGTTGGCCATCACCGCGAGGTGATGGGCGAGATCGCAGCGTTTCTTACCGGTAGCGCGCGTTGACGACCCGCGACGCGTAGACGCCGGCGAGCGCCCAGGTGCGCTGGTCGGTGTCGTAACGCAGCAGGAAGCGCCGGCCGTCGTCGCAGGTGACCTCGTAGTAGCGGTGCGGATGCTCGACCCAGCGCTCGCGCACGTCGGTGACGATCAGGCGGTGCCCGCCGACAAAGAAAACATGTGGTTCGTCCTCGCCCCGGCGATCGAGGGAGGTGTGCACGCAGATATTCATGGATGCGAGCGCATGATGATGCCGGCAACGACGCAAGTTCCCTGCCGCGCCGCCTGCTCCGTCCGGCGCATCGCGGAACGTAAATTGCTCCGTTCGGCATATCCCCCGCTCCCCAGGAGACATGCCGATGAAGAAAACCCTGCTTGCCGCCGCTCTCGCCACGCTCGGCACCGCCGTGATCGCCGAGTCCGGCTACGTCACCCAATCCTCCGGCGCCGGCCCCGTGACCACGCCCTTCGGCCTCTGCGTCCACAGCGGGACGTGGACGGCCGACCAGGCCGCCACACCCTGCGACGCCGTGCCACGCGCAGCGGTGCCGCCCGCGCCCGTGGCGCAATCCGAGCCGGCGCCCACGCCCGCCCCGGACACGCTGGCGCAGAACGAGTCGCCGCGCGGTCCGGTGCTGGAAAAGATTTCCCTCTCGACCGACGTGCTGTTCGACTTCGGCAGGGCCCAGTTGAAGGACTCGGGCAAGGCGAATCTCGACGAGCTCGCCGGACGCATCCAGGACGCGAACCTCGAGGCGATCGTCGCCACCGGCCACGCCGACCGCATCGGCAAGGAAGACGCCAACCAGAAGCTCTCCGAGGCGCGCGCGCAGGCGGTCAAGGAGTACCTCGATGGCAAGGTGGCGACGCAGAACATCGAGGTCGCCGGCAAGGGCGAGTCCGAGCCCGTCACCGGCGCCGCGTGCGAGCGCATGGGCCCCGAGCAGAGAAAGAACCGCAAGCTGGTCGAATGCCTGCAGCCCGACCGGCGCGTCGAGATCGAGGTGTTCGGCACCCGCACCGCGTCCGGCGACAGCCAGGGCGGGACGGCGGGCTCCGGCGCTACGGGGCGCTAGCTTCCAGGCTGCGCCGGACCTCGGCCTCGGCGGCGATCCAGTCGTCGAGCTCGTGGCCCGGCGCGAAGCCGCGCTGCTGCGCGCGGTAGTACGCGGCTTCGGCGATAAGCGTACTCAGGTCGCTCGGTACTTTCCGTTGGGTCTCGGCGGGGCGGGGCGTCGCGGGCTGTTTCCTGGCCATGTTTCCTCCTGTATTTCCGGAGAGAAACGACCCTAGCAGAAGTCATGCCTCGTCATCCACCGGGCGTTACAATCGGCGCCGTGAAGTCCCTGGTTGAAACGCTGGTTCGACAGCTCGGGCAGCAGGGGCGGGTGCCGTTCGCGGTGCGTTTCGTCGACGGCCGCGAGGTGCGGTACGCGAGCGGCGACCCGGCGTTCACGCTGTCGTTCCGGCGGCCGCGCGCCTACTGGCGCAGCGCGCTGTTCGGCCACGTCGGCCTGCTCGAGTCCTATTTCGAAGGCGACCTCGACATCGACGGCAGCCTGTCCAGGGCGCTCGAGGCCGGCATGGAAAGCGGCATCGACAACCAGAACTGGCTGGTGAGCGGGCTCAACCGGCTGCACGAATTCCTGCACTCCAACTCGAGCTGGATGCGCGCCAAGCACAACGCCGAGTTCCACTACGCGCTCGGGCCGGACTTCTACCGCTTCTGGCTCGACGATCCGCTGATGCTCTACACCTGCGCCTACTGGAAAGAGGGCACGCGCACGCTCGAGGAGGCGCAGCGGAACAAGCTCGAACATGTGGCGAAGAAAGTGATGCTCAAGCCCGGCGAAGACGTGGTCGACATCGGCAGCGGCTTCGGCGGCTTCCTGCAGTACGCCGAAGAGCGCTGGGGCGTCAAGGTGACCGGCTACAACACCACCGGCTCGCAGGTCGAGCACGCGCGGCGCCAGATCGACTTCAAGCGCTTGAAGAACACGGTCGCCGTCGAGGGCGACTTCCGCAGCATGGACCGCCAGTTCGACAAGGTGGTCTCGATCGGCTGCCTCGAGCACGCCGGGCGCGACGGCCTCACCGACCTGATCCGCGCGCACGCGCGCTCGCTCAAGCCCGGCGGCCTCGGCCTGATCCACTTCATCGGCCATGTCGGCCACTTCGAGACCGACTACTTCATCCGCAAGTACGTCTTCCCCGGCGGCTGGATTCCGAGCCTCGCCGACGTGATCCTGGAGATGGAGAAGGCCGGCCTCGAGGTGATCGACATCGAGAACCTGCGCCGCCACTACGCGCTGACCCTCGACGCCTGGGGCGAGCGCTTCGACCAGAGCTGGGAGAAGATCCGCGCCCTCGACCCGGTGCGCTTCAACGAGCGCTTCCGGCGCATCTGGCGCACCTACCTCTACGGCTGCGCCGAGATGTTCCGCTCGCGCGTCGGACGCACGCATCTCTTCCAGATCGTCTTCGCCAAGGGCAACGTGTCGATGACGAGCTATCCGATGGGCCGGGAGTTCCTCTACGACGAGCTTGCAGCAGCACGCGAAGAAAAAAGAAGCTCTAGCCGCGCAGCTTAGGGCCGGCGCCGGAGGGCCGCACGAAGCGCGGCCAACAGCAGGCCCGGTCGCGCTCGCCAAGGACACCTCGAATCTATTCCGCGACCGCGCGGTCGGCGAGCGTCGCCGCCTCGACGTGCGCGCCTTCAACGAGGTTCTCTCGGTAAAAGAGAATTTCGTCGAGGCGGAAGGCATGGTGACCTACGAGGCGCTGGTGGCCGCTTGCCTTGCGCACGGCGTCATGCCGACGGTGGTGCCGCAGCTGAAGACCATTACCCTGGGCGGCGCGGTCGCCGGCGTCGGCATCGAGTCGTCTTCGCACCGCCACGGCCTGGTGCACGACGGCATGCTCGAGCTCGACGTGCTGCTCGGCGACGGGCGCGTCGTCACCTGCACGCCGACCAACGAGCATAGCGATCTCTTCTTCGGCTTCCCGAACTCCTACGGCACGCTCGGCTATGCGCTGCGGGTGCGCGCAAAAACCATCCCGGTGAAGCCGTTCGTGCATCTGCGTCACGTGCCTTTCACTTCCTTTTCCGAGCTGGAAAAGGTTCTGGAAGCAAACAGCGAAGATTTCGTCGACGCCACTGCCTTTGGCCCCGGGAAGCTGTTCATGACGCTCGGGCGCTTCAAGGATTCGGCGCCTTACACCAGCGACTACAAATTCGAGAAGATCTACTACCGCTCGATCGCCGAGCGCGAGGAGGACTACCTTACCGTTTCCGACTACCTCTGGCGCTGGGACACCGACTGGTTCTGGTGCTCGAAGAACGTGCTCGCCCAGAACATGTTTTTTAGAAAATATATTTTTGGAAAACAGCGCCTGGGATCGCGCACCTATACGAAGATCATGCGCTGGAACAGCCGCGTCGGCGTGACGAAGACGCTCGAGCGCGTCCTCGGCCTGCATTCCGAGTCGGTGATCCAGGACGTCGACATCCCGCTCCGAAATGCTCCTGGCTTCTTGAAGTTCTATGCAGAAACGATCGGCTTGTGGCCGATGTGGATTTGTCCCATCGGTCCTCAGCAGCAGGCGTTTTCGCTGTACCCGGTCGGGCAGGAGTGGACCATCAACTTCGGCTTCTGGGACGTGAAGCGCACCCGAGAAAGGTATCCCGCGGGGCACTTCAACAGGCTGATTGAGCGCGAGGTCGCCGCGCTCGGCGGCATCAAGTCGCTCTACTCGGACTCGTTCTTCGCGCGCGAGGATTTCGCCGCGCGCTACGGCGGCGCGGCCTACGCGCGGCTCAAGGCCAAGTACGACGCCGTAGGCGCGTTCCCGCAGCTCTACGAGAAGTGCGTGCTCGGAAGTTAAGGCGGCTTCTAGCCTCCTGGAAGTTAAGGCGGCTTCTAGCCTCCTGGAAGTTAAGGCGGCTTCTAGCCTCCTAGAGGCTAGCGCCGCCCGGACCGGCGAAGGTCTTCTCGTGCCGGGTCTGGCAGTCGATGCAGCGGATCGCGGCGGGCGTGGCGCGCAGCCTTTCGAAGACGATGTCGCGCCCGCAGTCGACGCAGACGCCGTAATCGCCGGCCACGATGCGGTCGCGCGCCGCTTCCAGCCCGCGCAGCTCATCGACCTCGCGGCTCAGCTCGGCCTGATCCAGGTCGGCGATCAGCGCCGCGACCGACTCGTCGCCGTGGTCAGGCGCCTCGCCGGCGACCTCGCCGAAGCGCTCGGCGCGCGTCTTCCGCACGTCGTCGCGCAACTCGGTGATCAGCGCGTCGCGGCGGCGGGTGATGAGCGTCTCCAGCGCCTGTGCCTGATGCGAAGTGAGGGCCACGAGACCGCTCCTTGCAAGAGCCGTTCCCGTTATCGCTTGAAACGGCTTCCCGGATCGAATTTCGCCGCCGCGCGCAGCTCTTCGTAGAGCTTCTTCTCGCGCTCGCCGAGCGCCGCGGGAACGACGATGTTGAGCACCGCGTAAAGATCCCCCATGCCGCCGCCGGGCCTGGGCAGGCCCTTGCCGGCGAGGCGGAGCTTCTGGCCGCCCTTCGCGCCGGGGGGCACCTTCATGCTGACCGCGCCCTCGAGCGTCGGCACCTCGATCTGCGCGCCCAGCGCCGCTTCCCAGGGTGCGAGCGGGATCTCGATTTCGAGGTCGTGGCCCGCATTGCCCACTGAGGGCCGGAACAGCGGATGCGGCTCGAGGACGATGTGGAGATACAGGTCGCCCGGCGGGCCGCCGTTCGCACCCGGGCCGCCCTTGCTCGCGAGGCGCAGGCGCTGGCCGTCGATGGTGCCGCGCGGGATGCGCGCGCGGAAGGTGCGGCCGTCGAACCGCACCTCCCGCTCGGTGCCACGCGCCGCTTCCTCGAGGTTGAGACGCACGCTGACCTCGTAGTCCTCGCCGGGGAACTGCATGCCGCGCCCGGAGCCGCCCCGGCCGCGCACGCCCGCGCGACCGAAGATGCCCATCGACTCGAACAGATCCGAGAGGTCGACGTCGCGCAGGTCGTCGCGCATCCCTCCCGCCCCGCCGCTGCCGAAGCGGTCGAACCAGTCGGGCGGCGGGCGGAAGTCCTGGCCCGGGCGATGGCTGCCGAGGCTGTCGTAGGCGGCGCGCTTCTCCTTGTCGCGCAGCGTTTCGTACGCCTCCGACACTTCCTGGAAGCGCTCCTTGGCGTTCGCTTCCTTGGAGACGTCGGGGTGGTACTTGCGCGCAAGCTTGCGGTAAGCCTTCTTGATTTCTTCGTCGCCCGCGCCGCGCACGACGCCGAGGATTGCGTAATAGTCCTTGTACTTCATGCGCCCCTATATGAGGGCGCGCGGCCGGACTTCAAACTCGGCAGGCGGGGCAGCGTCTCCGCAACGGCTCCGACATGAGGCGCACAAACGGGATGTCGGCCCCGCACGATTCGCACACGCCGTAGTCGGGCGCGTGCAGCCGCTCGAGGGCGGATTGCCGTTCCGTCTCGGGGAGCTGCGAAACGAGCCGGGCCAGAGTGCTGCGTTGCTCGAGAGTGAAATAGTGGTAGTGCATGCCGAAAAAGGTACACCAATCCTGCTTGCGGGAGCCACCGCGCGACCACTAGGGAAGGTATTATTCTTGGCTAGGGGAAACAGGGACAAGGGTTCATGTCGCAGCGCGCGAAGGTCCTGTGGGTCATCGCTTTGGCCATTCTTCCGCTCGTCGCGCTGAGCGGCTTCACCATCTGGCAGCAATACCTGCGCGACGAGGGCATGGTCTCGGCCGAGCGTACCTACTTCGCCCAGGCGACCGCGCTCGCCGCCGAGCACTTCCTCGACGGTCAGGTCGCGGCGGCACGCGGGTCTGACGCAGCGGACAAGCCGTCGGTCGGCCCCGCCAAGATCGTCGACGGCAAGCCGACGGTGCTGATCACCGCGGCGGGTGGGCGCGTGGTGCCGGTGCCGACCGAGCGCTTCGCGCAGGGCCTGATGCAGAAGATCAGCTCGCCGCTGCTCGACCTGACCGTGATCGATTCCGAGGGCCAGGCGTTCATCCGCGGCGACCAGGAGGTCAAGGATCTGGTGAAGCTCGATGGACCGCATGTCAACGCGGCGCTTGGCGGCAAGAGCGGTGCCGCCATCGCGCCCTTCGGCGAGCGCTCTTCGCTCATCGCCTACGCGCCGGTCGGCACCTACGGCTGGATCGTCCTGCTCACCGAGCCGACGGTCAGCGCCTTCGCATCGGCGCGCCGGCAGGTGCTCGAGCGCGGCGCCGTGCTGGCGGTGATCCTCGCCGTGGTCGGCGCGCTCGGCTGGACGCTCGCCGGCCGGCTTTCCACCGCCTACCAGACCGCGGTGCAGGCGCGCACCGAGGCCGAGCGCTTTTCGCAGGACCTGAAGCGCGCGCTGCATGCGCGCGACGAGTTCCTCGCCGCCGCCTCGCACGACCTGCGCAATCCGCTCTCGACCATCCAGTCGGCGGCCGAGCTGCTCGAGCGCTCGCTCGACGATCCGGCGATGCGCCAGCGCGCCGCGAGCTGCGGCGACCACATCCAGTCGGCGGCGAAGCGCATGGCGCAGCAGCTCGACGCTTTCCTCGACGTCTCGCGCCTCGAGGCCGGGCGGCCGCTCGAGCTGAAAAAACGCCAGCACGATCTCATGCCGCTGGTGCGCCAGGTGGTACAGGATTGCCAGCAGACCACGCAGCGCCACCAGCTGCTGCTCGAAGGTCCGGCGATGCTGCAAGCGAGCGTCGACGCGGCCCGCCTGCAGCGCGTGGTCGGCAATCTGGTCGGCAACGCCATCAAGTACTCGCCCGACGGCGGCGAAGTGAACGTCAAGCTCGAGGCGCACGACACCGACGTGATCCTCACCGTGCGCGATCGCGGCATCGGCATTCCCGGCGCCGACCAGGCGCGGATCTTCGAGCGCTTCCAGCGCGGCACCAACGCCGAGGGCCGCTTCCAGGGCACCGGCATCGGCCTCGCCGGCGCGCGCCAGATCGTCGAGCAGCACGGCGGCGCGATCACGGTCAAGAGCCAGGTCGCCAAGGGCAGCACCTTCACCGTCCGTTTCCCCGCCGGCAGCGAGCCCGCCAAAGCGCGGGCCGCGTAAAATCGCGGCATGAAGATCCTTCTCGCCGTGGACGGCTCGAAGCCGTCGCTCGATGCCGTCGACCTCCTCATCCAGCACGCGGGGCAGTATCGCGCCAGGCCCGAAGTCGAGCTCGTCACCATTCACCTGCCGGTGCCGAGGATGCGCGCCGTGGGCAAGGACCAGCTCGCGAAGTACTACGACGAAGAGGGCCAGGCGAACCTCGCCGCGGCGAAGAAGAAGCTCGACGCCGCCGGCATCGCCTACAAGGCGAGCGTGCTGGTCGGGCCGATCGCCGAGACCATCGTCAAGCAGGCGAGCCAGTCGAAATGCGACCTCATCTGCATGGGCAGCCGCGGCCTGGGCGAGCTCGGCAAGGCGCTGCTCGGCTCGACCGCCACCAAGGTGCTGCACCTCGCCACGCAGCCGCTGCTGATCGTCAAGTAGAAGCCTAGACCAGCCGGTGCAGCAGCCCGAACGCGGCGACCAGCGCCACCGCGGGTAGCGTCATCGCTTTCAGCCAGCGCGGAACGTCCTCGCCAATCCGCCCTTTCGGCTTGAAAACCCCGAGCATGATCGCCACCAGCAGCACGAAGGTCGCCGCCGCAGCGTTGGCGAGCAGGCGGATCTGCAACCCCGCGTCGGGCGCGCCCTGCAGCGCAGTTTCGGCGAGTCGCGTCGTCGGCTGCATATGAGCGAGCAGAAGGGCCGTCGCGACCAGCGCGACCACCCCCTTGAGCACGATCCAGTAATGTTGAAACAGCCCCCACGGTGTGGCGAGCGCCTGCGCGACGCCGCTCGCTAGCGAGCCGAAGCTGAATGGCACGATCACGAACCAGCCGATGATGGCCATCGCGAGGTACGCGGCGCGCATGGTGTCGGCATCGCGGCTCGTCACGCCGGCGATCGAGAGCGCGAGAAAGCAGGCGACAGCGCCGAACCAGCCGAGGGAGAAGGCGAGGTGCGCAGTCAGGCCAAACTTCCGCAAGACGCGGGGCATCGCCTCTCAGGATAGCGGAGAATTGGAGCGTCAAAGACATGGCCACTGATCCGGTCTGCGGTATGACCGTCGAGCCCGCCACCGCGGCGGGCAGCGTCGAGCACCAGGGCAAAACGTACTGGTTCTGCTCGCAGCATTGCGTTCACGCCTTCAAGGCAGATCCCGGGAAATATCTCGGCAAGAAAAAGGAGCCGGAGACCCGCGGCGGCACCTATACGTGCCCGATGCATCCCGAGATCGTGCAGGTCGGCCCGGGCTCCTGCCCGAAGTGCGGCATGGCGCTGGTGCCGATGGAGGGCGGCGAAGAGGACGACTCGGAGCTGCGCGATCTGACGCGCCGCCTCTGGGTGAGCGCGGCACTTTCCATTCCGCTGGTGGCGATGATGTTCGTCATGCCGATGCCGTGGCTCGAGTTCGCGCTCGCGACACCGGTGGTGCTCTGGGGCGGCTGGCCGTTCTTCCGCAAGTTCTGGCTGTCGCTCCAGCATCGCAGCCCGAACATGTACACGCTGATCGGCCTCGGCGTCGGCGCGGCCTGGCTGTTCAGCGTCGCGGCGCTGTTCGTTCCCGGGCTGCACAGCTACTTCGAGTCCGCCGCCGTCATCGTCACGCTGGTCATGGTCGGCGAGGTGATGCAGCTGCGCGCCATGGGCCAGACCAGCCAGGCGATCCGGCAGTTGCTGGCGCTGGCACCCAACACCGCTCGCCGCGTCGAAGGGAACCTGGAAAAGGAAATCCCGCTGAGTGAAGTGCGCGTCGGCGACCGGCTGCGCGTGCGGCCGGGGGAAAGGATTCCGATCGACGGTGTGTGCGAGGAAGGGTCCTCCAACGTCGACGAGTCGATGCTCACGGGCGAGCCGGTGCCGGTGGCGAAAAAGACCGGCGATCGTGTCAGCGGCGGAACGATCAATGGCAAGGGCACGCTCGTGATCCGTGCCGAGCGCGTAGGCTCGGAAACGCTGCTGGCGCGGATCGTACACATGGTCTCTCAGGCGCAGCGCACGCGCGCGCCGGTGCAGCGGCTCGCCGACCTCGTGGCAGCGTACTTCGTCGAGACGGTAATCGCTATCGCTGTCGTGACGGCGGTCGTCTGGGGTGTCTGGGGTCCCGAGCCGCGCCTCGCCTACGCGCTGGTCAACGCGGTCGCGGTGCTGATCATCGCCTGCCCGTGCGCGGTCGGCTTGGCGACGCCGATCTCGATCACGGTGGCGATGGGGCAGGGCGCGGCGAACGGCATCCTGTTCCGCAGCGCCGAGGCGTTGGAGCTGCTGCGCAAGGTCGACACGCTGGTGGTCGACAAGACCGGCACGCTGACGGCGGGCAAGCCGCGCCTGGTCGGGTTCGCCGGCGACGACGAGGCGCTGCGGCTGGTGGCGAGCGTCGAGCGCGCGAGCGAGCATCCGCTCGCGCAGGCGGTGGTCGAGGCGGCGCAGGCCAGGGGGCTGCGGCTCTCGCCGGTGCGGGACTTCTTCTCGATGACCGGCCAGGGCGTGGTCGGCAGCGTGGAAGGTCAGCAGGTGGCGGTCGGCAGCCGGCGCATGATGGCGGTGTCGAGCATTCCGCCCTTGCTCGCCCAGCACAGCTTGTTCGCCGCCATAGACGGCAAGGTGGTCGCCGGCTTCACCGTCGCCGACCCGATCAAGGAAACCACGCCCGAGGCGGTGAAGGCGTTGCACGCCGAGGGCGTCCGCCTCGTCATGCTCTCGGGCGATTCGCGCAAGACCGCCGAGGCGGTCGGCCGGCAGCTCGGCATCGACGAGGTGATCGCCGAAGTTCTCGCGGAGCAGAAAGCGGAGAAGGTGAAGGCACTGCAAGCCGAAGGGCGCTTCGTCGCCATGGCGGGCGATGGGATCAACGACGCGCTGGCGCTTGCGCAGGCGAACGTCGGCATCGCCATGGGCACCGGTACCGACGTCGCCATCGAGAGCGCCGGGGTGACGCTGGTGAAGGGCGACCTGCGCGCCATCGTCAAGGCGATGCGGCTTTCGCGCGCGACCATGCGCAACGTAAAACAGAACCTGTTTTTTGCCTTCGTCTACAACGCGCTCGGCGTGCCTCTCGCTGCCGGCGTGCTCTATCCGTTCACCAGCCTGTTGCTCTCGCCGATCGTCGCCGGCGCGGCGATGGCCATGAGCTCGGTTTCCGTGGTCACGAACGCGCTGCGCCTTCGGCGCGTCAAGCTCTGACGGCGGTCGCGGTCATCAGGCCCCAAAGCCAGCTGATCTTGTAGCGCTCGATGCGGGTCGTGTAGCCGCCGTCTGCGAACAGGCCCTCGCACTCACCGGCGCTGTAGATCTTGTGGAAGGCGGCGCCGGTCCAGCGCAGATAGTGGCTGCAGAGCCGGCACGCGAGGTAGTCATCGCACCAGTCCGTGATCACAATCCTTCCGCCTGGCCTAAGCACGCGCGACATCTCTGCGAGCGCGGGACTCGGATTGGTCATGTAGTGAAATACGTTGCATGAAACCACGACGTCGAAACGGGAGGCCTGCCACGGCAAACCGTCGGCCCAGCCAACCTGGAGGTCGACGGCAGCCGGTAGCTTGCCCCGGGCCACTGCCAGCATCGCCGGCACCGGATCGATCCCGGCGAGCTTTGCGCCCGGATGACGCACGCCGATCTGTCGGAGCAGCTCGCCGGTGCCGCAGCCGACGTCGAGCACGCGCTCGTCGCCGCGCAATTCGAGCCGAGCCAGCGTTTCGCGGATCGTCGCCTCGACGTAGGACTTCCATTTGCGATCGTAGTCACCGGCCACCGCGCCGTACTCAGCGATCAGCCGCCGGTCGCTTTGTCGCATCGCGAAAGCTTACTTCACCGAGGTCACGATGTAGTCCTTGCCCTGCTGGACGAACTCGAAGTCGACCTTCTGGTCCTTCTTCAGCTTTTCCAGCATCGCCTTGTCCTTGGCCTTGAACACCATGGTCATCGTCGGCCAGTTCAGGCTGGCGACCGGATCGTGCTTGATGGTCACAGTGTTTTTCCCGGGATCGACCCGGGTGACGACCCCTTTCGCCTTGTGGGTGGTGCCGTCGTTCTTGTCCGCTTTCATGTCCATGCCCTTCATCTCCATGCCTTTCATCTGCGCGTAGGCGGGAGCGGAAAGCAGGGCGGCGAAAAGAACGGTTGCGAGGTGTTTCATGAGGAACTCCTTTCAGGGGGTGAGAATTTGCGCCGGCGGAGCAAGAGGTACGCCGCCGGGATGACGAACATCGAGAGCAATGGGGCAGTGATCATGCCGCCGATCATGGGGGCGGCGATGCGCTGCATCACCTCGCTGCCGGTTCCGGATGACCACATGATCGGGATCAGGCCGGCGATGATCACGGCGACGGTCATGGCCTTGGGCCGCACGCGCTGCACTGCGCCTTCGTCGAGGGCAGCGAGGAGCGTCGCGTGCCGGCCCGAGTCGATCGCCTGCTTGAGGTAGAGGAGCATGACGACGCCGAACTCGGCAGCGACGCCACCCAGAGCGATGAAGCCGACCGCCGAAGCGACCGACATGTTGTAGCCCAGCAGGTACATCAGCCAGAAGCCGCCGATGAGCGAAAAAGGCAGCGTCAAGATCGACGGAATTGAAATCCGGCGATAGTACGGTGCCTTAATAGTGGTCAATGGAATCAATTAAGGAGATCAAATTGGAATTAGATGCGTTTCGGTCAAGCCAGCCGCAACTCAGAACCCGCTACGGGAAAGATGCGAAGTCTGCGCTCTTGACCTTGAAAGCTTCCGGAGAAGCCGGCACTACCACCGTTACCTGTAAAGTTGAGACCGGCCGTGGACTTGCACTCGCAGGCATACATGCAAAAGCCGGTGGATCGGGACTGGAGTTGTGTGCGGGCGACATGCTTCTGGAGGCACTGGTGGCTTGCGCCGGAGTGTCATTGAAAGCGGCAGCTACCATGCTCGACATTTCACTCAAATCGGCCTTGGTCTCCGCCGAAGGCGATGTTGACCTTCGCGGCACGCTCGGCATTACCGAGGGTGTGCCCGTGGGCTTCAAGGAAATCCGCCTGGGTTTCGACCTGGACACCGACGCGCCGCAGGACAAGGTCGATCAGCTGGTCGCGCTCACCGAGCGCTATTGCGTGATCTTCCAGACCATTCAGAGCAGCCCTACCACCAACGTACGGCTCAACCGGGTGCGGAACTGAACGTCCGCGCCGT
>Ga0137409_10000641_pt1 | contig 38514 bp, 36 predicted proteins | sample CZODoug1_16funga_FD_122059 | JGI IMG/M metagenome (GOLD analysis project Ga0137409, IMG submission 122059) | Vadose zone soil fungal communities from Angelo Coast Range Reserve, California, USA - CZODoug1_16fungal (Hybrid Assembly) | ecosystem: Environmental > Terrestrial > Soil > Vadose zone... | reverse complement strand
GCCCGTAGGCGCCTACTTCGAGGCGCACATCGAACAGGGACCCATTCTGGAGGATACGCGCAAGGTGATCGGGGTCGTGGTCGGCGCGCTCGGCTTGCGCTGGTACGACGTCGTCGTTACCGGGCAGGACGCGCACGCCGGGCCCACGCCAATGCGGCTGAGAAAGGACGCCTTGGTTGCCGCTTCGAAGATGGTTGCCGAGATCAACGCGCTCGCCTTCCGCTACCAGCCTGACGGTCGAGGCACAGTGGGATTCATGCAGGTCAAGCCAAACTCGCGCAACGTCATTCCGGGTGAGGTGCGCTTCTCGGTGGACCTGCGGCACGCGCAAGACGCGGCACTCGACCGTATGGAAGGCGAGATGCGCGCCATATGCGAGCGGCTTGCGCAGACCGGAAATGTGAACTCGAGCGTCGAGCGCGTCGCTAATTACCCGGCCTGCAATTTCGACAGCGGATGTGTATCCGCGGTGCGCAATGCGGCGCAGACCCTGGGCCTGAGCCACATGGACATCGTCAGCGGAGCTGGCCACGACGCCATCTACATGGCGCGAGTTACGCCTACCAGCATGATTTTCGTGCCCTGCGAAGGTGGCATCAGTCACAACGAGATCGAGAACGCCAAGGCGGAAGACCTCGCTGCGGGCTGCAACGTGTTGCTGAACGTCATGCTCGAAAAAGCGCGGGCCGCCAATTAACAGGGATCGCGGCATGAAACCTAAGATCGTGCTGTTGGCCACCGGCGGAACCATTGCGTCGCGCTATGACCCGAAGTTGGGCAGCACCGTTGCCTCCCAGCGCGCCGATGAGCTGCTCAGGATGCTGCCCCAGGTGGCCGATTTTGCCGAGATCGAGATCCACGACATTGCGACAATTCCGAGTTATGAAATGAACGTGCAGTTCGCTTTCGATCTAGCCAAGCGCATCAAAGAGATGCTCGGCGGGCCGGAGGTGGCGGGCGTAGTTGTTACGCATGGCACGGACACGATGGAGGAGACCTGCTATCTGGCCGACCTGCTCCTCGATTCCGACAAGCCGGCGGTCTACACCGGCGCGCAGCGCGCTCACGACGATCCCCAGTCCGACGGCCCCATCAATCTGCTTAACTCCCTGCGGGTCGCCGCGGCGCCGTCGGCGCGCGGCCTTGGCGCAATGATCTGCTTCAACGGTGCGATCCACGCTGCGCGAGATGTGACCAAAGTCCACGCCAGTGCGGTGGAGACGTTCCAATCATACGAACACGGTGCCTTGGGCCAGGTCGATGGCGCCGAAGTCATCATCCATCGGCGGCCGGTTCTGCGCCATTCGTTCAAGGTCGATCAGCTCGAAGAACGCGTAGAGCTGTTCCGACTCACCCTTGGAGTCGACCTGCGCGGCCTGGAGGCCGCCCTCGAGAGGGGCGTAGCGGGTTTGGTCATCGAGGGATTCGGGCGCGGCAATGGCCCGTCGCGGTTGGCCGAACTCGTGCGGCTGGCTACGCGGAAGAACGTTCCCGTTCTGATCACTTCCCGCTGTCCCGTGGGCCGGGTGCAGCCAGTCTACGGCGGGGGTGGCGGTGGCCGCGACCTCGCCGATGCGGGCGGAATCTTTGCGGGTGATCTGAAGGGCCCCAAGGCAAGGCTCTTGCTGATGGTGTTGCTGTCGAGCGCAAAGACCCGGACGCGGATTGCAGAAACGGTAGCCGCGCTTGCGCCTTGACTCTACGAGAACGGAATATGTCGGAGCAAACCTATCAATGGAGGAGAAGCAGATGGCTGCGACCCTGATAAAAAACGGGAGGATCGTGACGGCGGTGGATGATTACACCGCCGATATCGTGATCGTCGACGGCCGAATCCAGACCATCGGCAGGAACATTGCCGTGGGCGCGGACGTCAAGGTGCATGACGCGAACGGCCTCCTGGTCCTGCCCGGCGGCGTTGACGTACATACCCACCTGGACTGGGAGTTCGGTCCGACACACACAGTGGACACTTTTGAAACCGGAACGAAAGCCGCGGCTTTTGGCGGAACGACGACTCTCATCGACTTTTGCAACCAGACTACCGGAAAGAGTCCCCTGGTCGGGCTCGAGGACTGGCACAAGCGGCGCGCCAGCGCCTGCGTGGATGTCGGCGCCCACATGATCATGCTCGACGTCAACGAGCAGAGCCTGGCCGATATGAAAACGCTGGTCAGGCGTGAGGGTGTGACCAGCTTCAAACTTTTCATGGCCTACCCCGGCGTACTGATGGTGGACGATGGCGCGCTGTTCAAGGCCATGCGCGTGGCGGGTGCCAACGGTGCCATGACCTGTATTCACGCCGAGAACGGCCCGGTCATTCAGGTTCTGGTCCAGGAAGCAGTGGCGCAGGGACTACGCGCTCCCAAGTACCACGCCACCACCCGCCCGTCGATACTCGAAGGGGAGGCCACACATCGGGCGATTTGCCTTGCGGAGCTTGCGGGCACTCCGCTTTATATCGTGCACCTGTCCGCGGGCGAAGCGCTGTCAGCGGTGACGGAAGCGCGCGACCGCGGAATTCCCGTCCATGCGGAAACCTGTCCGCATTACCTGTTCCTGACTGCGCAGGATTACGACCGGCCCGGGTTCGAAGGCGCGAAGTACGTCATGACACCGCCATTACGCGATCACAACCACCAGCAGCACCTCTGGCGCGGTCTGAAGACCGACGACCTGCAGGTGGTATCGACCGACCATTGCCCGTTCTGCTTCAACGAAAAGCCTTATGGGATGAAGTTCTCCAAGCAGCAAGGCGCGGACAGTTTCAGCAAAATCCCCAACGGTGCGCCCGGTGTCGAGACCCGATTGCCCCTCATCTTCGACGGCGCCGTCAAAAAGCAGGGCATGTCGATCAATCGCTTCGTCGGAATCACCTCGACGGCACCGGCCAAGCTGTTCGGTCTGTTCCCGCGCAAGGGCGCGATCGCGGTGGGATCGGACGGGGACATCGTGCTGTTCGATCCTGACGAGCAGTGGACTATCCGCGCGGCGGAACAGCACAGCCGGGTCGATTACACCCTGTTCGAGGGCCGGCCGGTGACGGGCCGGGTGAAAAAGGTTTTTCTGCGGGGGCAGTGCATTGTCGATGGGACCGGGTGGCTTGGCCGTGCCGGGATGGGGGAATACTTGACCCGCGGGGAATCGGGAAAGATCTGACAAGCGGGAAGCGAACCGAACATCGGCGGGAATCCGGATCGGGTGTCGGACCGGTGCCTGTTACAGGGAGGCGATTGCGGCAGCAAAACACTGATCAGGGAAGCGATTTGTGAAGAACAGGATAAAGATTACCGCCGGGCCATTTGTCTTTGTTGCGCGCATGGAAATCGAAAAGGCGTCGGCGACCTGCGCAAAGTTCGCGAAATTGTTGCCGTTCAGGAACAAGGTAATTCACTCGCGATGGAGCGGCGAAGCGGTCTGGATTCCCCTGGGCGCCATGGATACGGGGCTGGAATTCGAGAATCACACCAGTCATGGATCTCGCGGTGACCTCCTGTTCTATCCCGGAGGGTTCAGCGAGACGGAGATATTGTTCGTTTACGGCAGTTCGCGCTTCGCCAGCAAGATGGGGCAACTGGCAGGCAATCATTTTCTCACCGTGGAGGACGGGCGCGAAAATCTGGAAGCCTTCGGAAAACTGGTTCTCTGGCATGGTGCGCAGGACATTTTGTTCGAGCGCATGCCGGAGGCGGCTGGCGGTACCTGACCGGCTCGCGGCGACAAATTACTCGTGACTGATAAGCCGTGATCCGGCGAATCACGGACCTGGGCCGAAGCGCCCGGGTATCCGCGCCGACTCCAGAAATGCGTTGACCCTGCCCACATAAGGGCGTATAAAGGCGGCGCAGGATTCTCCAAGCGCTGATATTGCTGGTCCGTTGTATCCGTTTTCGGTACCCCTCAGATCTCCTTAATTTCTCCTCTTGAAGTATCCGCACTCGGGCAAACCGCCCATTTTCAATTTTTATTAGGAAAGTAAATTTATGGCTACAGGTACCGTCAAGTGGTTCAACGACGCGAAGGGTTTCGGTTTCATTACTCCGGATGGCGGCGGCAAGGATCTTTTTGCGCATTTCTCCGCGATTCAGGGCAACGGCTTCAAGTCACTCCAGGAAAACCAGAAGGTCACGTTCGACGTGACCACCGGTCCGAAAGGTGATCAGGCCTCGAATATCCGTCCCGCGTAAGCCTGACGGCAGTGCCGGTTGCCTGGCGGATTTCGACCAGGCCAACTCGGCACTCAAAGAGAAAAGCCCGGGGAACCGGGCTTTTTTCTTTTCCAGCCGACGTTGCGATGCGTTAGCGGCAATCGTCCCCGCCATTCTCACGGCTTGGCCGCGTTCCAATCAGAAATATCGGTCGCCTTCATGTCGAATTCCTGATTCTTCGGCAGGCTGGGGGCTTTGACTTCCACGCCCACGCGCTGGAAGGCCTCGGCCAGTTTGAAGCTGATTTTGGCGAGGCTCTCGGGGTTGGATTTGATCTGGGCCGCATTCTCGGTAACGACGACGTTGCGGCAAATCAGCTCGATGTAGATCTTCGCAGCCAGGTCTCTCAATGGATCAGTGATCGGGGATGGAGCGGGAGCGGCCATGGGTCTGCCTTGAAGTAGGGGTACCGTGCATCCTACGCCAATAGGCGCAGCGCTTTCTCCTCTCGTGTCGCCGGGCCGCGACAGGCAGCAGGCGGCGCACGTGTCTTTTTCCGAGAAGATAGAGAACAATAGAGACTTGGGCCTGTTAATTGCTGCTGTCCGCTCATGACGACCGAACTGGCAAACACGGAACTTACACCGGCGGACGTGCCCGCGGTCGGCGAGTCCTGGACGCGAATCGAACCCTTTGCCCTCACTTTCGACGGCTTCCGCTACTGGGGGTCAGTTGAAAAGTGCGCCGAGGTCGCAGGCCAGACCCCGGGAACGCTGACGGACCTGCGAACCTGCCTGTTCTTCGAGGCGCGGCGTTGGAATAACCTCGGACGCGAACCGGACGCCGCATCGATGAAGCGCATATGCGCGCTGATAAGCGTGATTCAGCAAAAAATTAAAGCCGGTGATAGGCGCTGACTAAATGCCGTGGCTATTCTGGATGTCGTGGACCGATATCTGTAACACCTCAAGTTTGTCCCGCAACGTCAATTGCGAAACTTGGCCGCATACGGTGTCAGTAACTCAAAATTCCGGAGGTCTCGTTTCTTTGCTGTAAACATCACGCGCCAGTCCTTGGCCGAGTTCTGAGTCACCGGTGATTTCTACCCAGCACGTTAGTGCCTTGTCTTGGCCCCGGGCGTGGAGACGAACAGGAAGAAGCCGATTACGAACAGTGCCAGCGCGATCGGCAGGCTGTAATCGCCGCCGATGATCCCGGATGTGATTCCGCCGGCCCACAGCCCGACGCCGATGACGCGGCGCACCATCCGGGCCCGGGAAACCGGCTTGCGCTGCACGATTTTCTCTTTTCCCATCACGCACCTCCCCTGCACCGAAAGGTAACTTCCTCGCCCAATCGATCAGCAAGTTACCCCTGCCCGCACGGGTGTTACCAATTTCGGCACCCCAAGTCGCTGCGCGGCGACACTTGCCCTCGATCACCAAGCGGTTTCCCGGGTCCCTGACACCGATTTATTCGCGCAATAACAGGAGGGTAAGCGCACCGGTCCGCAAACCGTGCCGATATGCGAGGTTGGGCGCATTTCTGGCCCGCCGGTTGCAGATAAAAGTGGGTTCAGGCACGCGAACTCTGTTTCGCGTGTTGTTTTGTTACCGAAGCCAAAGTCAGACAACAAGGGGGAACCATGTCACTCCTGGAATCGCTGTTCATCTGGCCGAATCGCCCGTTGCCATCCCTGCTGGTGCTGCTGGTTCTGTTGATGCCATTTCTGTATGCGGCGCGCGAACCGATGCATGCGCTGCTCAGAAGCATGTGCCGGTCGATCGCCAATCCGCTGCGGCTGGGCGCGCGCTGGCTGGCCGATACCGGTTTGCGCCTGCGCAACCGCAACCGCGAAGTGCTATTCGCGCATGGCAGCCATGAAGTGAAGCTGACGATAGAGCGCGAGTTCGAGCACGTTACCATGCTGGTGCAGCGTGACCTCGAGGGGTACCCGGTGCTGCAGCGCAAGTTGATGGATGAAATCACGCGCATCGAGGAGGACTACAAGAAGAGCGGCGAAGTGCCGCCGCCTCCGCCGGAGTGGGTCAAGGCAATCGAGGCCATCGCCAAGATCAAGCCCAGCGGCGACGGTGTGGTGGAACGCATTCTCTCCGACATTCGCGACTCGCTCGACGAAATTTATCAGAAGCTCGTGGCGGAATACCGCGGAGCATACCAGGAGCGACACCACATATTGAAGGGCTTCCTGCCGTTCTGGCGCTCGGTCAGCCAGACGCTGACCCAGGTGGACCGCAACATCACCAGTCTGCAGAACAGCGCGGCGAAAATCGACGCCAATGTCCTGAAACTGGAAAACATCGCGGCCCGCGGCAATGACGCTGCAAACGTACTCGCGACCTCAGCCACAACGCAGTTCTTCATCGCCGGCCTGGTGATGCTGATTGCCTTCGGCGGCGCCTATGTCAACTTCAAGCTGATCGCGCTGCCGATGTCGGCGATGGTCGGCGGCGGGGACTACATCACCGAGAGCCTGCAGGCTTCGGAAGTGGCGGCGCTGGTGATCATCCTGTTCGAAACCCTGATGGGCCTGTTCCTGATGGAGACGCTGCGCTTCACCAGCCTGTTCCCGTTGGGCAACATCACCGAGAAGATGCGGCGCCGGCTGATGTGGGCATCGCTCACGATCCTTCTTGTTCTGGCGGGCGTTGAAGTGGCGCTGGCGGTCATGCGCGACATGATCATCGCCGCAGACGTGGCACTGAAGCAGCAGCTCGGCGCCGCCGCCGGCGCGGCGAAGGTCGAGTCGGGTTGGGTCACCAGAATCCCGACTTTTGGCCAGATGATCCTGGGCTTCACGCTGCCCTTTGCGCTGGCGTTCGTGGCAATCCCGCTCGAATACTTCGTCAACTCCGGTCGTACCGTGGTCGGAGCGGGCCTGGAGATGGCGTTGCGCGGACTGGCGTTCATCCTGCGCTTTGCCGCCAATCTGATCAGGGGGGCGGGCAAGCTGGCGATCATGCTCTACGACGTGTTCATCTTCGTGCCGCTTGCGATCGAGCGCGGCATCGTCAGTTACCGCGAGGGTGCCGCCCGCCGCAACAAGCTGCGCCCGGTGCCGCCGCTCAAGCGTGCTTCCGGATCCGAGGAGGTGCTATGAAAGCGGTGTCCAGACTTGCGGCGCTCGGGGTACTGCTGTTCATCGTTGCGTGCGGGCCTGAAACCAATCACAACCAGGCGGTGTACATGCTGATCGATACCTCCGGCACCTACGCCAGGGAAACAGGCAAGGCGCAACAGGTGGTGAACTACCTTCTGGGCTCGCTCAATCCCGGCGACGCGCTTGCGGTCGGGCGGGTCAAGAGCCGCAGTTTCAGCGAGAAGGACATCGTGGCCAAAGTCAGCCTGGGCAAGGACCCGCTCGCGGCCAACGCGCAAAAGCGCGCGTTCAGTGAGCAGATTTCGGCCTTCACCAAGACCACGAAGGACGCAAAAGGCAGCCGCTACACCGACATTACTGGCGGCATGTTGCAGGCGGCCGAATTCCTGAACGAATCCCAGGCCGGGCGCAAGACCATCGTGATCTTTTCGGACATGCAGGAAGAACTCGACTACAAGACGGTTCGGGACTTTCCGATCAGGCTCGACGGCATTCGCGTGGTCGCTCTCAACGTCACCAAGCTCGAAACCGACAACGTGGACCCGCGCCGCTATATCGACCGGCTGGAGTGGTGGGAAAGACGCGCCCGTACGGCCGGTGCGTCGGACTGGAAGGTCGTCAACGACATGGAGCACCTCGACCGCATCTTCAAAAAGAAAGGCTGAGCAGTCCAACACGCAATCAAACGGCCGGGAATTCCCGGCCGTTTTGTTTTGGCAGCCTTCGGCTGCATCTTCACGATTTGCCCCGACGTCGGCTCATTAGCGTTCTATTGCCCGATGACGTTGAGCACCTCATAGCACGCGCCCATGGTGTGATAGTCGGTCTTGCCCGCCGGGCTCTTCTCGGCGCTGTATTTTTCGTTGCCGCGGGAGAGAATGCGGTACCAGGCGCCATACTTGTGGTCGACGAAGTATTCCCAGCTGTAGGCCCAGATCTTTTCGTACCACTGCCAATACTTCTCATCGCCGGTCCTTGCAGCAAGCAGTGCTGCGGCGGCCAGCGATTCTGCCTGAACCCAGAAATACTTGTCGGCATCGCAGATGCCGCCGTCTGGTGCGAAGCCGTAATAGATTCCCCCGTATTCCGCATCCCATGCCCGCTCCAATGCAGCGTCGAACAATTCTGTCGCGCGCTGCACCAGCCAGTCGGGCGGCGTTGAAAGCCGCGCCTTGTGACGTTCCAGAATCAGTAGCAGCTTCGCCCACTCGGTGAGATGGCCGGGCTGATAGCCCCAGGGTCGGAAGATGTTGGTCCTGTCGTTCCTGTTGTAGTCCCAGTCCACCGACCAGTCGGCGCGGTAGTGCTCCCACACCATGTTATGGGCCAGCGCCGCCTGGCGCACGGTGACGTTGCGGGCGATGGTCGCGGCACGCTCGAGATAACGCGTCTCGCCGGTGGCTTCGAATGCCGCCAGCATGGCTTCGCAGGAATGCATGTTGGCATTCTGTCCGCGGTAGGGTGACAACACCGACCAGTCCGGACTTGCCTCGTCGGCGTACAGGCCGAACTGCGCCGACCAGAATCGCTGCTCCATCAGATCGAAGGTTTCGCCTATCCATTCCCGCGCGGGTGCGACGCCGGCCATCGATGCGTGCGCATACGCCAGCAGGACGAATGCGAGGCCGTAGCAATGATTGGTCGCGTCGGCGACACGATCGCTGTCGAGCAGCCAGGCGTATCCACCCGTCGACGCGTTGCGATGCCGTTCACGCAGGTAAGCCGTGCCATGCTCCACGGCCCGCAGGTACGCGGCATCGCCGAACCGGCGATACGCCATCGCATAGTTGAAAACGAAACGCGTGCTGCTGACCAGGTGACGGGTATGCGCGTCGTAGACGCTGCCGTCATCGCGGAAAAAATGAAAAAATCCGCCGTGCGGATCGATCGCGCGCGGATGGTAGAACGCCATCGTGTGGCGAATATGGTCGAGCAGGAAGCGGGGGTCGCGGAAGTCGGGCATGACCATCGTCAGTCCACTGACCGTGGTTGATCCATGGTCGCGAGGACTTTTTCGACTGCGGCAAGGGACGGTGGCGCGGCGCCGGGCAGCAGGCAGGCCGCTGTGCCCGCGGCCACCGCGCGGCGCAAATGCGCCGGCCACCCGGCATCTGGTCGATGCATCAGACTGTAGAGCAAGCCGCCGATGCTGGCGTCGCCGGCGCCGACCGTGTCGACGATTTCAACCGTCAGGCTGTCCTGGTGCAAACGCTTTCCTTGCGCATGCAGTTCCGCGCCCTCGGCGCCGAGCGTCAGCAGAATGACCGCCCGTGGATTGAGTGCGTTGAGCTGCGCCAATGCGCTGCGCCGATCCCGGGTGCGGAACAGGCCGCGCAGATCCTCATCGGAAACCTTGATCACGTCCGCCAGGCGTGCCACGCGGGCCAGAGTCGTGTCGTAAGCGGGCGTCATCAGATTGCGGAAATTCGGATCGAAGCTCACGCGCGCGCCCGCCGCCTTCGCGTCTTCCAGCAAGACGATCAGCCGGCTGCACAGCGGTTCGCGCGCGAGGCTGATGCCGCCGCAGTGCACCCATTCGACCGATCGGGTCCAATCCGGGGGAAGCACACTCGGATCGAAGGCGAGATCGGCACTGTCCGCGCCGATGAAGTAATACCGTGGCGGGGAGGTTTCATGAACGATCGCCAGCAACGAGGGTTTGTCGTGCTGTTGCAGGAAGCGCATGTCCAGTCCGGCCGCGCGGCTGAGCGCGGCAATCTCGTCGCCGAAGTTGTCGCGGCTGACGCTGCCGGCAAACGCACTGGCGATGCCGAAGCCCGCCATGACACGCGCCACGTTCCACGGTGCGCCGCCGGCGCGCGCCAGCCAGTAGCCGCCTTCCTGCCGGATCATATCGGTCAGTGCTTCGCCGGCACTGACGAAGCGCGGTGCAGGCTGCGCTGCTGTCATGAGATGCCGGCGTGGACCTGCAGGAAAGCGCGCATGCGCGTACCCGCGAGCTCAGGATCGATGAGTGCGCCACAGCGGTCGGCCAGTTCGAACACTCTCGCATAGTGCAGTACCGAGCGCGCCGATTGCAGTCCGCCGGCGGCGACGAAGTGCGACTGGTGGCCGTTCAGCCAGGCGATGAAAATTACGCCGGCCTTGTAGTGTCGCGTTGGAGCACGAAAAATTTCGCGCGACAAGGGGATGGTCGGCGTCATCAGCTCTTTGTAAGCTGCGGCATTGCCGACCGCGAGCCTGGCGAGGGCGGCCGATGCAATCGGCGCGATCGGGTCGAAGATGCCGAGCAGGGCGTGCGAATGCTGCGTGCCGTCGCCGGCGATCAGCGTGTCGTAGTTGAAGTCGTCGCCGGTGAACATCAGTACGCCGGGCGGCAACTTGCGGCGCATCTCGACTTCCCATTTTGCGTCCAGCAGCGAGATCTTGATGCCCTCGATCTTCGCTGCATTGGCGTTCACGATGTCCAGCACCGCTTCCATTGCCCGCGGGATGTCGGCGCTGCCCCAATAACCACCCAGCTTCGGATCGAACATCTCTCCCAGCCAGTGCAGCACCACCTTGTCCTTGCATTGGCCAAGCAGATCGCCGTACACGCGCCGATAGTCGTCGGCACTCCTCGCCGCGGCGGCGAGCGCACGGCTCGCCATCAGGATAATGCGCCCACCGGCTGCCTCCACCGCTTCGATCTGCTCTTCGTAGGCGTGCTTCACGTCGGCGATCGTGGGGCGGGCATCCGCTGCGAGCTGATCGGTGCCGACACCACAGGCGAGATCGGCGCCGGGGATGGTCCGGGCATGGGCGATACTGCGGCGGATCAATTCGAGTGCGGTCGGCCAGTCCAGGCCCATACCGCGCTGCGCCGTGTCCATCGCTTCGGCGATCTTGAACCCCAATCGCCACAAGTACTCGCGAAAGCGCAGCGTCGCGTCCCAATCCACCACAGGCGAACCGTCCCACGGATCGCAGGGTTTGAGCGGGTCCACGACGACGTGCGCAGCCGCGTAGGCGGTGCGGTTCCAGCGTGCCGGCTGAACCGCGGCGAAGGCGGAAACATCGTTCACCTGGGTGTATGGTCTCAGCGACCCGTCCTCTTTCGGCAGCGTCAATTGCACGAGGGCCCCCTAGGCGAGTATGCCGAGGATGTGGTCCGCGGCTTTTTCCGCGACCATGATGGTCGGCGCATTGGTATTGCATGAAGGCACGGACGGCATCACCGACGCATCGGCCACCCGCAGGCCCTCGAGGCCGATGACTCGCAGGTCCGGCGTGACCACACTGGTCCGATGGTTCTCCGGCCCGATGCGGCAGGTGCCCACCGGATGGTGGTCGGTTTTGGCGTGCACGCAGGCATACTCGAAAAGGTCCGCGTCGGTCTTCAATGCATCCCCGGGCAGTCGCTCGGCCATCACAAAGCGTTTTAGCGCGCGTTGCCGCAGGATCTCGCGCGCGAGGCGCAGGCCCTCGATCGCGAGATCGCGGTCGCGCGTCTCGGCCCAGTAGTCGGGATCGATCAGCGGTGCCGCGGCCGGGTCGGCACTGGCTAGCCGCACGGTGCCGCGGGAGCGCGGGCGAAGGTAGGCGCTATTCAGCGTGACTCCTGGATTCGTCATCTTGGTCACGCCGGCTTCGATGCCGGAGCCGAGGCCGAGATGAAACTGAATGTCCGGCGAGCGCGAGCCCTTATCTGCATACCAGAAGCCGCCGGTTTCGAACAGGCTGGAAGCCACCGGTCCCGACCTCAACAGCAGGTATTGAAGGCCGGCCCATGCCGCACGCAGCGGCCGGTTGTACTTGTCGTAGGTGTGATCGCCGGTGCACTCGGCAATAACGAACAGATCGAGATGGTCCTGCAGATTGCCGCCCACGCCGGGCAGGTCGTGCACCACATTCAGGCCGACCGAGCGCAGGTGGTCGGCCGGCCCGATGCCCGATTGCATCAAGAGTTTGGGCGAACCTATCGCGCCCGAGGTCACGATGACTTCGCGCCTTGCACGCAGGAGCTGCGGTGTGCGCGAAGCTCCGACCGCGACCTCGATGCCGGTCGCGCGTCCCCTTTCGATCACCACGCGCAACGCCTGTGCCCGCAGCCGTACCGTCAGATTGCGGCGGTGGCGGATCGGATTCAAGTAAGCCACCGAGGTTGACGAGCGCCGCGCGTTCGACTGGGTAAGCTGATAGTAGCCCAGCCCCTCCTGGAGCTCACCGTTGAAGTCCGGGTTAAAGGGGATGCCCATTTCCTGCCCGGCCTGGAAGAAGGCCTCGCAGATCGGCAGCGGGCTGATCGGGTTCGACACGCCCAACGGCCCGCCATAGCCGTGGTACTCGTTTGCGTAACGCTGGTTGTTCTCGGCCCGTTTGAAGTATGGAAGCACTTCGCGGTACGACCAGCCGGCTGCACCCCCGTCGCGAGCCCATTCGTCGTAGTCAGCCGGTACGCCGCGGGTGTAGATCTGCGCGTTAATTGACGAGCCGCCGCCGATGACCTTGGCCTGAGTGAAGCGAAGGATGCGGTTTTTCAGATGCTTCTGTGGCACCGTGAGCCAGCCCCAGGAGCCGATGCCTTTGGTCATCTTGGCAAAGCCCGCCGGCATGTGGAAGAACGGATGACGGTCGGAACCGCCGGCTTCCAGCAGTAGCACTTTAGCCGACGGGTCGGCACTCAGGCGGTGTGCCAGCACGCAGCCTGCCGAGCCGCCGCCGGTGATGATGTAGTCGAAGAGGTCGTCCGGCATTTTGGGTCAGCGCCTGTGCAAATTTTCCGACTCGAAAGGATTGAACGCAATCGGCCTCAAGGTCTTGGCAACGACAACCCGCCGTCCACAATGATTGCCGCGCCGGTGGCGAACCGGAAACGTCCGCTCGCCAGTGCCACGGCGGCGCCGATGCCGCGAGGCGCGCCGGTGACCAGGTCCACGGGACGGGAATGGGCCATGTCAGAACTCGTGAAGGCATGCCTTCAGGTGGCTGCCCACGCGTAGCGCCTGGGCCGCAATCGTCAGCGCCGGGTTGAGCGCGGCAGAAGAAGGAAAGAAGCTCGCGTCCACCACGTACAGGTTGTCGTGATCCCAGGCGCGGCAATACGGATCGAGCGCGGAAGCCGCCGGGTCGGTGCCGAAGCGCGCGGTGCCGCACTGGTGCGAGGGCGTGTCGGTACCGAACGGCTTCGACAACACGATCGGGAAGCCGATGTCCTTCAGCAGCTTCTTCGCCACTTCGACGAAGCGGTGGTGCGCGCGCAGGTTGCTGCGCTTCCAGCGCAACTCGATCGCGCCGTCGTTGCGCACCCTGACTTCGCTGTCGCGTTGCGCCAGGTCCTCGGACATCACATACCAATCCACGCTGTGGCGCGCGAGCCAGGTGCGCAGCCATTTCGGCGTGCGCGGCAATGCGGCGCGCAGCATCGGCTCCTGGATCTTGCCCAGCAGCTGCAGATTGCCCAGCGGTTTGTCGCTCTCGCCGCTGGCGAAGTAGAAATCGTTGAGCGCAAGCGTCTTCGGAAAGCGCGTGTCGTTCACATGCAACGGTGTCAGCGCCATGATCCCGGTGCAGTTGTGGTTCATGTAATAGCAGCCGACGACGCCCGAGGAGTTGGCCAGGCCCTGCGGGTTGTGCGCATCGGCCGAACGCAGCAGCAATGCCGCGCTGTTGATTGCGCCGGCCGACAGCACGAACAGGCGTGCGCTGACGGAAAGTAAGTTGCCGCCGCGCCGGTACTCCGCTGCAACGATGCGCTTACCCCTTTGGTCGGCGACGAGCCGGGTAACTTCGGCTCCGGTCTGCAACGCAACGTTCGAATGCTTCAATGCCGGGTTGATCAGCCTGGTCTCGGCGTCGCCCTTGGCGCCGACTCGACACGGGAAAGCATCGCAAGTGCCGCAGCGAACGCACGTGCCGCCGGGATGGAGGTCGGCCGCCGAGGGCATGTGAAAGGGGTGCAGGCCGAGCGCGCGCATGCGTTCGAATGCCTTGCCGATGATCGGCTCGTGAGGAATCGGCGCATGCGGGTAGGGCGTCGATCGTGGCGGTTCGGTCGGATCGTCGCCCGCCCTGCCGTGCACTCCGAACAGTTTTTCGGCCTCACCGTACCAGGGTTCCAAATCGGCGTAGCGGACAGGCCACGGCATGGCCTTGCCGTCGGCATGCTCGATGCCCTCGAAATCGCGTTCGCGGAAGCGGAACATTGCCGTGCCGTAAACCTTGGTATGGCCACCGACGAAGTAGAACTGGCCCGGACGGAATGGTTTGCCGTTGCCGTCGTACCAGGTCTCTTGCGTGCGGTAGCGCTGTTCGACGAACACTGCCTCCGGGCTCCAGTTCTCGGCTTCCCTGGGCAGGCGTTCTCCGCGCTCCAGGATCAGGATGCGCGCGCCGGTGTCGGCAAGCGTAAACGCGACCGCTCCGCCACCGACGCCGGAGCCGATGACGACCACGTCGTAGGATCCATTTGCCTCAACGCTCACGCAATCAGTCTCTCGGTCTTGGCGTCGAAGCACACCAGCTTGGCGAGGTCGACGAAGAAGCGTGCATCCTGTCCCGGCTTCAGCGAGACGTCCGGTTCCAAGCGCACCGTGAATTCGTTGCCGCCGAGATCGAGCACCACCAGCGTGTCGGCCCCGGTGGGTTCGATCACTTCGACCCGGGCATCGAAGACACGCTCTGTCGGGCCTGCAACCATGCCGGCGCGTACCAGGTTTACAGCCTCGGCGCGGATGCCGGCGATCACGTCAGTGCCGATGTGGGCGTTCATGGCGGACGGCATGTCGGGCAAATCGATCCGCACAGGCGTGCGCACCCCGGTCTGGATGTCAAGCGCTAATCCACTGCTGTTCTGCATCAGTCGCGCATTGACCAAATTCATGCGCGGTGAGCCCATGAAACCCGCAACAAAGATGTTGGCGGGCCGGTTGTATACCTCGTAGGGGGTGCCGAGTTGCTGTAGCACGCCGCCTTTCATGACGGCAATGCGCGTGGCGAGCGTCATGGCTTCTATCTGGTCGTGCGTGACGTAGACGATGGTCGCGCCCAGGCGCTGGTGCAGCTTCTTGATTTCGGTACGCATGTCCAGCCGCAGCTGGGCGTCGAGGTTGGACAAGGGCTCGTCGAACAGATACAGCCGTGGCTCGCGCGCCAGGGCGCGTCCGATGGCGACGCGCTGGCGCTGGCCGCCCGATAGCTGGCGCGGCTTGCGTTCGAGCAGGTGCTCGATCTGCAGCAGCTTGGCGACGCTCTTGACACGCTCCGCACGCTTGCTCTTTTCGACCTTGCGCATCGCTAGCGGGAATTCGATGTTCTTGGCCACCGTCATATTCGGGTAAAGCGCGTAGGACTGGAACACCATAGAGATGTTGCGATCGGCCGGCGGCAACGGCGTGATGTCGCGGCCGTCCAGTCGCAACTGGCCTGCGGAGGGTTCCTCCAGGCCGGCGATGATGTTCATCAGCGTGCTCTTCCCGCAGCCCGACGGGCCGACCAGCACCAGGAATTCGCCGTCGGCCAGGCTGATGGAAATGTCGTGGAGGATCTTGGTCGGGCCGAAGCTCTTCTCCACATTGATCAGATCCAGCGTAGCCATGGAGTCACCCTTTGACGGAACCCGCCATCAAGCCGCGGACGAAATATTTTCCGGAGACCAGGTAGACGACCAGCGTCGGGATGGCCGCGATGAAAGCGCCGGCGAAATGGACGTTGTACTCCTTGACCCCGGTGGAACTGTTGACCAGATTGTTCAGCGCCACGGTGATCGGGAACGAACTGTAATCGCTGAATGAAGCGCCGAACAGGAATTCGTTCCAGATGTTGGTGAATTGCCAGATGACCGTGACCACGATGATCGGCCCGCTGCTGGGCAGCAGGATGCGAACCAGCACTCCAAAGAAGTCCGCCCCGTCCATTCGCGCCGACCTGATGAGCTCGTGCGGGAACGCTGCGTAGTAGTTGCGGAAGAACAAGGTCGTGAAACCGATCCCGTAGACCACATTGACGAACACCAGGCCTTTCACGGTGCCCGCCAGACCGAGGATGCCGAGTGTCTTCGCCATCGGGATAAGCACGATCTGGAACGGAATGAAGACGGAAAACAGCATGGCCGCGAACAGCAGGTTGGCGCCGCGGAATCTGAACTGGGTGAGGATATAGCCGTTGAGTGCCCCGATCAGCGTCGAGATTGCCACCGCCGGCACAACCAGCAGGAACGAGTTGAGAAAGTAGGGCTTCAGTCCGGTGGGCTGTACGCCGATCTGCGCCGTGCTCCAGGCGGTGAGCCAGGGCTCGATGGTCCAGGCAATCGGCAGTGCCATGAGGTTGCCGCCGCGGATTTCATCCAGCGGCTTGACGGAATTGCACACCATCACATAGACCGGCAACAGAAATAGCAGCGCCAGACACAGCAGGACTGCGTAAAGAATGACGCGATCGGCTCCCCGGCCTGTCGATCGGCGGTCAGCCATTTTCCACCTTGCGCATCTCGCTGAAGAGGTAGGGCAGCACAACCAGTCCGATCGCCGCGAGCATCATGACCGCGCTCGCGGCACCGACGGACATCTCGTTGCGGGTGAAGCTGTACTGATACATGAAAACCGAGGGCAGCCAGGTCGAGCGGCCCGGCCCGCCGTTGGTCAGCGCGATTACCAGGTCATACGACTTGATCGCCATGTGCGCCAGAATCACGAAAGCCGAGACGAATACCGGGCCGAGCTGCGGAATGATGACGTGCAGGTAGATCTGCCAGGTACGCGCGCCATCGACGCGCGCTGCACTGATCTGTTCGGCGTCCACTCCCCGCAAGCCGGCGAGGAACAATGCCATCACGAAGCCTGTGGTCTGCCATACCGCGGCGATGACGACGCAGTAGATCGCCATGTCGCTGTCCTTGATCCAGCCGAAGGCGAAGCTTTCCCAGCCAATGTTGTGCATCGTATGCTCGAGGCCGACGCCGGGATCGAGCAGCCATTTCCATGCCGTGCCGGTGACGATGAACGAAAGCGCCATCGGGTAGAGGAAGATGGAACGGAACGCGCCCTCGGCCCGGATGTGCTGGTCGATCAGGATCGCGAAGCCGAGACCGAGTGCGACGGCCACGCCGATGTACAGGCTCGCAAACACCCAGAGATTGCTCAGCGCGATGCGCCAGTTCTCCTGGGCGAAGAGACGCTGGTAGCTGGCCGTGCCCGCCCATTCGTACGACGGCATCAGTGTCGACGACGTGAACGAGAGATAGATCGTGAACATGATGTAGCCGTAGACACAGACCAGCACGAGTAGCACGCTGGGACTGAGCAGCAGCTTGGGCAGGGCACCTGCTCGCATGGGCAGAGAACTCCGTTTTCCCGGACGGCGCAGGAAAGGCCGCCCGGGATTCACACGGAAATCAGCTCGTCGAGTGGCGAGCTTACTGCTTCACTGCGGCCGCGAGGGCGGCAACCGCCTTTTTGTCGTCGAGCTGGCCGTTGAAGTGGCGAGTAACGACGTCATAGATGGCGTTCTTGATCGAGGCCGGCACGGCATGGCCATGCGCCATCGAGCCGACCAGCGTGTTGCTCTTGTTGGCCTCGGCCAAGTCCTTCATGCCCTTCTTGCCGCAGGCATCGAAGGCGGTATCGGGTACATCGGTGCGGGCGGGGACCGAACCCTTGACGACGTTGAACGCCGATTGAAAGCCCGGGTCCATGATGGCCGATGCCAGCTTCGCCTGCGCCGCCGACTTGTCGGCGCCGACCTTGAACATTACGAATTGATCGGAGTTGAAGGAAACCACGCCCTGCGTACCCGGCGTGCGGAAGCACAGGAAATCCTTGCCCGGCACTTTCTTCGCGTTGATAAATTCACCCTTGGCCCAATCCCCCATCATCTGGAAACCGGCCTTGCCGCTGATGACCATGCCCGAGGCGACATTCCAGTCGCGGCCGGAGAAGTCCTTGTCGACCAGCTTGCGAAGTTGCGACATGCGCTGGAATACTTTCTCGGTGGTCGGCGAATTGATGGTTTTCTGATCGAGGTCGATCAAAGCCTTGCGGTAATAATCGACGCCGCCGGTGGATATTGCTACGCCGTCGAACAGGGTGGCGTCCTGCCATGGCTGACCACCGTGCGCGAGGGCAATGAAGCCGGCCTTCTGCACTTTCTGCGCCGCCGCCATGAATTCGTCCCAGGTCTTCGGTTCGCTGGTCACGCCGGCCTTGGCGAGCACTTCCTTGTTGGCCCACACCCAGTTGGTCGAGTGCACGTTGACCGGAGAAGCAATCCATTTGCCGTTGTACTTGGAAAATTTCTGCAGCGCGGCTGGCACCGTCTTGTCCCAGCCTTCCTTGCTGGCGACGTCATTCAGGTCGGCCACCACACCTTGCTTGCCCCAGTCCGTGATGTCGAAACCGAGCATCTGTACTGCGGTGGGCGGATTGCCGGCCGTGACGCGGGCACGCACGGCGGTCATTGCCGCCTCCCCGCCGCCTCCGGCCACCGGCATGTCGTTCCATTTGATGCCTTGCTTTTCCAGGTTGCCCTTGAGGACGTTCAAGGCCGCGGCTTCCCCGCCCGAGGTCCACCAGTGCAGGACCTCGACGGAATTATCGGCCGCGAACGAGGTGCCGGCGAATCCGAACACCCCCGCCAGAACCGTGGCAATCAATTTCCTACGCATGTTCTCCTCCTGTTATCAGTATTGAATGCCCGATTACGGCCGGACAATTGCCGATCTGCAAACTGCAAATTTCTTGAGTGTGCCAAATTATCGTGGCAACCACCATCCGGTACGCGCTCCGACATGCATCTGGACTGTCTTGGTCTCGGTGTAATCTTCCGCCGCCGCCCGGCCGAGTTCGCGACCGATTCCGCTTTCGCGGTAGCCGCCGAACGGCAACTCCGGATAGCCGTCCATAAAGCTGTTTATCCATATCGTACCCGCCTTTATGCGACGGGCCGCAGTCAGGCAGATGTCGAAGTCCCGGCTCCAAACAGCCGCCGACAGCCCGTACAGGGTTTCGTTGGCGATCGCGACCGCTTCCTCCGCGGTCTCGAAGGTCAGCACCGACAGCACTGGGCCGAAGATCTCCTCCCGGGCCACGCGCATTTCCCGGGTCACCCCAGTGAGCACGGTAGGCTGCATGAACAACCCCACCACGCCGGAAATCGGTTCACCTCCCAGGCGCACCTGCGCACCCGCGGATGTTGCCTCCGACAGATACTTGCCGATGATACGCATCTGGTTGCGGTTGATGATGGCGCCGACCTTGGTCCTGGTGTTCAGCGGCTCGCCCACGGGGACGCGCCGGGCGCGCTCGATGACGGCCTCGGTAAACCGCTCCGCGATATCTGCATGAACCAGCAGCCGGCTGCCGCTGTTGCAGCATTCGCCAGCGTTGAAGTACACGCCGAAAACTACCGCGTCGAGCGCAGCCTCCCAATCGCAATCCGGGAACACGATCTGCGGGTTCTTGCCGCCCAGTTCCAGAGCGACCTTTTTGAGCGCGCCGGCCGCGGTCGCGGCAGCGGCCTTGCCGACGCGGGTCGAGCCAGTGAATGAGATCATGTCCACCTGCGGGTGGCTGACCATGGGGGCGCCGCAGTCGGGACCGGTGCCGGTGACGATGTTCACCACCCCCGCCGGTACTCCGGCCTCGAGCAAGATCTCGCCCAGGATCAGCGTCGTGGCGGAGGTGAATTCGCTCGGTTTGACCACGGCCGTGCAACCGGCGGCAAGCGCGAATGGCAGCTTCTGGCTCAGAATCCAGAGCGGAAAATTCCACGGCGTGATCAGGCTCACCACGCCGATCGGTTCTTTGATCACCAGCCCGAGCATGTCTTCGCCGAGCGTGTTGTAGCTGTCGCCGTGCAGGTTGCGGGCAAGTGCCGCGGCATAGACCCAGAGATCGGTGCAGCCGGACATCTCGTCACGCGCCTGGCTGATCGGTTTGCCCGATTCCAGCGTTTCGAGCAAGGCGAGTTCCTCCTTGCGGCGCACGATTCCTTCGGCAACCCGGCGCAGAATCGCCTCTCGTTGCGCACCCTTGAGACGCGGCCACGCGCCACGATCGAAGGCTTTGCGCGCCGCGGAGACCGCGCGATCCACGTCGGCCGTCTTCGCTGCCGGGTAACTGGAAACGGCGACGCCGTGGGCCGGGCTTTCGCGGTCGATGCGTTCGCAGTCCGCAGCCTCTATCCAGGCCCCGTCAGTCAGCATGCGGCCGCGAAACGGCCGCGCAGGCAGATCGACCTCGCGGCCGCCGGTGATGAATTCCGTCGAATTTGCACCCACTTTATTTCCCTCTGTAGTCGGGCTGCCGCTTGTCGAGAAAGCTGGCGACACCCTCGCGAGCGTCTGCTGTCGTGGCAGCCAGCGCGCCCGCCATTGCCTCCAGTGCGGCCGCCAGACCTTCGCCTTGGCCGGCGTCGATCACCTGCTTGGTGAGTTGCACCGAGACCGGCGCCAGCTTGCATATGCCAGAGGCGATCTCCCGCGCCCGCGCCAGCACGTCTTTGCCTTCGACGCGTTCGTGCACGATACCTACGCGCCAGGCTTCGGTGGCGTCGATACGCATGCCGGTCAGAGCGAGATACTTGACCCGGCTGCTGCCGATCAGCGCGGCGAGCCGCTGCGTTCCCGACCAACCGGGGCAGGTCGCGATCGTGGCCTCCGGCAGTCCGAACGTCGCCGCTGAAACGGTGATTCGGATGTCGGCGACCGCGGCGAGCTCGAGGCCGCCACCCAGTGCGTGGCCATTAATCGCGGCGATCACGGGCACGCGTAACCGCGCCCACTGGTCGAATACCTGATGCCCGCGCTTTACCCAACGGCGCCACATGTCGAGCGGCTCCAGTCCCGACCAGGCATTGATATCGGCGCCGACGCAGAAGGCCTTGTCGCCCGTGGCTGTCAGGATCGCGCAGCGGATCCCGGCATCGCGATCGATACGGCTGGCGGCTTCCGCCAGCGCGTCGATCATCTCCGGCGTCAGCGCATTGAGCTTTTCCGCGCGGTCGAGCGTGACGATCGCCACTGCGCCGTCGCTTTGCAGCCGTACCTGGCTTGCCCCGGCGTCAGGCACCGGCCCGCCCTTTGAGCCTTAGGCCCATCGGCGCATCGCGGAACAGCGCCGCATCCATGGTTTTCAGTTGCGCATCGACCCGCAGCGGGAACGCCGCCTGATCCAGCACGTCGCGCCGCAAGTCCACGCCGGGCGCAATCTCCCGCACCACGAGTCCGTCTTCGAGCAGATCGAGCACGCAGCGTTCGGTGACGTAGCGGATTTTCTGCTGCCGGCGCCGCGCGACGGTGCCGCTGAACGTGACATGCTCGACCGCGTCCACCAGTTTCTGGCTCTTGCCTTCCTGCCGGATCTTGAGCTGGCCGTGGCCGACCTCGAGCTTCGCGCCCGCGGTGAAAAAGCCGGAAAAGACAATGTGCGCGGCGTGGGTGGTGATGTCGACGAAACCGCCGCAGCCGGCAGTAAGGTAAGGCTTGGCCCCGAGTTTCGAGACGTTTACGTTGCCGGCGCGGTCGATCTGCAGAAACGACAGCAGCGCAACGTCAAATCCGCCGCCCTGAAAATAGGTGAACTGATTGGGAGAAGGGATGATCGCGTCGGCGTTTGCCGCGCAGCCAAAGGCGAAGCCGAGCAACGGTACGCCGCCGACCGCGCCCTGCTCGATTACCCAGGTGACTTCGCCGTGCAGGCCTTCCTCGATCAGCACGCGCGGCACGTTGGCGGAGATGCCGAAGCCGAGGTTGGCGGCCGAGCCAGCCGCCAGCTCCTGCGCGGCACGCCGCGCGATAACTTTCTCCGGCCCCCATGCCGGCAGTTCGAAGGAATCGTCAGGGCGAAATATTTCGCCGCTGATTGCCGGATCGTAAGCCGTCTGCGTGGTCTGCATCTGTTCCGGATCGACCACAACGTGGTCTACCAGTGTGCAGGGCACGTGCACTAGCTGCGGATTGAGCGAGCCGGCGCGTACCACGCGCTTGACCTGGGCGATAACCACGCCGCCGTTGTTGCGGGCCGCGAGCGCCTGGTCCAGCGAGCCGAGGAAAGCGCCTTCGTGCTCGTAAGAGAGATTGCCGCGCTCATCCGCTGTGGTGGCGCGCAGGATAGCCACCCGCGGCACGATCGCCGGATAGAACAACCATTCTTCCCCGGCGAACGACACTTTCTTCACGAAGGGCTCGGATTGCGCGCGCGCGTTCATGGCGCCGCCTTGGCGGTCCGGATCGACGAATGTGTCCAGCCCGACCTTGGTAAGCACCCCGGGGCGCCTGGCGGCGGCGTCACGGTGCATGTCGAACAGCACGCCGCTTGGCAGATTGTAGGCCGCGATTTTTTCTTCGACGATCAGGCGCCAGATATCGGGCATCGGCAACGAAGACGGGCCGCTCGGGTAGGAGCCGGCCAGCACTTTCTTCAGCATCCCCGGACGGGCTAGGTGGTCGATGCCGCGGATCCCATACATGTCGCCCGCGGCGATCGGATGCAGTGTCGTGAGGCTGTGCGGATGGCCTTGCTGGGCAAAACGGCTCCCAAGCGCGGCGAGCGTCTTGTCAGGGCAGCCGAGCCCGCTCGAAGAGCTGACAGTGACGACGTCGCCGTCGCGAACCAGTTGCGCAGCCTGCTCGGCGGAAATGACTTTGTTCATGCGCTGCTTCGAAGGGTTTACTGGTATTTGATTTCGACGCGGCGACCGCTACGGGACGCCTCCAGCACCGCCAGGGCGGTGGCGAGTGACCGGACGCCGTCTTCTCCGCTGGCAGCGGGCGCGCCTTCTCCGCGCACGGCGGCAACGAACGCGTGCAGACCCCGGGCATAGAGATTTTCGTGCACGACCGGGACATTCGTCTCGCCCTGGGACGTGCGCAGCGCGACCTGGCCGATCGGGCGTTGGGTCATGACGTCGCGGGCGATGATCGAACCCTCGGTGCCATGTACTTCGACCCCGGTGCCGGCAAACTTCACGGTGAAAGCGTCGTGAAGTTGCGCCAGCACGTTGTTGTCGAAGCGCAACACCGCCATCACCCCGTCTTCGAGCCCCCCTTTTGCCATGCCTGCCTGTTGGGAGACGGCGATTGCCTCTACCGGCTCGGCACCGAGGACGAAGCGCAGCGTGTCAGCGTCGTGCACGGTAATGTCGAGGATGACCCCGGCACCCGCAGACGCATTGCTGAGCCGCCAGCCCTGCAGGTGGGGCGGCAAATAGACGGCGTGGAAAACCCGGGCGAAAAGCGGAGTGCCGATGGCGCCGGATTGAATCAGCTCCCGAATCTTGCGATGCGTGGCGGCGTTGCGCAGGTGATGGTTGGTGCCCATGACCACCCCGGCTCTGGCGCAGGCAGCGACCATTTCCCTGGCATCGGCAAGCGTGAGCGCCAGGGGCTTTTCGCACAGCACGTGCTTCCCGGCTCTAGCGCAGGCCAGGGTCTGTGCTTTGTGCAATTCGTTTGTGGTGCTGATGTAGACCGCATCCACATTCGGGTCCGCGAGCAGGGCGGCCAACGACGTGTAGCTCACGGGGATCCGGTTCGCTTGGGCGTAGTCCCGGGCGCGAGCCGGATCGGCACTCATCACCGCGACAACGTCGTTGCCGGCTTGGGCGCGAATCGCATCGATTGCCCATTCCCTGGCGATGGTGCTGGCACCCACTAATCCCCAGCCAATTTCCTGCTTTGCCATGGGCTCCCCCATTTTTCCGGAGATTCTCGTAAAAGCCGAGAGTTATCGTATTTTGTATGCTTTATATCGTTCCAATAAAGAACTTGGAACGATCCAATTCAGATATAATATGGCGTCCCACGAGAATATTGTCAATAATATTTGCGGAATCCTTAGTTGGCAGAATTCATGACCCAGCCCCAAGGCAACGCCAAGCGCGCGTCGGTCACCATTACTGATGTCGCACACGCAGCGGGTGTTTCCAAGTCGACCGTTTCCCTGGTTTTACAAGGCAGCCCCTTGATTGCCCGCGAGACCGCCGCGCGGGTGCGACAGAGCGCCATCGCGCTCGGTTATGTGTACAACCGGCGGGCAGCCGACCTGCGACGCAAGTCGTCGAACATGGTTGGCATCGTCATCAACGATCTCGGCAACCCGTTCTTTGCCGAGATGTTGGTCGGTATGGAGCGCCGCCTGGTCGATGCCGGTTACATCAGCCTCATGGCCCATACCGACGAGCGGCTGGATGTTCAGGAGAGAGTGCTTACTTCGATGCAGGAGTACCACGCCGCGGGACTCATACTATGTCCGGCATTCGATACGCCGCCAGGGCTGCTGCAGCGGACCCAGCATTCCGGCATTCCGCTGGTGATCGTGGTACGCGAACCGGGTACCGGCAGCTACGACTTCGTCGGCGCTAATCACGAGAGCGGCACTTTCGAGGTGACTCGCCACCTGATCGGGCAGGGGCATCGCCGGATTGCGTTCCTGGGCCGAATCGGCGGCGGACCGGTCTACGAGCAGCGGCGTACCGGATATCAGCGGGCGATGACGGAAAACGGCATCGCGATTGTGCCCGAATGGATCGTCGACATTCCTCCCACCCGCGAAGGCGGCCGCGAAGGCGTCCGGCAGGTGCTGGCGATGCCGGTCCGACCGACAGCAGCAGTCTGCTACAACGACGTAGTGGCGTTCGGCACCCTGGGCGAACTGGGCGAGCACGGGTTGGTGGTCGGCCGGGATTTCGCGATCACCGGATTCGACGGCGTCGCGGCGACCGCGCATTCCAACCCACCGCTCACCACCATCGACATGCGGCCGGGCGAGCAAGGCGCCGTGGCGGCCGACATGCTGCTCAAACGGCTCGCCGATCCGGCGGCGGCACCGCTGCGATATATTCTCGAACCGCGACTCGTGGTGCGCCAGTCGTCCGGACCGCCGCCGGCGTAAAGGGGCGCATCAGAAATTATTGCAAGCCGGACACCGGTCGAATGGATAACCAACAACAGCTACAGTTGCTCCTGCAACAAGAATCCGAGTTGCAGTTCGCGGAGTTCACCAACGACACCGCGGTGGCACTCGGGCTGAAGCTCGTCGAAGCGGCCCGGGCACGCAACTGTTCAGTCACCGTCGACGTGTGCCGTAACGGCCAACAGCTGTTTCACTGCGCGCTTCCAGGTACGTCTGCGGACAACGACGACTGGATCAAGCGCAAGAACAACGTAGTCAATCGCTATGGGCACAGCTCGCTTTACGTCGGCACGCAGTTCCGCGCCAGGGGCGCCAAGTTCGAGGAGTCGTCGCGGCTGGATCCCGGCCATTATTCAGCGCACGGCGGCGCGTTCCCGGTCACTATCCGAAACGTCGGCGTGGTGGGAACTGTGACCGTCTCGGGCTTGCCGCAGGTTGAAGACCACGAACTGGTTGTCGAAGTATTGCGCGATTTTCTGGGCAGCGGTCGGCACTAAAGACGCTGTCTATCGGTATTACCGAGGTCCAACTCCGCAAGCGGAATCGGCCGGCGGGATGCTAAAGGCGACGATCCAGTAGCGACCGGTCCCGAATGCGTAGTCGCCGAGGACGGTCATCCCCAGGCCTTCCACATGCGCGGCGAGCGAGCGCGAATTGGCCTTGGAAATGAAAGCCGCCGCCACATCGAACTGCCCGGCCAGTTCCTCCTTCATCCTGGCAACCACTCCGCGCAGCACGCCGCGTCCGCGCCAGGCGCGATCAACGCACACCGGCCCGTAAATGCATACGCGCGCATCGATCAAGGTCATGCCCAGGTAGGTGAGCCGCCCGAAGGCCGCGATCATGGCGTCGAGTATCGGGAATTGGCGGCTGAAATTCACACCTGCCGAGCAGGCGTAACTGACGATGCGGCGCTGGTCTTCCGCAACCACTACTGCCGCCTCGCGGTTCATCTGCGCAAATTGCTCCGCGGCAAAGCGCGCCGACAGGAATCCATCCTTACGCTGTTCCATGGGCAGATTTTCGAAAAGATTGGTTTCCTGCAGTTCGAGAAGGCTGGGGAGGTCGCGGGGGTGGAGACGGCGGAAAATCATTCCGAAAAGCAGGGCAGAGATACGAGGGCCGGGGTCCGAGAGGGGAGGATTCAGTGAGAAAGAAGTCGGATGCTTCTCGATGTATTTGCGGCTTTCGTTGGATTGCGTTTATCCGCCCCTGGTACTTCGGCCCTCGAACCTGTTGTTATTGCAAGTCGAGCGCGTATTTCTTGAGGGCTTCGAGGGTCACGTAGTCGAGCGCCCGCTCGTGCGTTGCTGTAAGGACCACTGACGGCGCCATTCCGGCACTCAGCGCTTCACGCCAGCGCGCGGCGCACAGGCACCAGCGGTCGCCGGGATTCAGCCCCGGGAAGCCAAAGTCAGGCATAGGCGTGCTGAGGTCGTTACCGCGTGCGACCGAGAATTCCAGGAATTCCTTTGTGACTTGAACGCATACGACATGCGCCCCGTGATCTTCCGGCCCGGTGTTGCAGCAGCCGTCGCGGAAGAAACCGGTCACCGGATTGTTGCAGCAATCGGCGAGCGGCCCGCCGAGCACGTTACGGGGGCGATTACCTCGCCGGGAGGTTGGATCGAAGGGCATGGTCCTCGTTATTTCGCCCGTACGAATTTCATAGTGCCGCCATCGGCCGGCAGATCGAGAAACAGGTTTTCGCCCTTGACGCGCTGCCCGACTGCCGTTTCCAGCACCCTTAGATAGCGGCCGGAGAGCGAGCCCGCCGGACAGGCAGCGCGGGTAATTCCGGTGATCTTGATGCTGAAGCTGCGACCGTCGAATGAATAACTGGCCTGGCCGCGGTTGCAATCCGCAAGCACCTGCGCCTTGCCGCCCGCCTGCAATTGCAGCTTGTAGCGCTCCGGCCGATCGACCGCAACTTTCTCGGCGGAGGAGATCAGTCTTTCCCATTGCCAGACCCCGATGGGAGAAAGCGCTGCGGTTGCCGGCGCGGCAATCGGCGGCACTGCTGCTTTGGCAAGCTTCAACAGCAGGCCGTGGCTGCCGAATTCAGCCGCCGATACCCCCGTGGCACGCAGCGTATCCCCCTGCTTCAGCAGGCGAACAGCGAAAGGTTCGACCTGCTTGCCGCCGCGGCGCTCGACGATGACCTCGATCTCTTCGACCGAGATGGCGTTCCAGCGGCCTTCCTCGGTAATCGGCGGACGATTGTTGCGGTAATCGGTGAGCCAGGTCATTGTTCCATCGGCCGAGAGCCGCAGCTCGATCCTTCGACCCGTGGCGGAAACGGCGGGCGCCTCGCCGCGATAGATTGCCACCGCCGGTGCAGCGAATGCGGCACTGCGGGGAAGCAGCAGGAGCGCGGCGAAAACGACTGCCACCGCAAACGCGAGACGCGTGATTTGGGGAGCGCGGGCCATCATGGTGGTTGTCCGTCGGTCAATTGATCCCAATCTTCGCGCCACGGGGTGCCGGTGACAAGCCTCGGTCACTTCCCGCCAAGAACCCGGGCGAATACGTCACGGTCCACATTCGCGCCGCCCAGGATCACTGCGGCTTTGCGTCCGGCCAGCCGGTCGCGCTCCTTGGTTGCGGCGGCAAGCCCGGCTGCTCCGGCACCCTCGGCGACGTTGTGCGTCGCCGAATACAGTAGCCGCATTGCCTCTTCGATTTCGTTGTCGGTCACCCGCACCACGCGCGCCATCCCTCGCAAGAGAATATCCAGAGCCTCCGGCTCGGGAGTACGGCAAGCCATGCCGTCGGCGATGCGGGTACTCACGGGGTGCTCGACTGCGCGCTTCTGCTCGAACGAAAGCGCGTACGCGGGTGCAAGCTCGGAGACCACGCCGACGATTTCCGTCTTCTGCTTCAAGGCATCGCGTGCGGCAATCATCCCGCAGATCCCCGATCCCAATCCGATCGGCACGTACACCACGTCCAGATCCGGCACTGCACGCAGCAGTTCCAGCGAGTAGGACGCCACGCCCTGCACCAGCAGCGGATGGAACGAGGGCACCATGTGCAGACCACGCTGTTGCGCAATCCACATTGCGCGTTCGCGCGCCGCCTGGAAGTCCGCGCCATGCTCGACCAGTCCGACCCCGAGCCCCCGCATTGCTGCGTTCTTCTCGACGCTGTTGCCATGGGGCACGACGATGGTGGCGGACATTCCGTGGTGTCGGGCGGCGTAACCGACCGACTGGCCGTGATTGCCGCGGGTGGCGCTGATGACCCCTAGCGGCCGGTCCCTGCGTTTGGCGAGATCGTGGAAGTAGGTGAGGCCGCCGCGCAGTTTGAAGGCGCCGATCGGAGTGTGGTTCTCGTGCTTGACCCAGATTTCTGCACCGAGTTGCGCCTTGAGCAGCGGCCAGGCGTACTGCGGAGTCGGCGCCATCGTCTCGTACACGATCGAAGCGGCGTGCTCGAGTTGTCTCAGCTTGGGCAGGAAATCGGACATCTGGTCAGCGAGTGAGCCGCAATGATCGCGTCGTCTATGAAGCGGCGCGGAACTCTGGCTGGACGCGCACCGGAAAATTCACCGAACCAGCGATGAAGCACTTTTCGTGAGCGTCGTGGTGCAGTCGCCGCGCAGTATCGAGGTCCGACTGCGCCGTTACGGTAATGCTCGGATGCAATGTGACTTCGACAAAGCGGCCGCCGCCGCCCGCGGTTTCCTCCATGGTGCCCGACGCATTGTCCTGGTATTCGAGTACCACGACCTTGTTCACCGCGCAAAGATGCAGGTACCAGAGCATGTGGCAACCGGACAGCGAGGCGACCAGCAGATCCTCGGGATTGTAGCGGCCCGGGTCGCCATTAAACGCCGGGTCCGAAGAAGCCGGCACGACCGGCTTCCCGGCTGCGCTGATCTCGTGGTTGCGGCTGTAGGCCCGGTAAGCAGACGTACCGCTGCCCTGATTGCCGGTCCAGCGGACCATGGTTCGGTAAGTATGTGTCTTTGCGGTCACGCCATTGCCTTCCTGTCTCAACGATGCATGATAACTTTCCTCAAGCGCTCGATGCCTTGGGCGAGGCGCTCCTCGCCAGCGGCGAAGCACCAGCGCACGAAGCCTTCGCTCTCCGGACCGAAGGCGATACCCGGTGCCAGGCCCAGTCCCGCGTCGGCTACCAGCTTCTTGCAAAACGCCAGGCTGTCGGTGACGCCATGCACTTTGAAGAAGGTATACATCGCGCCGGACGGCAGCGTTGCCTCGATGCCGGGAATCTCGTGCAGTCGTGCCGAGAGGAAGTCGCGCGCCTTGCGCAGGCGCGCGAGCGTGCGTGCTATCACCGGCTCGCCGTGTTCGATCGCGACGATTCCGGCCCGTTGAACGAAGCACGGCGCGCAGGACGTGTTGTATTCCAGCAGTGTACCGAGGTTGGCAATGAGTTCTTTCGGCGCCACGATCCAGCCCAGCCGCCAGCCGGTCATCAGCCAGGATTTGGAGAAAGTGTTGGCGCTGACCACGCGATCCAGCGGATCGGCGATGTCGAGAAACGACGGCGCGATGGCGGCGTCGTAACAGAGCCGTTCGTAAGCATCGTCGCCAAGGATCCAGATGCCGTGCCTGCGGCAGTGTTCGAGGACTGTGCGCCGTGTTTCGCGGTCGATGGTCCAGCCGGTCGGATTGTTCGGCGAGTTGATGTACAACGCGCGCGTTCCCGGCTTGAGCGTTGCCAGCAGGCGCTCGAGGTCGAGCGCCCATCCCGCTGTCGTGAAGCGGAGCGGGAATGTGACCGCTTCGGCACCGAGGATCTTGGGAATCTCGACCAGGTTCGGCCACACCGGCGTGACGATGACGACGCGGTCCCCCGGTCCGACCAGCGCCTGGGTGGTCAGCATCAGCGCCGACATGCCGGAGTTGGTGACGGCGATGTTGTCGGCGGCAATCTGCCCGCCCGTGCCCGTGCGATGCAAGCGTGAGACGTAATCGCCGACCGCAACGCGCAACTCGGGAATGCCCAGGTTCTGCGTATAGAAAGTCTCCCCCCGCTCTAGGGCGTCGATTCCCGCCCGACGGATGAAATCCGGAGTGACTTCGTCGGGTTCGCCAAACCAGAACGCGACCACATCCTTTTTGCCCATGCCGGCGTTGGCGACTTCGCGGATCTTCGAGGAGCGAAGCTGCTGAACGGCGGGGCGGGCTGCAAGGGAAAGCATGGGTATCTCATTAACTATCGGAAAGTCCGGCATTTTCTCATACCCATCTCACCCCGTCCCTCTCCCCGACCACCAATAGTCCTTCGGTACCCTCGACATGTACTGAGTGCCCGGTCCCTTTGGTGGTCAGGGAGAGGGCTGGGTGAGGTGGTGGGCGGGTATAGCGGGCGAAAAAAGGGCCGGTCACGCGATTTGACCGGCCGAAGCGGCGGAGGAATGCCCCGCTAGGGGCTTTCCCCATCCGCACAGGATCGTTACGACGTGGCGCCTATCGCGTCCGGGTAAACGCCAATACGGCGTTGAATGATTTCGTCGCACCCGGTTGCGCTGTTGCGAAGCGCGGTTACCAAGAGGGCATCAGCGGCAACCTCCGGTTTCGGAGGGACACTGGCAGGAACTCGGGTCAATGCGGTTGCGAGCGCGGCGGCCAAATTCTGAGTCTTCATCGTTCTCTCCCTTGCCTTGGTCGGTTGATGGGCTGCTACGTGAGACGGCGCCATCGTGACGACTTGGCCGGCCCCGGAAAAGCACCGCAGGAGGTGTTGCTACCTGGTATTCGTTTGGTATCGCATAATTAGACTTTCTGGTCTTTTGAGGGGGAGCCATGTCCCAGACCGCGGCGGTTGTGGATGCACTGAAGCGGGCGCTCAAGGCCAGAAAGCTCACTTACGCCCAGGTGGCCAAGACGCTGAAGCTCTCCGAGGCAAGCGTAAAGCGCATGTTCGCGGCCAATCACTTCACCCTGGAGCGCTTCGAGCAGGTGTGCCAGTTGGCCGGCATCGGCCTTACCGACCTGGCGCGCGAGGTGGACAGCGAACGCAATTACATTTCCCAGCTGACGCTGGAGCAGGAGCGCCAGATCGTCGGCAACCCCAAGCTGTTCCTCGCGGCGGTGTGCGCGCTCAACCACATGACGCTGGAGCAGATCACCGAGATCTACGACATTCCCAAGTCCGAATGCATCCAACTGCTGCTCAGGCTGGACCACATCAAGTTCCTCGAGCTGCTGCCGAAGAACCGCATCAAGCTGCTGGTGACGCGCACTTTCTCCTGGGTGCCGAACGGGCCGATCCTGCAGTACTTCAAGACGCGCGCAGCAGCCGAGTACTTCCGCTCGCGCTTCGACGCGCCGGGCGAGTTCATGATGGTGATCAACGGCATGTTGTCCACGGCATCGGGCAGCCAGGTGATCGCCCGGCTGCGCCGGATCGCCACGGAATTCTCCGAACTGCACAACGATGACATGAATCTGCCGCTGGGGGCGCGCCGTCCGGCGAGCATCGTGCTGGCGCTGCGGCCGTGGGAACTGGATGCGTTCCACGCATTGCGGCGCAAGCAGAAAGCCTGCGCCGCCGCGTGAGGTGACCGGCTCCCGCGCGCCGTGCTAGTGTCCTGTTCCGCTGATTCGTGGGACAACTTGCGAACCTTGGAAGCCGGTCATTTAGTCTAATTGACAGCAACCCATCATCGATCAGAAAACCCGCGAAATCGGTGTCAGGCAAGGCGCGGGTCCTTGACAGTGGTGGGGGCCGGTGGAACGCAGAGCAGGGGCCCCGCTTGCGGGGATGCGACCGTGCAATCGGCCAATAGCGTGTCGACCACCGGCCTTACGCGTGTCTGCGCGGTCAGATCCCCGGAGGGGCCCCTCTTCCGCGCTCCGACACGCACGGCGAGGACTCGTAACACAGCATGGCGCCGATTCTCGTCGGGTTTTCGGCCGCGAATCAGCAGAACAGGACACTAACATCGCCCCCCTCAGGAGGACCTATGAGCGCACCACAACTGCAGAATTACATCGCCGGCGAATGGATCGCGGGCGCCAGCACTTCCAAGGACGTCAATCCCTCGGACACCGGCGATGTCATCGCCGAATACGCGCAGGCCGACAAGACGCAGACCGAACGCGCCATCGAAGCCGCGCGCGCAGCCTTCCCGGCCTGGGCAACTTTCAACGTGCAGGCGCGTGTCGACCTGCTCGACAAGGTGGGCAACGAAATCCTCGCCCGCAAGGAAGATCTGGGCAAGCTGCTGTCGCGCGAAGAGGGCAAGACGCTGCCGGAGGGCATCGGCGAAGTCGTGCGCGCGGCCAACGTCTTCAAGTTTTTTGCCGGCGAAGTGCTGCGCCGTTCCGGGGAACTGCTGCCCTCGGTACGCCCCGGCATCGACGTCGAACTCACCCGCGAGCCGGTCGGCGTGGTCGGCATCATTTCGCCGTGGAACTTTCCGGCGGCCATCCCGGCGTGGAAGATCGCCCCGGCGCTCGCATATGGCAATACCGTGGTGTTCAAGCCCGCCGACCTGGTGCCCGGCATGGCGCATGCGATTGCGAAAATCATCGTGGACGCCGGCGTGCCCAAGGGCGTTTTCAATTTCGTGATGGGGCGGGGCAGCGTAGTAGGCGAAACGCTGGTCAACGACAGGCGCGTGGACGCGATCACTTTCACCGGCTCGGTGGAAACCGGCAAGCAGGTCGCGGCCAAAGCCGTGGTACGCATGGCCAAGTTCCAGCTCGAGATGGGCGGCAAGAATCCGCTGGTGGTGCTGGACGACGCCGACTTGAAAACGGCGGTCGAATGCGCGGTCAACGGCGCCTTCTTCTCCACCGGCCAGCGCTGCACCGCTAGTTCGCGCCTGATCGTAACCAAGGGCATCCACGACAAGTTCGTGGGCGCGGTGATCGAGCGCCTGAAGAACCTGAAGGTGGACAACGCGCTTAAGCAGGGCACCGAGATGGGCCCGGTAGTGGACAGGAACCAGTTGAACCAGGACCTCTTCTATATAGAGGAGGCAAAGAAGGAGGGCGCCAGGCTCGCTTTCGGCGGGCACCTGCTCAAGCGTGACACCGAGGGCTTCTACCTGGAGCCGGCGCTGTTCACCGATACGGTTAACAGCATGCGCATCAATCGCGAGGAAGTGTTCGGTCCGGTGGCATCGGTGGTGATGGTCAAGGATTACGACGAGGCCTTAGCGGTCGCCAACGACACGCCGTTCGGACTTTCCTCAGGCATCGTGACGACTTCGCTCAAGCACGCTTCGCATTACCGCAAAAACGCGCAGGCCGGAATGGTAATGGTGAACCTGCCGACGGCAGGGGTGGATTACCACGTGCCGTTCGGCGGACGCAAGGGCTCGAGTTACGGTCCGCGCGAGCAGGGCCGTTACGCGGTGGAGTTCTTCACCACGGTGAAGACCAGCTACGTGCTGGCCTGATAAAAACGGTTGTTCAGACATTCGTGTGGGTGATCGGCGCCTGGGTGTTGAAGAATTGACCGCTTGGCGGGAACACTTATCGACAAACCCTTACGGCCAGGCGTTAACCGCAAGGGACGCCAAGGACGCCAGGAAAAGCCAAATGCAAGAACGAAGCGAGTGTTCGAGCCCCGTGCAAGTGTCTGCGTTGCGACGGGTCCGTTACTCTAATTCAGCCTTGCCCACACGCTATTGCTTTTCCCTGGCGTCCTTGGCGTCCCTGGCGGTGGATACGTTATTGGTGAGGCGTTCGAAACCCACGGAAAAGTCTGAAGAACAATAAAAAGGGCACCGCAAGGTGCCCTTTTTGTATTTCCTGGGGGATGCTCAGAAAGAGAACAGGACGCCCGCCTCGGGGTAGAGCTGCGAGCAATCCTTGTACGTTGACGCGTCGCAGTCCGATATCTTCTCGTAGACCACGCCGACGTTGAACGCCGCGTTCGAGCTGAACGGCATGTAGATCCCGCCGCGCATGCCGTAGGTATTCCGGTCCGAAGGGCCGTCGTAAATCGTGCGCGAGACGAACGCGCCGACGTAAGGTTTCACCGGAGCGACCTGGGTGAAGGTGTAACGCACTTCCGGCGTAACTTTGTATATGTGGGGGTCGTTGCCGAACCACATTTCGGCGCTCACGCCGAGCATCAGTCCCTCGGAGACCATGTAGCCCAGCGTGCCACCCAGGGTCGTGTAATTTCGGTCGAGCGCGCGGCCGGCGCCGAAAAAGATCGAGCCGGTGGTGTTGCCGCGGCCAAAAGGCTCGGCAGCCAGGATCTGTATTGGAAAGCAGGTAAGGAGTGCGCCGGTCAGCAGGGCAGCCGTGACGATCGCCAATCGAATATTGAGTCGTGCGTCTGATTCGGAAATGCGGGTGTGTGCCGTTTTCATGTTTCTTCCCTAGTGGTTGATACAAGCGATTCGACGTCCCGGCAACGCCCAAGTTCCGGCCACGCGTTGCGATCAATCTGCGAGCTGCATCGCTTCCCGGCGAAGCACCGGTCCTCAAAACAGCGAGCGCTGCTGCGCGTTGGCATCCACCACGCACAGGGCGGTCATGTTCACCATCCGCCGCACCGTCGCGGTCGGCGTGAGGATGTGCACCGGCTTGGCGGCGCCCAGCAGGATCGGCCCCACGGTCACGCCTTCGCCACCGGTCATTTTCAACAGGTTGAAGGAAATGTTTGCGGCATCGAGATTAGGCATGATCAGCAGGTTCGCTTCGCCCTTCAGCCGGGATTCCGGATGCACGTGGTTGCGGATCGATTCCGAAAGCGCGGCATCGCCGTGCATTTCGCCTTCGACCTCGAGATCCGGGGCAAGCTTCTCGATCAGGTCGCGGGCCCGGCTCATTTTCAGCGCGGCGGGTGAGTCATCGCTGCCGAAGTTCGAATGGGACAGCAGGGCGACCCTGGGCGCGACCCCGAAGCGCTTCACTTCCTCGGCCGCCATGATTGCGATCTCGGCCAGTTGTTCGACGCCCGGGTCTTCGTTGACATAGGTGTCCGAGATGAACAGCGTGCGCTTTGCCAGCAGCAGCACGTTCATCGCGGCGAATATGCTCGCGCCGGTTTTCAGGCCGATGACGTTGGCGATATGGCGCAGGTGGTCCTTGTGGCGGCCGAACGTGCCGCACAGCATGGCGTCGCCGTCGCCCCTGCGCAGCAGCATGGCGCCGATCAGCGTCGTGGACTGGCGCACGTGCACCCTGGCGTCGTCGGGGGAAACGCCTTTGCGGTTCATCGCTTTGTAGTATTCGGTCCATACTTCCCGGTAACGCGCGTCGCTCTCCGGGTTGACAAGCTCGAAATCCTTCCCCGGCTTGATGCGCAGCCCGAAACGTTCGAGCCGCATTTCCACCACTTCCGGCCGCCCGATGAGGATCGGATTGGCGAGGCGCTCGTCCACCACCACTTGCACGGCGCGCAGCACGCGCTCATCCTCGCCCTCCGCGTAAATCACCCGCCGCGGTGCGGCCTTCGCCGCCGCGAACACTGGCTTCATCACGAACCCGGAGTGGTAAACGAAGTTGTTGAGCTGCTGGCGGTAAGCGTCGAAATCCGTGATCGGGCGCGTTGCCACGCCGCTGTCCATTGCCGCCCTCGCCACCGCCGGTGCGATCCGGGTGATGAGCCGCGGATCGAAAGGCTTGGGAATGATGTACTCCGGACCGAATGACAATTCCTCGCCTTCGTAGGCCATGGCCACCACGTCCGACTGCTCGGCCTGGGTGAGTTCGGCGATCGCCTTCACGCAGGCCAGTTTCATTTCCTCGGTGATCTTGGTTGCGCCGACGTCGAGTGCGCCGCGGAAGATGAACGGGAAGCACAGCACGTTGTTCACCTGGTTGGGATAGTCGGAGCGGCCGGTGGCGATCACCGCATCGGGCCGCACCGCTTTCACTTCCTCTGGCAGGATTTCCGGCGTCGGGTTGGCGAGCGCCAGCACCAGCGGCTTCGCCGCCATGGTCTTGATCCACTCCTGTTTCATTGCGCCCGGACCCGAGAGTCCGAGGAAGATGTCCGCGCCGGGCATCACCTCGGCAAGCCTGCACGCGTCGGTCTTGCGCGCGTAACGCGCCTTGTTCGGCTCCATGCTCTTGTCGCGGCCTTCGAATATGACGCCTTTCGAGTCGCAGACGATGATGTTCTCGCGTTTCAGCCCGAGTTTCACCAACAGGTCGAGGCAGGCGATCGCCGAAGCGCCGGCGCCGGAGCACACCAGTTTTACCTTCGCAATGTCCTTGCCCACCACCTTGAGCCCGTTGGTCACCGCCGCGCCGACGATGATCGCGGTACCGTGCTGGTCGTCGTGAAACACCGGAATCTTCATGCGCTCGCGCAGTTTGCTTTCTATATAGAAGCACTCGGGCGCCTTGATGTCCTCGAGATTGATGCCGCCCAAAGTGGGTTCCAGCGCGGCGATCATGTCGACCAGCTTGTCCGGGTCGTTCTCGGCCAGCTCGATGTCGAATACGTCGATGCCGGCGAATTTCTTGAACAGGCACGCCTTGCCTTCCATCACCGGCTTGCCTGCCAGCGGGCCGATGTTGCCCAGGCCGAGCACCGCGGTGCCGTTAGTCACCACGCCGACCAGATTGGCGCGTGAGGTCAGTTGTGCCGCGCGCGAGGGATCCGCTTCGATGGCCTTGCAGGCGAACGCGACGCCCGGCGAATACGCGAGCGCGAGGTCGCGCTGATTGGTGAGGCCCTTGGTGGGAACGACGGAGATTTTCCCCGGGGTCGGCTGCTCGTGGTATTCGATCGCCGCTGACTCAAGTTCCAAATCCATTCTTGTCTCCTCTGGGTATCGTTGTAGGTTCGCTGCACCAACGGTCGGCGAAACCATCTTTTTCGGCTGTCTGCAGCCGATAAGATACTGCGGGTTGCGGTCCGATGGGTGGCTTCGTTGTCCCGGACGGCGAAATGCGCGGGATCGAGGTTTATGATGCGCAGGGTCAGAATGCGCGGACAGGTGCCCGGATAGCCGAGCCGATGAAACTTGAGACCCCGGAACAAGTCACGACGGCGAAGCCGGCGGCGCTCGCGCGCCTGCGCGCGCTGGCGGTGCTGTGGCGCTTCGCTACGCCATACCGCGCGCGCATGCTGGTGTTCGCGCTGGCGCTGGTGGTCGCGGCAGCATGTTTCCTGGTGATCGGCCAGGGACTCAAGCAAGTCATCGACCGGGGATTCGCGGGCGGCGATCCGCAGGCGCTAAATCAGGCGCTGTTCTTCCTGCTGGGCGTGATCGTGGTGATGTCGGTCGCAACCTGGGTGCGCTTCTATCTGATTTCATGGCTGGGCGAGCGGGTGATCGCCGACCTCCGCCGCGCGGTCTTCTCGCGCCTGCTGAGCCTGTCGCCAGGCTGGTTCGAGCAGGCGCGCACCGGCGACGTGATTTCGCGGCTGACCACCGATACCGCGCTGCTGGAACAGGTGGTCGGCACCAGCGTGTCGATGGCGCTGCGCAACGGGCTGCTGGGGCTGGGCGCGCTGGCGATGCTGATGCTGACCAGCTGGAAGCTTACGGCTCTGGTGCTGTTGATGGTGCCCGTGGTGATCGGGCCGATTGTGGTCTTCGGCCGACAAGTGCGTAAACTCGCCCGAGCCAGCCAGGATCGCGTGGCGGATCTTGGCAGTTATGTGGGCGAGGCCCTGCATGAAGTGCGCACGGTGCAGGCCTACGGGCACGAAGACGAGGACCGGCGCCTGTTCGGGAGCCGCGCCGAAGCGGCGTTCGATACCGCGCGCAGCCGCATCCGGGTGCGCGCTTCGCTGATCTCCGCGGTGATCGTGCTGGTGTTCACAGGCATCGGAGTCATTCTCTGGATCGGCGGGCATGACGTGCTGACGGGCAGCATCACGCCCGGCGAACTGTCGGCCTTCGTGTTTTACGCCGCAATGGTGGCGAGCGCTGCCGGCGCGCTGAGCGAGGTGATCGGCGACTTGCAGCGCGGCGCCGGTGCGGCGGAGCGGCTGATCGAGATCCTCGACACCCGTCCGGAAATCACCGCGCCGGCCCAGCCGCTCGCGCTGCCCGAGCCGCCGATCGGATCGGTACAACTGCAGGCGGTGACTTTCCACTACCCGTCGCGTCCCAACCAGGCGGCATTGCAGGATTTTTCGCTCGATGTCCGGCCGGGAGAGAGTCTCGCGCTGGTCGGCCCTTCGGGCGCGGGCAAGTCCACGGTGTTTCAACTGCTGCTGCGCTTCTACGATCCCGAGCGCGGGACGGTGCGAGTCGACGGCGTGGACGTAAAGCGTGTCGATCCCCAGGCGTTGCGCAAGCGTATCGCGCTGGTGGCGCAGGAGCCCGCCATTTTCGCGGCCAGCGTTGCCGAGAATGTACGCTACGGCCGCCCGGACGCCTCCGACGAAGAAGTCCGGCGTGCCTGCGATGCGGCATTCGCGACAGAGTTCGTCGAGATGCTGCCTCAGGGATTCGATACCTGGCTGGGCGAACGCGGCGTGCGGCTTTCCGGCG
>Ga0137409_10000639_pt1 | contig 38605 bp, 28 predicted proteins | sample CZODoug1_16funga_FD_122059 | JGI IMG/M metagenome (GOLD analysis project Ga0137409, IMG submission 122059) | Vadose zone soil fungal communities from Angelo Coast Range Reserve, California, USA - CZODoug1_16fungal (Hybrid Assembly) | ecosystem: Environmental > Terrestrial > Soil > Vadose zone... | reverse complement strand
CTGGCCCGCGCCCTTGCCGAGTTTCTTTTCGACGACGAGCAGGCTCTGATTCGCCTGGACATGTCCGAGTACCAGGAGAAGCACACTGTCGCCCGCATGCTCGGCGCCCCGCCCGGCTACATCGGCTACGACGAGGGCGGCCAGCTGACCGAGGCGGTGCGCCGGCGTCCGTACTCGGTGATCCTTTTCGATGAGATCGAGAAGGCGCACCCGGACGTCTTCAACGTACTGCTGCAGATCCTCGACGACGGGCGTCTCACCGACGGCCAGGGCCGCACGATCGACTTCCGCAACACCGTGTTGATCATGACCTCGAACCTTGGCAGCCATGCGATCCAGGAGATGTCCGGCCAGGACTTCGAGAAGGTTCGGAATGCAGTCATCGCTGTGCTGCGTGATCACTTCCGGCCCGAGTTCCTCAACCGCATCGACGAGGTCATCGTTTTCAAGCCACTGTCCGAGGACCAGCTGACCGCGATCGTCGACATCCAGCTGAAGCGCCTCCAAAACCGGCTTGCCGAGCGAAGGGTCAAGCTGGTGGTCACGGAGGCGGCGCGCAAGCTGCTCGCGCAGCGTGGTTGGGACCCGGTCTACGGAGCTCGGCCTCTAAAGCGTGCGATCCAGCGGCTCGTTCAAGATCCGCTTGCGATGATGCTGCTCGAAGCCAAGTTCACCGAGGGTGACACAGTCACCGTCGACGTCCAGCATGGAGAGCTCACCTTCACCAAGGCCACGACCCCGACGCCAGTTGCCGCCGCCAGCTAAGCGGAGATGGTTACCGGCAGACCGTCCCGGCGGCGGGCAGCTTGAGGTCGATCAAGTAGGCGTCGATCGCCTGCTTGGCGCAGCTGCTCGACGTGTATGAGATGTGGCCGTTGCCCTGGCGTGTGAGGAGCACCGACCCAGTGATCGTCTTGTTCACCGACTGCGCCCACGCATAAGGAGTGGCTGGGTCGCCGGTGCCGCCGATGAGCAGGATCGGAGGCGCTCCTTCAGCTGTGAGCGGACCGACCCTACCCGTCGGCGGGACGGGCCAGTAAGCGCACACCAGGTTGGAGTACTGAAACGCCGGCCCGAACAGCGGTGAGGCACTGGCAAATTTAGCTGCCAGCGCGTCATACACAGCGATATCCGTCGGAACGGGTTTGTCGATGCAGTTCACGGCCGCGTTGGCGTCGGTCACGTTGTCGTAGGTGCCATCGGCGTTGCGTCGCAGATAGAGGTCGGAAAACCTCAACAGGAGCGAGCCGTTGTTCCGGTCCGCCAGCGTCAGCGCCTGGTCCAGATATGGCCACGCGCTCTGGTCGTAAAGCGGAGTCAGCACACCGATCACGGCGAGCGCGCGCGTTAGGGAGCGGTTTCCGACCGCCATCGGCGACGTGTCAAGCCGCTGCATCAGCGCCATCAACTTGGTCCCGGGGTCACCGCTCTGGGCGTACGTGCAAGGTGTCGATGCAGACCTGCGCGCCCTGCAGTCGGTCAAGAACGCCTGCAGGTTCTGCTCGAAAGCGACGAGCTGCGCGTAGAGGAAATCGTTGGGCTCGAGGGCCGGATCCACGACGCTGTCCAGTGCGACTGCGCGGATGTGGGTCGGAAAGAGGTGGGCGTAGTGCTGGCCTAGATAGGTTCCATACGAGAAGCCGAGGTATGTGAGCTTGGCGTCGCCGAGCGCTGCGCGGATCATGTCCATGTCCCTGGCCGCGCTGGCGGTGTCGACAAAGCCGAGCACATTGGCGCTGCGCTGCTTGCACCCGGCCGCAAAATTCTTGTCCGCGTCGATGGCGGCTTGCTTCTCCTGCGGATCGTCGAGGACGGAGTCGAGCGCGTTGAATGCATCCTCCTGGGGGCCGTCGAGGCAGCGCACAGGAGCGCTCTGGCCGATGCCGCGAGGATCGAACCCGATGAGGTCGAACCTTGTATTGAGGTTGGTAAACGTGCCCACTGAGCCGCGGAGGAACTGGATCCCAGAATCACCAGGTCCACCCGGGTTGGTGAGCACGGATCCAATTCGGCGAGCGGTATCAGTCGCGGGCTTGCGATTGATAGCGATTCCGATCGAGCCGGCGCTCGGGTGCGCGTAGTCCAGCGGCACCTGCACGGTGGCGCACTGGAATCCGCCGCCGCAATCAGTCCACGCGAGGTTCGTTGGAGACGGCGTTGGACTCTTGGTTGCGTTCGGAGTCGGGTTTCGGCTGCAGCCGACAGCAAAGAGCGTGACGAGGACCAGGACCATGGCGACGCGACTCGTCACCAATCGAGTCTAGCGGGCGTACTGACACACTGCGACAGTTGGTGAGCGTTTGAGGATCCCACCAACACTGCGCTCGAAGATCAACATTTGTTCAACCATCTCGAAGTACGTCTTCACGCACGCCACATCGAAAAGTACTGGGAAGAGTTGTCAGTCGTCCTGGATTGGACAGCGCGCAGTGATGCTCACTCCGGGGTCACTTCTGCCGCAAAAATACGATCGAAGCCCCAAGCGTCCACACCCAGAACGGCAGGAAAGCCAAGAGAGTGACGCTGCCGTTGGCGGACCAGAAAGCGCTTGGATTGCTTGCTCCGTAGGCGGAGAAGGCGGCAATCAGCATCAGGACGGATCCGATCCAGCCAACCAATGAAAGCCAACGGGGGAGGATCTTCGTCGCCTCGCCCAGCGAGCCCGCTGCTCCCAGGAAGAACGCGGCGGGCACGAGCCAGGGAGCCCCACCAAGCACGCGCTCGATTTCAAAAAGCATGCGGACCTGGGCGGCATCCGCATGGCTGCTCGCCGCGATGGCGAGGGCGGCCAGGCCCAAACCGAGATCTACGAGGGCTATCGCTGTGATGGTGATGCCGGCTGCGAACGTTGCGGTTGCCAGCCACTCATGCTCAGGCCCAGCCGCGGCCGCGATCGCTCTAAGGCCGGCGATGAAGCCTATGAAAAGGGCATAAGCCAGAGAGAACAGGACCAGCACAGTCGTTGAGGTGAAATGCGAGCCCTGTACGGAGGCCAGGAATTTGGTCGCATCGTCGATTGACGGCCCAGACCCGCCAGCCGAGCCGACGATGGTTGCCAGCACCTGCGCGACGATGCTTGCGAGGCCAAGCAAGCCAGTCCAGCGGACGACGCTCCAGCCACTCATAGTCAGGCCCCTCCGATGCGAGATCCGCAGGGAAACTGGTCGGGTTGGCGCGAGTGTACGCCCGACGTAACTAGGTCATCGAAGCCACCGTTCACATGGCATGAGGCGTCTCCCCAGCGAGCGTGCGATCGGACTAGCCCTGGCCGCCATGGTTCTTGCCGCGTGCGGAGCAACGGGCCAAAACACTCCTGGTGGATCGCCCGCCTCCGTGACTCCGACCTTGGCAGCGGCCGCGTCCGCCAGTCCCTCGGCCCAACCAAGTCCGTTGCCCGCTGCCGCTGACCTACGTCTCGTGATCGATGATTTCAACCGCTCCGAAGTTCGACTCGCGCGACTCGATGCGACGCGCACAGCCGTCGTCAAGGGCCGCTACGTCGGGATCGCCGGCGGCCGGGTGATCGTCCTGGACGGCAAGACAGTGCAGACGATCAACCCAAACGGGACGGTGACTAACCTTGGCCAGCTCACGGCAACGCCCGAATTTGTCGGCTTGGGAACCATCGTGGTCAATCCCCAACTGTCTCAGTGGTTGTATGTGACCCGCGATGACGCCTCGACCACGACGATCCATCTTGGAGCGCCAACAAGTGACACGGTGATCGCGACGGTGCCCTCGCCGGATGGCAACGCCTACTACCAGCCATTTACGTGGAACTCGAGCGGCGCGTACATGGTCAGGGAGCCCATTGGTCTAGGTGGGGCTGGACCATTTCTTGAATATCGCTTCCCTCTTGCGAAATTCGACTTGACCACCCACCGCGTGACGGACGTCTCGCCGCGCTGCGTCGCGTATCAAGTGCTGGACGATGGCACGATGATTTGCAGGTCGTCGAACCCGGGCGGAAGTATCGAGGTTCGGTCACCGTCGGGCCACAGCAACCTGATTCAGCTGGCCAGGGGAGGTGGTGCCAGCGGTGATCTCTACATGTCAGTGGTGGTGTCGCCGGATCACAAACGCATGATCGCGGCCCGCAACGGGGTAAAGGATCCTGTGCTCAACTACCAGATCGCGATCGCCGATCTAACGTCGTCGACTGCCAACGCCTTCGGTCCTCTCGACTACCTTCCAGACGCCTGGCTGCCGGACGGCCGTGTGGTCGCCGATCACAGGTGTGCTATTTCCGAATGGGGCGGCGGGCCTTGCGATGCAAGCCTCGACGGCACGTACATCTTCAGCTCCGACGGCGCCTCACACACCCTTTTCTACAAACTCGCGAGCGGTGCAGTCGTCGCTTACGTGTAACCAGGTTCGCTTGAGGGTCTTGACCCGGGGTCGTTCTAGGAGCCGGAAGGGAGGGGTTGCAACCGTTGATTGGCTGTACCGGGTGAGAATCGTGTAAGCAGCCGAGATGACGTTGCCGGGCTTCAGAGCGGTGGTCTAATGGATGACCACCATGTACTTCTCACGGCGGAAGCGGCTGGACAAGCTCGCCGCAGACGAGGCTCTGGGCAAGGTCGTCTGGACGCGAGAGTTTGACGGGCCTGCTCGGGTTCGCATCCTGCACGCCTTGCGGGACTACTCCCAGGGGTACATGCCGGGTGCGTTGCAGAGGGCGCACCAGAATGTGCTTCGCGATGAGGGCAAGTTCCGGCTGGCCAGCGGCAGCGGGCCCGTTGAAGATCTCCTCGAATACATGACGGCCTGTCCGTCGGAGATGTTCGTGACGTGCACGGAAGCGCTCTATGACGCGCTTCTGGAGGAGGCCAAGCCCGAAATGACGGCCTTTGGCTACGGCACCGTCGGCACGCGCTGGATGGTCAAACCCCAAGAGTTCGAGGCGACTGTGAATACGGTGATGCGCGAGCACCGCATTGGCTACGAGATGATGGATGGGCGCTTCATTGAGATCGACTCGCAGGCGATGCATGCGGAGGTCGTCAAGCCGACGCTCAGGCTGCTGTCGAGCCGCAAGGAGTACCGCCCGGTCGAGGACGCGTTCGCGGAGGCCCTTGAGCAGATCGCGAAAGGTAACGCCGCAAATGCCATCACGGACGCCGCCAGGGCACTCCAGCAGATGCTCGTCGTCGCCGGCTGTAAGGGCAACACGCTTGGACAACTCCTGGCTGCGGCGCGGCAGCGCAAGCTGTTCGGTGCGCACGACTACCCGCTGCTCGACGCACTCGAAAGGGCGATCTCATGGGTTGCGGCTGACCGAACCGCCATGGGCGACGCCCACCATGCCGGCGCCGACACCATCGCCGATGCTCGCCTGGCGGTGAACATGGTTGGCGCCTTAATCCTTCGGGTTGCCGGTGCCCCGCGCAAGCCGAGCCAGTAACTGCGGCTTAAGCCCCAGCATGCAGACCTTATGTGTCTGTGGTCAACCGAGCGCAGCAACGCGAGGCTATTGGAGCTCATTCCCTCGCTGACCTTCAGTTCCAACTCGACGCTTTTCGCGACTACTACAACGGCCGCCGGCCACATCGAGCTCTCCATCGACAGACACCACTCGCGATCTTCAACTCACTTATCAAAGCCCGACCCACCCAGCAACCCGCGGTTACCGACCACCGCGTTCGCCGCGACAAAATTGACTCCTTCGGCAAAGTGACCCTTCGCTACCTGGGCAGACTGCGACACATTCCGGTCGGAACAGCCCACAAGAACCGCAGAGTCCGACTCCTCATCGCCGGACCCGACGTCCGCATCCTCACCGACGACGGCGAATTGATCCGGGCTCTGACCCTCGACCCAACTCGCAACTACCAGCCACTTGGTGGACGTTGGCCAGCGCACAATGTCTTGCCACAGGCGAGAACTATGTCCTGAGAGAGGACAGGAGCGGGAAGGGAGGGATTCGAACCCTCGAGGGAGCTTTACACCCCCTACCCGCTTAGCAGGCGGGTGCTTTCGGCCACTCAGCCACCTCCCCGGAGAGTCAGGGTCGTCGCTCGATTCTAATCTGAGCTACCCGCTCTCCATACTTAACGCCCGATGGAGGCTCCAGGAGGACCAGGCGCGCCCCCCATGTGGGGTCCCGGCCGCAAGATGGCGTTCGGAGCAGCCCCTGGTTCCAAGAGCAAGCTCTGGTACACGCTCGCCGACGGGGCGCTCAGCGAAGTCTTCTTTCCCTTTCTGGACCGGGTCGCTCTGCACGAGCTGCGCTTTTTCGCATCGGCCGGCGGAGCGCCTCCCGTCGATGACTCGGCCGACGGCGAGCACCGCATCACCTGGCTGAGCCCCGGAGTTCCGGCCTTCACGGTCGACAGCACCCATCACGAATACCGCCTGACCAAGGAGTTCTTCTCCGACCCCGAAGAGAACGCCCTCCTCATTGCCGCCACGTTCACGCCCGAGCTCCCCGACGTTCGCCTCTACATGCAGGCAAGCGCGCACTGGCAGCCCGGCACCGAAGGCAACTACGGCCAGGTCCTCGACACACATCCTCCGGCGCTCCTGTTTCACCAGGAGGACGTCTGGATCTGCATCGTCGGCCCCTTCAGCCGCGCCACGGCGGGCTACTACCGCAGCTCGGACCTCCAGATCGACCTCCACGACGGCGATGGCTACCTGACCAACTCGTACGACCGCGCCGGCCCGGGCAACGTCGCGCTCGGAGCCGAGATCGGAATCAGAGCCGGCTCGTTTCAGATCGCGATCGGCTTTGCCCACACGCGCGCGGATGCAGAAGAGGTCGCGCGCCAGGCGCTCGACAAGGGCGCCAACAACGTCCGCCAGGCATTCGAGCGGGCGTGGCGTTCGCAGGCCGACATGCCTCAAGCGCTGGCGAAGGTGAGCGGTGACGAAGGCATACTCGCTCGCGCATCGCTGACCGTGCTGCGCTGCCTCGAAGACAAATCGCATGCCGGTGCATTCATCGCAGCGCCATGCGCGCCGTGGGGAGAGACCAATCACGATGGCAACCACGTCTACCACCTCGTCTGGCCACGCGACCTGTGTCGCATCGCAACCGCGCTGCTGGACGCAGGCGACAGCGCCGCGGCGCTGCGCGCGTTCCGTCACCTTCAGGCGCGACAGCGGCCAGACGGCGGCTGGTACCAGAACTGGTTTCTCAACGGCACGCCGCACTGGACCTCGACCGAGCTCGACCAGGTGGCGCTTCCGATCCTTCTGGCGTGGCGGCTCGGTGTGGCGAACTGCCTCGATCACGATCCATACCCAGTCATGGTCCGGCCGGCGGCGCAGTTCATCATCCGCGAGGGACCGCTCACACAGCTCGATCGCTGGGAGGACCTCGGCGGGTTGTCCCCGTCGACGCTCGCGGCCTGCATCGCAGCACTCATCGTCTCCGCGGAGTTCGCCCACGAGGCCGGTGAGCACGTGGCCGCCATGCACCTGCGCGCTGTCGCCGACTACTGGAACGATCGTGTCGAAACGTGGTGCTCCACCGTGGCGGGCCAGTACGTGCGGCTGGCCGGCGACCCCGATCACCGGCCAAGCGAAGGCGCAATCGCGCCCGAGTTTCTGGAGCTGGTTCGGTACGGGCTACGGCGGCCGAAGGATGAACGGATCCTCCGCAGCCTGCAGAGCGTCGACACCTCGCTGAAGGTCAGCTTGCCGGCGGGCCCGAGCTGGCGCCGATACGTCGGCGATCGGTACGGTGAGCGCGAGGATGGATTGCCGTGGGACGGCAGCGGTCGCGGCAGGCCCTGGCCGGTCTTGACCGGCGAGCGCGCCCGCCACTTTTTCTCGATGGGCCTGCCCGCGGCCGAGCTCGTTCGCACCCTCGAAGGTTTCGCCGGCCAGGGCCTGATGATTCCGGAACAGGTCTGGGACGGCCCCGACATTCCGAGCCGCGGCTTGCAGTTCGGCCGGCCAAATGGATCCGCCACGCCGCTGGGCTGGGCGCACGCCGAGTACCTCGAGCTGCTCGTCACCATCGCCCTCGCCGGGTTCCCGGACATCGTGATGCCCGCGCGCAGGCGCTACACGGAAGGTCCGCAGCAGGAGCCGGCTTTCGTGTGGTCGCATCGCCACCAGATCACTCGATTGGCGGCGGGCCGTCGACTGCGCGTGCAGCTGCCCCGACCCGGCGCCGTGCACTACACGTTCGACGAATGGGCCACCTTCGTCGAGGTCGAAGCCATCGACACGACGTTGGGCGTGTGGGTGGCTGAGATTCCGTCCAACCGGCTCGCACCCGGTTCCGAGTTCTCCTGGACCGCGCACTACATGACGGGCTGGGAGGGGAAAAACTTCACCCTGACTATCGACTAGCCGGAGCTAGCGCTCTTCCGGCGGCTCCAGGTCGTCCAGTCGAAGCTCGGTGCCGGCGTCCTCGTCGAACTGGCTGTGCAGCTCGCCACAGTCGGCGCAGCGGTAGTACTCGCCCACGAAACCCTTGTGCCAGACGGCGTAGCTGACGATGCCGGGCTCCTCCACCAGGATCTCCTGCTCGAGCCGGTAGATCACCTGCTCCCAACCGCCGGTCTCGATGTCGTCGTCCAGGACGACCAGGCAGTAGGGGTGAGGCTCGCCCCACACCATCGTCACCTCGCCGCGGCGTTCGTCCTCGGCATTGACGATCGACCAGGCCTCCGCAGCCTGCGCTCGCGTGCTGCGGACAAGGCGCAGGTGCGCCCAGAACCGCTCGGCCGACTCACGCTCCGCCTTGTCATGTTCGGCCTGCGCCTCCTGGAACGCGCTCCACATCCGCAGCAGGTGATTGCGGAAACGGTGATACGTCGGGAGCAGCTTGGGCTGCTGCTTGGGCGAGCCGATCAGCTGCTCGAAGGCATGCTCGAACGCAGCCTCGACGCGCTCCTGGCGGTCGGCCACGTCCGGCGCCCAGCCCTCGTCCTCGGACAGCCGCATGCTCTCGTTGAGGACGACCTCGAAGTCGAGCCAGTCGTCCCCGAACTCTGGGACAAAGACGCTCTCGACCAGGTCGGCCAGGCGATGCTCCTCGAGCAGCGCCGGCGTCACTTTCCCTCGCGCGTCGGGCCAGGCCTTCCAGCCCATCACGTTGTGGATCCAGTAGTCGAAAACCGTGACCGCGTACTGGAGGGCCGCAGGCGACGTCCAGATCCCGGTTGGCCAGGTCCGCTTGCCCGTGCGGACCTTGTTGTAGAGGGCGATGACCTGCTCTTCGTCTAGGTATTCAGTTTCCACCGCCCATTCACTATAGGAATAACCGCAACAGCACCCTGGGTATATTGACTTGACGATGCCAGCCGCCAAAGCCATGACGCCCGATCAAGTCGCCCGCTACGCCCGCCACCTCATCCTGCCCGAGGTCGGCGGCGCCGGCCAGCGCAAGCTGCTCGGCTCGAGCGTGCTCCTGCTTGGCGCCGGAGGCCTGGGCTCACCCGCCTCCATGTACCTGGCGGCGGCGGGAGTGGGGAGGATCGGCATCGTCGACTTCGATGTGGTCGACGCCTCCAACCTGCAGCGCCAGCTGCTTCACGGCCACGACGACATCGGCCGGCCGAAGGTCGAGTCGGCGGCTGAGACCCTGCGCAACCTCAACCCGGACGTGCAGGTCGACGCGATCAACGAACACCTCAACTCGGAGACCGCAATGCGGATCTTCGCCCCCTACGACGTGATCGTCGACGGCACCGACAACTTCCCGACCCGCTACCTGGCCAACGACGCCGCACATTTCCTGGCCAAGCCGTTGGTTCACGGAAGCATCTTCCGGTTCGAGGGACGCCTCGCCCTGTTCGACTCGGCGAAGGGCACCGGCTGCTACCGCTGCCTGTTCCCCGAGCCGCCCCCACCCGGATCGGTCCAGAGCTGCGCCGAAGCCGGCGTGTTCGGTGTGCTTCCGGGGATCATCGGCAGCATGATGGCCTTCGAGACCATCAAGTACCTCTTGAACATCGGTAAGCCGATGATCGGACGGTACCTGTTGTTCGAAGGCGAGGACATGAGCTTCCGCGAGCTGAAGCTGCGCCAGAACAAGGCTTGCCCGCTGTGCGGCGAAAACCCCACGGTCGATTCGTTGATCGACTACGAAGCGTGGTGCGGCGCTCCCGCGATGGAGCCCTCCGAAGCCCGGGCGTCCTAGGGGCCCCCGCGAAATCACGGCGAAGCCTCTGATTTCGTGGGGATTAGCTAACCTTCGAGCTGGATGATCCAGCTCGACCGGTACGACGCCACCAGCCTGAATCGAGCACGCGCGATCGTCCGCGACCTCGGGTCGGTCCTGGTCGCCTATTCCGGCGGAGTCGACTCCACGCTCCTGCTCAGGATCGCCCTGGATGAGCTCGGTGACCGTGCTATAGGAGCCCTGGCGAGCTCGCCCGCGTACCCCGAGTCGGAGCAAGAAGAGGCGCGCACCCTTGCCCACTTGCTCGGCGCCCACCTCGTCGAGCTTTCGACTGACGAAGTCGAGCTCGAGGCTTACGCGCGCAACAACCCGGACCGATGCTTTCACTGCAAAGAGGAGCTCTTCGACAAGCTCGAGCCGGTGCAGCGACAGCTGGGACTGGATCACCTCGCCTACGGCGCCACAGCCGATGATGCGGACGACCACCGGCCGGGCCACGGCTCGGCGGTCCGGCGCGGCGTGCGTTTCCCATTGCTCGAAGCCGGCATGGGAAAGCCCGAGATCCGCGCCGCCGCCCGGCAGCTCGGCCTGCCCAACTGGAACAAGCCGTCGTTCGCGTGCCTCTCGTCGCGCATCCCGCACGGCACGCAGGTCACCGTGGAGGCGCTGCGCAGGATCGAGGCCGCCGAGGCAGCGGTGAAGGCGCTCGGCTTTTCGCAGGTGCGCGTCCGGCATCACGGTGACGTGGCGCGAATCGAGGTGGATGGCGCGGAAATCGAGCGGCTCGTCACGCAGCGGGAGCGCGTCGTCGACGCGGTGCGTAAAGCGGGCTACAAGTTCGTGTCGGCCGATCTCGAAGGCTACGCGACCGGCAGTCTGAACCGGACCTGGCAACACCCCAACAGCTGACGAGCGCGATTGATGGCTGAGCGCGGCGTCGTGCTGAGCCTGGACGAAGGCACCACCGGAGCGACGGCCGTGGTCGTCGGACTCAACGGAGTGGTCCGCTCCAAGGGCTATCGCGAGATCACGCAGCACTATCCGCAGCCCGCGTGGGTGGAGCACGACGCGCTAGAGATCTGGTCGGCCGTCCAGGCTTCGGCGCAAGACGCGCTGCGCGCCGCGGAAGCGACGCCTGCCGACGTCCGGGCGGTCGGCATCACCAACCAGCGCGAGACGTTGGTCGTTTGGGACCGGCGCACGCTCGAGCCGCTGGCCCCGGCGATCGTCTGGCAGGACCGCCGCACGGCATCCGTGTGCGACCGGCTGCGCGAGGCCGGCCACGAGGACCGTGTCCGCGAGGTCACCGGCCTGGTGCTCGATCCTTACTTCACGGCCACCAAGCTGGCCTGGGTCATGCAGAACGTCGACGGCGCTGCGAACGCCGCGGTGGGGACCGTCGACAGCTGGCTCGTGGCGCGACTGTCTGCGGGCCGCGACCACGTCACCGACGCATCGAATGCGTCGCGCACGCTCCTCTTCGACATCGGCCGAGGTGAATGGAGCAAGGAGATGGCCGACCTCTTCGGCGTGCCGGTGACGAACCTGCCTCGCGTCGTCGATTCGGCGGGTGACATCTCGCGAACTGACCCCGATGCGTTCGGAGGCATCGACGCGCCGATCGGCGGCATCGCCGGCGACCAGCAGGCCGCCCTGTTCGGCCAGGCGTGCATCGAGGTCGGCATGGCGAAAAACACCTACGGCACCGGCTCGTTCGTGCTGATGCAGACGGGCGCCGGCCGCGTCGCGTCGAGTTCAGGAATGTTGACCACGGTGGCCTGGCGCCGGGCGGGACGTCTCAGCTACGCGCTAGAAGGTGCGATCTTCATCACCGGCGCCGCGCTGCAGTGGCTGCGCGACGGTCTCGGCATCATCGGCAGCGCCGCCGAGGCGGGCCCGGTCGCATCGTCGATCCCGGACAACGGAGGCGTTTTCATGGTGCCTGCCTTTGTCGGCCTGGGCGCTCCGTACTGGGATCCGTACGCGCGCGGGACGATCGTCGGCCTGACGCGCGGAAGCGGCCGCGCCCAGCTCGTCAGGGCCGCCGTCGAGTCGATGGCCTACCAGAGCCGAGACGTCGTCGAGGCGATGGAGGGCGACATGGGCTCACCGATGCGAGAGCTGCGGGTCGACGGCGGAGCCGCGGTGATGGACGTGCTGTGCCAGTTCCAGGCCGACCTGCTCGGTATTCCCGTCCGGCGACCGCGCCAGACCGAGACGACAGCCCTGGGCGCCGCGTTTCTGGCGGGACTGGGGGCCGGAGTCTGGAAGGACAACGACCTGAAAGACCTGTGGAAGCTCGACCGCGAGTTCGAGCCGGCGATGTCGCGAGACCAGGCCGACCTGCTCCAATCTCAGTGGCGCGAGGCAGTCAAGAGAAGTCGAGACTGGGCGAGACCCGATAATCAGTAGGCCTTGAGCACCGAAGCGCCGCCCGGCCGCGCCCGACAACCGATCCTGTATGCCGACCAGCTCTGGCGCCAGCAAAGGTTTTTTGCCGGCTTTTTGGTCGCGGTTGGCCTCGTCATGACCATCCTCTTGATCTACCAGGGCCAGATCGCGAAGACGACGAACGTGATCTGGATTTTGTACATCCCAAGCGGTCTTCTGCTTGGCGGGGCCTTCCTGCTGTACAAGCGGCGAAGTTACATCGAGGCGCAAGACGCAGGCGTCAAGGTGGGCACACTGCGATCGAGCGTGCTCATCGACTACGACCGCATCCGAGGCGTGCGAGTGCAGCCGTTGAAGCTGGCGTTCCAGGACCGGCGCAGCCGGATGGTCGCGCCGATGATGAAACCGTTGATGGAAAAACCGGCGCTCTTCGTGCGCCTTCGCGGCGCCGAAGAGGAGGTGGCAGAGATCAAGAAGGTGCTCGGCTCGCGAATGATGTACGAGGACACCATCGCCCTCCCTGTGCTCGACGCCGATGCGGTCGCCTGGGCGATCAGCTCACGCCTGCCGATACACCTGGGACAGAACCAGGGCGGCAAGCAGCGCCGCAAACGGCGGCGGTGAGCTGGAGCCCGGCCGAGCAGCTGGAGTCGCGGACAGTCAAGCCCCGGAGCGACGGGAAATATTTCGATCGCTGGGACCTCATCGCGCTGCTCGCGCTGACCGCAGTCGCGTTCGTCCTTCGCTTCTACAGCCCGATCATGCCCGACTTTTTCGTCCACCCGTTTCAAGCGCCCGCGATCACAAACTGCGTGCCGAACACCCCCATCGATGCTCAAGGTGACCCCGGCACCCTCTGCGGCCTGGCCTATCCGTTCAACCGCGGCTACCCGGACGCGAACAAGGTCTTGTCTCCGCCTAACGGGCAGGTGTTCGACGAGATTTATTTCCCGGTCGACGCCTACGACGACGTCAAGGGCATCGAACAGTGCAAGCCGACCACATCCGACTGTCGCTACAACTATTTCGATCCCGAGCCACCGCTCGCGAAGCTGTTCATCGCGGCGGGCGACTGGGGTTATGGCTGGTACCGCGCGCACTTCGAGGGCGCCTCGGGCGACTACATCGACCTCGGGTTCAACACGTTCGGCTGGCGGATCGCCGCGTGCATCTTCGGAGTCCTGTGCATCCCCATGATCTATCTGCTCGCGCGCCGACTCTGGCCGAATCGGTTGTTCGCGATCGCGGCCGCGACCCTGGTCTGCTTCGATGGGATGTTCTTCATTCAGTCACGGATCGGGATGATCGACATCTTTCCGATTTTTTTCATCCTGCTTTCCTACTTCCTCTACCTGGTGCACATCCAGAGCCGCACGCCGCGCTCCTCGCTCTTCTCACTGGTGGCGCTCGGGGTGGTGCTCGGGATCGGCATCGCGTCGAAGTGGATCGTCCTCGCCGCGTTCGCGAGCATCGTGTTTCTGCTGGTCGTGAGGGCGATCCGGCGCCACGTGGACTTCCACATCGGACCGCCTGGAAATCCAACCTGGTCCTGGGGAAGAGGGGAGGGCTCCGCGGTCCCGGGTGGCGCGAACTGGCCCGTCTACCTGGTGGTCGCCGTCATCGCGCTGGTGGCGATCCCCGCTCTGATCTACGTCGAGTCGTGGTACCCGTTTTTCGCGCGAGGCCAGTTCCACGACCTCGCTGACCTGATCAAGTACCAGAGGGATTCGTTCAACTATCACGCCACGCTGAAAGCCACGCACCCGTACGGCTCGCCGTGGTGGTCGTGGCCGCTTCTCTCGCGGCCGGTGCTGTACTACGCGGAATACACCAACCTCGGGATTGACCACTGGACTGGCAAAGAGCTGGTGTCGAGGATGGCGGACCTCGGCAACCCATGGATCTGGTGGACGAGCCTTCCGTGTGTTGCGTCGCTGCCTTACTTCATCGTCCGGCACCGCAGCTTCCCCGCCACGGTGATCCTGCTCGGATTCATCACGCAGTACCTGCCGTGGTCTCAGATCAGCCGGGTGATTTTTATGTACCACATGTTCGGCGGGCTCATCTTCATGATCCTGGCCCTCGCTTTTGTGCTGGCGCAGGTCGCTCAAAAGCTGGAGCCGCGTGGTCGGCGGCTGCTGGTCGCCAACCACCTCGGGCTCGCGGTGCTGTTCTTTTTCTACTTCTACCCCATCTGGACCGGCCTTCCCATCTCCGGACCGGCTTACTTCCTGGGACCTGACACCCCTCCGTGGGGCCCCAAGACCTGGTTCGCCAACTGCCGCAATGACCTGCTGCCCAGCCAGCCGCAGCTGTTCTGTTGGAACTAGCGGCAGCAGCCTTCCTCGCGACGTGTGTGGCCGCCGGGTTCGGCCTCACGTACCTGATCGGCATCCCACTTCTCTTCGAGGAACGCATCTCATTTGGAGCGGCGCTCGGAGCTACTGCTGTAGCAGGCCTGGGCCTCGTCCTGGCGCTGGTGGTTCGGGACGTAACCGTGCTGAGCGTTCTTCTCGCCCTGGGCGTCGTTCTCGTCGTCGCCGCGGTCGCGGCCGCTCGGCACACCGAGCTGCTCAGAGCCGAAATCGCAGACGCGCGAACGCGCTGGCTCGCGTCGCCGCGTTCGCCCGGTCATCCATGGCCCTTCGCCGCGGTGGTCATCGTGTGCGCGGTGTGGACCGTCCACTTCCTGCACCAGGCCTACGTCTACACGCCCAACGGCCTGTACGCCGGCTACGTGAACATCTGGGGGGACTGGGCCGCGCACCTGAGCTTCGCCGGCTCGTTCGCCTACGGCCACAACTTTCCACCCGAGTATCCAATCGACCCGGGCCATCGCCTTGGCTATCCGTTCATGATCGATTTTCTCGCGGCCAACCTGGTCCCCCTCGGCAGCTCGTTGACCTCAGCCCTCGTCATGACCAGCGGCCTTCTGGGCCTTGCCTTCCCAGGCGTGCTGTATCTCGCCGCGCAGCGATTCGCCGGCGGCCGCGCCGCCGCCGCGATCGCCGTGTTCGTGTTTCTGCTGAGCGGCGGCCTTGGTTTTTATTTCCTGTTGGGCGACGTCCAGCACAGTGGGTTGGCGGCGCTCGCGCACCTGCCGCGCGAGTACACGCTCAATCGCGACCTGAACTTCCAGTGGCTGAACCCGGTGCTGGCGTACCTAGTGCCGCAGCGCTCAACACTGTTCGGGTTCAGCCTGACGCTGATCCTGCTGGTGATCCTGTGGCTTGCCGCCAGGGGCGACTACGGATGGGGACCGTTCCTGTTCGCCGGCGTCGTCGCCGGTTTCATGCCCGTGTACCACGTGCACGCATACGGCACTGTGGTCGCCCTCACGTTTTTTTGGGCTCTCTTCACTCTCCGGATACAGTGGCTTGGATTCTTCATCCCGGCCCTGGTGATCGGCGTGCCGATCCTGCTGTGGATGTGGCCGCCGGCCAACTTGAGCATGTGTGGAGACGGAGCCAGCCTGCGCGGCTACTGTCTCGAGCTGGGTTGGCTCTCTTACCTGGACTGGCAGAAGGACGGCGCGATCTGGTTCGGCCGCGACTTCGTGTGGTTCTGGATCAAGAACACTTCTGCGTTCATCCCGCTGCTGGTCATGGCCCACATCTTGCGCAGCTGGTTCCAGACCGGCTTTGTCACCTGGTTCATTCCGATGTGGCTGTGGTTTCTCGTGCCCAACGTCATCGTGCTGCAGCCCTGGGACTGGGACAACACGAAGTTCTTCATCTTCTGGGCACTGCTCGGCAGCATCGTGGTGGGGGGCGTGCTGGCCCGAATGTTTCAGCGGGGACCTGGCTCAAAGATCGTCGCGACCGCGCTGCTTGTCATGCTGGTCCTGGCCGGGGCCCTCGACCTCGCCCGCGCGTCGGACTACAGCGTCAGCGCCGTTCAGTTCACGGACGCTCGCGGGTTGGAGGTCGCCGGCTGGGTCCGCGGGCACACCAGCCCGGATGCAGTCTTCGTCGTCGCTCCCGAGCACAACAGCCCGATCCCGACGCTGACGGGCCGGCGAGAGCTGATCGGCTACCCGGGGTGGCTGTGGACCTACGGGCTGCCCGATTACGTCCAGAAGGGTGATGAGGACAAGTCGATCCTGAGAGGCGATCCGTCGGCCTCTGACCTGGTGAAGAAGTACGGCGTCGACTACGTGATGATCGGCCCGCAGGAGATCCCTCTCGGGGCGAGCCGCGCCTACTGGGACGAGCACGGCACGCTGGTCTACGACAACGGCGAGTACGCCGTGTACAGGGTCTCGAGCTAGGGAGCAGGCAGGCTGATCGGCGGGCGATCCGCTCCGGCGGGTCGAGGGGCCGGAGGCTGCGTGCTTGATTCGATCGCCTGCTCGAGGTGCCGCGCGAGTCGCTTCAGTTCGCGATCTCCGCGATCGAGCCGGTTGACGATCTGCAGCAGGACCTCGTCCTGGTGCATGAGGTGGTTCATGAGCGCTTTCAGCTCTTCTTCGGCTTTTACGTTCAGCTCGTAGTCGTGCTGCGCGCGCAGGCGGTCGCGGTCGGCGAGGCGGTTGAGGGCCATCAACACGACCGAGACCCAGACCGCCGCCTCGACCACGAGGATCAAGTTGAGGAAGAGAAACGGGTAGCGGTCCCATGGATGGATCAGGTTCAACGCGTTGAGCCCAACCCACAAGACCATGATCCCGACCTGGGCGAGGACGAAGACCCAGCTGCCGATCAAACGCGCGAAATCGTCGGCGACGCGGTCGGCGATGGTGAGCCTGCGCTCGACCTCGCGGTTGAGGTCGCGGACCGGGGGATGGTCGTGCTGGTGCTTGATCAGGTCCCGCGCGATGTCTTCGATTTCTCTGCCGATCGACATGGATCCTTCCTTTGGGGTTGCTGCGTTCAGTGCTGCGGCAATGGTCCGATTGGCATAGCTTGGCTCAAAAGGCCCCTACTTGGCTACGGAAAGTAGGTCTTGGCTAGCGGTAGTCGTGCGATTTCTGCTGTGGCCGGGGGACTCCGTGCAGCGCTTCGATATGGCTCGCCAGCACTGAATACACGCCGTCGTTGCGCTGCATCACGCCGTCGATGACCAGTATCGGCTGGCGGTTGGCGACCTGGCGGTAGCGCTCGTAGACGTCGGGCTTGATCGTCACGTTGACCTGGCCGAACTCATCTTCGAGCGTGAAGAAGCGGATCTTTTTCGCGGTCGAGGGCGCCTGGCGCGTGATGACGAGGCCGGCGACCCGCACCTTCTGGTTGTTGCGGATTGGGGCCAGCTTGTTGCTCTCCAGCGCGCCCAGCTTCTGCAGGCGTTCGCGGCAGAAGTGGATGAGGTGGTGGCCGGTAGAAAGGTCCGAGATCCTGTACTCGAGCTGGTTGGCGTCGAACTCGTCGATCTCAGGTAGGGCGGGGGCCGTGCCGTTTAGTCGCAGCTCTGATTGCTTGGCGATGCCCTGGCGCAGGCCGTGGCCGTGCCATCTCTCCTGCCAGCCCCAGAGCAGCTCGCGTCGGGGTTGGCCGAGCGCATCGAAGCCGCCGACCATGACGAGGTTGCGGACGGCGCGCGGTCCGACGGGCGCGCCGCGCAGCCGGTGGAGGAAATCGTCGAAAGAGGTGTAGGGGCCGCGCGCGCGTTCGTCGACGATCGCCTTGCGTCCGTCCTCGCCCAGGTCACGGACGTAGTTGAACCCGATGCGCATGGCGTGGGTCATCGCCGGCTCATTCGCCTCGTGTGCCAGCCCCCGCGTGTATCGCGCCTGCACCAAACCCGCGCGCGCCGGCACAGGAGGCGAACTCGGCTGGATGGGGGGAAGCGGCTCTGGTAGGCAGCGCACGTCTGAGCGGTTGACGTCGACCGGCAGCACTGTCACCCCGTGGCGCTTCAGGTCCTCGACCAGCACGCTTGGGTGGTAGAAGCCCATCGGCTGGTTGTTGAGGAGGCCGCAGCCGAACTCCACCGGGTGGTTCAGCTTCAGCCATGAGGTCTCATACGACGTGCGCGCGAACGCGGCGGCGTGTGAGCGGCAGAAGCCATACACGGCGAAACCCTGGACGGCAGCAAAGAGTTGGTCCGCCACGTCGCGTGGCACGCCGTTGCCTAGGCAGCCGCTGATGAAGTCGCCCTCGAGCGAAGACATCTCGACTCGGTTGAGGTGGCGGGTCATCGCGCGCCGGAAGCCGTCCGCCCCGCTCGGCGTCATGCCGGCGACGTACATCGCGATCTCGATGATCTGCTCCTGGTAGAGGATCACGCCGAGCGTGTCCTTGAGGATCGGTTCGAGCAGCGGGTGCGCGTAGGTCACCTGTTCGCGGCCCTGCTTGCGCCGGATGTAGGGATGGACCGCGTTGCCCTGGATCGGACCCGGCCTGATGATCGCGACCTCGACCACCAGGTCGTTGAAGGTCTGCGGGCGTGTGCGTGGAAGCGTCTGCATCTGCGCGCGCGACTCGATCTGAAACACGCCGATCGTGTCCGCAGCGCTGCACATCTCGAAGACCTTCGGGTCGGTCAGCGGCAGCTGGTCGAGGTCCGGACGAATGCCGGTCGCATCCTTGATCAGCTCGAGGGCCTCGGCGACGACCGACAGGGTGCGCAGCCCGAGCATGTCCATCTTGATCAGCCCCAGGTCTTCGATGTCGTCCTTGTTGAACTGGACGACCCGGCGGCCTTCCATGGTCGCCGGCTCGACCGGCGCGATCTCGACGAGCGACTCTCCGGTGACGAGCATTCCGCCGTTGTGGATCGAAAGGTGACGCGGAAACTCGATCACCTCCCGGCACAGCTCCAGGAAGTGCTGCCAACTCTGCGGGCGCATGTCGGGCGGGGGAACCGCGTCCAGCATCGAGTCCGCGATGTCCTCCGTGAACCATCGGTCGACGCCCTTGGCGAGCCGGTCGAGCAGCTCGGCCGAGAAGCCGAGCGCCTTGCCCACCTGGCGGATCGCCATCCTTGGCTGGAAGGTGACGACGTTGCACACCATCCCAGTTCGCTCCCAGCCGTACTTGTCGTACACGTACTGGATCACCTGTTCGCGATGCTCCGTGGAGAAGTCGATGTCGATGTCCGGCGTGCTCGTCATCTCCTCGTGCAGGAAGCGCTCGAAGAGGAGGTTGTGCTCGATGGGATCGACCCGAGTGATGCCCAGCACGTAGGCGACGATCGAGTCCGCGGCCGAGCCGCGGCCCTGGCCCGGCACACCATGCTCGCGCGCGAATCGCATCAGGTCCCAGTTGATGAGGAAGAACTCGGCGAGCCCTGTCTTCTGGATCACCTCCAGCTCGCGCTGCAGGCGGCGTGCGACCTCCGGTGTGATCGGGCGGTAGCGCTCGCGAACACCTTCGAAGCACAGCTTGTAGAGAAATGAGAACGGCGTTTCGCCGTCGGGCACCGGGTAGCCCGGAAAGCGAACACCTCGAAAGTTGAGCTCCAGGTCACACTCGCACGCGATGTCCCACGGCGTGGCCAGCGCCTCCTCATGGCCTTTGAACAGCGGGCGCATCGCGTCGCCGCCCTTCAGGTGGTGCTCGGAGTTGGGAAAGAGGTGGGGCCGCGCCGTCTCGAGGGTGGCCCGATGGCGGATGGCCACCAGCACGTCATGGAGCCGGCGCCGCTCAGCGACGTGGTAGTGCACCTCGTTGGTCGCCACGACCGGGGCGCCGCACCGCTTCGCCATCGCCGCCCGCCCCTCGAGCACCCAGGAGGCCTCGGGTCCGAGGTGGTGGTGCAGCTCGCTGAAGACGTTCTCGCTGCCCAACGCCTCCTGCATCTCCCGCAGCCTTTTCTCATCGTCGGTCGCGCTGAGGTAGAACAGATCGCCGCGCTGCTCGGCGACTTTCGCGATGGTCGCGCGAGCTTCGCCCTTGGGCTGGTCGGAATGCGCAAAGCTCAAAAGGCGGCAGAGGTTCGAGTACCCGCTCAGGTTGCGAGCGATGATGACGATCTCCTCGCCGTCCACCTCGAGCGCGGCGCCGATGATCGGCTTGACCCCGACCTTGCGGCAGGCCTGGAGGAATCTCACCGCCCCATAGACGCCGCCGCGATCGGTGATCGCGAGCGCCGGCATCTCGAGCTCGGCCGCTCGCATCGCGAGCTCAGCAGGGTGCGAGCCGCCGTCCAGGAACGAGAAATTCGAGTGGCAGTGAAGCTCGACGTAAGGGTTCACAAATGTCCGTGCGTGCATATGCTGTTGGCATGGCCGACAGGCGAAGAGACTCGCGGTGCAGCTTTTGCGGCAAGCGCCAAAACCAGGTCCGGAAACTCATCGCGGGGCCGGGCGTCTTCATCTGTGACAGCTGTGTCGAGCTTTGCAATGAGGTCATTCACGATGAGGACGGACCCTCCGCGCCGGTGGCCAGTTACCGTACGCATCCAACCAAACGGACCCGTTCTGGCTGGTTCCGCAACCTCTTCAGGGTGCACGGCTACACGACGTAGCCAGGCGGCAAATTTTGGGGATTGCCAACTTTTCGGTGGACGCGTTACGTTTTCCAACGGCCCCGAAGGAAACGTTCGAGGGATCTGGCACCAGCCGCAAGGCAGGGGCCGGAGCCAGCGAGGCGATCCGGCGGGGTCACTTCTTTTTCTGCAGGTTTCAGTCATAGACCCGCTCGACGAACCACTCGTCTCGCGAGAGGTCGTGGTACAGCTCGCAGAGAAGATTGCTGTTGAGCAGCGCCTTCCAGTACTCGCGAATCACAGGCTGCTTCCACCACTCGGTCTCGACCTTCCAGCGAGCGATCGGATCGATCGACCCGGTGAAGGCGCCGGAGATGAACGACGGCGTGCCGTCATCAGCCAGCGTGACCTCGACCTGGGCGGCGGGGGATAGCAGCCGGGTCACGCGAATCGCTGCGAGGGAATGGGGGAGGAGAGAAGGTGGGGGTGTGGCCGGTGCACGACCTCGTCTCCCCATCGTTCCTGCAATCGCTCGAGCGCCGAGACCACCTCCTCGCTGGTTCCATCGCCGCCGGCCCACAGCCTCAGCTGACGCCGCCCGGCGGCCTCGAGCACCGGCAGCTCGATCCACATCTCTGTGATCGGAGCGCGCGGCTGCCATTCCTTGATCCACGAGCCGATGAGCCCGAACAGCTCAGTTGCGCTGCTCAACGGATGGCGCACCAAGGAGTCGCGCTGCTCGTGAGGCGCGGACTCGAGGAGAAGTCGCACGAGAATCCGCTTGGCGCCCGCGCCGCGCAGGCCTAGCTCGGCTGCGAGGTCGTCGCACAGCGCACGCGCGACGAACAGCAAAGCCTCGCGGTCTTCTACCGGTGGATCGAACTGCCGGTGCGCGCTGGTGAAGAGAGGAGGACGCCATGGCGTGAGCTGGTCCGGCTCGAGGCCTCGCGCGAGCAGGACCGCATGACGTCCTTCGCGACCGAGCTGGCTCTCCAGCTCCCGCGGGCCGATCGCTGCCACGGCGCCAAGCGTGCGCAGGCCCAGGAGATCAAGGCGTTCCAGCTGCTCGGCGTCGAGAGGAAGCTCGCGCGAGGAGAGCGGAGCGAGGAAGGTGCGTGCCTTTTCGACCTGCACGAGGCGGCCCGGTCGCGCGCGGGCGGCGGCAAGACGCGCGGAGAAAGGGCCGGGCGCAAGACCGAGCCGTGGTTCGCGGCCGATCGCCTTCTTCAGCCGCCGTCGAGCCTCGCGAATCGATTCGCCCGCGCTCACGACGCCGTTCACGTCCAGCCACGCGACTCCTTCGACGCGGACTTCGACTGTCGGCGCGAGGTCATAGAGCGCGGAGGAGATCAGCTCTCGCAGCTGGGCGGCCGCTTCTGGCTCCGGTGGGAGAAACGTCGCGAGCGGGCAGAGGTGCTCAGCCTGGCGCGACGCCATCCCGGGCACCACACCAGAAGCCAGCGCCTCGTCGGAAGCAGCGATGACGTGCTCTTCCCAATCTCCGACCACGACAGGGCTCCCGTACAGGTCGGGTCGCCGGGCGAGCTCGAGGTGTCCGGTCAGACCACAGCAGATTCTTGGTAAAGATCCCAACTTTGTCCTCTCTCCCGCGAAGCGGGGGAGACTGGTGAGGGGGCCTCTCGCTTGCTTTGATCGACGGGTATCTCGATTATGTCGACCCGGTGGTCGAATAGGGATTGCGCGCCCAGCGGATAGCGAATTTCCAGCTCGGTCTCTCCCAGCGGCGGCGCCACACGGTTTTTCACGCAGCGTGCCAAAGCGCGAAGCCCGACCAGCTGCCCCCGCTCCCAGATCCACTCGGTCCGAGAAAAACCGACGCTGAGGCTCGAGGCGTGCGCGAATGCCCGCCCAGGCGCGTCGAGCACTCCCATCAAAACGGTCCCCGAGCGATTGGCCGCCGACTCGAGTGGTCCCAGCCAGTGCTCTGGGACCTCTCCCATTAAAAGGATGAATCCCGCCCCAGCTTTGGCGAGCGCTGCCGCCGCCTCGCCCGCAAGGTCGGGAGCGGGCGCGCGGACCACGGTCAGCGCGCCCAGCTCAGGGGAGTAGGGCAGAAGAGTCCAGGGATCGAAACCCGACTGGTGGTCGATCACGATCACGTGCGCGAGCTCGCGGGTCGCGGACGCCAGCAGCGCAAGCGCGAGCGTGAGCTTGCCGCACGTCCCGTTACCGGTCAGGACTGTGAGCCGGCCGCGCGGCAGCCCCCCGATCCCGCTCAGGCGGTCGATTAGAGTCCGGCTAGGCCAGGGCTGTGGCGGCGGAAGCTCCGCCGCCCTCGTCAGCGCCTGGCTGCCGAAACGGACCCGAATCGAGTTGATCGCAACGTCAAGTTCCTGCATCTTTTGGCGGCCTCGTCAGGGAAGACGCAGGGGAGAAGTGGAGGCACCCAGACCATATCGAACAGATGTTCGTAAGTCAAGGGCTGCTTATCTTCTTATATGTCGAGGGTCGTCGTGATCGGCGGAGGCGTGATCGGCTGTGCCGTCGCCGAGCGGTTGAGCTTCGACGGCCACCAGGTCACCCTCTTCGAGCGCGACCAGCTCGCGAGCCACGCGTCAGGAGCTGCAGCAGGTGAGCTCAGCCCTCAGAGCACCACATCGCGCGCTGAGGAACCTGCCCTCCGAAGCCTCGCGCTGTTCCCCGACCTCATCGCCCGCATCGAAAAAGACACCGCCATCAATGTCGAATACCGGGTCCAGCAGGGCCTGCAGCCTGCGTTCTCAGAAGAGGAGGCTGCCTCGCTCCGGGCCACGGGCGAGCACTGGCTGGATGCGCAGGAATGCCGCAAGGCAGAACCTTCCTTGAGCGCCGAGGTGATCGGCGCGGTGCTGCTCGAGCACGCTCATCTCACACCGCCGCGCTTTGTCCGCGCGCTCGCGAAGGCGGCGGCCTTGCGCGGCGCCTCGATCAACGAAGGAACTCCGGTTACAGGTTTTGACCTCAAGGGCGGCGAGGTGCGTCGCGTGATCACGCCGACCGGCGCACATGAAGCCGACTGGGCGGTGATCGCCGCGGGACCGTGGAGCAAGGAGGTGGCGTCAACAGCAGGCGTCGAGGTCGACGTACGTCCACAACGCGGCCAGCTCGCGGCGCTCGACCCCGGCGTGGTCGCGTTACGGCACAGCATCTTCTGGTCGACCGGTTACCTCGTGCCGAAAGCCGACGGCTCGATCATCGCCGGCGGCACCGAAGAAGACTCGGGCTTCGACGATCGACCGACCGTCGCGGGCATCGCGACACTGCTGAACCTTGCATGCCGCCTCGTGCCGGCCCTGAGCGCCGCCAGCCTGACGAGGACATGGGCGGGATTGCGCCCGGTCACCTCCAACGGGCAGCCGATCGTGGAGACGGTCGGCGCGCAGAACCTGATCGTCGCGACCGGCCATCATCGCAAGGGCATCCTGCTCGCGCCTCTCGCGGCGATGCAGGTCGCATCGATCATCGGCCGCTCATGAATACAAGAAGCTAGCGTTGCGTGGGCGGCCGGGTTCAACCCGGCCGCGACTTTGTCTCTGAGCCTCCACGCGTCGCGAGGAGGGAGCGTGAGCATGAGAGGGAACCTTGGTTCCCTTTCATATAAAGAGCGCCGGGCTCCACAGAACCCGGCGCAGAACGGACTAAAAGACGATTGAAAAAGTAGTTGTTACTACTTCTTCTTCGAGGACTTCTTGGCGGCCTTCTTGGCAGCCGGCTTCTTCGCAGCCTTCTTCTTTGCCATGTTTTACCTCCTTCTCCTGGTGATACGGACCCGAGGTTTCACAACCCCAAGGGATTCGCCGCAGAGCCTCACTGACGAGACCTCCGAGACGTTGGCGGTTCTACGAAATGGTGCGCTGACTCGCGTCGGGTCCGTCGCCTCTGTGGTGGCAACCACGAGCAGCATCGCCATACAAAGTGTTGTGATACTCGAATGAACCCACTCACGTCAAGGGCCACACGAAAATTTTTTTCGCGACGCGTCCCGAAAATTTTCGCGATGAGGGTCGATTGCATCGTCGTGCGACCTGTTGAAAACTTGTGATGAAAGACATCATGCGAGTCGTCCTCGGTCATGGAGCATCAGGCAATGCAGCGTCGATGAAGCCCTATGTCGTGGGCTTCAAGCGACGTGGAATCGATGCTTTGGCGGTCGATCTGCCCAAAGGAAATGCCGAACGCGCGATACCCGTCTTCATCAAGGCATCAGGTCGAGGTCACGATGTCATCGGGGGTGGTCAATCATTCGGTGGAAGAGTCGCGAGCATGGCCGCGATAGAGGCGGACTTCGGTGGCCTCGTCCTTTTTTCATATCCGCTTCACCGCCCGGGCTTCACGGACCAGCTGCGCACCGAGCATCTGCCCTCGATTCGGTGCCCGACCCTCTTTTTGAGCGGCGATCGCGACCCATTCGCCCGTCTCGACCTCCTGAAAGAAGCGGTCAAGCTCGTACCCCATGCCCGGCTCGAAGTTTTCAAGGGCCAGGGCCACGGGCTGCTCGCCGTCCTCGACCAGGCCCTCGACGTGGCGGTGGAATTCATAAACTCAAACTGCAAATGACCGCATCGCAGCACATGGTCCGCGCGAACGGCCTTCGGTTTCGGACGATGGTCGACGGTCCGCCCGACGGCGACATGGTCATCCTCCTCCACGGGTTCCCAGAAGGGGCCGAGTCGTGGTCGAAACAGGTCGACGCGCTGGCGAAAGCGGGCCGCCTCGCCGTCGCGCCCGACCTTCGCGGCTATGGCTTGAGCGACGCGCCCGAAGGCAAAGAGCAGTACGCGATAGGTCACCTCGTTGAGGACGTCGCAGGGATCATCAAAGCCTTCGGCCGGTCAGAAGCCCACGTCGCGGGGCATGACTGGGGCGCGATCGTCGCCTGGTTCTTCGCCGGCCGCCATCCGGAGATGGCGAAGACGCTCACGGCCCTGTCGGTCGCGCACCCCGCGGCACTGGCGGAGGCCAGCCGCGTGGATGAGGACCAGCGCGCGCGCTCGCGATACGTCGGGCTCTTCGTGCAGGAGGGCAAGGCCGAGCACGTGCTGGCTGACGAAGACCATCGTCGCCTGAGGGCGATGTTCTCGCTCGGACCCAAACCTGAAGCTGTGCCGGCCGCCGTCATCGAGCACTTCGTGCGTTCGCTCAGCCGCCCAGGCCGGCTCACCGCCGCTCTCAACTACTACCGCGCCAACCTCGGCGCCGGCGGAGGGGCGTGGGCCGCTCTTGCCCAGGAGGTGAAAATCTCGACGCCGACAGTGCTCTTGTGGGGCGACGAGGACCCCGCCCTCGGAAGGCGGGCCGTCGAAGCCACGCAGCACCACGTTGAAGGTCCTTACCGGCTCGAAGTCCTCGAAGGCGCCGGGCACTGGCTTCAGTTCGAGCGTCCGGCCGAGGTGAGCCGTTCACTCGTACAAGCCGCCACATAGATGGGGTCCCCACGAACTCAAGGTGCGCCGCTTCGCGTCTCCTCTGAGTTCGTGGGGCTGATTCATTAAGCTTTCTGCGGTGCTCAACCGGTCCGATCAGAATCGGCGGCAGGGTCTGCGCCGGCTCGACGACATTCTCGAAACGCTCGAGCAGCTCAACCTTCACGACAAGACTGAGCTGCCCGACCACGTTGCGGAGGCCCTTGTCCTGCTGGGTATCGATGGTCCGCACAGCATTCCCATCCCGCAGCTCATCGAGCGTGTGTGGGCGATGCAGCAGCCTTACCTCATCACGATCGTCGTCGAGCGCCGCCGTCGCCGCCGCCGAAAGGTGTCGACCGACTCCGGCCTTGCGTGACGAAATCGAACCACCGCGCTGAAACCTAGAGACTGGCTCGAGGTTTTCCAGCGCATCGGCGCCGGCGTGCGCGAAGCCGTCCTTCCACTCGCCGGCACCGAGGCCGGGCGTGTCCGATTCGAGGTTGGCGCCGGGGGAGACCGCACGATGGAGGTGGATCGCGCAGCGGAAGAAGTCGTCTTCACCGAGCTCGCGGCCGTGGCCGGACGCGGCGAGGTGTTCTCGGTTCTCTCCGAGGAGTCGGGGCTGCGCAGTTTCGGGGCCGACTATCCTCTCGTCCTCGTCGACCCGGTGGATGGAAGCCTCAACGCAAAGCAGGGTGTGCCCGTCTTCGGGCTGATGCTGGCGGTGCTCGACGGACCGACCATCGACGACGCGTTCGCCGGCAGCGTCCTCAACCTGAACACGGGCGAGGCTTGGACCGCGATTCGCAAGCAGGGCGCGTGGCGCAGCGGTGCGCTCATCTCGGTGATCCCGCGGGAAGACCGCAAGAGGTTTCAGATCCTGGGCCTCGAGAGCAGCCCGCGCGCTCTGAAGCTCGCGCAGCCGCTCGTGGACCACTCGAACAAGGTCCGCATACTGGGCTCGATGGCCCTCTCGATCGCGCACACCGCGTCGGGAGGGTTCGACGTTTTCTGCGCTCCGATGCCCGTGCGTGTCTTCGACATGGCGGCGAGCCTGTTGATCCTCGCCGAGGTTGGCGGCGTCGCGACCGACCTCCAGGGCAATCGGATCGGGCCGTTGAAGGCTTCGCTCGACACCCGGACCTCATTGCTGTGCGCGCCCGACGAAGGGCTTCATGCGGAGGCGCTGGCGATCGTCGGGACGCAAGGGTGATCTTCTCCCCAGGCCGGACCGTTTTCGTCTTGCTCAGCTTCGAGGGACCCGATCGTTACAGCCAGGCGGGCGGGCTGGGGGTACGCGTGAAGGGACTGTCGCGTTCGCTCGCGCGCATTGGTTACGACACGCACCTGTACTTCTGCGGCGATCCCGACCTGCCCGGCGAAGAAACCCTCGAGGCGGGCAGGCTTCACTACCACCGCTGGTGCCAGTGGATCTCCGCCCAGCACCGGGACGGCGTGTACGACGGCGAGGAAGGCAAGATCCGCGACTGGAACGCGAGCCTGCCGCCGAGCTTGATCGACAACGTCATCGCTCCCGCGGCCGCGGCCGGAAAGAACGTGGTTCTGCTTGGCGAGGAGTGGCACACCTCATGGTCGATGGGGCTGATCTCGAACAGCCTTTACCTCCGCGGCCTGCGCGACCGGGCGGTGATGATGTGGAACGCGAACAACACGTTCGGCTTCCATCGCATCGATTGGAACTCCCTGACGCTGGCCACGACCCTCACGACGGTCAGCCGCTACATGAAGTTCAAGATGTGGGACGCGGGCCAGAACCCGATCGTCATCCCGAACGGCATCCCGCGCGAGTCGATCGCCGACGCGGACGCGGTTGCGGTCTCCGAGCTCAGGGCGGCGGCTGCGGCGGACCACTTCTGCTTCAAGGTCGGCCGCTTCGACCCGGACAAGCGATGGCTCATGGCCGTGTCAGCAGCGGCCTATCTCAAACGGCGCGGCAGCAAGGTCAAGCTCTTGATGCGCGGAGGTCGCGAGCCTCATGGCGGAGAGGTCATGGACCACGCGCGCCGCCAGGGCCTGGCCATCCTCGATGCGAAAGCGCCCGCCGACGCGCCTGGGCTGGCGGCGCTGCTGCGCCAGCATCCCGAAGCCGATGCGGTCAACTTCACGAGCTTTGTCAGCGACGAGCTGCTCGCGGTGATCTACTCCGCGTGTGACGCGGTGCTCGCCAACTCCGGGCACGAACCGTTTGGCCTGGTCGGGCTCGAGGTGATGGCGGCGGGCGGACTGGCGATCACCGGCGCGACTGGCGAGGACTACGCCGAGGCTTACCGCAACGCGCTGGTCCTCGAGACGAACGACCCGGTAGAGCTGGTCACCGAGCTCTCGCTGCTCAAGGAGCGTCCGAAGCTCGCGGCGTCCATGCGCCGGCGAGGCCGGACGACAGCCCGACAGTACGTTTGGGAGAAGGTGATTCAGGAGATGCTGCTGCGGGTCGAGTTTGCCGCCGCCCAGCAGGCGGTGCGGCCGCCACCGCCGGCGCCCACCAGAAAGGTCGGCTCCAGGGTTGGCTGAGAACCTCGTCGTTTACACCGTCGTCCACCAGCCGCGGCGGTTGAAGCTGCCTGCGCAGGTCATTCCTACCGGCACTCAGCCCGACGATCTCGCCGCCTATCTCTTCGACGAGGCGATGGATCGACGTTACTTCGACCAGGTCGCGGAGTACGCGTACCTGCCGGCGACTGCGATGTTCCGCGACCTCACCAGGCGCGGCTGGCGGATGTCGATCGGATTCAGCAACTCGTTTCTCGTGCAGGCGGAACGGTGGGGCGGGAAGGTCCTGGATTCCTTCAAGCGCCTGTGCGCCAGCCCGAACGTCGAGGTCGTCTGCGTCGAGCCTTACCACTCCTGGCTTTTATATGTCGACATCGTCGAGTTCAAGGAGTCGATGCTCTGGGCGAAGCGGCGCCTCGAGGAGCTGTTCCAGAAGCCCGTCATGGTGGCCGACACCACCGAGATGTTCATGTCCAACGACGTGTATTTCGCCCTTCAGCAGTGCGGCTTCACCGGCGCGTTCATGGAAGGCCGCCTCTGGCAGCTGGCCTGGCAGGACCCGGCGCACGTGTTTCGCTACCCCGGACAGCACATGGCGCTCCTCGCGCGCCATCACGAGCTTTCCGACGACGTGGGCTACCGGTTCTCGAACAGCGGCTGGAGCATGTGGCCGCTGACGCCCGACATGTACGCGGGCTGGGTGCGCGACTGCTGGGGTGACGTGGTCACCGTTGGCTGGGACTTCGAGACGTTTGGCGAGCACCACCGGAAGGACACGGGCATCTTCGGGTTCACCCGTGGCTTGAACCGGGAGCTGAAGAAGAAAAAGGTGCGCATGATGCTGCCGTCGGAAGCCATCGCCGAGCTCGACGAACCGCGGTACGAGATCGCGGTCAACGAGTACGGGACGACGTGGGCAGGCGAAGGCGGCATGGAGTTCTTTCTGGGCAACCCGGCCCAGCAGGGTCTCTTCCGCCTGATGCATCACGCGTACTCCAAAGCGCGCCTCACAGGGGACCCGAGGCTGATCGAGATCGCGAGGTGGCTGCTGCAGTCCGACAACCTTCACCTCATCCAGTGGTTTGGCCGGTCGGGATCGGCGGCCGAGGTCAGCGCGTACTTCACGCCGGACGAGTGGTGGGAGCTCGGAGCCCCCGGAATCATTCGGGAGCAGCAGCGCGTCTACTTAAACTTCATCCGCGCCCTTGACGAATACGCAAACATATGAGCGGAAACCCGGGCGGTTTCCGCTCATCGCCCGGTCGGCTGCGCCGACGGGGCTACTCACCTTCCGGGGATGGGATTTTCTGAATGATTTCTCCTGGCGGCGATTGGGCGACGATTCAGAACGCAAATCTGCGGCCGAGATGAACTCGGCCGCCCCTGCGACGATAGTGCGCCCCAGCCAACTTGAAAGGATTGTCGTAACTCGATGAAACCGATCCACGTCGCTTTCGTCTGGCACATGCATCAGCCGTACTACAAGGACGACCTGACCAGTACCTACCTGCTGCCGTGGGTCCGGCTCCGTTCCGCCAAGGACTACTACAAGATGCCCGCCCTGCTGGACGGATATCCCAAGATCCGCGCGACGTTCAACCTGGTCCCTTCGCTGCTCGCCCAGATCGAGGACTACGGCAAAGAGGGGTCGGTCGACCTCTTCCTCAACCTGAGCCGCCGCGAGGCGGGCGACCTCTCGGTGGAGGAGCGCGAGTTCCTGCTGCGCTGGATGCGCGAGTCACCCAAGGCGCTGCGCGTCCAGCAATCGCCGCGCTACCTCGAACTGGCATCGCGGCCGGTCGACGCGCAGTTCCCGATGGGCGACATCCGCGACCTCCAGGTGTGGTTCAACCTCGCGTGGTGCGACCCGGTCTGGGTCGAGTCCGACCCGCGCCTTGCTGAGCTCAAGCGCAAGGACCGCGACTTCTCGGAGAGCGACAAGGCGCCGCTCTTCCAGGCGCAGATGGAGATCATGCAGAAGGTCATCCCGAAGTACCGCGAGCTGGCGGACCGCGGCCAGGCCGAGCTGACCTTTTCGCCCTACTACCACCCGATCCTTCCTCTTCTCACTCACGTCGACTCGGCGCGCATCGCGAATCCACAGATTCAGCTGCCCGAGCATCACTTCTCGCACCGCGAGGACGCGGAGCGTCAGATCTCGCTCGGCCTCGGACTCTTCGAGCGCCTGCTCGGCCGCAAGCCGAAGGGGATGTGGCCCTCCGAGATGGCGGTGGGCGACAGTGTCATCGGCCTCGCCAGCGGCGCCAATCTCGACTGGATGATCAGCGACGAGGAGGTGCTCGCTCGCTCGTTGGAAGGGCCCTTCTCGCGCGACGAGCAGCTGTACCGCCCGAAGCGCGTCGAGCGAGATGGCCAGACCCTGGCGATGGTCTTCCGCGACTCGCAGCTTTCCAACGCGATCGGATTTGACTACCAGCGCATGTCTTCGATCGACGCCGCGCGCACGCTCACCGGCAGGCTCAGGCGGATCGGCGAGCTGCAGGGTGACCGCGACTATCTGGTCGTCATCGCGCTCGACGGCGAGAACGCGTGGGAGTTCTACCCGCGCGACGGGCACGACTTTCTCAACGCGCTGTACACGGAGCTCGAGTCCAGCCAGGACATCGTGACGACCACGGTCGCCGACTTCCTCGAGCAGCACCCACCTGAGCAGCAGCTGCACCACCTTCACACCGGCAGCTGGATCGGCGCGAGCCTCGACACGTGGATCGGGGACCCCGAGCACAACGTCGCGTGGGATCTGCTCGCGGAAACTCGCGCGTGGCTAGAGGATCAGCAGCGGCAGCGACCGAAGGAGTCGGAGCAGGCGGCGCTCGCGTGGCGGGAGATCCTCATCACCGAGGGCAGCGACTGGTTCTGGTGGTTCAGCCGCAAGCACGATTCCGGCATGGACCAGATCTGGGACAACCAGTTCCGGCTTCACCTGCGGAACGTCTACAAGCTGATGGGCTCGCGGGCGCCTGCGCGTCTTTTCCAGCCGATCATCAAGCGCGCGCCAACACCCGAGCGCGGAGTGCCGGCGGCTGTGATCAGCCCCACCTCGCGTGACGATCCGGAGTGGGCCCGGGCGGGCTACTACCTCGTGGGCTCGGGCTTCGGCGCGCTCCACCGACCGGCCGGCGTGGTCGAGCGCGTCCTCTACGCCAACGACGACGAGCAGGTCTACTTACGAATCGACACGCCGCGCTCGCCGGCTGAGCTGGAGGCCCAGCACGTCGACTTCTGGCTCTACTGCTCAGGCTCGCCGGCCGGCGATGGCGGGAGCGACCTGGAGCTGCCGCTGGCGTCGACGTCGATGGCCGACCTGGGCTTCGAGCCTGCATACGTGGTGAGGATCGTCCCGCGGTCTCAGGGCGGCTCGGTGACCGTGGCCAGGATCGTCGAGCCCCAAACACGAGCCGTGACCGAAACCGCATGGGAGATCGCCGATCCCTTTTTCATCTCGATCCCTTTCAAATCGCTCGGCAAGAGACCGGGCGACACCGTGGAGATGGCGCTTGTCGTGAGCCGGGAAGGGCACGACATCGAAGAGGTGCCGCCCTCCGGATCATTGGGCGTCCGCGTCCCGGGCGCGTCGGCCGCGGCAGAGGTTCCGCACTCTCAGCACCTCAAGGTGCTCGTGGCGACGGCCGAGCTCGCCCCCTTCGCCAAGCTCGGTGGTGTGGCCGACGTCGCTGCGTCGCTCTCCAAAGAGCTGCGCCGCTTGGGCCACGACGTGAGAGTCGTGCTGCCGCGCTACCGCCAGGTGGACATCGGCCGTTACAACCTTCGTCCGGTCGTGACGGACCTCCAGGTTCCGCTCGGCGCTCAGAAGATGGCGGCGACGATCTACGAAGGCCGTCTCGGCGACATGATCGTGTACTTCGTCGACTGCCCTCCGCTCTACGACCGCGACGGCATGTTCGGCTTCGGAGACGACGACGCGCGATCCGTTTTCTTCTCGCGCGCGCTGCTGGAGATGCTGCCGGCGCTCGAATTCTTTCCCGACGTAATCCACATCCATGACTGGTACGCGGCGCTGGTGCCAAACCTGCTCGACCGTCTGTACACGGACAACGCGTACTCGGAGATCGCGACCAACCTCACGATCCACAACCTCGCCGCCCAGGGCGTTTTCGGATTCGGGGCCCTGGTGCTGGCCGGTCTCGAGGAGTGGGGCCTGATTCGGGTCGGCATTCCGGGGCTCGACAACGTGGTCAACTTTTTGGGGCGCGGAATTCACTTTGCCGACGTCGTGAATACCGTCAGCGAGCGCTATGCGCAAGAGATTCAGACGCAGGAATATGGCGAAGGGCTCGATGAGCTCCTGCGCCGAAACTCTCACAAGCTGCACGGCGTGGTCAACGGGATCGACTACGAGATCTTCGACCCGCAGCGCGACCCAAACCTCGCCCACCACTACTCTGCCGACGCTCCCGAGGCCAAGGCGCTGTGCCGAGCCGACCTTCGGTCGGAGCTCGGCCTGGACAACGTCAACAAGCCGCTCTGCGCGATCGTGTCCAGGTTCTACGACGTGAAAGGCCTCGACCTCGTCGAGCAATCGATGGCCCAGCTTCTGCACCTTGGCCTGCAGGTGGTGGTCATCGGCACCGGCGACCGCCGCTACGAGGACATGTTCCGGCGCTGGTCCGGCCAGGTTCCGCACCAGGTCTCAGTCAACATCGGCTTCGACGCCGCGCTCGCCCAGCGGATCTACGCAGGCGCCGACATGCTCTGGATGCCGTCGCGCTTTGAGCCCTGCGGCCTTGCGCAGCTCATCGCGTTGCGCTACGGCACGATCCCGGTCGTGCGCGAGACCGGCGGACTGGCGGACACCATCAGGGATTACGACCCCGTTGCCGCAACGGGCAACGGTTTCACGTTCGACACCTATGACGCCTGGCAGTTCTTCGCCGGGGTCGTCCGGGCGGCTGAAACGTTCAGGCACCCGTCGGTGTGGACGTGGCTCGTGAAGCGGGCGATGACCGAGGACGTTTCCTGGTCGCGGTCCGCACACCGGTACGTGCAGCTCTACCTGTCAGCGATCACCTCGCTACGGGAACGGCGAGGAGCAGCCGCGCTGGCGGACTGATGTCCCTCTCCCCATCGGGGAGAGGGTCAGGGAGAGGGGCTGGAGCTGGGTCAGCCTCCCCAGTCAGGCAGCAGCCGCAGCTGCTCCACCCGGCGCGCGCCGGGTGCGTACGCGAGGTTGAAGTAGTCGATCACCATCCGGCGCGCGGCGAAGGTCGTGGCGGTGTGGCGGATCGAGGCCCGCATCATCTCCACCCACCTCTGCGGGATCCCGTCCTTGTCACGGTCGAAGAACACGGGCACTACGTCGCGCTCGAGCAGGCGGTACAGGTTCTCCGCCTCGGCGCGGTCGTCCACCTCAGGGCGTTCGAGCGTCGCGGCGGATGGGATCGCCCAACCGAGCTCCGGTCGATACGCCTCGTCCCACCAGCCGTCGAGGATGCTCACGTTCAACCCGCCGTTGGCGCCGGCTTTCATCCCGCTCGTGCCGCTCGCTTCGAGGAACCGGCGCGGGTTGTTGAGCCACACGTCGGCCCCGTGCACAAGGAAGCCCGCGAGCTCTATGTCGTAGTCCTTGAGGAAGGCGACCCGCGGCTGCTCGCGCGACAGGGCGACGATGCGCGCGACGATCTCCTTGCCGGGCTGGTCCGCCGGGTGTGACTTGCCGGCGAACAGCAGCTGCACCGGGCGTTTCGTGTTGCTCAAGAGCCTGACGAGGCGCGGCGAATCCTGGAGGAGGAGGTTGGCGCGCTTGTAGGGCGCAAAACGCCGGGCGAACCCGACCGTCAGCGCGTCGACGTCGAGCTCCTTTGAGTTTTCGGAGCGCTTCATGGCGAAGTCGAGCAGGCGGCGCTTCAGCGCGACGTGCCTCGCCCACAGCTCTGCCGACGGGATCTCCATGACCGCCTGCCAGCGCCCGTCCCTTCCGTCAAGGTCCCACCAGTCCGGCCCCACGTAGCTGCGCAGGAGGTCGGCGATCTCGGGCGCGATCCACGTCGGCATGTGCACGCCGTTCGTGACCGACCCGATGGGGACCTGTGCTTCGGGCAGGCTGCGCCACGCGTCCTTCCACAGCCGCCGCGAGACGGCGCCGTGAAGCCGGCTCACCCCGACGGACTGATCGGCGAGGCGCAGCGCCGCGTAGGTCGTGCACAGGCGCTCGCGTGTATCGCCAGGTTTCTGGCGGCCCAGGTCCATGAACCGGTCGAACGAGAGTCCGACCTCTTTGAGGTATGGGCCGAGCAGCTCCTCCACGAGGGCAGGCTCGAAGTAGTCGCTTCCCGCTGCCACCGGCGTGTGGGTGGTGAACACGATCCCGGCCCGCGCCACGAGCCTCGCTTCTTCGAGCGTCATCTGGCGCGAGGCCCGCAGCTCGCGGATCCGCTCGATCGCGCACAGAAAGCTGTGGCCCTCGTTGAGATGAAACACACCCGCGGTCACGCCGAGCGCTCGCAGCGCTCGCACGCCGCCGATCCCGAGCACGATCTCCTGGCGCAGCCGGCGGTCGGGCTCGGGCACATAGAGGCGGTCCGTGATCGATCGGAGGTCGGGCGGGTTGGCCTCGAGGTCCGTGTCGAGCAGGAAAAGCGGGACGCGCCCGACCTGAGCGCGCCACAGTCCGATCCGGACGGAGCGATTTCCGATCGGCGCCTCGACCTCGATGCCTTCGACCTTTCGCACCGGTAGGTCGGCGCCCTGGCTCTCCGTGTAGACCTCGACCTGCCGGCCGCCGCCGTCGATCTCCTGTCGCCCGAACCCCTGCCGGTACAGGAGGCCGACCGCAATCAACGGAAGGCCGAGGTCGCTCGTCGCCTTCAGGTGGTCGCCGGCCAGGACCCCAAGACCGCCGGAGTAGATCGGCAGGCATTCCGCGAGGCCGAACTCGAGCGAGAAGTACGCAACGACGAGTGGTGCTTGCGCGTCCATGAATCGCGGCTTGCGGTCGTAGTACTCGCGCCGGGCCGCACGCGCCTCCTCGAGCGCGGCGCGAACGTCCTCGCGCTCACACGCCCGGGCAACACCCTCTTCACCGAGTCGCGTGAGCAGCAGGACAGGGTTCTGGCGGGTCGATTCCCACAGCTCGGGGTCGATGGTGCGAAACAGATTTTCAATTCGAGGCTGCCAGGTCCAGAGCAGGTCATGAGCGAATTCATTGAGTTCTTCCAAGTCGAACTAGGATGTTAGGGGGTAGTGCGATGAAGGCGGTTGTGATGGCGGGGGGAGAGGGCTCGCGTCTCCGGCCGCTCACCAGCCGTCAGCCCAAGCCACTGGTCCCGGTCGCGGGGCGTCCGATCATGGAGCACATCCTGCTGCACCTGCGGCGCCATCAGATGCGCGATGTGGTCGCCACGGTGCAGTACATGGGCGCGTCGATCCGCAATTACTTCGGCGACGGATCGGAGCAGGGCGTGGCGCTCACCTACTCGGTCGAGGACTCGCCGCTCGGCACCGCGGGCTCCGTCATGCTCGCCCGGCAGCAGCTGACCGAGCCGTTCGTCGTCATCTCGGGCGACTCGCTGACCGACATCGACCTGGCCGCGGCGGTGCGCTTTCATCGCGAGCGCCGCGCAATCGCCACCATCGTCCTCAAGCCCGTGCCGAACCCGCTGGAGTACGGAGTGGTCGTGGTGGACGAAGGCGGCGCCGTCCAGCGCTTCATCGAAAAACCGAGCTGGGGCGAGGTGATATCCGACCTCGCGAACACTGGCATTTACGTCCTCGACCCGGCCGTCTTCGACTTCTTCCGGGCCGGCGAGGTCACGGACTGGTCGGGCGACGTCTTTCCCAAGCTGCTCAAAGAAGGCGAGCACGTCTTCGGGTGGGTTGCCTCGGGCTACTGGGAGGATGTCGGCAGCCACGCGGCCTACGTCAAGGCCAACTTCGACTGCCTGGAAGGCAAGGTGAAGGTGCAGATCCCCGGCGACCGCGTCGGCGACTCGACCTGGATCCATCCTGAGGCGGAGGTCTCGCCGGGCGCACGCATCGACGGCCCCGCTCTGATCTGCGCCGGCGCCAAGGTGCGCGCGGGCGCGTGGGTCAACGGGCCTGCCGTGGTCGGCGGCTACACGACCATCGACTCGGGGGTCAAGATCTCCAACTCCATCACGTGGGACCACACCTACATCGGCCTGAACTCGCGGCTGCGAGGCTCGGTGGTGTGCAGAGCGGTGACGATCAAGAACGGCTGTCTCCTCGAAGAGGGCAGCGTGATCGGCAGCGACGTGGTCATTGGTGCGGGCTCAACCGTCAATCCAAACGTGCGCATCTGGCCGAACAAAGAGGTCGAGCCGGGCGCGGTCGTGCACGAATCGATCATCTGGGCCGGCTCGTGGAAACGCGGACTGTTCAGCTCGTATGGGCTCAACGGGCTGATCAATGTCGAGTTCACGCCTGAATTCGCCTCCAGGCTCGGCGCCGCCGTCGGCGCGCTTGCGCCGAAGGGAACGGAGATCGGGATCTCACGCGACTACACGCGGTCGGCTCGCATGATCAGCCGCGCGCTGATGTCCGGGATGATCTCGTCGGGGACCAGCGTCATGGACCTGTCCGTGCTGCCCGCGCCGGTCTCCCGGTACTGGGCGCGCCACAACCATGTCTCGGAGATACACGTGCAGACGTCGCCGGTGGACCCACGCTCGGCCGACATCCGCATCTTCGACGATCACGGCCTGGAGCTCGACAAGCGGAACGAGCGCCGGCTCGAAAGCCTCTTCTTTCGCGAGGACATCCGGCGCGTGTCGCACTACGAGATGGGTCGCATCGTGCGCCGGGATGGGCAGTCCGAGCGCTACGTCGAGGACATGATCGCCAAGCTCGACCTGGAGGCGCTGCGTGGTGCGGCTTTCAAGGTGCTCATCGACTACAACAACGGCGCCGCCGCGACTGTGCTGCCGAGGGTCCTGCAGGAGATGAACTGCACCGTCATCCCCCTCAACGCCTCCCCGGCCGAGATCATCCTGGAGCAGGACGACAGCACGTTTCGCGACCACTTGAAGGAGATGGGGCTGATCGTGTCGGCGGTAAAGGCCAAGCTGGGCGTGTTCGTCGACACCCCGGGCGAGAGGTGCTTTCTGGTTGACGAGACCGGAACCGTGCTCGACCACGACACGGCCTTCGCCGTCCTGGCACAGCTCGCCCTCTCCAAACGGACCGGGCTGGTGCTCGGCCCGGCGTCCGCATCGCTTGCCTTCTCGATGATCGCCGAGCAGCTCAAGAGCAGGTTCGTGCCGACCAAGATCACACCTGGCGCGGTCCTCCGCGCCGCTCAGCACGCCGACACGGTGGTGGCCTCGGACGGCGGCGGCGGCTACTGCTGGCCGGACTTCGCCGTTTCCTTCGATGCGATCTTCACCACGGTGCGCGTGCTGGAGCTGCTCGCGCAGACCGGCGCCTCCCTCGGCGTGCTGCGTGACCGCATCCCACCCGTCGCGCACCGGGCAGCGGTCGAGTTCTGCCCGTGGGAGGTCAAAGGCCGCGTGATGCGGACCATGATGGAACGGCACATGCGCGACCGCGTCGACCTCACCGACGGGGTGAAGGTGTTCGTCGAAGGCGGTTGGGTGCTGGTCGTCCCGGACGCCGACCGGCCCGAGTACCACATCATCGCCTCGACCCTCGACCCGGTCCAGTCGGATCGCCTGGTCACCGAGTACTCGCTGCTGGTGCGCTCGGCCGTGGCCGAGGCGGCGCCGCAGGCCGAGGCCGTGGTCGAAACGTAGAATCTGGCATCTTCTTTTCTGAGGCGCGGGCGTAGCTCACCTGGTAGAGCGCAACCTTCCCAAGGTTGAGGTAGCCGGTTCGAGGCCGGTCGCCCGCTCCA
>Ga0137409_10000638_pt1 | contig 38612 bp, 32 predicted proteins | sample CZODoug1_16funga_FD_122059 | JGI IMG/M metagenome (GOLD analysis project Ga0137409, IMG submission 122059) | Vadose zone soil fungal communities from Angelo Coast Range Reserve, California, USA - CZODoug1_16fungal (Hybrid Assembly) | ecosystem: Environmental > Terrestrial > Soil > Vadose zone... | reverse complement strand
CCTGGCACGGCCAACCGCCGTGATCGTGAGCGCCGGCCAGACAGACAACAAACCACTTGACGACGGAAGTCATATCAACGTCCCGGTTCAGCGGCCGGACGATGTGTAGTGGACGCTGGCACTTTATCCCTCACGGCCCGCTGCAACCGGTTGTTAGCTCCCACTTGCCAGCTCCTCAATTCTCGCGGTATCGGCCTCAATAACCACTGAGAGTGTCCCAGGACGGATGTAGTCGCTGCGGCTCACGTGTTCCGGATGATGATGCGACCCCTCCTCGTCATCGCGAAACGAGAAATGCTTCGCATAGACCGAAAGATTCTCACTGGACCCTCCAATCCTCAGTGTTCCTTGATCAGTAACGGACACATCTATAGGTCCGTTCCCTTTCTCCACCTCGAGCGCGGCCAATAGTTGCGCGTAAGGAGTGGCCGTACCAGAGACATCCGCGGAGCACCTAATGAAACGTTGAGCCGTCGCCAGAAAGGACCCGAGGAGAAGGCACAACTCGTTGAGCCCCGCGACGGTGTCGAGAATCATGACGTCGGAATCAGGCGAGTAATAAATGCGCACTTCGCTGTCCAGTGGGAGCTAACTATAAGTAGAGAGGAGAATGTCTAGTTCAAAAGGCAGAAACATTCTATCTATCCTGACGCGGGTTCCTGGGATCAACAATTTGGATTGAGAACCTCGGTAAAGCTTTTCGCAAGTGTGTAGACATTCTGTCTAATCTGACGAGCTTCCCGCGAATCAAGTGTTTGACTCAAAATTCGCTGTATGGACGCAGCGGGAGCGAGTGCCATGGAAGGCCCGAAACTCCTCGACCAGATCCGCCTCGCGGTTCGCCGGCGCCACTACAGCCATCGCACAGAGCAGGCCTACGTCAACTGGGTGCGAGCCTACATCCGGTTTCACCGCAAGCGCCATCCGCGCGAGCTGGGTGCGGAGGAGATCAGGGAATTCCTCAACTACCTCGCAAACGATCGTCATGTGGCGGCGTCGACTCAGAGCCAGGCGCTGAGCGCTCTGCTGTTTCTCTACAAACAGGTGCTGATGATCGATTTACCGTGGCTCGCAAATGTGGATCGTGCGCGCCGGCCGGTGCGCGTGCCCGTAGTGCTCACGCGCGCCGAGGTGCAGCGCGTGCTCTCCGAGCTGCGCGGCACGACCTGGCTTGCGGCCAACCTCCTCTACGGTTCGGGCCTGCGCCTGCTCGAGTGCGTGACCCTGCGCGTGAAGGACATCGACTTCGCCTACAACCAGGTGACGGTGCGCGATGGCAAGGGGCGCAAGGACCGCAGGACGCTGCTGCCGACTTCCATCCGTGAGCCGCTGCAACGGCACCTGGGCATCGTCAGGACACTGCACGAGCGCGACCTGGCACGCGGTTTCGGGCGTGCGCCATTGCCGTTCGCGCTCGCTCGCAAGTATCCGACCGCGAACATCGAGTGGGGCTGGCAATTCGTGTTTGCGTCTGCGGTTCGCTCGCCGGACCGGGACACCGGCATCGTCCATCGATTCCACATGGCGCCGAGCACCCTGCAAAGCGCGGTTCGAACCGCGGTGCGCCGGGCCGGCATCGACAAACCCGTGGGCTGCCATACCTTCCGCCACTCCTTCGCGACCCATCTCCTCGAATCGGGTTACGACATCCGTACGGTGCAGGAGCTGCTCGGCCATAGCGACGTGAAGACGACGATGATCTACACCCACGTGCTGAACCGTGGCGGCCGGGGTGTCCTGAGCCCGCTCGACCTCCCAACCACGGCGAAGTGATAGGGAAGTGAAATCCGGAACCATCCGAAATACACTCCATCCCCCCGCCTTCCCCGCCCCATCCAGCCGCCATCTGCCTGATTCTGGTGGCCTTCATAGTCCATTGACATGAAAAAGTACCCATCTACGTCGATCTATGGTTAAACTTGCCGCCTTCTGCGGCCAACGCGATAAGTAAAAACTCCGGCTGATGGGAAGGCTGCTTCTTCTTAATGGGCCCAACCTCAACCTGTTGGGCTCCCGGGAGCCCGCGCTATATGGCGCGGACACGCTCGCCTCTATTGAGAAGCGTCTAACGAGTATCGCCACCAAGGCGAAGCATTCATTGGTTGCCTATCAAAGCAATGCCGAGCACGAAATCATCGATCGGATCCAGCGCTGCCCCGCTGACCAGGTCGATTTCATCCTCTTCAATCCCGGCGGCTTCACGCACACCAGTGTCGCGATCCGCGACGCCCTGCTCGCTGTGCGCGTGCCCTTCATCGAGGTGCACCTGAGCAACGTGCACGCGCGCGAGGCGTTTCGACGCCTCTCCTATTTCTCCGACATCGCGGTGGGTTCGGTCGCCGGGTTTGGCGCCCAGGGTTACGAGTTCGCGCTGCAGGCCGCGATCGCGCGCCTGGACGCCGCGCCCAAGAGCTGAGACTCCGAGGAAGCAGGTATGGATATCCGCAAGGTCAAGAAGCTGATCGAGCTGCTCGAGGAGTCGGGGATCGCCGAGATCGAGATCACGGAGGGCGAGGAATCCGTTCGCATCAGCCGTTACGGCGGCCAGGTGGTCACGCAAGTGGCGCACGCGATGCCTGCCCAGGCAGCGGCACCCGCCCCAGCGCCAGCATTGGCGGCTCCCGCCGCGCCCTCCGCTGCAACGGCCCAGGGCGCCGAAAGACCGCCATCCGCCGAAAACGTCGTGACCGCGCCCATGGTCGGCACCTTCTATGCCTCGCCCGCTCCGGGCTCCAAGTCCTTTGTCGAGATCGGCAGTGAAGTGAAGGTCGGTCAGACGCTCTGCATCATCGAAGCGATGAAGATGATGAACCAGATCGAATCGGACAAGAACGGCCGCGTGACCGCGATCCTTGCCAGGAATGGCGAACCGGTGGAGTTCGGCCAGCCGCTTTTCGTCATCGAATAAGCGGTAATCGAATAATCCGTCATCGAATAAGCGCGCCATGCTCGACAAGATCGTCATCGCAAACCGCGGCGAGATCGCGCTGCGGATCCTGAGAGCCTGCCGCGAGCTCGGCATCAAGACGGTCGCGGTGCATTCGACCGCGGACTACAACCAGAAGCATGTGCTGCTCGCCGACGAGACGGTTTGCATCGGTCCGCCGCAGTCGGCGCTGAGCTACCTCAACATGCCGGCGATCATCAGCGCCGCCGAGGTCACCGACGCTGTCGCCATTCATCCGGGCTACGGCTTTCTCTCTGAGAACGCGGACTTCGCCGAGCGGGTCGAGAAGAGCGGCTTCATCTTCGTCGGGCCGCGCAGCGAGACCATTCGCCTGATGGGCGACAAGGTCTCGGCGATCCGCGTCATGAAGAAGAACGGGGTGCCCTGCGTCCCGGGATCGGACGGGCCGCTCGTCAAGGAGTCTGAAGACAACTTCAAGATTGCGCGCGAGATCGGCTATCCCGTCATCATCAAGGCCTCGGGCGGCGGCGGCGGGCGTGGCATGCGCGTCGTACACAGCGACGCGACGCTCCTCAACGCGATCCACATCACGCAGGCGGAGGCGCTGGCGGCATTCGGGAACGAGCAGGTCTACATGGAGAAGTTCCTCGAGCGCCCGCGGCACATCGAGTTCCAGATCATCGGTGACAACGTCGGCAACGTCTTGAGCCTCGGCGAGCGCGACTGCTCCATGCAGCGCCGCCACCAGAAGGTCATCGAGGAAGCACCCGCACCCGGCATCACGGTCAAGCAGCGGCGCATGATGGGCGAGCGCTGCACGACGGCGTGCCGCGAAGTGGGCTACCGGGGCGCGGGGACGCTCGAGTTCCTCTACCAGGACGGCGAGTTCTACTTCATCGAGATGAATACGCGCATCCAGGTCGAGCACCCGGTCACCGAGATGGTCACCGGCATCGACATCGTCAAGACGCAGCTCCTGATCGCTGGCGGCGAGTCGCTCACGTTCACCCAGAACGACATCGAGATGCGCGGCCACGCCATCGAATGCCGCATCAACGCCGAGGACCCGAAGGGCTTCATTCCGTCCCCCGGCCCGGTGCGCCTGTGGCACGCGCCGGGCGGCCCCGGTATCCGCGTCGACAGCCACGTCTACTCGGGCTACACCGTGCCGCCTTACTACGATTCGATGATCGGCAAGATCATTGCGCATGGGGACTCGCGCGAATCGGCGATCGCACGCATGCGCAATGCGCTCGCCGAGATGGTGGTCGAGGGCATCAAGACCAACATCCCATTGCACCAGGAGATCTTCAATCACGCCGCGTTCCGCTCGGGCGGCCTCGACATTCACTACCTCGAGCGGCGCCTGGGCCTGAAGTAGCTGACGCGTATCGCCGCATCGCCGCGATGCGCGCTCGGCGCACGGACCCCGCGCTCGACACTTCGCCATGCCCTTCCTGCAACTGACTCTCGATGCCCCGTCCGGAGAGGCCGAACGCATCGAAGCGGCCTGCTTCGACGCCGGTGCACTCGCCGTCAGTCTCGCGGATGCGGGCGATGCACCGATTTTTGAGCCCGGACCTGGGGAGACGCCCCTGTGGAGCCACGTCCAGGTGACGGCGTTGTTCGCGGCGAGCCGCGAACCGCGCGAAGTTGTCGACGCGCTTCAGGCCGCGCTGGGCCGCGCGCTCCCGGCGCATCGGTTCGAGGAGCTCGCGGATCGCGCCTGGGAACGCGAATGGCTCAAGGACTTTCGGCCGTTGCGATTCGGCGCGCGACTCTGGGTGTGCCCGCACGGTCAGTTGCCGCCCGAGGTCGAGCCCTCTCCGGTGATCGTGTGGCTCGATCCGGGGCTCGCGTTCGGCACCGGCACTCACCCGACCACGGCGATGTGCCTCGAGTGGCTCGACGGCGCGAAGCTGCATGATCGTGAGGTAATCGACTACGGCTGTGGCTCCGGGATTCTCGCCATTGCTGCCGTGAAGCTCGGCGCGCGCCACGTGCTCGGCGTGGATCTCGACCCGCAGGCGCTCCTCGCCACCACTGATAATGCCGAGCGGAACGAGGTCGCCGAACGTATTCGCGTCGGGAAGCCGGATGCGGCGCGCGAGCCCGTGGATTTCCTGGTGGCCAACATTCTCTCGGAGCCGCTGATCGAATTGGCGCCGCGCTTTGCCGCGCTGGTCCGGCCCGGTGGCGCGCTGGCGCTCTCCGGGATCCTCGAAGCGCAGGCGGCGGCCGTGACACTGGCTTACGCGCCGTGGTTTGATATGCGCACGTTCGCCACTCGCGATTCATGGGTGTGTCTGAACGGGGAGCGTCGCTGACTTGTTCACGCAGTGTCCACAGTGCCAGACCGTTTTTCGGGTCACCGTGGCCATGCTCAGGGCCGCGCAGGGACGCGTGCGCTGCGGACGCTGCTCGCACGTGTTCAATGCGCTCACGTTCCTGATCGAGCAGCCGGACTCCGATGTACCGCCCGACGCGACGTCCGAGGAATTGCCGCCCGATATCCCTGCTGGGCCGAACCGGCGCGCCTCCGACCTGCCCTTCGAAGCCGAGGACGAGAGCGACGAGATCCCTGAGTCCGCGCTCGAGTTCGACCTCACCGTCGATGACCTGAACCGCGTCTTCGTCAAGGCCCCGGCGCCATCGCTGCGCCTGACTCCCAAGGAACCGCCGGTTCCGATCCCCCCGCCCTCCGATGAAGTCACCGCCGAGCATGAAATCCTCGACATCGAGATCGAGGAGTCGCACACGGTCGAGGCGATCACGCTCGAAGGCGACGATGTCCAGGTGACGGCGAGCCTCGCGCCGGTGGGGCCGGACATGGAGTTGGACAATCAGACCTCCGAATTCAGTGCGATCGCGGTTCCTCCGCCCACGCCGCCGCCGAGCGATGCGGATCTCAAGCGCGAGATCGAGGCCGCCTTCGCCGGCGATCCGGAGACACGCGCTGAGTTCGTCCTGCCGTCCGGAGCGCGGCTCAAGTTCAACCAGGGCATCGCGGAGATCGATCCCGAATCTGAACCGGGGCGCGTGCTCCAGGAGGAGCGCGAGCGTCGCAACTACCTCAGCAAGCGCTGGGGACTCGCCAGCGCCGGGCTGGGACTGCTCCTCGTCATTCAGCTGGTTCATTTCAACCGCGATGCGCTCGCGCGCAGCCCCACCTTCGGTTCCGTGATCAGCAAGGTGTACTCGGGCTTCGGCGTGAAGCTCTCGCCTCACTGGGACCTGAATGCTTACGAGCTGCGTCAATGGGGCGCCGCTGCGGAGCCCGGCGACAGCGGCACACTGCGGGTGCGTGCCAGCGTTTTCAATTCCGCGGACCGTGCACAACCCTATCCGCTGCTGCGGCTGACGCTCCAGGATCGCTTCGGCGGGCGTGTCGGCTCGCGGGACCTCGAGCCGCGCGAATACCTGCACGTGCCACCGTTCGCAAATGAGCTCCTCGGTGCGGGCAAACGTGTCGATGCGGACATCGCGATCGTCGATCCCGGCAAGGATGCGGTCGGTTTCGAGATCGATGTGTGCTTGCGCGATGCCGCAAGCGTGAACTGCGCCGCAGACCAGCCGAGGGCGCGGGGCTAGAAAGGCAACCCGACCGAAAACGGCCGCGGGCCCGCCATACGGAACGAGATGGCTAACTGATTGGAATAAATTGTGCTGCAAATCGGTCCCTACGCCCTGTCCGCTCCTCTCGCGCTCGCTCCCATGGCGGGTGTGACCGATCGTCCGTTCCGCTTGCTGTGTCGCCGGCTGGGCGCGGGCGTCGCGGCGTCCGAAATGCTCACCGCCGACACCCGGCTCTGGCACACGGCCAAGTCGCGGCTGCGCATGACGCACGAGGATGAACCCGAACCGCGCGTCGTTCAGATCGCGGGAGCCGAGCCCGAGATGCTGGCCGAGGCCGCGCGGCTCAATGTCGATGCCGGCGCGCAGATCATCGACATCAACATGGGGTGCCCTGCGAAAAAAGTGTGCAACAAGGCCGCGGGTTCGGCGCTGATGCGCGATGAATCGCTGGTGACGCGCATCCTGGAGCGCGTCGTGCACGCGGTGAACGTGCCGGTGACGCTGAAGATCCGCACCGGTTGGTGTCCGGAGCATCGCAATGGCGTCACGATCGCGAAAATTGCCGAAGCGAGCGGTGTGCTGGCACTCGCGGTGCATGGCCGGACGCGTGCATGCATGTTTCGTGGCAGCGCGGAGTACGAAACCGTGCGTGCCATCAAGGACGCGGTGAGAATTCCGGTGTTCGCCAATGGCGATATCGACTCACCACAGAAGGCCCGCGAGATTTTTCAAGCGACTGGCGTCGATGGCGTGATGATCGGTCGCGGCGCGCAGGGTCGGCCATGGATTTTTCGTGAAGTCAACTTTTTCCTCGCCACCGGACGTGCGCACGTTCCGGTTGCGCTCCAAGAAGTCCGTGATATTCTGCTCGCCCACTTGAAAGCCCTCTACTCGCACTACGGAGCAGACACAGGCGTTCGAGTGGCACGTAAACATCTGAGCTGGTACTGCCAGCATCATTCCGAAGCAGGAGAATTCCGCAAGCGAGTGATGACGGCGACGACGACCGATGAGCAGTTCGCGATGGCCCGCGAGTACTTTGGTCAACTGGCATCGGGTATCAGCCTGGCGGCTTGATAAGAAGAAAAATTCTTGACGATAGCGGGGAACCTTAAATGGTGGTCAAGAAGAAATCCAGACTGCGCAGGGAGCCCGTGGCTCGCGCGGTGAGCAGGGACATCCCCCTGCGCGATCATGCCCATGAAGCGCTCACAACCTACTTCACCAACCTCAACGGCCATCGTCCGGCCGCGCTCTACGATTTGGTGATGCGGGAAGTCGAGGAGCCGCTGTTCAAGGCGGTGCTCGACTACGCCAGCGGCAACCAGAGCCGCGCCGCGGTGATCCTGGGGATCAATCGCGGAACCCTGCGCAAGAAGTTGAGGGAGTTCGGACTCTCGAAATGACGCCGTTGCGCCGCGCTCTGCTGAGCGTGTCCGACAAGACCGGCGTCGTCGAGTTGGCCCGTGCCCTCGCGACACGCGGCGTCGAAATCCTGTCAACGGGCGGCACCGCCCGGCTCCTCCTGCAGAATGGCGTCGCCGTGAAGGAAGTCGCGGCCCACACCGGCTTCCCCGAGATCATGGGCGGGCGCGTCAAGACGCTGCACCCGAGGATTCACGGCGGCCTGCTGGGTCGTCGTGGCGTCGACGAAGAGGTCATGGCCGAGCACGGCATCGAGCCGATCGACCTCCTGGTCGTCAACCTCTACCCGTTCGCGCAGACCATCGCGCGTCCCGACTGCAGCTACGAAGAAGCGGTGGAGAACATCGACATCGGCGGCCCCGCGATGCTGCGTGCCGCGGCCAAGAACCACGCCGATGTCACCGTGATAGTCGATCCGGAGGATTACTCCGCGCTCCTCGATGAGTTGCAGGCGCATTCCGGAGAGACCTCGAAGGTGTTCCGCGCGCAGCTCGCCGCCAAGGCCTTCGCCCACGCCGCGAGTTACGACACGATGGTGGCCGGGTACCTGATGCAGAAGTGGCCGGTGGCGGACGAGTCCTGGCCCGAGACCCTGGCCGCGGTCTTCAACAAGAAGCTCGACCTGCGCTATGGCGAGAACCCGCACCAGCGTGCGGCGTTCTACACCGATCCGGGCGCGAGAGGCGCGAGCATCGCGCGCGGCAACCAGTTGCAGGGCAAGGAGCTCTCCTTCAACAACATCGCGGACGCGGATGCGGCGCTCGAGTGCGTGCGGCAATTCGCCGAGCCGGCGTGCGTTATCGTTAAACACGCGAATCCTTGCGGCGTTGCGCTTGCCTCCGACATCGGCGCCGCCTACGCCAAGGCCTATCGCACTGATGCGACCTCCGCGTTCGGCGGCATCATCGCTTTCAATCGCCCGCTCGATGGCGTCACGGCCCAGTCCATCCTCAAGCAACAGTTCGTCGAGGTCATCCTGGCCCCGAGCTTCGATGCGGGGACCCTCGAGGCACTCAAGGCGAAGGAAAACGTGCGTGTCATCGCGCTGGGCGACCTGCGTACGACGACCGATCTGGGGCCCGAGTATCGAAGCGTGGGCGGTGGGCTCCTGGTGCAGACGCGCGACACGGACTCGATCACCGCGGGCGAGCTCGACGTGGTCACCAAGCGCGAGCCGACCGAGGCGGAGTTGGCGGACCTGCTCTTCGCGTGGCGTGTGGCCCGGTTCGTGAAGTCGAATGCGATTGTCTATGCCCGTGAAGGGATGACGATCGGTGTGGGCGCGGGCCAGATGAGCCGCGTGTTGTCGAGCCGGATCGCCGCGATCAAGGCAGCTGAAGCCAAGCTCGACATCAAGGGCGCCGCCATGGCCTCCGACGCGTTTTTCCCCTTCCGCGACGGCATCGACATCGCGGCGGGGTACGGCATCGCAGCCGTGATCCAGCCCGGCGGCTCGCTCCGTGATCCCGAAGTCATCACCGCGGCCGACGAGCACGGCATGACGATGGTATTCACCGGGGTCCGCCACTTCAGGCATTAGAACGCTCTCGACATGAAGGTCCTCATCATCGGCGGCGGCGGCCGCGAGCATGCGCTGGCCTGGAAGAGCGCGCAGTCACCCCTGGTGACGGAAGTGTTCGTCGCACCGGGCAATGCCGGCACCGCGTTCGAGCCCAAGACCCGCAATGTCGATATCGCGGCCGAAGATCTGCCGGCCCTCGTGGCGTTTGCACGCGAGGAACGCGTGGATCTCACGATCGTGGGCCCGGAGGCGCCGCTGGTCGCGGGCGTCGTAGACCGATTCCAGTCTGCGGGCCTGCGTTGCTTCGGACCGGTGCAACGCGCGGCCCAACTCGAGGGCTCCAAGGCGTACACGAAAGAATTCCTGCGCCGCTACCGGATTCCGACCGCGGCCTCACAGACCTTCACGCAGGAATCGTTCGATCCTGCTTACGTCGAAGCGCACGGCACGCCGATCGTGGTCAAGGCGAGCGGGCTTGCGGCCGGCAAGGGTGTGATCATCGCCGAGAGCGCCGCGGAGGCGATCGAGGCGGCCCGATCGATGTTCGCCGGCCAGTTCGGTGAGGCCGGCCGCGAAGTCGTGATCGAAGAGTTCCTGAAGGGCGAGGAAGTGAGCTTCATCGTGATGGCGGACGGACGGCATATCCTGCCGCTCGCCACCTCGCAGGATCACAAGCGTCGCGATGACGGTGATCGCGGGCCGAACACGGGCGGCATGGGCGCGTATTCGCCCGCGCCGATCGTCACGCCGGCGCTGCACGCGCGCATCATGCGCGAGGTCATCGAGCCCACGATTCTCGGCCTCGCGCAGGACGGGACGCCGTATACGGGATTCCTGTATGCCGGCCTGATGATCGCGGCGGATGGCACGCCCAACGTGCTCGAGTTCAATTGCCGCTGCGGCGATCCGGAGACCCAGCCGGTGCTGATGCGTTTGAAGTCGGACCTGGTCCAGCTCTGCGACGCCGCGCTCGACGGCCGGCTCAACCAGGTGGACGCCGAGTGGGATACGCGCGCTGCGCTCGGCGTCGTGATGGCGGCGGGAGGCTATCCCGACAACTATCGCAAGGGCGATCTGATCACCGGGCTTGCCGCGGCGGCCCGGTTGCCCGGGAAAGTCTTCCACGCCGGCACCCGCGTCGCGGACGGCAAGGTTCTCACCAATGGCGGGCGTGTGCTTTGCGCGGTCGGGCTCGGCGACACCGTTCGCATGGCACGCCGCGAAGCCTACGCGCTCGTCAACGCAATCCAGTGGCCCGGCGTGCAGTTTCGCCACGACATCGGCTATCGCGCCATCTCGCGCGAGACCCTGATTGCCGAGGCGGGATCAGGGCGCGGGTAAATCTGATTTCTTCGGCCAGGAGATCCAGATCGCACCGTCCCTGGGGCATCCGGTCGAGCATCGCCTTGAGCTGCCGGGCGAGCTCCGCGCGGCGCGTGACGAAGAGATGCGCGATTTCGGCGTCCGCGGACATGCGCGTCGCGAACTTCACCCCGTCAGGGAGCGGCGCCAGCAACTTCCTGTAGTTCGCCGGCGCGCCGTCGGTGAACAAGACCGTGCCGGCCTTGATCCCGAGCTTCTTCGCGAGCGGCGTTGCGGAATATCCAGCCATCTGCAGCTCCGTCGCGCCTCAGATCTCGACCTGCCCGCCGACTTCCATGAGACGCGAGGCTGGAATGCCGAAACTCGAGGCCGCGTACTGCGAGTTGCGCGCAAGGAACAGGAACAGCTTCTTGCGCCAGCGATGCATGCCCCGCGTGGTGGCGATGACGATGTCATCGCGCCCGAGGAAATACACCGCATCCTCGGTGCGCACCGGCAGCCACTGCTGGGCCGTGCGCAAGAGCTTGGGAACCTCCGGGAATTCCATGAACCCCATGCGCGCCACGACCCGATAGAGGCCGGGCCCGAGCGTCTGGACTTTGACGCGGCCGCCTTCGCTCACGCGCGGCACCCGCTCGGTGATGAGGGAAAAGATGATCGTGTCCTCGTGCAGGACGCCATTCATCTTGAGGTTGCGCACCAGCGTGCGGGGAATGCCGGTGGTGTTGCTGGTCGGGAAGATCGCGACACCGGGCACGCGTAGCGGCGGGTCCTTTTCGATCTTTTCGAGAAACGAGGCCACCGGCCGCTCTTCGCGGCGCATTTTTTCCGTGACGATGAGGCGCCCACGCTGCCAGGTCTTCATCACGCCAAAGATGGCCAGCCCGAAGAGGATGGGAAACCAGCCTCCGGTCGGTACCTTGTCCAGGTTCGAAACGACGAACGCGCTGTCGAGCGCCAGCAGGCCACACATGACGAACAATTGCAGGCGCTCGGAGCGGCGAGTCGCGCCCCAGAGCAGGACGAGAATCAGGATGGTATCGATGAGCATCGTGCACGAGACGCCGACGCCATACGCGTGCGCGATGCGGGCTGAGGATCCGAAGCCCACGGCCAGCGCGACCGTGGCGATGCAGCTCAGCCAGTTCACCGAGGGGACGTACACCTGCCCGATCAGCGCATCCGATGAGTGCATGATCCGCACCCGCGGGATGTAACCGAGCTGCTGGCACTGCTGCGTGATCGCGAACACCCCCGAGATGACCGCCTGCGAGGCGATGACGCTGGCCACGGTAGCCAGCGCGACCAGCGGGATCAGCGCCCACTCCGGAGCGAGCATGTAGAAGGGGTTGACGATAGCCGCGGGGTTTTCGAGCAGCAGCGCGCCCTGGCCGAAGTAGTTGAGCAGCAGGCACGGCCAGACGACCAGGAACCAGGCCATCGCGATGGGCCGGCGCCCGAAGTGCCCCAGGTCCGAGTACAGCGCCTCGCCCCCGGTGACGGTGAGGAACACCGCTCCGAAGACGACGAAGGCCACGGCGGAGTGTTCCACGAAGAACCACACCGCGTACGCGGGGTTCACGGCCTCGAGCACCACGGGATGCAGGACGATCCTGTGGACACCGAGGCCGGCGAGTACGAGAAACCACAGCAGCATGATCGGACCAAAAAGGCGGCCGATCGCGCCGGTCCCGCGACGCTGGAACGCGAATAGCCAGATGAGTGCCAGGATCGCGAGTGGCAGAACCGCGTGGCCCAGCGCCGGGGTCGCGATGCTGATGCCCTCGATCGCGCTGAGCACCGTGACCGCGGGCGTGATGACGCCATCGCCGTAGAACAGTGCGCAGCCGATCAGGCCGAGCGCGGCGATCGCCCCGGTCCCGCGCATCGGCCGCTCGTTGAGGACGCGGGTCGTCAGCGCGAGGACGCCACCTTCGCCATCGTTGTCGGCGCGCAGGATGATGCTGACGTACTTGATGGAGATGACGAGCGCCAGCGACCAGAAGATCAGGGACAGGATTCCAAGGACGCTCGAGGGGCTGACACTGACCCCCGCGACGTACGAAAAGCACGCGCGCAGCGCGTACAGCGGGCTGGTCCCGATATCGCCGAACACAACGCCCATGGCCGCGACCGAGAGAGCCGCGGTCCTGGAGTTCATCAGGAGCCTCCCTAGACCTTAGTTCTTCTTCAGCCGGGGTGCGCTAGCGCTTCATCGCCTCGAAGAATTCGCCGTTGGTCTTCGTGTCCTTCATCTTGTCGAGAAGGAACTCGATCGCCGCCAGCTCGTCCATCGGGTGCAGGAGCTTGCGCAGGATCCACATCTTGGCGAGCTCTTCCTGCGCCGTGATCAGCTCTTCCTTGCGCGTTCCGGAGCGGTTGATGTTGAACGCGGGGAACACACGCTTCTCGGAGATACGCCGGTCGAGGTGAATTTCCGAGTTGCCCGTTCCCTTGAACTCCTCGTAGATCACGTCGTCCATCTTCGAGCCCGTGTCGATCAGTGCCGTCGCCAGGATCGTGAGGCTGCCGCCCTCTTCGATGTTGCGCGCCGCGCCAAAGAAGCGCTTCGGCCGCTGCAGCGCATTCGCATCGACACCACCCGTCAGCACCTTGCCCGATGACGGGACCACGGTGTTGTAGGCACGCGCCAGGCGCGTGATCGAGTCGAGCAGGATCACGACGTCGCGCTTGTGCTCGACCAGGCGCTTGGCCTTTTCGATCACCATTTCAGCGACCTGGACGTGCCGGCTCGCGGGCTCGTCGAAGGTGCTCGACACCACTTCACCCTTCACCGTGCGTTGCATCTCGGTGACTTCCTCGGGCCGCTCGTCGATGAGCAGCACGATGAGGACGCACTCGGGATGATTCGCCGTGATCGCGGTCGCGATGTTCTGCAGCAGCATCGTCTTGCCGGCTTTCGGTGGGGAGACGATGAGGCCGCGCTGACCCTTGCCGATCGGCGACATGAGGTCGATGGTGCGGGCCGTCAGGTCTTCCGTGCTGCCGTTACCGCGCTCTAGCTTCAGGCGTTCCTTCGGGAAGAGCGGCGTCAGGTTCTCGAACAGGACCTTGTGACGCGAGTTCTCCGGCGAGTCGAAGTTGATTTCGCCGACCTTGAGGAGCGCAAAGTAGCGCTCGCCATCCTTTGGCGGACGGATCAGGCCGGAGATCGAGTCCCCGGTGCGCAGGTTGAAGCGCCGGATCTGGCTCGGGCTGACGTAGATGTCGTCCGGCCCGGCGAGATACGAGCTGTCGGCCGAGCGCAGGAAGCCGAAGCCGTCCTGCAGGATCTCGAGCACGCCATCGCCGTAGATGTCCTCGCCATTGCGCGCGTGCGCCTTGAGGATGGCGAAGATGATGTCCTGCTTGCGAGAACGGGCGATGTTCTCCAGGTTCATCTGTGTAGCGAGATCCACCAGCTCCGAGACCGGCTTGGTCTTGAGCTCGGTGAGATTCATCGAGCGGCGCGTCGCCGCAAGCTCGCTGGGTGTAATGACGTCGAGGCCTTCGCCATCGGCGAAGTTGTCCTCGGGCAGGAAATCATCCTGCCGTCCGCCACGGTTGGGGTCATTGTTGCGGTTCTGATTACGACCGCCACCCTGCCCCTTGGGTCGGCTGCGAGCCGAGTTACCTAGGTAGCCTCTCACAGGTTGCTGTCCAGGAAGGCGGCGAGTTGCGACTTGGAGACCGCGCCGACTTTCTGCGCCTCCACCGTGCCGTTTTTGAACAGGATCAAAGTCGGGATTCCGCGGATGCCGAAACGAGGCGGCGTGTGCGGATTCTCATCGATGTTGATCTTGGCGATTTTCAGCCGGTCCTTGTATTCCTCGGCGATCTCGTCGAGTACCGGCGCGATCATCTTGCACGGACCACACCACTCAGCCCAGAAATCGAGCAGTACGGGAGTATCTGATTTAAGGATGTCCTGATCGAACGTGGCGTCTGTGGTGTGAACAATTTGCTTGCCCACTCGGAACTACCTCCTGACGGGGTAATGAAAAAACAAGTTGTACGAATTCGTCGCTGCGATGTGGAGAATGGTGAAAGAAGGGCCCCTCGGGGCGTGTGCAGCGTCAGGCGGACGCAGTGCAGTCGATTTACGGTTACAATAACCCTGCTTTGGGTATCGAAATAATCAGGCCGGGTGGTGGATCTTCAAGGAAGTGCGGACGGCGCCGCTACGGCTGGACGGTATTGGACCCAACTTTGAGGCAATTTGCAAGCCTCGTTCTCACGACTCTCTCTTCTCGATGACAGAAACACATCTATCTGAACTGCGCTTTGATTCGCTGAATCTCCCTGCAACCCTCTCACGCGGAATCGCGGAAGCCGGATTCGAACTCTGTACGCCAATTCAGGCGCAGACTCTTCCCATTGCTCTTGCCGGACGTGACGTCGCCGGCCAGGCGCAGACTGGCACCGGCAAGACTGCGGCGTTCCTGGTTGCACTGTTCAACAGCCTGTTGACGCGTCCCGCCTCGCCGACACGGCCCGGCACCGCGCCGCGCGCCCTGGTGCTCGCGCCGACACGAGAACTCGCAGTACAGATCCACAAGGATGCCGAGGGGCTCGGCCAGTTCACGGGATTAACGCTGGGACTCGCATTTGGGGGCACCGACTACGAAAAACAACGGCGCACGCTCGAACAAGGCGTCGATGTGCTCATCGGCACGCCCGGACGCACTATCGACTTCTTCAAGCAGCGCGTCTTCGACCTGCGCCACGTCCAGGTCATGGTCCTGGATGAAGCGGACCGCATGTTCGACTTGGGTTTCATCGCCGATATTCGCTATGTCCTGCGGCGTTTGCCGCGCCCGGAGCAGCGCCTCTCGATGCTGTTTTCCGCGACTCTCTCCTACCGGGTGATGGAGCTCGCCTACGAGCACATGAACAGTCCCGAGCTGGTCCGTATCGAACCCGACAAGGTCATGGTCGATAGCGTGCGCCAGGTGCTGTATTTCCCGGCGATGAGCGAGAAGGTGCCGCTTCTCATCGGCCTGCTGCGACACATGGACCCGCATCGCACCATGGTGTTCGTGAATACGCGTCGCATGGCCGACGAACTCGAGCGGGTGCTCGGCGCGAACGGCTTTCACGCCGAAGCGCTCTCTGGCGACGTTCCGCAACGCAAGCGTTTGCGGATGCTGCGCGACTTTCACAGCGGCACCCTCGCGATCCTGATCGCTACCGATGTGGCCTCGCGCGGGCTGCACGTGCCGGAAGTGAGCCATATCTTCAACTTCGATCTGCCGCAGGACGCCGAGGACTACGTGCATCGAATCGGCCGCACGGCACGCCTCGGTGCCGAGGGCGATGCGATCAGCTTCGGATGTGAAGAATATGTGATGTCACTGCCGGACATCGAAGCCTACATCGGACACAAGGTGCCAGTGGAAGCGATCGCACCGGAGATGCTCGCCGAAGTGACCCGTCCGGGCGCACGGCGTCCCCGCACCCTAGAAGAAGGCACAGTCCCACAGCACTCACACCGCCACCACCGCAGCCGCCGCCAGCGTCGCACCTCACGCTAGCGAAGCTGGGACGGCATCGGTTTAGCGTGTCTTGCGGGCTTACCTTCCCGTGAGCCCGTTCTTACTGATTGAGTGGCCGATACGCAGCCGTATCCCGCGAAAGCTGACGCCGGAATCTCACGATAGTTTTCATGCGCGTCGGGCTGACGGGAAGGTAAGCCCGCAAGACACGCTAAACCGTCTCTATCCCGGATTCACAGGGGGCGGTGGTCCCTTGAAGTCGGCGGCGGCGTTACGGCGCTTGCGGATCACCACCGTGCCTGCGAGCTTGTCGTGAAAGCCCTGCTTGCGTGGATCGAACGCGACCCACAGAAAGCCGATGAAGAGCGTGCAGATCGAGACGTAGTACCCCAAGTAGCGGCCAATGCTCTGTCCGGCGGTCAGTGCGCCGCCGGTTCGCTCATCGACGATCCTGGCGTGCAGCAGCATCTTGCCCGGGGTGGCGGACTTGTAGATCCAAAACACGATGATCGCGATTGTCGGTAAGCCCAGCGAGATGAATGCGTCCAGTGGCCCCCTGACCAGAGTACTCAATGCCGCGTTCAAGAACTGAAGCGGATCCCCGGCCAGTTTGCTCAATGCGTTCAACATCTGCGCCGGATTATCGCTACTTCCGGGCGCCGATCCTCGATATACGGCATTCACGATGGGAGAAACGATCAGGCTCGACAAGACCAAATCGATCATCGTCGCCCAGAACCGAACCCAGAAGCCGGCGTATTCCAGTCCTTCAACCGCAGTTGCGTCGCTCAATGGCCACCTCCGGCATTAACTCGTCGATTGAATTGACTGCAGGAAACTCCGCGATTTCGCGCCGCGGCTGGCCCGTGTCGGGGCGCGCGATCGCATAGATCCACGCGATCCCGAAGTCGCGGGCCGCGCGCAATACCGGGAGACTGTCATCCACGAACAGCGTCCGCTCGCGGTCGAAGGGCTCCGCCGCGAGCAACGCACTCCAGAAAGGCGCACTCTCCTTGGGGGCACCGAACCGATGCGAGGAGTAGACCGCGTCGAAATGACCACGAAAATCCAGGCGCTCTTCCTTGATCGCGAGGGTCGCGGTGTGCGCGTTCGTGACCAGCACCAGGCGTTTGCCGAGGGCGCGCACCCGGCGCACGAAGCGTTCGGCCTCGGGCAACCATGAGATCTGTTCACGAGCCTCGCGCTTGAGCTGCGGCAGATCGAGATCGAGCTCGCGACTCCAGTACTCGATGCAGTACCAGTCGAGTGTGCCCTGCTTGGCCGCGAATACGGGCCGCAGCTGCGCCTTCGCCGCCTCGACCTCGAGCCCGCGAACGGCCGCGAATCGCGCCGGGACCAGTTCGCGCCAGAAGGTGTTGTCGAATTTCAGGTCCAGGATCGTGCCATCCATGTCGAGCAGCACGGTGTCGATCCGGCCCCAGTCGGGAAGGGATGAAGGCGAGGTCGGCATGGCGCCGGTATCATACGGCCGGATGTGGTTCGCTTTCATTCTGGTCCTGGCGGCTCTGTTCACGGCGTGGTTCTGGCAGGCAGCACTGCGGGCGCGTGAGGAGGCCAATGCGGTGGCGATCGACACCTGCCGCACGGCGAACGTCCAGTTCCTCGACGGCACGGTCGCATTCAGCAGCATGCGCCCGGCGCGCGATACGACCGGCCGCCTCACCTGGCGCAGGAACTACGTGTTCGACTACACCGACGATGGCATGACGCGGCGACAGGGCTTTGTGGTATTGCTCGGGTTCTCGCTGGAAGCTGTCGGACTGGCACCGGGCCCTCTGCACTGAATCAAGATGACAAGCGTCGACCTGCACCTGCATTCGAACCACTCCGATGGAGTGCTCGCGCCCGCGGAACTCGTGGACCGCGTCGCGGATGCGGGTGTCGAATTGATGGCGCTCACCGATCACGACACCACCTCGGGGCTCGAAGAGGCGCGCGGGCAGTGTGCGCGCCGTGGCATCCGGATGCTCAACGGCACCGAGCTTTCCTCGACGTGGCGGGGCCAGACGATCCATGTGATTGGACTGGGTCTTGACCCGAGCGCGCAGACACTGGTCGATGGAATACACAGGCTCCAGGCACTGCGCCGCTTGCGCCTGAGCGCGATCGCCGAGCGCTTGGAACGCAAGTCAATTCCCGCTCGCGCGCTGCTTGCGCAGCTCGAAATCGAGCACCCGGTGGTGACGCGAACCCACCTGGCGCGCGCGCTGGTCGCGCAACAGCACGCAAAGAGCATGGCGGAAGCCTTCAAGCGCTACCTCGGGCGTGGCGGAGCGGGACACGTCGCATCGAACTTCCCGGACGTGTCCGAAGTAGTTCCCTGGATCCGTGCCGCGGGCGGCATCGCCGTGCTGGCGCACCCGATGCGCTATACGTTGTCGGCCGGCGCGCGACGGCTCCTGGTGACCGCGTTTCGCGACAGCGGAGGAACGGCCATCGAAGTCGTTTGCGGCCGCGCCCTGGCCCACATCGCCCCGCTCGCGGCACTCGCCGCCCGCTTTGGACTCGCGGGATCGGTGGGCTCGGACTTCCACGATCCACAAATACCTTGGAATCCGCCCGGTCGGTTGGCTAAGCTACCGGCTGGAATCGAACCGGTCTGGCAGAGTCTCGCCTGAGGTGCTGCTCGCACCATGAGCCAGCCACCCGACAACGTCGATACCGAGCTGTTCAAGAACATCGAGCGCCTGCGGCAACTGCGGATCGAGCATCGTGATCTCGACGACGTGATTGCCCGCCTGTCGCTCGACTTCGATGTGGACGAAGTGCAGCTCAAGCGCCTGAAGAAGCGCAAGCTCATGCTCAAGGACCAGATCGCGAAGCTCGAAAGCCAGCTGATCCCGGACCTCAACGCCTGATGCAAGACTACTTCAAAGCTTTCCAGCAACTTCTCGATCAGTTCCTCATCGGCGATACGCTCACCGAGCTCGCCGCGGTTCTCGCCACCTTCGGCCTCGGCTGGTTCCTGGGGCGCTACCTGCGCTACCGGCTGATCCCGCCCGAAGCCCCGGCACCGACCAACCTGCGCGAGCACCTGGCCGAGGCCACGGTCAAGATCAGCCCGTTCATCATCGCGACGCTGCTCCTGTTCCTGACTCGCGGCGTTCTCAACAGCTTCGGCATCGCCATCAACTTTCTCGACCTGATGCTGCAGCTGATGGGCGCGCTGGTGCTGATCCGCATCGGCGTGTTCCTGCTGCGCCTCTCGCTCGGACCCGATACCTGGCTCAAGGGCTGGGAGACGTGGGTGACGCTCGTGATCTGGAGCGTGGTCGCCATCAACCTGTTCGGGTGGCTCGGGCCGGTAAGAGCGCGCCTCAATGCCGTTCCGCTCACCAAGGGCAAGGACCCGCTGACGCTCTGGGAGCTGCTGGAATCGCTCTTCATCATCACGCTGTTCGTGCTCGCCGCGACCTGGCTCGCGCGCTGGATCGAGCGGCGCCTCATGCGGCTCACGGGTCTTGCGGTCAGTACGCGCATCGGGGTCGCGAAGTTCACCCACGCGTTCCTGATCGTTTTCAGCATCCTCATCGGCCTCAACGTCGCGGGCCTCGATCTGAAGACGCTCACCGTGTTCACCGGCGCGCTCGGCATTGGCCTCGGCTTCGGCCTGCAGGCGATCGCGAGCAATTTCGTCAGCGGTTTCGTGCTGTTGATGGACCGCTCCATCAAGCCGGGCGATGTGATCAGCTTCACCGGCGTCGGCGGTACGACCACTGAAGGCTTCGGCTGGGTGCAGGAGCTCAAGGGCCGCTACGTCGTGGTGCGCGATCGCGACGGCGTCGAGACCCTGGTGCCGAACCAGAATCTCATCACCAATTCCGTAATCAACTGGAGCTACACCGATCCCAAGGTGCGTATCAAGGTGCCGGTGCGAATCAGCTACCGGGACGATCCGGAGCTGGCGCTGCGCGTGCTGATCAAGGCCGCCGAAGGACACCGCCGCATCCTGCGCGAGCCCGCACCCGTGTCGCGCCTGATGGCCTTCAGCGATCACGGCATGGACCTGGAGCTGCGCTTCTGGATCGCAGACCCGCAGGAGGGCGTCAACAACGTGCGCTCCGAGGTCAATCGCACCATCTGGCGGCTGTTCCAGGAGAACAGGATCACGATCCCGGTCGCGCAACGGGAAATCCGCGTGTACTCCTCGCCCGAGGACGCCGAGGATTGGGTGATTCGCGGTCAGCCGCCGCGCCCGGAGTGAAGCGCCCCACCCGTGGGTCTGCATATCTCAGCGATTGAGATCCCCGACTCCGATCTCGAAATGCGTTTCGTGCGCGCTTCCGGACCTGGCGGCCAGAACGTCAACAAGGTCGCCTCCGCCGTGCAGTTGCGCTTCGATCTGGCGGGGACCACCGCGCTCAACGAGGCGGTGAAAGCACGCCTGCGTATGTTCGCCGGCCAACGCCTCAACGATGACGGGAGCCTGCTCATCATGGCGCGCCGTCATCGCACCCAGGACCAGAATCGCCGCGATGCGCTCGAGCGGCTGGCGGAGCTCATCCGTCGCGCGCTCATCGAGCCGAAAGTGCGCCATGCCACGCGCCCGACGCGCGCTGCGAAGGAACGGCGCATGGAAGCAAAGCGCACGCGCAAGTCGGTGAAGCGCCTCCGAGGCCGTGTGGCATTGGACGATTGAAGAATGAAACGTGCCACCGCCAACGGCGCATCACTCTCCGCGATGACGCGCTGGACCCGGGAGTTCGCATGACAGCAGACAGTTCGATCAGGTTGGGTCGCACCGTGTTCGCGATAGGGATCACGGCCTGCTCCTCAACCGGATGGCTCGTCCAGCCGCCGCCGTATTGGGAGCAATGTGGGTCGTGTTCCTGCTGCTGCACGTGCCGGCGCTGGTCGCGAATCTACGCCTGGGACTTGGCGCCACGTTCGAAACGCTGGCGGTGTGCGGGGCAGCCTGGCTGCTCGCGGGACTCCTCCCGCCCGAGCCCAGGCTCCCGCAAAAGTGGAATGCCGCCCTCGATGGCATGGCGAGGAAGGGCGCGCTCGGTTACGCCATTTCGTTGCCCGTGTTCGGGCTCACGGACCAGCCGGTTTCGCGACCGTCGTTAGAAAATCACTCCTCGGGAGCGTGCGCAGGCGCCGGCAACGGCGGCCTTCCCCCGCCACTGCGCTCGGGACGCGTACCCTCGAGTGGGTCGCCCATCAGCCGGCGCACGGCGACGTAGAACACCGGCACGAACAGCACGCCGAGGAAGGCCGCGGCCAACATGCCGCCCACGACGCCCGTACCGATCGCACGACGCGCGTTCGCACCGGCTCCCGTCGAGATCACGAGCGGCATCACGCCGAGAATGAAGGCGAAGGAGGTCATCAGGATCGGGCGCAGGCGCAGGCGCGCCGCTTCGACCACCGCGGCGTGCAGGCTCTTGCCGCTCTTCTGCTCATCGACCGCGAACTCGACGATCAGGATGGCGTTCTTGGCCGCGAGACCGATGATCGTGATGAGGCCGACCTTGAAGTAGACGTCGTTGGGCATGAAGCGCAGCGACACCGCGATCAGCGCGCCCATCACACCGAGCGGCACGACCAGCATCACCGACAGCGGTGTCGACCAGCTCTCGTAGAGCGCGGCAAGACACAGATACACGACGAGAATCGAGAGGGCGAAGAGCAGTGGAGCCTCCGCCCCTGAGAGGATTTCCTGCAGCGACTGCCCGGCCCAGTCATAGCCGAATCCGCGCGGCAGGTCTTCGTTGACGATCCGCTCCATTTCCTTCATCGCTTCGCCCGAACTCTTCCCCGCGGCGTTCGCGCCAGTGATCTCGACCGCCGCATAGCCGTTGTAGCGCGACTGGCTGGGCGAGGCGACGATCCAGTCCGACTTGATCACGGCCGAGAGTGGCACCATCGTCTGCGTCGTCGGCGCTTCCGTGCGCGGCACGCTGCTCGCCATTGCGCCGGGACTGGCGCTTTCCGTAGTTACGGCTGCCAAGGTGGAAGGCAGATAGAAGTGTCGGACCGAATCGGGACCCGACCGAAACTCCGCGTCCGCCTGCATCAGGACCCGCAGCACACGCCCTTCGAAATAGAAATCGTTGACGTACACGGGCGCGAGCATCAGGCGCACGGCCGAGAACACATCGCTCACCGGCAGACCCATGGCCTGGGCCTGCACGCGATCGAGTGTCATGCGCAGCTGCGGCGCCGGCTCGAGCGAGTTCGGGCGCACGTTCGCGAGAATCTTGCTCTGCGAGGCCTTCTGCATCAGGGCACCCTGTGCCGCCAGCAGCGCCTCGTGGCCCTGGCCGGAACGATCCTCGAGGTAGAAATCGAAGCCGCCGAATTGTCCCAGGCCGCTGATCGTCGGCAGGTTGGCGAAGAACACCTGCGCATCCTTCACCGTCATGAACGCCATGCCGTTGGCCCAGCCGACGAACTGCGCAGCGTTGGCTTTGCGCTCGCCCCAGTCCTTCATGCGAATGAAGAGAATGCCGACGTTCTCGCCCTGGCCGATGAAGCTGAAGCCCGCGACCTGGAAGATCGAGTGCACGGCCTCGTTTTGCCTCAGGCGCCCCGAGACATCGGAGAGCACCTGCATGGTGCGGTTCATCGTGGCGCCGGGCGGGAGCTGCACGAACCCGAGCGTGTAGCCCTGGTCTTCGTCGGGCAGGAAGCTTCCCGGCAACCGCGCGAAGAGCAGCCCCGTGATCACGACCAGCACCGCGAATGCCGCCATCCAGCGTGGCGCGTGATATGTCGATTGATCGACACGCCGCGTGTACGCCGACTGCGAGCGTTCGTAGGCGCGATTGAACCAGCGAAAGATGAAATTCGGCTTGAGGTGTGCCGGGCGCAGGATCGTCGCGCACAGCGCCGGCGTGAAACTCAGCGCCAGGAACGCGGAGAACAGCATCGAGATCGCGATCGTGAGCGCGAACTGCCGGTAGATCTCGCCGACGCTGCCCGTCTGCATGGCGCTCGGGATGAACACCGCCGCGAGCACCACGCTGATGGTGATGATCGGCCCGGTGATCTGGCCCATCGCCTTGCGGGTCGCCTCTTTCGGCGGCAAACCCTCCTCGCGCATGATGCGCTCCACCGCCTCGATCACCACGATGGCGTCGTCCACCACGATGCCGATCGCGAGCACCATGCCAAAGAGGCTCAGCTGGTTGATCGAGAACCCGAGCGCGTACATGCCGATGAACGCGCCCATGAGCGCGGCCGGGACGACCAGGGTCGGGATCAGCGTGGCGCGGAAGCTCTGCAGGAACACCAGCATCACGATGAAGACCAGCGCCACGGCGGCGACCAGCGTGATGATCACTTCCTTGATCGCGTGCGTGATGAAGGTGGTCGAGTCGAACGCGTTGAACCACCTGACGCCTGCCGGGAAGCTCTGTTGCAGGTCGTCCATCTTCTTCTTGACGTCGCGCGCGACCTCGAGCGCGTTTGCGCCCGGAAGGAGCTGCACGCCGAACGCCGCCACCGGCCTGTTGTCGAGGCGCACATCGAACCCGTAGCCGCTGAGGCCAAGCTCGACGCGCGCGACATCCTTCAGGCGCACCGTCGTGCCGTTCGCTTCGGCGCGCAGGATGATGTTCTCGAACTGCTCGGGCGAGGTGAAGCGCCCCTCGGCCGTCACCGGTGCCGTGAATTGCTGGTTCGCGGGCGCGGGCTGTTCGCCGATCGCACCGGAAGCGAACTGCACGTTCTGGTTGCGGACGCGATCGAGAACCGTGTCCGGCGACATCGAGTACGCGTGCAGCTTGTCCGGATCGAGCCAGATGCGCATCGCGTACTCGGAACCGAACTGATTCGCGGAGCCCACGCCCTGGATGCGGCGGATCGGATCGAGTACGCGCGCGGCGAGCAGGTTATTGAGAGCTTGTGAGCTGAAGGAGTTGTCGTCTGAACGGACGCCGAGCGCCAGGAGGAAACCGGCGTTGGCCTTCGAGACCGTCACGCCCAGCTGAGTGACTTCGGTCGGCAAGCGCGGCTGCGCGAGTGCGGCACGGTTCTGCGTCTGGACGGCGGCGATATCGGGATCGGTGCCGGGTTGGAAGGTGAGCGTAATCGAGGAGTCGCCGTTCGAGCTCGAAGAAGAAGTGAAGTAGAGCAGGTTGTTGATACCGGTGAGCTGCTGCTCGATCACCTGGGTGACGGCCTGCTCTACCGTGTCGGCATTCGCGCCCGGGTAGTTCGCCGAGATGTTGATCTGTGGCGGCGCGATGTTCGGATACGCTGCGGCCGGCAGGCGAAAGATCGCCAGCATGCCGCCGACCGTGATCAGGATGGCGAGCACCCAGGCGAACACCGGGCGATCGATGAAGAATTGCGGCATCGTCGGTCCTTGTGATCAGTGCGCGGCGGGCGGCTGGCCGGCAGGAGCGGGTCCCGGAGCGTTCGGCTGCGGCGCCTGGGCGGCCACCGCTTTCGCCGGCGCACCGGCGTGCACCTTCTGGATGCCCGAGACGATGATCTGATCGCCGTCTGCCAGCCCCTTGGTGACTACCCAGCGATTGTCCTGCGCACTGCCGAGATCGATGCGCTTCTGCACGACGTTGCCGTCGGCACCTACGACCATCACGTACGGACCGGTGCCGTCGCGCAGTACCGCGAGCTGCGGCACGAGAAAGGCCTGACTGAGCTCGCCCAGCGTGACGCGCAGGTTGACGAACAATCCCGGTAACAGGCGGTGATCGGGATTTGGAATCAGCGCGCGAAATGCCACCGCACCCGTGTTCGGGTCGACGCTGACATCGGCGAAATCGAGCGTGCCGGGCTGTCCGTACGCTGTGCCATCAGTGAAGATGAGTTGTACCTGTGCCTTGTCGCCCTCGAGCAGGGTCACCTCGCCCGCCGCCTGCGCGCGACGCAATTCCTGCACCTCGGAAACCGGCCGATCGAAATTGACGTAGATCGGATCGATCTGCTCGACGGTGGTGAGAAGCGTCGCTTCACCCTGCCCGACGAGCGCGCCCTCGGTGACGCGCTGCTGGCTCGAGCGACCGGCAATGGGGGCGCGCACCGTGGCGTAGCCCAAGTTGATGCGCGCTGTCTCCAGGTTGGCGCTGGCCTGCTTCACTGCCGCCGCCGTCGAACGTTCGTTGGCATCGGCCGTATCCACGTCCGACTTCGACACTGCGCCCGTGGTCTTGAGCTCGCGCGTGCGCTGCGCGAACAGCCGCGCATTGGTGGCATTCGCCTCCGCCTGTGCGAGCGCTGCTTCGGCAGCATCCAGCGCGGCTCTATAGGCCGCGGGATCGATCTGGAACAGAGGTTGCCCGACCTTGACTTCCGTCCCTTCGAGATAGAGGCGCTTGAGAATGACGCCAGATACGCGTGCGCGCACGTCCGCCGCACGCGTCGCCGAGAGCCGGCCCACGTAGACTCGCGTGAGCGGCACCGGTTGCGCCTGCGCCTTGATGACTTCCACTTCCGGAACCGGGAACGCGGGTGGCGCGGACTTGCCGCAAGCGACCGTCAGCGTGGCAATCGATACCGTGGCGACAATGAGGCGCGCAGAACGTGACTTCATGGGGCTCCACCGGGCTCCGTCCGTGGCATACACGGCGTTATTAAGGGGATCGCCGACTCGCGAGATCGAGTCCAGGTGGCCTATCGTACCCAACTGCGAGCAATTGCTCGACACACTCAACGATCGCGGATCGACACCCCGGTTGCCCCCGGCAAGCGGCTGACGAAGTCCGCTCCCACCACTTGCGAGGGCGTTCGGTAGCCCGTTGGAGTCGTGGCATCGAGCATCCGTTCCACCAACACCAAACTGGAATGCACGGTGGTCGTGTAGCCATTGGCGACGCGCATTCGCCCCACGATGGTGCGTCCCGCGGCATTTCGTCCCTCGCCCCAGAGCAGCACGGGGGTCCGTTCGCGCTGCTCGGTGTCCGGACCCCGCGCCGAGCGTTCGACGCGGCGCTTGAGCCAGGATTGCACCGCACCGAGGCCGAGGACCAGGCGCCACCGATCGAGTCGCCGCAGGCGACGCACCGCACGCGGCGATGAGGGTATGTAGACCTCTATGTTCGCTATGCCTGTCGTATAGAACGCAGTACTGACGTCGCCCCACGGAATGGCGATAGCATTCTTCGGCCCTTCGCCAAAGTCGATCTGCCGCACGCAGCTCGCGAGCGGAATGCTCACGATACGGCCATCCACCCGGACCTTGCTGCGTTCGCGCAACCCTTCGATCATCGTCTTGGCGGTCCCGCGGCTTGGCGCACTGCGACTGTCGAACGCGAGCGCGAGATGGGTCGCGTCGGGCAGCGCGGCTTTGATTTGCGCCGCGAGGCAATCACTCGGCACGACGTCAAACCCCGCGCCCGGACACAGGAGGATCCCGGCCTCGCGAGCTTCGCGGTCGAGGCTGTGGGCTCGCTCGAAGACGTCGATCTCGCCGGTGATGTCGAGGTAGTGAGCGCGCGCCCGCAAGCACGCGCGCATCATCGGGTAGGCGGTGGTCGAGAACGGCCCGGCGCAATGCAGGACCACCGCGACGCCTGAGAGCCCTTTCGACAGTGCCGCTTCGTCATCGAGAGCGAACGGGCGCCCTTCGCAGCCGAGCTCCCGCGCCAGCTTCTCGATAGCCGCGGCATTGCGGCCGGCGAGAATCGGCCGCTGGCCTCGGGCCGCGGCCTCGCGCGCGATCAGCTCGCCCGTGTAGCCGTTCGCTCCGTAAAGGAGCCAGGACTTCGCTTCGCTGCGCATGCCGCCACTGGCTCCCTGCCGCGATTGAGCACGCGCCGCAGCTGCTTACTTCACGGTCCGGCTGAGATCCGAATAGACGATGCGGACGACCTGCTCGGGCTTGAGGAAGCCCTTGCCCCAGACTTCGTCCAGGTCCTTGCTCGGCTGCGCCGCCACGATTTCATCCGCGCTCTTGCCCTCCTGGATCAACTTGGCGACCCGATCTCGCAGCGTCGCGAGCATGTCGCGAAACGCCTTGAGGTCCTTCGGCGTCGCGAGCGGCCCGTGCCCGGGAATGATCTTGGTGTTCTCGTTGATCATGCCGAGCACTCGATCCGCCGAAGCGATCATGCCGGCGACCGAGCCGCCGCCGCCCACGTCGATGAACGGATAGAAGCCGTTGAAGAGAGTGTCGCCGGCGTGCAGGACATTCGCCTTGCTGAAATAGATGAGCGAGTCACCGTCGGTGTGCGCGTTCGGCACGTGAAAGACGTGCAGGTCCTCGCCATCGAAGTGCAGGCCGACGTCTTCGGTGAAGGTGATGATGGGCAGCGCTTCCTTCGGCGCGGGCGGCGTGTCCATCTTGAAGAGCTCGATCACCTGCCTCTCGCTCAGGCGTTTGCGCACGTTGTCGTGCGCCACGATGATCGAGCCCTCGCGGCCAAAGATCTCGTTGCCGCCGGTGTGATCGCCGTGATAGTGCGTATTGATGAGGAACTTGACGGGCTTGGGGCTGAGCTTCGCGAGCGCGTCGTGAATCTTCGGCGAGAGCGGCGCGTACTGGTCGTCGATGATCAGGGTGCCGTCATCGCCGACGAGCGCTCCGATGTTGCCGCCGGCGCCGGTAATCATGTAGATGTTGCCGGCCACCTGCTGGCTCTTGACCTCGACCTTGCTGAAGTCCTGCTGCGCCTGCGCGGCAGTTGCCAGCAACAACATTGCCGAGAACACCGTCCACCGTTTCACTGTCATGGTCTTTCCCCGTGTTAGCGCTTGGTTGATTCTGCTTCCTGACGCATCAGTTCCCACAGCGCCTGCACGTGCCGGCGCTCGGTTGCTTCCGCCCCGATCGAGACGCGCACCATCCAGCGACCGTGAAGCTGCGCGGGCGTCAGCCAGGCGCGGCCGGACGCGTTGATCCGGCCACACCAGCCGAGAGTATGCCGGTCCAGCGTTTCACCTTCGAGTCCTTCGGGCTCGTGGCGCACGCACACGGTCTGCAAGGGAACCGGCGCGAGGCGCTTCCAGCCCGGCGTCGTATCGACCTGCTCTTTCAGCCACTGGGCGTTGGCGAGATCCCGGCGCAACCGCGCCTGCAGTCCCGCGACGCCCTGCTCGCGAACCAGGAACCACAGCTTCAGCGCACGAAACCTGCGCCCGAGTGGAATGCCCCAGTCGCGAAAATTCTTCGCCTCGCTGTCGGCCTGCGTGCGCAGGTAGCTGGGGTTGGTCGACATCACGCTCACCAGGTCGCCGGGATTGCGCACGAAGTAGGTGGTGCAGTCGAAAGCCGCGCCCAGCCACTTGTGGGGATTGATGACGAGCGAGTCCGCCAATTCGACTCCCTGCCAGAGCGAGCGGCACTCCGGCAGGATCATCGCGGAACCCGCCATGGCGGCATCGACATGCAGCCACATGCCGTGACGCCGTGCGGTCCCGGCGAGCTCGGCGAGCGGATCGATGGCGGTGGTGCCGGTGGTCCCGATCGTCGCGACCAGCGCGCCGGGTGTCGCACCGTCCGCCACATCGCGCTCGATTGCGGCCTTGAGCGCGTCGCTGCGCATCGCGTGCTCGCCGTCCGTCGGGATGAGACGCAGGTTGTCACGGCCGAAACCCGCCAGCAGCGCCGCCTTCTCGATCGAGCTGTGGTTCTGCTCGGACGAGTACACCGTGATGGGAGACGGCACGCCCTGTAGTCCGCCGTGCCCGGCGCTACGATCGCTGGCACGCTCGCGCGCGCACAGGAGCGCGACCAGGCCCGCATTCGAGGCGGTCTCGTGGATCACGCCGCTCCATTGGTCGCTCAGGCCGAGCATCTGCCGGAACCAGTCGGTGGTGAGCTCTTCGAGCTCGGTAAGCGCCGGGCTCGAGGCCCAGTTGAGGCCGAGCTGCGCGAGCCCGGTGCTCACATGATCGCCGAGCACCGAAGCGAGCAGGCTGTTCGCCGGGAAGTAACCGAAGTACGCGGGGTGCTGAATATGACTCAGCGCCGGCATGATGTGCTGATCGAGATCGCGCAGGATCGCGTCGAACGACTCGCGCTCCTGCGGCGGCGACGCCGGCAGCTTCTTCCGCAACTCGCCGTACTTGACCTGCGCCAGCGCCGGATATTCACCCGCATAGACACGCTTTCGATAGTCAGCTATCCAATCGATCAGCTGATGCCCGTACTCGCGAAACTCGTCGGGAGTCATAACCTCTTGCTCTTAGCCCGCGTGGGCTTGGGGAGTCACGGCGGGGAATGTCCTTTCGAGGCCGTGCCAGACATGGACGTCTGGCACGGAGCCTACAGGGATGTATTTACGGCGTCCTCGAAAGGACATTCCCCGTCGGGGCTCCCCCACTCGGAGCGGGCTCTTCATGCTTTCTTAGGTTTGACCAGCCACGCGGCGAGCGCGGGCAACAGCAGGATCGCGCCGAGCATGTTCACGACGAACAGGAACGTGAGCAGGATCCCGACATCCGCCTGGAACTTGAGCGGCGAGAACACCCAGGTGACGACCCCGATGGCCAGCGTGATGCCGGTGAAGATCACGCTCGCGCCGGTGACCCGCAACGTGTGCAGGAATGCCGCATGCACGTCCTCGCCCTTCTCGAGGTAATCCTGCATGCGACTGAAAAGATAGATGCCGTAGTCGACGCCGATGCCGACGCCCAGCGCCACCATCGGCAGCGTCGAGATCTTGAGGCCGATGCCGACCATCGCCATCACCGCGTACGCGAGGATCGAACCCAATGCGAGGGGCAGGATCACGCACAGCGTCCCGGTCACCGAGCGGAACGTGAGCAGGCACATAAGGATCACGGCGGCAAACACGCCGGCGAGGATCGGGTATTCCTTGGCCTTCACTTCCTCGTTGGTCGCGGCCATCACGCCGACGTTGCCGGTGGCGAGTCGGAAGGTCGCCTTTGGAGTCGGATTCTCCGCGCGCCATTTCTTGACCTCGGCGACCACGCGCTCGATCGTCTGCGCGCGGTGGTCGGTGGTGAACATCATCACCGGCATCACGCTGCAGTCGCTGTTGAAGAGCCCGGTGGTGGTGTCGAGATAAGCCTGTCCCTGCACCAGCTGATCGCGATTGCGCGGGATGTTGCGCCACTTGAGGCTTCCCTCGTTCCAGCCGGAGCTGACGATCTTCATCACGCCGGGGAGCGCGAGGACGTTCTGTATTCCGTCGACATTCGCCATGTGCCAGGCGAAACGGTCCATGGCGGTGAGCACGTCGTAGTCGATGCAGCCATCGGGCTGCGTCTCCACGATCACGTTGAGGATGTCGACGCCGATCGAGAACTTGCGTGTGATGATGTCCGAGTCGACGTTGTAGCGTGAATCGGGCCTGAGCTCGGGTACGCCCGCGTGCGTATCGCCGATCGGGGTTTCGCGGCCCTTCCACCAACCGAGCACCGCGAGCACGATCGCAATGACGATGATGACGGCCGCCGGCCCGCGCCGCGCGACCCCCGACAACCAATCCCAGAATCGCAGCACATGCGTGTTGCGTCGCTCGATGCGTTCGCGGTAGCCCGTATCGAAGGTGACGTAGGAGACCAGCACCGGCAGCAGCACCAGATCGGTCAGGATCACGATGCCGACGCCCAGGCTCGCCGTGATCGCCATCTCGCGGATGACCTGCACCGGGATCAGCAGGATGGTGACGAAGCCGACGAGGTCCGCGAGCAGCGCGACGATTGCGGGCAGGAACAGTTGCCGGAAGGTGCGCTGTGCCGCGGTCAGGCTGTCATCGCCCGCGAGCGCCGCGTCCTTGACGGCACTGATCTTCTGCACGCCGTGGCTCACGCCGATCGCGAAGATGATGAAAGGCACCAGGATGCCGAGGGGATCGACGCCGTAACCGAGGAACACCAGCATTCCCAGCTGCCAGATCACCGCGACGATCGAACAGACGACCGGGATGAGCGCGACCTTCAGGGACTGGATGTAGAGCCACACGAACAGGATCGTCAGCAGCACCGTGATGCCGGCAAACATCGCAACCGACAGCGAACCATCCGCGATGTCGCCGACGATCTTGGCGAACCCGATCATGTGCACTTCGACCGGCGCGCTCGAAGCCTGCACCTGGACGGCAATCTTGCCGGCGCCGGTCAGCCGGTCGCGGATCTTCGTTTCCAGGTCGTGCGCGACGCGGATGTAGTCGAGCGGCCGGCCGGTTCCCGGGTCGATGTCCTGCAGCGTCGCGCTCACGATCGCGCCCGAGAAATCATTCGCGACCAGGCGTCCGACGATCCCGGCCTTGAGGATATTCTCGCGCACCTGCGCGAGTCCCTCCGGGGTCGGCTGAAAGTCCGCCGGGATGACATTGCCCGCCTGGATACCGTCCTCGACCACTTCGGTGTAGCGGACGTTGGGCGTATACAGGGACTGCACCAGCGAGCGATCCACGCCGCGGATGAAGAACACTTCGTCATTCGCGGTGCGCAGCGCCTGGAAGAATTCCGGCGTGAACATGTTGCCGTCACGCGCGATCACCGCCACCAGCACCCGGTTCGCGCCGCCGAACTCCTCCTGGTGCTTGACGAAGGTCTGCATGTACTCGTGCTGGAGCGGCAACTGCTTGGTGAAGTTGGTGTCGATGTGCAGGCGCGCGAGCGCCGCGTACATCATCACCACCGTGATCAGCGCGAAGGCGATTACGATCGCCACCCGGTGACCAAACACGTGCGGCGTGAGCCACTCGACAAAACGCGCTTCGCGCTGCGAGGAAGAGAGCTTCATGGCGCGGCAGCCGGCAGCGCGATGATCTTGATGCCGGCCTCTCCCGCGGTCACCAGGCTGGTTGCGGCGGCGAGTGCTGCCGCCAGGCCCTTGCGATCCTCCTGCGCGAGGAGTTGAAACGATTGCCCGCCATCGCGACTCACGAGGAGAGTGCCGGCGAGACCGGTCACGACGACAGTTTGTGCATCGAGACGCAGCCCGTTGGTGAGCATCGCAGTCGTCTGGACCGGCAACGCGCGCCAGGTAGCCCCCGCATCGTCGGAGCGGAACAAGTGTCCCCGCAGTCCATAGGCGAGAACCGACGGTGGATCGAGCGGCAGGACGCCGAAGAATGACCCCTCGTAAGGCGACGGCAACTCGAGCCAGCTGGCACCGGAATCATCGGAGCGGAACAGGTGCCCCGCTTCAGCAGCGAGGAAGAGCTTGCCATCGGTGGCGGGCGACACGGCATTGAGATGCATGTCGCTCACCGATGCTTCCACGTCGTAATCGTCCTTGCTCTCTCCGTTGCTCTCTGGACTGTTCGCCGCCTGTGGCTTCTCGACCAGTGGATGCGGCTCGAAGATCTGCTCGGCCCAGCTGCGCCCACCGTCGTGGCTGGCGAGAATCGTTCCGTAGGCGCCGAACGCGAAGCCGTTGTCAGCGTCGGCGAACCAGACGTCCAGCAACGGCTGTTCCTTCTCCGGCGCGAAATGGGTTCGCGTCCAGGTTTCGCCGCCGTCCTCGCTGCGCAGGATGACTTCGTCGTGACCGACGGCCCAGCCGTGCTGCGCGTCGAGAAAGAAAACGCCGGTGAGGGTCGCGCGCGTCGGGACACGCGCCTGGCGCCACGCCTTGCCCTGGTCGTCACTCAGCAGTACATGGCCCCGCTCACCGACGATGACCATGCGCGAGCCCGCCATCGCTGCATCCAGCAGCAACGAGCGGCTCGCCAAGGGAGCTATTTCCGCAAACTCGTCGGGTGGTGCCGGCCCTGCTTCGTTCGCGGCCGGCGAGACCGTGGCGGCGGCGCTCAGGCACGCTGCGACGATGGAAATGACGAGCGGCTTCATGGGCGTGTCGGTCGCGCTGTCGGGGTCACCCGTACTCGCCGCGCGAGATGCGCGGCGAGTGATGCTCGAGCCGCTCAGCGAGTGCCGCGGGTTCGCAGTGCGTTCGGTTGGTAGTCGGCTACAGTGCGCTTGATCGTGAAGTCGTAGCTCCCCGATTCCTCGTTCTGCAGGCCGAGCGCGAGATAGCGCCGGTTCTGCAGGTCCATCACCAGCTCGAGCGTGGTCCAGAGCGTGGGCACTTCGTAGTACTCAATCGGGTGGCCTTCCTGCACGCGCCACAGCTGGTCGCGCTTGTCGTAGCAGTCGACCGCCAGGATCTGCCACGAGTCCTCGTCCACGTACAGCGTGCGCCGCTTGTAGACGTGATCGGTGCCCGCCTTGAGCGTTGAATCCACCACCCACACGCGATGCAACTCGTAGCGCGCGTAGTCCTGGTTGATGTGCTGCGGCTTCAGCAGGTCCTTGTACTTGACCTGGTTGCTGTTCAACTTGTACGCGTTGTACGGCACATATATTTCCTTCTTGCCCACGAGCTTCCAGTCGTAGCGCTGAGGACTGCCGTTGTACATGTCGAACTGGTCCGAAGTGCGCTGGTTGTCAGCCGCCGTGCCCGGGTTGTCGAACGCCACATTCGGCGCACGACGCACGCGACGTTGCCCAGGGTTGTAGAGCCAGGCGCGGCGATTTTCTTTCGCCTGATCGAGCGTCTCGTGCACCAGCAGGATTTCACCGGCGAGTCGCGCCGGCGCGACTGTCTCCTGGATGAAGTACAGGATGACGTTGTCGAGCTCCTCTTCCTTGGCGCCCGCAAGGCTATAGACGACGTAGAACTCGTCGCGGAACTTGACCATCGTGTAGTCGCCGCTCGCGGTGAGCGCCGCCTGGCCGATATTGCGTTGCGCGCCATCCGCGCGGTAACGCAGCACGTGGTTCCAGAACACTTCGACGCCCTGCTTCGGAATCGGGAACGGAATGCCGATCACCGAGCCCGTTACACCGTTGCCGCCGGATGCCAGTTTCGCCGTCGTGGCGACTGCCTTGGTCGCGTCGTAGATACGCTGCGGATACGCCGCCGTGCGATGCGACGGATAGACGCGCATGAAGTAGTCGGGGTAGGCCTTGAACAGCGCCTTGTGTCCCTCGCTCAGGTTCGCGGCGTACTGCGCGGCGTTCTGCGCGTTGATGGTGAAGAGCGGCTTCTCGCTCGCGAAGGGATCCGGATGGTGCTTGCCGGGTGTGTAGCCGGTGACGCCAGCCTTCTCGGCCGAGGTCAGCCCGCCATCCCACGCTGGAATCGTGCCCGCGGCATTGCCGGCCTTCTCGCCACCGAGAGGTGTGAGATCCGCCCCCAGACGTGCGGCATCCTGGGCACTGATTTGCGCCAGGCTTTCGGCCGCGAGCGCGCACAGCGCGAGGGTGGCCGCCACCGATACGACTGCTCTCTTAAGCATGGTCAGCCCCTTTCGATCAGAACGAGACCTTCAGCGTCGCCGCGACGAAGTCGCGATCGTTGATATCGTTGTAACGGCCCGCACCACCGTACTTCGACCAGCTGAGGTCGACTTCCCAGGTGTTCTGCAGGTTGGCTGTGAGACCGAGCGTCAGCGCATAGCGGCCTTCGACGAATGCGCCGCCCGGGCCTGGCGTAGTGCCGTCCACGTCATGCTGCCAGAAGAAGCGTGGAATCAACGTCCACGGGCCCATCGCGTTCGGATACTCGAGCCGGCCGGCAACGCGATAGCCCCAGGAGTCCGCATCGGCGAACCGGTTCTGCGGCTCGACGAGGTCGAGCGCGAGGCACTGCGCAGCCGGCAGCTGCGGGCAATGGCGGCCACGCAGCTCGAAATTACCGCTCACCGAGGTGCCCGGCCCGTTGAAGCGCAGGCCGCGTGCGTTCGGACCGCCGCTCAGTTTGTCTTCCATGCCGTCGACGTGCGTGTACGCGGCTTCGAGCACCGTGACGAACTGCGATGCGCCGAGTATTTGCGCGAAGATCTTGGTCATCGTGAACTGGCCTTGCCACACGTCATGCGTCTCCCAGCCCTGGACGAGCTGGTTGACACCGAACTGGCCGAGCTGGCCGCAGCGCGACAGGGTCGGAATCGTCGAGTTGCAGGTGGTCGGGAATGGCACGCCCGGCGCGCTCAGCGGGAAGAGCGCGACTTCGAGCGGCGTGAGCGCAGCGAACAGGAGCTCCACGTCGTCGAACTGCAGCGGCACGTCCTGCCGATAAGAGACCTCGCCCTGCAACGCGATGCCGGTGTTCTGGAACTGGGTGTTGAAACTCAGCCCGAAGAGCTTGATGTCCTCGGGGAATTCAGTGAAGTAGGAAGCGGTCTCAGCAAACTCGTGCGTGGCGATGTTGCTCGCGTTGCGCGAAATGTCCGCGGGGCTCACGCCCTGCAGCGCGTAATTCGCGCCAATCGTCGCGTACTGTGTCGCGGTCGTGATCGACATGTTGCCGCCAGCGGCTGCGGAGCGCTGCACGGCGGCAGCCGCGGCTGTTCCAATCGCCGCCTGGAGCGGCAAGCCGGCCGCGAGTCCTTGCGCCGCGCCACCGACCGCCGTTACCGCGCCAGCTGCATTGCCGATACCCGCCTGCGTGCCGCTACGTCCCGAAATCAGCGGCAGGCGACTGTGGTAATTGATGAAGTAGAGGCCGAACTCAGTGCCGTTCAGGAAGCCGGGGAAGAACGTGCGCAAGGCCACGCCGTACTGGCCGTCCTTGTCAGGCTCGATTGTCGGCCCGCGAGGCACAGCCTGGAAGTTCGTGATGAACGGGCCGCCCAGCGGACGGAAGTCCACGCCCTGGTCGGAAAACCCGCCGAAGCCCAGTACCACCTTGCTCCCGCCGACGGGCACGAAGTCGTTGCTGCTCCAGTACGAGCCGACAGGTTCGGGGCGTGTGTCGTTCCAGTCGAACAGGTACAACCCTTCGAGACTGGTATTCTGAGTGAGGCCGAGCGAGAAGAACGCCATTTCCTGCGGCAGGAATCCTTCCTTCAGCTCCGCACCCGGCTGGCGCAGCGCCGAAACGTCGAAATGGTTGATGTTGTTGATGCCACCCTGGATGAAGGTGCTCTCGCCCCAGCTCACGACCTGCCGGCCGAGACGAAACTCGGACGGCTTACCGCCGAAATTCGGGCGCCAATAGGCAAAGGCGTCGAGCAGGCGCACGTACTCGCCGACCAGGTTCTTCGCATGCGGGGTCAGCGGCGTGCGCTCGGTCGGCGAATTCTCGACGTAGTCGTCATAGAGCGCCGAGCCGCGCACGAAAAAGCCGAAGTCGCCGTAGTTCAGTCCAAGCTCGCTCGTGAGCTTGAACACGCGGCTGTAGGACCCGGTGCCGAAATTCAGATCGCCGTCGTCGATGTTCGGAGAGCGGCCGCAGCCGCCGTCGGCAACGGCGATCTGGTTGCAGTCCGAGTCCTGGATTCGCCACGCCGTGCCATAGGAGATAGTCGTGTCCCAACTGCCGGTGAGTGCGCCCTTGGAGAAATCGACGGCCTGCGCCGTGCCTGCAATTGTCACCATCCCTAGCGCCGCACAGGCGAACGCGAGTCGATGCGTGCGGCAGCCGGAGCGAACCTCACTGCCGATGTGAAACGCCATCATGTGGATCCCCTCGGAAGCCCTGTTCTTGTTGCCGGCCGTCCCTGAATTTGTTGGTTAATTACCGAATCAGGGGCTCGAATACAACACTAGCGAATGGCACCGGAGTATAGCAGTGGGGCTTCAAAAGGCACCACGCTAGGAGTGCGTCACCTGCAGGATGCTGTGGCGGATCTGCTCGCTCAAGACGAGCTGCGCATCGTTCGCCACGTTCAGCAACACTTCGTTGAACAACAGCCGGTTGTCGGGGCTCAGTTGCAGCACCCCGCGTTGGCGCAGCAGGTCGATGAAGCTCGCGAACAGCGTCTTGTCGAAGAACTCCGGCGAGTTGAGCTCGTAGAGCAGCGAGATGCGCTGCGCCGTCAGGTGGCAGCGTTTCTCGAGCGCCTCCTGGCTGATAACGCCGCTCCCCGCCTGGATCAGCAACGCGATCGCGACGTAATAGCGCTCGACGATCTGGATCGTGCCCTGCGCCAGGACCGAGAGCTGCATCGCCTCGACGACGTGCGGCGGACGACGACGCCACTCGCTGCCGTCGGCGCTGCGTTCGATCAGTCGCAGGGTGGCGAACTGGTCGAGCGTCCCCTGCACGACGTCGGGAACCTGGTCCTCGCGCCAGGGCAGGAACAACTCGTCAGCGATATACGGATAGATGCGCCAGACGAGTCGCATCAGGTCCCCGGTGTGGAGCGAGGTGTTGTTCAAGAAGCAGCACGCGAGGAGCGAGGGCACGGCGAACAGGTGCAGGATGTTGTTGCGAAAATAGGTCTGCAGAATCGCGTTGTGCTCTCCCATGCGCAGCACATCGCCGAGCGGATGGCTGACGCGCTCGATGACCTGCATCGACTGGGCGTGGCGAACGATGCCAGCACCATCGAGCTCGGTGACGGAGATGCGCGGTGAATACGGCGGATCGAGCAGCATCGCGCGGTACAGGTCGAGCTGGCGGATCGCATCGCTCTCGGGCATCGCCTGGCGCGGCATCGCGAGCAGTGTCATCGCCAGCAGGTTGATCGGCGTGACGGCCGCAGCGCTGTTGATACGCACCATGATCTGGCGCGCCAGGTCATCGATCACCGCCGTCAGCCACGCCGGCCGGCTGTCGTCGGCGAGCGCGGTTCCATTCCACTGCGGGTGGTGCTTGCGGATCAGCTCGATGAGCGGGAGCGGTTCGCCGAGGCTCACGTGCACCTTGCCGAACTTGCCCTTCAGGTTCGGAAGGCTGCGCAGCAGTCCCCAGATCGACTCCTTCTGTTTCGGCTGGCCGCTGAGCTCGCCGACGTAGGTATCGCCTTCCACCAGCCGCTCATAGCCGAAATACACCGGCACGAAGATCACGGGTCGGCCGGGCTCAAGCAGGAAGCTGCGCACGGTCATCGACAGCATCCCGGTTTTGGGCGCGAGCAATCTGCCGGTGCGGCTGCGACCGCCCTCGATGAAGTACTCGAGCGCATGGCCGCGTGCCATCATCAGCCCGAGATACTTCATGAACACCACCGGGTACAGGCTGTCGCCGCGGAAACTGCGGCGCAGGAAGAACGCCCCGCCCTTGCGCAGGAAGCGGCCGATCACCGGCATGTTGAGATTCACGCCGGCCGCGATGTGCGGCACCGTGAAACCCTTTATGAAGATGATGTAGGAGAGCAGCAGGTAGTCCATGTGGCTGCGATGGCAGGGCACGTAGACGACCTCGTTCCCCTCGGCGACCTCGTGCAGCACCTTTTCGTGGTGCAGGACCACGCCGTCGTAGAGGCGGTTCCACACCCGCCCGAGGAGCCGCGCCAGGTAGGTCACGAACGCGTGCGAGTAGTTCGCGGTGATCTCGTCCGCGTAACGCTTGGCGACCAGCAAGGCTTCGCGCCGCGTCAGGTTCTTCTCGCGCATCTCCTGCGCGACGGCGACGCGCACCGCTCGCGTGGCGAGCACGCGGTTGACCATGGTGCGCCGGTGCGAGAGATCCGGGCCGATCGCCGCCGCGCGCTGCGTGCGAAACTGCGCGCGCAACAGGCGCGAAACGCGGCGCAGTGAGCGCGCCGGGTCGAGACCTGGCTTG
>Ga0137409_10000637_pt1 | contig 38620 bp, 55 predicted proteins | sample CZODoug1_16funga_FD_122059 | JGI IMG/M metagenome (GOLD analysis project Ga0137409, IMG submission 122059) | Vadose zone soil fungal communities from Angelo Coast Range Reserve, California, USA - CZODoug1_16fungal (Hybrid Assembly) | ecosystem: Environmental > Terrestrial > Soil > Vadose zone... | reverse complement strand
TTTGATGTCGGAGTCTTGCTCCATTGCCAAAGCGCGATGACACGTACTCCTTTTAGCTTGACCGTTCCATGAACGTCATGTTAACACGTCGCCATGACTATGAAGCCTAAACGCAAGCGCGCGGCCGAAGCCGGCACATTGGTCGGTATCCGTCTTCAACCTGATCTGCTTTCGGCGCTCGATAAATGGCGGCGCAAGGAAGAAGATTTGCCTAATCGGTCGGAAGCTATTCGACGGATGATGGAAATTGTCACCAAGGGGAGAAAGTCATAATGGCCAAGATACCGAGATCTGACGTCGATGCGATGGCTATCGTCGCGTACAGCTTCGTTCAGCCGTTCCTATCGATGCTCAGAGCGAAGAAGATTTTGAGCGAACCCGAGGTGAACGAGATTTTGAATCTCGTTTTGACCGGACTTGAGACGCGTCTACCGGCGAACGATCCCGCTGTGCGTCAGGCTCGTAAGCTTGTTGAAGAAATCGCGCGCGCTGGCGGACCGGGATTGCGAAGTAGTCGCCAATAAATTCGGTCAGTGCAAATACGGATCGCTCTTGTTTCATCCCTGCATCTTTCCCATCAGCGCCGCGAGCCGCTGCTTCACCGAAGGCGGCAGCTGAATTCCACCCGAACCTCCAACCTTTCCCGCGAGCACATTCTTGAGCCTGTGAGGATTCACCAGTGGCTGCATTGCCGCGGCGGGCTGTAGTGGCGTTTCTTCTGCCCCCAGGAACTTCTGGGCCTGTCCGAGAGCATTGGCCTGATCTTGCGTGAGCGAAGAGACATCTGCGGCCGAGACAGGAGCGCCGCCGCCTGACGCGACCGGGGCTATCCCGCTGGCCGCTGGACCAGCCGCCGCAATTGCTGTCTGGCCGCCTCGCCCGCCGCCCTCAAACTTCGACGTCCAAAGATTGCGAAAATCCCCCGCAGAAATCTGATTCACATCGGTCCGGTAAAGCGGATGGTCAGACGGTATATTCCCGCTGATCGCTTTCTGCGCGATGGCATCGGACTTGTAATAGGGGCGGATCGCCATCCAGGCCGGCTGATCGGGCGAGGCGGTCAGGAGCGCCGGGCCGCCGGCTTGGCCTTGCTGATGAGCCAAGTACATTTCGCCCGCGGTAGGAGGCCTCCCCAGAGCCCTCTGGAGCACCGCTGAGTGCTCCGCCGCTTCTCTGGCTACGGCTGCCGCCTGGGCATCATAGGAGCCTCTGTTGGCGTCCGTAATGCCATAGCGGGCCTCTTCCTGCGGACCGAACTGACCAAGGCCGCGGTTTGATCCCGTGACGGAATTCGGATTGCCGCCCGACTCGATATGGAACAGGCGATCGATGTAGCCGGGATATTGCGCGGCAAGGTCGAATCCGGAGGATGTATCGGTCATGAACTATTGTCGCTGTTCTGCGAAGGGGTCGTGATCGACGGGAATAAGTCTGAAACCGCCGCCGACGCCCGCTGCAATCGGCAGCATGTTGAATTGGATGATCTTCGATAGTTCGGGATGCTTGTTGACGAATTCACGGATGCGCGCCGCCGTCTTGGGCGCTTCCGTCTTGAGGTAATTCGGGTTGGTCATATAAGCGCGGACAGCTTCCGCCATATGTTCGCGAGGCACTTCCTCGCCGAAATAATCAAGAGCCTGGGGCGTAAATGGTTTGCCCCAATTGGCCGGCTCGGAAGGATTATTGTGCAGGCGGTTCGGGTTGTTGAGGGTGTTGTAAACCTCCTTCAATTCGCCAGACAGACCTTTGGTGTCGATCTGCCCGGCTAGTTCATCAATGACGTGGCCCACCTCATGGGCATAAACTCTGTCCGCCGTCTCGTCGGGCATTCCCTTCGCGATTTCAACGAGGGTCGGTTTTCCGGTCCGGCGGTCTATAAACGTACGCCCGAAATTCCCGCCCATGCCGTTGCGCGCACTGTATTCAGTAGGATTGCCCGTCGCAGCTTGCGCCACACGGTCGTATTCGCCGGGTCGTATGGCGATATCCTCTCCGCCCGCCAGGCGGCGTCCAGCCACCAGAGGGGCGGACAGCGGACGGCCCTCGATATCATGGGAAATTTGTATCTCATCGCTGCCAGTTCCCCGCGGGTAATCCGCCTCGAACGGACGAAGCGGACGTGCAGGAGCATTATATATCGCTGGGGATTTTTCTGCACGCGAAATCGGAGGTTTTCCCTTTAAAGGCGCGGCTTCGGCTGCCGGTTGCGCGCGATCGATCAAGGATGATAGCCATCCCCGCGGCGCAGCTGGAGCAGCTTCGATAGGCGCAGCTGGCGGCGGCGGAACTGGTATTTCCGGCAGCCCCATTCGCTTGCGTTCTGCCGGGTCTTTTACCAGCCAGACGCCCTGTTCCTTTTCCATCTCATGCGTCCAATTCGCGCCCGCCGCGCGTTGGGCCGCATCACGTTCCGCAGCTGCATCGCCATAGAGGCTTTGGATCAATTCCCGCTGCTGGTCCGGGTGTAGACGCGGCGTTGATGCGGCGGCTGTTTCTTCAGCTTTTGCCCAAGGCGCCGCTTTTCGGGCTGCGTCCATCATGGCTGGCGGCGTTTTGACGGCGGATGATCCGTATCCCTGCTGCCCGTAGCTGACATGCTGCTGTTCCCGCGGAACGTCTTCCGTCGTCCATGGCGGGTTTTCGACGCGCCATTTTTCCGCGGCTTGCGGTCCTTGCGCAGCGGAAATTTCACGCCACTTCGCCTCGCGCGCCGCCGAATTGCGCGCCTCTACTTCGCTGGCAGATTGATGATATGTCTCCCAGTCGGCGCGGCGCATTGCCCATTGGTGCTGCTCTGACGTCAAATTCATATTGCCGCTGGGATCAATCTTATCCGCCGCCCTGAGATATCTCTCATTGAAGGCCGGCAGGGACGGATCGGCAGTATCCATGTGCGAGGACCAACCGTAATGGTTTTGCAGGAAATGCTGCGTCTCGTGCTGGATGTCCTCTAACTCGCCCGGTTTCCCCACGCCGCCAGGCGCTACGGCGATCTGTGCATCGGCTGGCGTCTGGTATCTCTTGTCATACGGAAAATATTCGGCACGGCTATTCGGGCTGGTGGTCATTTGGTCCATGAAAACCTGCTTCGCCGCAGGTTCATTTGCATAGACATGCGGCTGATCCACGGCTTGCGGGAGCAGATCGCCGGGTTGCCAGCCCGGCCGCATGCTCGATGGCCCGGTGGCCTCTGTTCGCCAATGGCCATCCTTTCCTTGGAAAATACCGAGTTTGTTCCATACGCCTTTCGCATCGGCGCCAGCGGCAAGCATCTTTTCGGCTTGTTTTGCCGCCGCCGCTGGAGCGGCGAAGAACATACCCAGGGTGGTATCAGCCCCGCCGGTCCGGGCAACTCTGGGAATTGCGCTTCCGCCCGCAAGCCCCATCATATCCAGCAGCGTCCCGCCGGTCGTCTGCTTGAGCTGCTCGGTATTTCCCCAATCGATGCCGTGTTCGAATGCATTTCGCATCCGTTCGGACAGACTGAGGATCGGCGCTCCGGCGACCTGAGCTGTCTTGCCGAGAATATCGGCGACCTGTTCTCCCATGGAGGGCTTTCGGAGATCGCGCTGCTGCTGCTCCTGGATGGCTGATTCCCATTGCTGAGGGCCGGAAGGACGTTGCGGGAGGCCGGCCGCGGAGGCGGCGACATCGGGGAATTCGGGGATATGATCGACCGGCACCAACTGAAAATCAGGCATTGACGATTCCGCCTTCCGCGGCTATCCGTTCCGGTTCATGCGAAAACTTCTGATGCCAGTTTGCTGGCTTTGCGCCACTCACCTTGAGGAAGTGGTGTCCATCGGCACGACCGCGTTTTTGCTCGGTCTCGTTGCCATTTATTACGCCTTTGGGATGGAGACGTTTCTGATCATCGTCGGATGTCTCATCGTGCTGGGGTTCTGGGTTGAGGGCCATCGGCCCGTGCCCATCCCTCCGGAGATGTTCGCAGAGCCCGGCGCCGATCCACCCGGCGGCACGCCGCTGCTGCCATCTCCCGCGGAGCGTCGCTTCATCGCGCAGCAACGCCGCTATGCCCTCAATAGTCCACCCGTAAATACTTCCCCGGCCGTGTCGGATCGCTCAGGTAGTGCTGTCCGTCCGCCGCCTGCCGGGCGCCGACGGTAGACGGGTGGAAGTCACGCGGCTGGCCGTCCGGATGCGGCGTGATTGCCCGTGAAGCCAGCGCGCCGTAGCGGCCCATTTGCTGGACGAAGCGTTCCTCGGTCTGTTGCGTAGCGGGCGTCTGGTAGAGTGAACGGGCGATACGGCCGGCGGCCGTGCGGGAGGCGATCGTGTCTGCAACCGGGCGCGCGGCAAGGCCCGCCGCTAAGCCAACAGGGCCGGCTACCGAAGCTCCGATCGTCGCAAGAATACCCCGGAAAGCGTTCAGCGTGAGTTGGCGCAATACCGGCGCCGTGTTCGAATAGTTGACTGTCCCCGGCCGCGGGGTAAGCTGCTGCTGCAACTGCATGAAATTTTGCATCAACCGTCGTTCCTGCGGCGTGAACATCGTCTGCGCCAGCGGCGCCCCCGAGCCATTCAGGAACTCGCTGATCCGATTGGCGATGCGCGCCGGGCCAAACTCGGTCGTGCCTTCTGTGGCTTGCGTCAGACGCGCCCACAAACCTTGTCGCAAGCCTGCCCATTCGGGCGAATTCGCCCCCAGCACTTCCTGCATCCGTTGCGCCAGCCGCACCGACAGCCCCGTGCCGCCGACTTTGGCAGAGCCGTAAAGCCAGTTCGCCACCTCGTTGGGCGTTGCCCCCTCCGCGCCGTTGCGGCCGACGATGCGCTCCATGGCGCGGCCGACGTCATCGCCACCGCCCTGCGAGGTGAATAGCCGGCGATGCTGGGAATAGGCTGCCCGCGCGTCACGCAGCGCATTCAGCGCCCGATCGTCGCCCGTGAACAGTCCATTGGCGATGGAGTCCTCGACGTGATTGTCAAACTCGTGGATCACCTGACCGATGGCGCGATGATCGGCCGTCCCGCGCTCCGTTGCCGAGGCCATCGCCGTGAGGCGCTTCCTGGTTTGGTCGACGCCCTGGAGATTGATACCGACGATGCTGTCGGCATCCGGCGCACCGCCCGGCTGCGCCCGGTTCTGGACCCGCAACTGTGAGATATTGCGGTCGATATCCTGGATCGCCCGGGAGGCAATCGGCGTCGTCACATCGTCGATGATGACGGGATTCTGCCGGTTGGACAGCGAACCCTTGATCCGCTCACCGATGTTGTCGAAGGCGGAAGCGTGAATCTCGCCCGGAAGCCCCAAGGCCGTGCGGTAGAGGTCCTGGTAATTCTGGCGGGACTGCCCGGCGACCTCGCGAACGCGCTCGCCGACCAATTCGCCCGCAGCCTGCGGGTTATCGACGACGGCCCGGCCGCCGCCAAATCCTTCCCCGATATTGGTCCTTGCCTGCTCGACGGCCGGCGCCTGTTCTCCGCGGAAGAACTGTTCGGCGACCTGCTGCGGGGCCTGGCCTTCGCCGCCGCGGAGCGCCGTGTTCTCCATCATCTGAGCGTTCACGTTGCCGGTCGCCTGGCCCGAGGACAGCGGGACGTCGACACCAGCCACGCGGCTGATGTTCTGCGGGGCGACGGGAGGCGTTCCGCCGCGCCAGAGGCGCCCAGCCGCTTGACCAGCGGCCCCAATCACACGCCCGGCAACAGGACCGGCAGCACCGATGCCCGCCCCAAGCCCTGTTGCGCTACCGACGTCATTACCGCGCGCCAGTGCATCCGCCGCGCTGATACCAGCGCCGCTGGCCGCGCTCGCCGCTACCTGCCGGCCGAGGCCGCCCCCGACCATGCCAAGAAACGGCGCCACCCGGGTTGCGGCCAGCGGCAGCGTGGCAGCTGTACCGCCCGCCAATTGAGCTGCGGTCGACCGGATCGGATTTTCCCGCTCGTAATCGGCGGCGATCTCGTTTTCGAGGTCGAGGTTCTTGCCGTAGCGCTCTGAGAATGATGCGCCGGGTGCGCCCACGCCGCTGAGCGGATGTCCCGCGGCCGAAAGCGCGGCGCCTGCTTTGTTGACGAAGGCCCCTGCGATCGGGACGCCCTTGAGAAGTTCGCCCCCGAGCTGATCACGAACGATATTCTGCACGGCGGCCGGCTTGACGCCATGTTTCTTCGAAAGCGCGTCGACGTATTCGTCGGACCCGAATTTCGGGGACTCATAATTCGACCACGGTCCGGTTGGCGGCGAATTCTCCGGCGTCGCGTAGGCTTCCCAGGGAGCGGCCATTTACTTCACAGGCTCCCAGCTATGGGGATCTGCAGGATTGCCGCCCTTGAACCGGTAGCCGTCCTTGACTTCGCCTGGCTTGGGCGGAGCGGGACCGGCTGGAGCGCCGGCAGGTGCAGCCGTGGGCGCCCCACCACCGGAAGCCGGAAGCCCGCGCAGCTTCGCAATCGCCGCTTCCGTCCGTGCGATGTCTTTGTGTTCGGCCGGCGTCATCACCTGATGCTTGCTGCCGGGCCCCATCGTCTCGTCGATGGTCGCCTGCGTCTTGCTGATCTTGCCGCGCGCCAGCTCGAGTTCGGCTTCGAGCACCGCGGCAAGTTGTTCTGGGGACTTCGTGCCAGCCAGACTCGTCTGGAACGCTGTCCGCTCAGCTTCGCCGCCCGGCGATCCCGCATAATACTTGGTGATTTCCTGGCCGTAGTGGCCCGCTCTGTCCTTGAGAGCGTCGACCTTGGCGGCTTGCTCCGTCGTCAGCCCTCTTCCCCAGTTGACCCAGTCAGCAAGCGGCGCCATGCCCAGGCCACTGGAATTATTCAGCGCAGTAGCAGCTTCGGCGACGTCTCCCAAGTGATTCAGCGACGTACGTGCGTAGGTCATCTGGCCGCCGATGCCGCCGGGCGTCGTCGAGGCCAAGCCCGTCAGCATCTTGTGTTTGGCCGCATAGGTGTTGTCATCGGCCGGGCTGCCGATATCCTGGCCATATTTCTGGGCAATCTGCTTGACTGCCTGCGTGAAGCCTGCTCGCGGATTGCCGGTCGGCATGGATTCACCAGCATGATAGCTCTTCACGGCAGCTTGGATTTCCGGAGGGAATTGCTTGAGGTAGTCGTCGCCCTTCAAGTCGGAATTGACGTCGCCGCCCCCGGCCGCGCCCCCCGCGCCCCCGCCGCCGAACGGTGTCGATCCTGCGAAAGGCGTCACCTGGCCGCTTACTTCATCCACGAAGCCATATTTCTTGTTGCCGAACATATCCTCGCCGACCTGCGTGAACTTCTTCTGCTTGGCGCCGAACAATTGCGGCAGCATCTGCTGAAGAATGGCCGGATTGCTCGACGCGGCCATGGCGACATCATGCGGGACGCCGCGCGCTATCAGCGCCTGCGCAGTCTGATTCTGCTGGTTCTGCCTGATATCGGCCTGTTGCGCCGGCACGGCGGCGGAGAATGCGCGGCCAATTCCTTGTCCAATCGATTGCGATCCCGCAAGCCCGCCGGCCATGGCAAGCAGCGTAAGCCTGTTCTGATCGCGCCAGTTGTTGGCGCCGGCAAGCATGCGGCCGACAAGCGAATCCTTGGGGATGAAGGAATTGTCCTGCGGCGGAGCTGCGGGAGCGGCTGCGGGCGGTGCAGGTGCCATCGATGGCGCTGGCGCGACCATCCTGGGCATCGGAGGGGGCGTTGCCGACCCTGCCATGGCCCCAGGCGGACGCCCCACGTTCACGGGCGGCGACAACGCAGGCGCGGGACCGCCTCCCGCAGGAGGCCCGGACGGAGGCATCGGTGCCCCGCCATCGGCGGGCGCATCGGTCCGTGTCGGCGGAGCGGAGAGGCCATTGCCGCCCGCCTGCGCTCTGAGCTGAAACGGGCTGCTCTCATCGAATTGAGCCGCCCGCATTCTGTCGTTGAGCGCCACGCCGAGAAGGCCCGGAATCGATCCATGGGCAATACCCGGGACAGGTTCCGACGCCCGCGCCCGTTCCCGGAGCTGAAACGGGCTGCTCTCGTCAAATGAATAAATATCGGTCATGACCGATTATCCACGCGGTCCCGAAAGAAGATTCATCTGCGCCGGCTGAAGCTGCGGCTGCTTGAGCAAGCCGAACGCCTGATTGAGCAGCGCCGACTGAGCGTTGTTGTTCCCCGCGATGCCCGTCTGTCCGGGCTGAGCCTGCCCTTGCTGCTGGCCCAACAGCTTCCCGAGCAACCCCGGCATCTGCATGCCGCCAGGAGCCGCGGGCATCCCTGGGACGCCAGCGCCAGACGGTCCCGGTGTGCCTGCATTGGCCCCTGGCGCGGCGCCGACATTGACCGGCGGGGGCAGTGGAGGGGCGGCCGGCTGCTGTGGCGCTCCCTGTGGCGGCGTCATGGCCGTAGAGCCCGAGAGCGCGCCGAAAGGCGACGTGCCCTGATTGGCGAAGCCGAGGAGGTTAGATAACCATTCCAATTGCGTTCTCCTTATGCCGCCATCGCGCTCGGTTGCGAAACCTTGTCGTAGTCAACAAGTTTGACGCTCGGTCCGCCGCGCCACAGCCCGACATCAACGACCGCATCCGGCCTGACCTTCTCCGCCTCTTGCGCCATGACGCCGACATGCGTACGCCGGCTCGGGTCACCGCGGAAGCGCCATTTGTAGGTCGTCAGCCCATTGAACAGGATCCCGACCGGCTCGATGTCTTCCTTGAGTCGCTCATCAGAGAGCGCGTAAAGCCCGAGCCCCGCCCCCAACGCCGTCGTCCATGGATTGACCGGCTGCGTCGTGGTTGATGTACCCGTACCCGACGAGGTGCCGCCCAAGCCTGCGATTCCAGCCAGCAGCGAGGTCGGCAGTTGCAGATTCTCGTAGGGCTGCTGCTGCGCCGTATTCGCGGCCGTCAACTGCGTCGCGCCCGGCGCCGTATAGAGGCCGGGCAGCGAGCCCGCCGCTGTAATGCCTGAAAGCTGGTTCTGGATCGGAATCTGCCCGAGCGCAGCGGTTCCTTGCGCGGTATTGGCGTTATTGGTCTGATACTGATTTGCAGCGCTCTGCTGCTGCCCGACCAACGAATTGTACTGGTTCGCGATCAGTTGCCCTTCGCCTTGCGACAGACCGCGCGCGAGCGCTTGCGAATTGCCTGGAGAATCCGACCGGCCGGCGGCAGCGAATTGGCCATTGACCTGATTGGTGATGTCCTGGTTCAGCGTGCCGAGTGCTTGGCTGAAGCCCGGCGTGTTCATCGGATTGGTGTAGTCCGCGCTGAGGTAGGGCGACAGCGTCTGGTTCGTCGTATTTGTCGCGTTGTTCCATAGCCCGATCTGCGGCTGTGTCGAGGTATTGAACAGGCCGTTGACCGCGTTACTGGCAGTGTTGCCATAGTTCGGCGTCGCGTTGGCGCCGGCCTGCAGCGTATTGAGCGCCGACGTTTGCGCTCCCGTCGTCGGCGCGCCGCCATTCGAAAGCTGATTGACGATATTCGTCAGTCCGGGAATCGTCTGCGCCCATGGCGCAAATTCCGAGGACTGGGATGAATTTGTGGTCTGCGAGTTCGAGCCCATCAGTGCCCCGCAATCTCTGACGATGACGTGGCGATGGCCGGCGTTCCGACCGGATGGCCGCCGGCATGAGCGAGAAGTAACGGCGCCCGCTTCAGCGCGGCATAAGCCATCGTCACGCATTTAGCCTGATGGCGGGCATCCGCGAGTGCATTATGCGCGACGCCCTCGCGCGGCACGTTCTTCGCATTGATCCCGCCCAAATCCCAGACCGTGCGGGTATCGCGCACGTTCGAGTATTTCCACGGAACGGAGCGGCCGACAGCCGCGAAGGCAACGCGCAAAATCGGCTCGTCGAAACAGGCGCCGTTGCACCAGAGATGCGAGGCATGCTGTGACAGCCACCATGCCTCGAAGTGGAAGGCCGCGTAGCGCAGGTCCCATGGATCATGCAGGAGCGACGCCTGCGCTTCGAGCTGTTCTGGCTGGTTCCACCAGCGCTCCGTTGCCGGATCGACCTTGAGGCCGGCAGCTTCGCACGACGCGCGATCGATGTTGCAATAGAAGACTTGCTCTTGGTGTTCGCCGCCGTGCGGATCGAAAGTGATAGCTGCGATCGAGCGAAGCGCCGAAGTAGGAAGCGTCCCGAACGTTTCGACATCGCACATCACGTGAACGTCAGCCATCAGATTTTCTTCTCCATGACGACCCAGGGCTGCGTGTAGCCCCGGTCCCGCAATTGTCTTACCCATCCATGCCGTCCATATATGCGGACAGCAGAACAGCCTTCCTGCCTTGCGTATTGCTCGATCTGAGGCAGGGCGTCTTTCCATCCGTCTCCGGCGAATGTGCCGACGACGCAGACCTTGCGGCCGTTTTCGAGCTTCTCGATAGAGCTCGTGCCGGCGCCCACGAGCGCGCTGTCCCACACGATCCAAAGCAGAGATTGTCCGGCGTCGATCCTCGCCTTGATGTGCGCCGTCGTAAAATCGGACTCGCTTCTGTCGAGCGCTGCCGCAATCAGCCGCTCTGCATGCGGCCAAATCGCCTCGACGAATTGCGGCGCGACGCAGATAAGCCCGTTAGGGCGCGCTGGCAGCATCAATGAAAGAGAATGTCCAGCCCGGCCCCCACATGAGTTGTTGAATACCGCTGAGTTGCGGGCTATTGGCGGTTGCGACCACAGCCCGCGGCGGTGGATTGGCCTCGTAACGGATAATGCTGCCGTCCGGGACCTCGACACGCAGCAGCTTTGATTGATCGACCTGCGGCAGAATTCCGGAACTCATGGAAACCGGCGTTGATCCATTGCTTACGGCAAGCGCCGCAAACTCGTAAGGCTGCATCAGCATGAACAGCGAATCCTTGCTGTCCTGCTGTGGAATCTGAATGCGACCCTGAACGATGCCGCGGTAGCCAAAAATTCTGACGTTGAACGACATTCAGACCTCAAGGAGCCGTCGAAGCATCGATGAACGACAATGACCAGCCCGGCCCCCACTCGACATACAGAACTCCGGTAAGGATTGGGCTGCTTGCACTTGCGAGGACCGATCTTCCGGCTGGATTGACTTCGTATCTGATGGCCTGCCCATCGGGCACCTCGATACGGAGGATTTGCGAATAATCCTGGTATAGCGGCAAACCAGAAGGACCCACCGTAACCGGAATCCCTTGATTGCTCGCGGCGAGAATCCCGAACTCATACGGCTGATAGAGCATATAGAGCGAATCTTCGCTGTCCTGCTGGGGATTCAAGATTGGCATTTGCAGGATGCCGGAGTAGCCGAAGACACGGAGATTGAAGGATAGAACTGGCGGCGGTTGCGGTTGGAACAGCAGATAATCCGACGATGGCCCTCCCTGCCATTGGGGAGCATCTACGTCATAATTGAATAACCAGAAACGAACGTTGCGAGGACTAGCAATTGGCGTCGTTAAAAGGATCAGATTGCGTTCGGTCGCCGGCCACCAGCTTGGAGCATCATCCAGCGTGAAGTTCGGCCGGAACGGCGGCGTCTGACCACCCGCACCGAAGAATTTTACCTTTGTAAGCTGTGGAATGATCGCACTGGCGATCGGCTGCCCTGTCCATCCCGAGGCGTCATCGGACCATTGCCACTGACGGTTTGAGAATGGGTTCTGTGACTGCAACAGATTGGCATTGCGGACAGTGGCGCGCGACCATGGCGGCGGATCATCGTTGTTGAAATTCCATCGCGATGGCGGGACTTGTCCGCCCTGGCCGAACAGTCGCCGCGAGGTGAGTATCCGGAGCGGCGCTGAACCTGCTGGCGCTCCCTGCCAGTTGCTATCCTCGCTATACCAGGATGTTTGCCGGTTGCTGAACGGATTTTGCGATGTCGCAAAGAGATTAGAATTACGCCCGGCCAAGAGCTGCCATGCAGGAGGATCGTCAGCCGTGAAGTTCCAGCGATAGGGCGGGACTTGCCCGCCTGCCCCATAGACCTTCTGTTTCGTCAGAAACGAAACGATAGGTGAATCAACCGGCGCCCCCTGCCACATCGGCGGTTCGTCGATCGTGAAATTAGGCCGGAATGGTACGGCCTGACCACCCTGACCAAATAGCTTTTGCTGCGTGAGAATCCGTAGAGGCGCAGCATCGAGCGGCGATCCTGACCATACCGGAGGATCATCGATCGTATAATTCGGCAGCCAGCGCTTGGTGGAAACTTGGCCGCCGGCCCCAAAGACTTTCTGTGCTGTCAGAAACGGGATGATTGGCGACTTGACGGGAGAGCCCGACCAATACGTGTCATCTGCCGGCCGAGGCGCCCAGAATGGCGCCCGGGGGACGTTAGCCATTCAACTGCCGCAGGCAGAGATTGGCCGCGCCGTCGTTACGCGTGCCGATGTTGGTTGCTTCGGGATTGAAGGCGCATACCGCGCTCTCAAAGCAGGGATCGCATAGCATCGGGTCGGGCTCGCGGTCGGGGATCATCAGGACGGCCCGTAGACGCACATAGTCGGTCCATGGGCGCGGCGTCGGCTCGTAGGGCTGCATGCAATGCCGGCAGATCGGCCGGCGCTCCTTGATGGCCGCAATGGTGATATCAGCCCACGCCTTTGCCAATGCGCCCGCCTCATCGGACTTGATGATCGTTGTAGTCTGCCATGCAAGCTGGCGCTGTTCCTCGCGCCGCTTGAAGAAGCGGTAGATGGCACTTTCGGCCCGGCGGAGGAGCTTCATTAGATGCCCGCAATGAAGGAATTGAATGACGCAGCAACGGCGTTGTTGATGTCGGTGTCAGTGCAGGACGACGCCGCAGTTGTTATCTGTGTCGGCGTTAGCCCGGCCAATGTTCCGCCGGCAGTCGCGTCGTTAGCGACAGTCTGATTTGCCGCCACAGCGTTGACGAACAACGGCTTATAGAACGTCGGATTGTTGAGAACCGCAGCCGCGTAGTTCTTGCGGGCCACGTGGATTTGAACGGTCGTTGACGTGATGCTGTCGCTCGATGGTCCAGACAGTGTACAATAGACCATGAGAGACGAGAACACACGATTTCCGAACGTCGCGTCGGTAGCGAGTAGCGACATGTCATTGAGGTTCGCGGTCGCCATTACTGGGTCTCATAGATCGTATGACCGCCGATCGCGCCCGGCGTGCCGCCGGTAAAGGCGGAAAGAGAACATTCGCCGTTCGATGCGGTATTGCCGAGCATCAGGAAACATTCCTCTGCGCGATTGGCACGCCAGAAATAGACGCCGCCGAATGCATTGAGTGAGCAGTTCGCAAGATGGTTTGCGGTATCGCGCTGTGGGAACGTGGTCGCCCAGTTTGATCCGACTCCAACGACGGCAGCAAGAGCGGCCGTCGCAGGGTCAAGCGCAGTGTCGGTGCCGCCTGTTTGCTGGCTTTGAGTACCAGTTCCAACCGTACTGTCACGGGAGAACAGCATGAAGGTCGGAGAACTTGACGATGCAGCTTGACCGCTGATCGAGATTTCCCAGAAACGGGTTAACTGAGTACCGGAGCCGCCCTTCCAGAAACCCATCGCCTGCCCCGCCGTAAACGCTGTGGTGTCGGCCACAGCAGTAGGAGTGAAAGTCGTTTGGGCCGAGATTCTACGCGCCATGTTTCAGCATTCCTTTCGCAGCCGCTTCCATAAATTCATCGACAACCTGGGTGAATGGCTTGCAAAGCCCGCCCGAAGCCACCCGCACCATCTCGCACCTGTCGCAGATGTACCGATCACATTTCGGGCAATATGCCCGATCCCGCGTGCGGAGCGGATTCATGATGATGTGCATTTGACAATGGGAGCAGTTGACCACGGGAATCTGCGCCCGTGTGCCTTTGCCAACGTCAGTAGCAACGCGGCGCAACCCGGCCGCATTCGCTTCTTCCGAAGTAAAGCCGGGACTTTCCCGATGATCAATCTCCAGATATCCTTCAAGATCGCGCTTCGAGAACATGGCTCACATCATCAGTAACGGAACCCCGCCTTGAAGCGTGTCGCCCGCCGCGGCCGCTCCTTTGAAAGACGCAATCATTCCGACAGTACCTCTGCCGGTGGGAGGAGCACCGCCTCCACTGCGTGTCAGCGTAGGGTTGATAGCCGCCGCGGTAGTTTGTGGGGCAAGATACGACATGATACTGCCAAATGTCGCGCCAACCACTGTATAGAAATGATCTGAGATAGTCATACTGCTATCTACAGTATCACTAGTATCGGCTGGGTCATCCAATGCCCAGAAAGCTACAATCAATTGCCCATTCGTTGTAGGAGTAATAGAACCAGTTTGTGCGGTTGTTAATGACCCATTACCGTTTGTAACCAAGGTAGTGTGCTGGTCTAGCACCGTTCCGGTACCAGAGCCGGACCAAACTTGCACTTCGAACGAAGCTGCAAACTGTCCGGTTGTAAATGTACAAGACGCAGCAGTAGTAGGATTGTGGACAAAGTAGGTTATGCCTACTTGACGCCCTGAAACGTTGTTTGTGTCGATTTGAGTATATGTATTGCCTTGGTTATCAGACATTCCGGAGCTGCCTCCGGAAGTACCGATAACGATAAGATCAGCACCAGTCGTATTCAGTGTTACCGTGCTGGTGCCAACTCCATGAGCAATAAGTGTCCAAGACATCAGTTTCCACCGTGGACACGATAGAAGAACGTGCGGTCAGCGGCGCCCGCCGCATGCGTGATCGTGAACTGACCCTTGCCGGCTGCGCTGACGAACAGCGTCCCCGCCGCAATCGCCGCCGCAGCGGTCAAGCTGGCGGCCGTAAGCTGCACACCGCTCGTCGGGCTGCAATTGACGGCAGGAACTATTGTCGATGTTCCAGTTGTGAGCGTCACCGTCCCGCTCGCATTGTCGCGGCCTTGCTGTAGCTGATTGATGGCTTGGTTGACGGTATCGCTGTTCTTTTCCTTGAGCGAGAGAGCGGCGACCATTTAATAGCTCCCCGTCGGCGTTCCGTCCGGCTCCACCGCAGAAATATAACTCCATACAGTGCCCGCGGGGATCCTCACTCTTGCCCGGCTGTAGCGCGTATCGATGCCACCGCCTGCGACGAGACACGTTCCCGTCTGATCGATCCCGACTTCCGCCGTGTAATTGTATGGCGCCTGCGGATTATCCCGATACGACACCGAACCGAACACCGCGGGCGCGTCGCTGATCACGCGGAACCCCTTGACGAACAGCCGCTTGTCATTCCCGCCCTGTTCTCCCGTCTCTATGACCGCTTCTGTTGTAGGCCCGTTGAAGAAGCCCAGTTGATTCGATGGATTCCAGCCCGCCAGCGAAGGAATCGTCGAGGTCGAGACGGTATCGAACGAGAACGGGATAAGCTCGATATTGCCGCCCAGAATGCCGCCCGACGTGTAAGCACCGGCGAAGGTCGAGCCGACAAGATCGACATGCGTCCCATCGATGATCGTGACCGGCCATTGTCCCCACGCGCTGTTGGCCGTGTTCTGCTTGTTGTTGATCGCGGCGAGGAACGGCGCGCTCCCGGAAATCTGCGTCACATTCCACACGCCGTAAACGGTCTGCTGAGCCGCAGTAGACATGCCCGCCGTCGAGGTCACCGTCAGACGAATGAGATTGGGACCGCCATTGCTCGCCGCCCCCGTGATCGCCACAGCCCCGGGCGTCACTGAATCCATGTTCTCCAAGGTCAGTCCCGGCCGCGCCACGACGCTCAAGAATTCGCCCGAGAATTTCACCAGTGAGAACCGTTGCAAACGCCAGTCGTAGACCAGCACGCTATCGAACAGGCCCGCCTGGCCGCTCGTCGATTTGTACGGGATGTAGAGCCGCGAAGCCGCCGGGTCGGTTGTCGGCAGGACCAGTTGCAGGTTGGATGAATCTACGTTGGCGAAGAAGTACCGGTCAACTTGTTCCTTCCCGATCGCCTGCGGCACGCCGCCGGGAGACAGCATCTTGAAGCCTTCCTGGGAAATCCAGAACACATTGTCTTGGTCAATGATAAAGCCGTAAGGCGCGTAGATGCCGTTGCCATCGCCTCCCGTAATCTTGGTGATTGTGAAGATGACCGGAGAACCCGGCGCGTAAGTGATCAACCGCGCCATGTTGTCCTGGAAGATCACGCCGAATAGATCGAATCCGGCAACGCCTTTGGCCAAGCCGCCGTCGGGGAGGTCCTGGAAGTCGGCTTGCCCGACGCCTGCGGTCCAGATCGCGGGATTGTCGAGGTCGCTCCATTGCACCCGGTAGGGAAACCCATTGAGCCCCGAAAGCATCACGAAGCGATTCACAATCGCGATGAACGCAGCCTGCGGTACCGTGCCCTGATATCCGGGAAGAGAACTGAAATTGTGAAACGTCGTAGGCGATGACAGATCGAAGTATTGCGGAACACAATTCGCTTGGACGGCGAACACGAAATTGTTGAACTGTTCGAAGTCCCACATGGCGGTTGTCGCCAGCGGTCCGTACGCAGTCCCGCCTAGCGAAACATCGGTCCACGTCAGTGTGGTGTTGTTAAGTACATACAGCCGCGATTCAGCCGTGCCCGCAAACAGCGAGACAGAACCATCACCGTTGCGCGCGAAGAAGAACCCGCGGCATGGCGCCGGCAGTGCCTGCGTGAATGCAATAAAGGAAAGGAACGGGAGCCATCCGTCTCCGCGCGGAATCACATTGACCACGTTCGCCGAGACCTGCGTCTCATTGTCGGAGAGGTCGGGAACCCAGGGCGGAAAGGGAAGACGCGGCAGATAGGGAGGCATCAGAAAGCCATCGCCTTAATTGCGCCTCTGGCGGTCATCGTCGCCGCTTCCCCGCTCAACATCGTGTAGGCGTCCCAGGCCGCCCCGGCGACGCCGCCATTCTCATCCGGCGGGAACGGCGACATCATCTGCGCCAGCGTTGGATCCCGCAGCACATTGACCGCCAGCTCATACTTCGCACGCGACCTGATCAGCTTCTCCCCGTCCGTGAACCATCGATTTCCCGTCGTGTCCTGCCCCGTAGAGCCGGTAAATCCCATCGGGGCGGGTAGGTCCACATGCGCGCCCAGGCTCATCAGGAACGGCCCCTGGCCCGTGGCGTTGATCGCCATGACGGTCATTTGGAATCCCGAACCGAGTCCGAGAATGGCGCCGATGACATCCCCAACCTGATAGCCCTGGCCGCCGTTGGCGATGATGGCGGACTGCATCACGCCGCCGCCGCTGACCGTCAGATTGAGCGTCAGTCCCGCGCCATGCCCTCCCGTAGCCGGTATCGCAGCATAGGTGCCGGGTGTGTAGCCTGAGCCGCCGACAAGCAGACCCAGCTGCGATACCGGTCCGGTCCCCGGCGTTCCGGTCGGCGGAATCGGATAGAGCATCAGCGTCTCGTTCGAGAACGCGTAGCAGTAGGGCTGGCCCATCTGCGTCCCGGTCTGCGTCAGGATCAGGATTTCTTCCGGCTGCATCCGCGGCATATCGAAGACGGCGGGCGGGATCGTGATCGTCAGCCAGTCGATCTTGTGGATCTGCTGGGTGTTGATCACATTGCCGAAGTTCACATCAGTCAGTAAGCTATAATTCTGCTGGCCGCCGACCGTGAGGAATGTCGTCGTGAACGTCTCGTTGAAGCGGAAGCGCTCGCGGGCGTAGATGTTGACGGCATCGACGATGGCGATCTGAATGCGGTCTGAGATCGTACCGGAGCGCTTCAACTCGTCGTCTATGCGATCGAGCATGAAACCCATCGTGCCGGGGGCGTGAGTCGAAGGCCAGGTCATCGCGGGTTTACTTCGTCAGCCAAACGCCGTTCACGAACGTATAATATATGGTCAACTGCGGCGTTGCTCCTGTCGTCGTATTGGTCTGTGTGACGCCAGTCGCCCCAGCGGTACCATTGATGGTGTCTGTACCACTGCCATATATCTGGATACTTCCACCTGTGTTGTTGTTCACCGCGATCTGCAGCCCCGCTTTGGCTGGAGGCAAGGTTCCTCCCGCCGGGTTTGGTCCGCCCGAAGTGAAATTGACCATCGTCTGCGTAATCGGCGTTGCGGTTCCCGCGGTCGTGCCCGCTGCAGCCACGTTACCCTGACTGACGACCGTCTCCATCGATCCCGCAAATCCCGTCCCGATCGAATCGGCAAACCAAACCCCAGGCGCAAAGCACTGAAACGGCGTGATCGTATTCGGCCCGAGCACCACGGATAAATTCGTGGCCTGTCCATTAATCGTTCCCGCGTCGCTCGGATGCGGAAAGCAAATCAGATTGTTCGCTCCTGTGTTCGCGATGAACACTTCCAGCCCCGCGAACGGATACGGCCGGTTGGTCTGCGGCAGCACGCACGCGCCGCCGGCCGCGACCGTCGAGAACAGCGTATTGGATGCCTGGATCTGATAGCCGTTCAACTGCGTCGTCTGCGAACCTGTAACGGTCGCGCCCGTTCCGAGCGGCCCCGCATCGACCGAAAGCAGATTGTACCAAGTCGCCTGCGCGCTCTCCCGCATCGTCGACTCGACGCGGCCCGAGAAGAACCCTCCGGCAAACGAGACGAATGGTGCGCTTGCTTCATCAGCCATGACGGCTATCCTTGTTCGGAAAGTCGGGGAAAAGCTTCGCCGGATTCTTCACCTCCAGCGGCTCCGGCCAGCACCAATGTTTCCCGTGGCCGGTCGGCATCGCCGTGAAGCTGTACATCGAATGCTCGCTCCCGATGATCGTCGTGTAATCGAGGCCACGTTTGACGGCGACGGTCCGCCAGAATTTGAACGCCTTGGTGTCTTGCGGCCATAGAGCTGCGAATTCCTCTCGCTCTTCGGGGGAGAGCGTGTAGGTCTGGCGGAGGTCGGTCGGGAGAAGCTTCGGAGGCTTGCGAGGCTCGGAGGGGGCCGGAGGGCGGCGGCGTAGAGGGAAGGGGACGAGGGGCATTTAGTTCGGGTTGCCCTGGGTATTGACCAGGAAGTAGGTGCTTACGTTCGAGGCGGTCATCGGCGTGCTGGTGTCATTGCAGATAAGGATCACCACCTGTCCGGCCGATACCTTCACACTGCCCACGGACGGCGCGCCGGCTGCCGAGTTCGTGCTATCGAGTATCGCGAAGACGATATCGCCCGCCTGAATCTTGTTGTTGGTCAGCGTAATCGTATTCGGGCATGCACCAGCGCCAGAAGCCACAAGCGTCATTCCGTTGGTCGTGATAATGCCCGAGGCAAAATTCAGCGTCGCCGTAAAGGCCGTCGGCCCACCCGAGGCGGTAACGGTTCCCATGCCCAGCTTCAGCCGCGCCATATCCGTAACTTGCTGAGATCCGGCACTGTTCTCGCCCGTCTCTGTCGGCGGGACGATCGGAGTCGGAGTCGGATTTGCCGCGAAGACTTGAGAACAGAGGGCGAGCGCGAGGCCGCCCGCCAAAGCGATGCGTTTCATTTCAGATGATCCTTGTTGGGGAGAAGTTGCAGACCGACGCCCGCAGGCTACAGCTGTTGAATGTTCAACTGACATGATCCGGCTGTTCCACTGAATTGCCCAGATCCCATGTACTGCAAGGTCGTATTTGCCGATGTCACGGCCAAAAAACCGCTTACGCTGGACGAGAACTGCGTTTGAATGAGGCTTGGGCTGAGAAGCCCAGAAGGACTGAGCGTGATCTGAGCCCAGGGAACGCCGCTTGCGATGCTGGACCAGCCCGCAGCCGTAAGGCTGATTTGATAGACTCCAGGCTGCAAAACGAGAGAACTGAATTGTGACCCAGTCGTGCCGATCAGCCCATTATTGGGACCTGCAGTGAACACGATCGCGCTACCCGGGCTCTCCGCCTGATTGGGGACGCAATCATATTGACCGGCTGCCAGACTCGATGGCGCGGTAGGGCCAGTTCCACTCCACGAAAGCACGGCATCATTGCCGCCACATGCCGGAGGCGTGCCACTGGCAATGTACAAACCGCCGTGACTATCGACGCAAGCATTGATGGTCTGCGCATGAGACGGCGCGTCGAGCGCAGCGATAGCCAATAAAGTAAAGAGTAATCTTTTCATTTTGGCCACTTATTGTTGAGGAGGAGAAGCGGCGGCATGAATGCCGCCGCTCGTAGATCAGCCCATCTTGCCGGTGAATTCAACCTTCACTTCAAAGTTTCCGGCGGTGTTGGCGGTACCACTGCCACCGGCCAGGAAGTTCACGAAGTACAGATCGATATCGCCCGGAACGCTGGCGACACCGCCGGCAAGCAGGTCTTTGGCGCCTCCAATGCCTTCCCCACCGGGCGGGCCATCGGCTGCCAAAGTGGTGACGTTGATGGCCGGCCACACCAAACCCGATGGGCCGAAACCAGGGCCAACTTGCCAACCGCCGTTGAACTGAGTGATCAGCGGCGCAGAGGTAAAGGTAGCGTTGTTGAGCGTCGCCCCGACATATCGGGTCGAGTAGATCGTGTTGATAACCGGAGTGTTCTGAACCGCCAGGGCGTAAAGCGTAGCGGGCTGGAAACCCGGGGCCACGCCTACGTTTTCGGACGGAGTATAGAACAATCCGACCGAAACTGACGTACCGCCCGTGAGGGCAGTGTAGACGAACATCTCAACGCTCTCGATCCATGACCCACCGGGGATGGTTCCGAGATAGACGCCGCCGTTATTGGTCGCAAGCGTGCCGGTAGCCGCCGTATACACGCCAGTCGATGAATTCATCGACTGGACGCGCGGAATCGGAACATTCGGCGGCGTTTGTGTGCCAGGAACGGGCGGCAACGTGATCTGGTTTGTTTGGCCAGCCGCGTTGACCGCGTTGAGATACCCACCAAGCAGCGACCCCGCATTACCGGTCGATGGAATCGCCGGATCAAACGGACCGCCACGGATGAGGTAGTGCTTGGTCTGCCACGGAAAGAGCCGGGCATTGGTACCAGCAAAGCCAGTAGCCATGTGTTCCTCCCTTTACGTGTGAGCCGCGGCCCAAGTGGAAACAGCGATCGTGCCGTAATCCTGGGCGTTGAATTGGACTCGCTTCATCCCATGGATCGTCCATGCGGACACTTCGAGACGTCGCTTGTGGTCAAACACCTTGATCTTCGCCGCAGCTCGCTAGACTGCGACCGCCCTTGCGGGCAGCTCACGCTTTCGTCGTGAGAGGAGGCCATATCATCGCCCACATGGGGCGCCGCGCGCTTCGGGCCGCTTGGCCCTACTCCCCGAAGGGATGGTCGTTACGCGTTCCCGCTTGAGCGGGCTTCGCTCGGTATTGCCCTGCTTATGCAGCGAGGGGATCCACCGAATTCACGCGGTTATCATTCGCGCCTCGCGACGCGACGGAGCCAGTTGACTCTTCATTCCACCGGTACTTGCCGGGGGAATCCTTCTGACCAAAAGCCATCATTGCCGCCTGGCCTCCAAGGAGGACAGAACGGAAGACGTTCGTTACCGGAACGCCAGTATTACTTACTCCGTTCGTCACGTCGAAAGAAGAACGAAGTATTACGCCGTTATATTCTCCGATGGCGCCCGTGTACAAAGGATTGTTGGTGATCTCGCCGCCAGTCATCGCCGCCTTCGAGATGTCCAACCACTGTCCTGTACTTGTGCTTTGTCTCAGGTCAGTTACCTGAAAAGGGTGCAAATACTGGACGAACTTGTCGGTCAGCGTGGCGTTGTAGTCACGCCGCCCACCGCCCGGTCCCGCCTTCGATGTGACTCGGATGGGCCGGATCTTCGGCGTGGCCGTGATGGCCGCCTCTTTCGCTTTGTCGATGAGCTGGAGAGAGAACACATCGGCAGAGGTCAGAGACGCATCGTCCGTACGGGAAGACTGACGGATGATGCGGGTGGTTGCCGGGACTGCCTGAAGGCCCGAGAACCGGATGTCGGTCTGAGGCGTGTAGCCGCAAACCTGTGTGAAGAAGGCCGTTGAACCTGATTTTCGCCTTGGATCGCTAGACCAAGACCGCTCTTGCGAGCTGCTGCCGCTCACACGGCAGAGAGGACTATCTTATCACCCTCTCACGAGGGGCCGGGCGCTTCGGGCCGCTTGGCCCTACGGCTTTCGCCTAGTCTCTACACCTTCCTGCCAAGTGGGGTATCGAACCAATAACTCAACGCCCTTTTTATCGGGCTCCTCATTGGTCCAAGCCCACCTCACAGGCTTGGCTCGGTATTGTCTGCTTTCGCAGAGGTCCACCGAATTCACCCGGTTTAGAGCGGTCCATCAATTAAACCGCTTCGCATACCAGTCGGCCAACCCGTCGCGTGCTTCTTCCCGGAGGTTGAACGGCACGCGCTGCTGATCGATGGTGTTCTGCGACTTCACGCCGACGACGTGACCCAACTCGTTTATAATAACCGAATCAGAATAGATCGTCAGTGATTCACCATTGCCTTCCGCGAGCTGGTTCTCGGTGAAGCCGGCGCCCGTAAGCTGCATGCGCAGCCCATAGGTGACCTTATCGCCGGCTCCCTTGCTGGTTTCCTCTTTGCGATGGATGATGCTGTTGGCATCAGAGCCGATCAGAGGAAAGATGTCGGTATACTTGAGGGCTTCGACATCCAGGGACTTACTCCAAAGCTTTACAGCTAAGGCATCGTTACTGAATCTTCACCTTGGCTCGCTAGACCAAGACCGCCTTTCGGCTGCTCGCGCTTCAATACGCGAGACGAGACTATCTCATAACCCTGCTGGTTAGGGTCCGGCGCGCTTCCGGCCGCTTGGCCGTACTCCCTTTCGGGATAGTCGTTGCACGGTCCCGCTTGCGCGGGCTTCGCTCAGGATGGCCCGGTCTGGGCTTCTTCTGAATTCACGCCGTTTGCTTACACGGTTCGATATAGAACCAGTTCCCGTGTAAGGGACTAACTTTCAGTCCCAAAATTCGTCATTGCCAATTTGGATTACTCCAGTTTGGTTGACATTCAGGGCGATGCCCGAATTCCGTCGAGCCGGACTAGCCAATTTCCCGGGGCTGTGCCGAACTGCCATTTTGCTGGTGGCCTTCCAGGCAGCGATTAGCCGAACGCTGCAATCGGGACCGGACAGTTAGAGGCCGTCCGCCGCCTCAGTCATTTCCGATTTGCATTTTTGATGACGACCGCCGCCTAAGCTTTCACTCTGTTGGCGGTCGTCATCTGGGATGCGCATCGGATGAATGCATCTCCCGCCGTCGCGGAAGTTGCGGTATCTACGCGCGTGTAGAATCAGTGCTTCGTCAGGAGACGCATGACGTCTTCGACTGATCTGAATATTTCCGGCTGGCCGATATCGAGTCTTCCGGGCTGGCAAGCCGTGACGATTCTTCCGTTGAGACAGACGTCGACCGCGTAGCCATAGTCGCGCCAGTTTTCCACCGTGGCGTCGGGCAGTTTCTGCCTGATGGACCCGGCAAGCTTGCTTGCATCGGCGCGATAGTAGCTCATGATCCCATCAATTCCCGCAGCCTCGTCTTGTCGCCGGAGGCTTGAAGCGCATTGAAGATGGCGTCGAATTGCTCTTGCGGCATGTCCGCGAGCATCTGTGCGGTAAGCTCGCCGCCGGCCGAGCCGGAACCATTGGAAAGCGAGGTGGCGGCAGCTTGGCCGCGCCGGATCGATTCGACGAGGTCGGTTGCTGTCGGGGCGGCACCGTTGCCGGGCTGCGGAGCCGCCGTGCCATTTCCGGGCCGCGGGGCCGCGGCTGGAGCGGCGGCCAGCGGAGTTCCAGGAGGCTGCTGCGGTGGCGCGGCGCCGTTACTGGCGGGCTGCGGAGCTGCTGCGGGAGGCGGCGGCGGCGCGGGCGCGCGCCAGCCCCGCAGCTGCGCCATGCGGACGATATCCGCCGCGGGATTGCGGTTGCCCGCGAATGCATTTTTGTACAGATCGCGCTCTTCCTGGACCAGGATCTGTCCGACATCGTCCGGGATTTGAGCCTGCATCAACTGCTCATAGTTGGCACTTGGATAGCGCGATGCCATCAGCTCGGCTGCGCGGCTGCGGAGCAGGAAGTTGTAGGACTGCATGAAATTGGGATCTGAGCCGGCATAGGAGTTGAGCGAGTTCACATACTGGCGCTCCTCGTTCATCTCGGCTTGACCGGTCTGAATCTGCTGCTCGTAATTGTTGACCTTGCCTGAGACGTCGGTCAGCTGCCGTTCCAGCCACGCCGTATAAGCGAAGATGTCTTGCGCCGGGTCGGGGCGCTCGCTGGCAGGGTCAGGCTGCGCGGCGGCGGCCGGTTCTCGCATTGCCTCCTGCAGTAGGTTCAGCCGCTCTTCGATGCGTGCCTGTGCGACGGCGCGCTCCTGGAGCTGACGCTCGACAGCGGCCCGGGCTTCCTGTTCGGCCTGGTACTTGCGAAACGAGACGCGGCGCGGATTCGGTTGCCCGGGGACGAGTTCGTCGCCAGGATCCTCGTCAGCAGCGGGAGGCGCAGCGCCGGGCGCGGCCGGAGGCAGACCTGCGGGAGACGGAGGCTCGACAGGCGCGGGCGCCACTGGAGGCTCTGGCGTGCCACCAAGCGGGCCGCTATGCTCCCGCGCAAGGTCGTCGTTCACATCGCCGCCGGTCGTAAAGAAATGCCGTTCTGCGTCGGTCATGCCGTCATCAAAATTGTCAGCCATGTATCGCCTGTCTAATCTTGTCCCATGTTGCCTGATCGATCGGGCCGCTTGTCACCTTGCCGTCGATCCGTGCCGAAAGTTTCCCGAGAGGGAGGATGTTCTTTCCATCCGGCCTGTGCTCGCCGTCCGTGGAAGGCGTGAAGATCGCGACCTCGACGAATTTGCCATTGGAGTGGAAAGAAATCTCTGCCTTGTCATCATCGCGAAGGATGTAGCCTTCCTCGTCTTTGTCATGCCGGAGCGTTACGTCTCGCCAGGGAAAGCCGGAGTCTTCCACGAAGTGGCGGAGCTGGCGGATGAGAGCGATGTGGCCACGAATCACGCTTCGCGAGGCTCGAAGAACTGGCCCGCCGGGCCGCAATGCTCATCCGTCTGTGGCCGCGCGCGCTCCCGAGAGCAAATGACGTCAAGCTTCGTTTCCTTGCCGGTCACGAGGTCGAAGACTGCCCGATTGCAGCGATGCTCGGAGCCGGAAGGCTGCTCGCGCGCGATGCGGTAGTGCTTGCAATTGACGCAGAACTTATCGCTCATGATTTGTCACCAAACGGCATTACGCGTTCTGCCCGCAGCGCGCGCCGCACAGCATAAGCGACCGGGCTGATCACCATTCCGCTTTCCCGCTCGAATACGCCATCACCCCAGTCCTCGTGCCGGCGAATTGGTGAACCGTCGCAAGCGGTACCGCTGAGCGGCCAATGATCGAAATCTCGTTCGGCCTTCGTCCAACTCTCCTGGCGCTCCGCCCATTCTTCAGGCGTCACGATGCGATCCGATCGAATTCAACCGCCGCATTGTGCTTCACCATGCCGTGCGCGATTTCGTAATTGCAGAAGCCTTCGAGGACGAGGCGGCTGGCCAGCCGATTGCGGTTCTCGTCGTTCAAGCAGAATGCTTCAGCCATCCGCCGATGCGGTTCGCATACCTTGACTGTGGTTGCACCCTTGATCATGGATCCCCGGAGAACGACAGTTGCCTGAAAGGTGGCAGGGCCGCCGCACTCGCGGCAACGATGGAGAGGGTTCATTGCAGGATCCAAGTTGCTGCGATCATTCCGACTTCGTACGCCCCGATGCAGGATAATATGAACATTGCCCAGAAGCCCCATAGCGATATTTCCATCACGCCGCCCGCGGCGCCGGCTGCATCGCCGCCAACTGCTTCTCATGCTGCTGTGCTGCGAGCTGCGAGAGCATATCAAAGCGCTGCTGGCCGAGCTGCTGGCGCTGTTCATGCTGCTGCTGCTGCGCCTGAGAGGCGCCTGCGTGCATCAAATCCATGGCTTGCATCGTGCGCTCATGGGCCTGATCGCCCGCACTGTTCGGCGGCTGCTGGATGGGCGTCATTGCCGCGACGGCCGCCTTCACCTTCTCATGCGCAGCCTTGGCGCTGCTCAAGTCCGACTCGTTGTGGGCCTTGGTGAATTCCGCCATCGCAATGGCTATGTCGTACATCGCAGTCGCTTCCTGCTTCTTGGCCTGCGACAGGAAGAGTTCGGCTTGCCCCTGATCCTTGTTGATCTTCGCCGTAGCGGCGGCTTTGGCCAGCCCCTGTTGTTCTTGCTGTGAGGGCTGCATTTTCGCCAGCATCTGCTTGAGACCATCGACCAGCTTCGCCGGCAGCGGCGAGAATTCCATGATCATCACGAGCAGCTCGGGATTGTTGACGAGTTGATCCTTGAAGGCCGGGAGCATGCTGGCGATGATCGCCCAGTTGGCTTCCTTCTGGTTGGGCGAGGTCGGGGCGTCGTCGATGATGACGTCATAATCGCCGGTGCACTTATCCTTCATCAGCGGGACGGCCTTGGCGCCCTCTGGCCCGACGATGCGGATCAGCCGGCCATCGCTGAGATAGTTCTGGATGATGTGCAGGCGGATGCGTCCGCCAAGCTTGCGGAACCGGCGCAGCGAGTCGAAGACCGTCGCGAGCACGGTCATGCCGGCTTGCTTGCGCATCGACTCCACGACGCCCGGCTGATTGGCATCCTTCATGCCGAGCAGCTCGAGATTGATGCCGGTCACATCCCGGATCGCTGATATCGCGAATTCCATCAATTGGATATGGCCTTGCGGGAAAGTACCGCCGGGGCGCGGCATGAACTTCGGCTTATCGCCTGACAGCGCACCACGCTTAGCCCAGACGATAGTGTCCGGTCGCGCCCACTTCTCCTCTGTGTCGCGAATATCCTTGAAGGCATCCTCTTCCGCGACGATGCCACCCTTGGCGGACGTATTGAGGATGTGCAGGGATTGGCTCAACCATTTATTGGCCCATTCCTGCGGATGCTTCATGACCGCGACGAGGCCGAACCAGGTGTTCGTCTCTTCGTCATGTTCGCCCGTGATGACGGTCCACTTGAACTGTCCGAGCGGTGCATCGCCGACGCTTAGAATCTCTCCCCCGATATAGGCTTCCTTGAATACGCGCCGCGTCATCTCGACGGCCATGAACTGAATCGGCATGCCAAGCTGCTTCATCATCGCGGAGAATTTTGTGTATTCCTCCTGCGATAACTCCATGGTGTTGTTGTTGGTGGGGTCGGCCAGAAGCCAGTAAGTCTCCCGTTCCCACCACTGCATATTGACGATGGTGACTTCGTACATATCGTCATAGGTGGTGTCGGTCGTGTTCTCCTCGCGCTTGCGCTTTTCCTCCAAGGTCTTCTGGGAGGCGTCCATTTCGGTGCCGATCGCCCAGGTCGCGTCGAGCTGCTGCCGGGTCTTGCCGCGCCAAATCGACATGGCATCGGCCAGCGGCATCTTGCGGACGCGGGCCATGCGGCGGGCATCGACGAGGTTCTTGCGCTTGGCGTTGCGATCCCAATACATCTCGCGGGGCGGAATCCGTTCCTCGATATACGAGCCCTGCCGCTCCAATTCGTACGAGAGGTAATGCTCAGTCCAGCCCATGCCACAGGTATTACAGTCGTCGAACGCTGAACTCTCTTCATCCTCCGCGTCACACTCGTCCGTCATCCACTTGCTGGCGCCGGTCAGCAGCTCATTGACGGCGGTATTCTCGTTGTGGCGCGGGATGTAGTGGACCTCATGCCGGCCGTTGATTTCCATGCCGGCGATGGCCTTGAGCATCGTCAGAATGCGATTGAAGACGATGTCGGGGCGGGATTGCGCATTCAGAATCTGGCGGTCTTCGTCCGACCACTGCTTGCCCGCGCGCATCTTGTACATGACGAGAGCATCGGCGCGCCACGAGGTCGAATGCGTTGCGTCAGCGCGGAACCAGCCTTTCAGGACGTCAAGCAGCTTCTCCTTGTCTTTGATCTGGGAAGGACGGGAGTCTTGCTGGGTGATGTCGTCGGTCTTGCCCGGGTAGCCGTCGAGCAGCGCCGCGTCAGCGGGCGGCGGCTGCATTCCGGGATGGGAACCGAGTGATTGGATGGTGGAACCGGTGAGGGCCATGGATTGGCGTCAATTACTCGTGGTCGTCGCGGAGTTCGGTCGCCAGTTCCGCGCCCTCGACCTCGCCGGTATCAGTTTCTCCGCCATGGGATTTCGGCTTGGGCCCGGGCTTCTTCCTCGCTTCCAGTGCCGCCACCTTGTTGCGGAGCACGCCGATCTCGGCATGCATGGCCTTCACGTCTTCCCAGGTGAGATGACCTTCGGGCTTCACTTCCTGCCAGAGAGCAGTGGTCTCCAGATAGTGCTTGTCATCCTGCTCCGTGAAGCTCCACGAGTTGTACGGATTCTGTTCCGTCCGCCGTGGAATCTTCCATCGGACGATCGCATCATCGGCGGCATAGTGGATCAACAATTCGCAATGGTCGTCATCCTCGACAGCCATCACATCGGCAATGGCCGTCATCTTGCCGGAGCGGCCTTCGCCCGGGCGGGAATGGAACAGGACGCGCTGGCCCTGATAGGGGACGCGGCGATCGTGGTCAGGATCGATTTCGTTGACGGCGGCGGGGTTGGTGCTTTTCAGCATTGTGCTCACTTAATATTCTCCTTTATTCTGGCAGCCACCGCAAGATTGGAAATGGCGTTGTTGAGCGGGTTGCGGTCAATGTGATCAATGAGAACCGGCGGCTCGGTTCCTAGCGCCATTTTCCAAGCTATGCGATGGGAGTAATAATTAAGTTGATTCAATCTGATGACACCTCGACCGTTGCCATTTACGCTTCCAGCCTCTGAACCTGCTTCCGCCATGAGGCGCCCGCAGATATTAAAGCGGTCATTCCGCCATGTAATCATACCGGTCAACGGGTCGTAATCGAACGTCTGCCACAATTCTTTCGCAGACGGCAATTCTTTTACTGACATGGAAAGTCTTATTGCTGGGCGTAATAAAGGACGCCAGATATCGACGCAGCCGTGTTAATGCACACGTCCTGCCCGGCAAGCGCGATTATGCCGCGCCACGGGGACGCGCTGTCGGTGACCTGGGTGGCAATTGGCAGCGTAAATACCCCCGCCAACGTCGTTGGAGTGGTTGCGCAGGTTGTGCCAGTCCCCGATACCAGAGCCGGCGCGGCGGCTGCGTTTGCGAATATGATAAATCCGCAAATGTAGACCTCCTGATTTTGCAGGTGCGTTACCAGCGTAGTATTGGCCACAATCGCAGTGAAGGCGGCCGATCTATTGCAATAGATCGGCCCCGTCTGCTGCGCCAGCGCTCCCGCGCATCCAAACAGCCAGGCTGCGGCAGCAAGAAGAACTCGCATCATGACCGTGCCTCGTAATCCCGGTCGAAGTCCGCCGGCTTCACGATGCTGACCGCATCCGCATGGCGGACAATCCAATCGCCCGCGGCTGGAGGCGGTTCCATTTGCCGGAACCACTCAGGCAACACGCCTTCTGTGTCTGGCTCCCACTGGAAGGCGTTGACGACGCCGTAGCCGCCGACCTTCATGTATTGCTTCTCGATCTGGCCGAGATAATTCGGCGATGGCAGATCGGGATCAGGCGGCGGCGGCAAGGTACCCTCCTCGCGGTCTTCGCCATCCTCTTCACTGTCGCCCTCGTCGCCCGGCTCTTCTGCCTGCGGCGCGTTCTCTGCCGGCTCTTCCGGATCAACTGCAGGCTTCTTCGGATCTTCATCGATCATGACTGCCTCCTCTCAGAACCTTGTCATCGGTACATGCACGCCGACCATCGTCAGCAACTGCACGATGATCCAGACTGCAACGACCACCACAATCAACGTCATGACGACGCGCGCAATCGTATGGAACGGCTCCGCTATCGGCAGCACGCGCATGATTTCATTGAGCGCCCACCACAGCACGCCCAGGACGATGACGCTGATGAGAATGCCGATCAGCGTGCCGATCATCGATAGGCAATCCTCAAATCCGCCGTCATGTGAGCGATGCGGGTAATCTCATATTTCGGCGCGATCGGAACCCAATGAGCATCGGGGTGAATCGGATCGCCCTCTTTCCAGCCGGTCGAATGGAACGTCGCGAACTCACCGCCGTGCGTCGCCCATAGCGCGATCAGCCGCGTGTTCATGCTCAGCGGTTCGGAGACGCCGCCTAGCTCCACTTTCTGGACGAGAATCGGCGGCTCCTGCGGCGCCCCTGGGCTGAGGTCGCCCATGTTGTTGTATTCCGTGATGATGAGATGGCCATGCTCCCGCGGGCGATCGGTAATGGCCATCAGATGATCAGCGTCCGGCTTGCGAGGTATGATCGCTGGGAGATTTTGTGTCCTCACGTCGTCGTCGAGACTCATGCTGTCACCTTGCTCGCAAGCTGCGCCGCCGCCGCATTGACGTTGGTCCCGGGCGGCAGCGGATCAGATGTGAATTGCTTCGTCGTGTTGTCGTTGCCGTTCACACAGTTGAAGATGAGCTGCTGATGATTGCGGGGGCCATCGTGAGTGCCTTGCGCATCGCAGTACATCAGCAGGGCGCTGGTGCAACGGGTGCCTTTCTCAAGGCTGACGGCGTTGAAGGCGTCGCGAAGATCGGCTGTGCTCATTGCTCGATTGCCTTTACGAACTCAAGCGCAAATACGTCAGGCTTCAAGACGAAGATTTCCGCGTCTCTGAGATAAATCCAGTCGGCCGGCTCTGCTTTCATGAGCGCGCCTGACTGGCGGATCGTTAGCTCGCCCTTGCCGTTGTGCTCGAAGTCCGCGCGCATGAACCATTCCGGGAGCGCAACAGGAGGCACGGCGTGGGGCAGCCATTGGAACGCGTGAACTGTCGCAATGTACGTTTTCGCGAAGTATTTTTGATCAGCTTTCGCCAATGCCGGCTCCGGCGCGCTGACCGGGGCTTCCGCCATCAACTGATTTTCCATCAGCCGGTAATTCCATCCACCCGGCCTGTCCTCTAATCTCCGATAGACGGCATAGCCGTTGAGCGCCTGGAAACGCAGGATGCCCATGCGGCCGAATACGACATGCGGTCCGGGCAGATAATCCAGGAGATTGCGGTCGACGTCGATTTCTTCGGGCCAGCGGGAGCCGCGGAAGATCGCGCCGGCCGGCGTTGTCTCGATGTCGATGGACTCGCAATGCTTCACGGACTCAATCCTCCTTTGATCGCCAGCAGCACGATTAACCCATCGGCCAGCCGGCGATACATCGTGTCATAGCCGTCGACCTGGATCGAAGCCGGCGCGGATAATTCATTGATCACCTTGACGATAGCTTCATCAGTGGATGCGCAGCCGTCGAAGGTCTTTCCGACATCGGCCATGGGTGGCGGCCGGTGGATGGGTGACTGTTGAGGCTCACTCTCCGGGAGAGCGAAGCCGTCTTCATCGAGGGGCATCAGTCTTCTGATCCTTGAAGACGAGCGCGCGCATGTCTTCGAGATGCTTTTCCAGCCGCGCGATTTCTCGCGGCCGATCCTGAAAACCATCGGGGCGAAAGCCCTGTTCCCACGCGTGATCGAAGATCGCGCGGAGAAACATCTGAGCATCTATTCCGCCCGGATACGGTCCGCAGGCCGGAATGGTCTCGTTGCCGTCGCCGATCAGTTTGTCTGTAATGTCTTCATCGAACGAAATACGGCCGTGGAACTCGCGCCCTTCCGGGGTCCGGACAATCAGCGTCAGCGCTCGCTTGCGTCGATGGTCGAGTATATCGCTCGCAACGATCAATGCAGTACCGCCGAACTCTGCTCGAGTCCAGTGCTCCCGAGTAGCATAGCCGCCGGTCGCCCGTTCAACTTCGTCAATCACTTTCATTTATCCCAACGCTCCAAATCGCCGTCTCTTCGCGGGCTTGCCGTCCTTGACATGAGCCGGAAGCTTGCCGCCGGGATCGGCTGATGCGAATTCGCGTGCGACCGATTGCGGGACGCCCGTCCGCTTGGCAACTTCGGGATTATTTCGAGCGGCAAACATGAGGCGTCTTTGCGCTTCCGAGACGCTCGGCATTTACCAGTTCCGCTCTGGAGGAGTCGGCAGCGATGGCGTATTTGGCGCCTGGCCGCCTGAATTCATTCCGGCCGCGCCCGTCGCGGGTGCCCCAAGCGAACCGCCAAGCGCTCCGAAACGCCGCGGGGTGGGCGCAGCCGCCGCCCCCTTGCTGCCCTTGTACGCTGCGATATGTGCGCGCGATTTCGCTTCCATCGCCTTCGCGTGATGCGGCTGGATGTGACCAGCGGCTACCATGTGTTTCATGCCGCCAAGCGCGAGGGAGTGCGTCCTGACGCTGTCGGCTGTTGGCTGGCTGCCGGGAGCACCGGAAGAGATCGGGGGATTGCCCACGCGCGACGGATTGGCCTTGAGGCCAGCCGTCCCGCCGCCCATGGCAGGCTTTGCTGCGCCCATCCGTCCGCCGATATTGTCGGCCGAGCCCGGGGAGGCGCCATGCTCGGCACCGCGGGCCGACTGATTGCGAAGCTCGTCATTGGTCGCATTGATGGAGGGCATCTTTGAAATCGGCATTATCTGGCCCTCATTGCTTTCCGTATTCGGAGCGCATCACGCTGCGCCTGCTCGTCGCACCGCCGACAATATTCCGGATCATTCATTCGTGCACACAGAGCACGCCATCCAGCGTCATACGCCGGATCGCCGCCCGGCTCGTCGGGGTCAAGTGCATGGCCAAAATTGCGGAGTGCCGCGGTCTCGTATGCTTTGCTGGCCACTACGCGAGCGCTCCAAATCGGCGAGGCTTCATGTCGGATTTCTCAGGCTTCGGCATCAGTCCACCCTTGGCCTCGATAGCCTCGCCCCGCGGATCGAACCTATGCCCGTCTGTCTTACTCACGCCGACAGCACACCAGTCGTCGGCGTCGATCGGCGGCACGACCTTCTTGCATTGGTTCGTCCCGATGAACGCCTTGCAGTTGCCGCAGCGGTCCTTGCCCTTGGCATGACCAAAATGCACCGTTGCGTGAGAGAGCTTGCCGGCCGAACTGTCACCGCCCTTGCCGCCGAGCGCCGCCTCACTGGTATGCAGGATAATGATCCCGCCCGGCGGATCGCCCTGTTCCAAAAACGTATTCAGATTGATTGCGTGGCTCGCCGGTTCACCCGCTTTGCACCAGCCAGCAATCAGCCGCTCGACGCGATGATGGCAGACGATCAGCAGCGGATCGGGATGTTTCCTGACCGCCTCGTCAACGCCCTGGAATGCGCGCATCTTGAAGGCGTTGAAGCTTTCACCGCCTGGAACCGGCTTATCGGCCGTCTTGGCATACGCGCAAATCTGCGGATTTGCCTCTTTCAGATCCTCGCCCGTGAAATCACCAAGATTCCACGGCCGCAGTTTGAACGAGAACTCAGGCTTGATGCCGATGATACCGCCAATGATCTGAGCCGTCTCTTTGGCGCGCTCCAGATCGGAGGAGACGATAGCGGTGAGGCCTTTGCTCTTCAATGCTGCGCCGGCCTTGCGGGCCTCCTGGCGCCCTTCTTCTGTCAGACGGACATCACTCCATCCGCGCTCGCGATCGACTGAGACGCCTGCTTCGGCATTGAACTTGGTCGCGCCGTGGCGAACGATGTAGATCGTGCGATCAGACCTCCGCATCGTCCAGAGTTCCTATCCGCAGCACGCAGATCCACTCGCCGTGCAGGCCGGTCGCCGTGCGCTCATAAATCACCTTGCGGCCGTCGAGCGCAATCGTGACGCGTCCGCGGCTTTCGTCGAGCTTCACCCAGCGGAATGGCAGGTTGTGGATATCGATGACCGTCTTGAACGGCATCGACTCATGGGCGAAGTGATAGCTGCCGTCGTGGTCGACAGTGAATTCGATCGGCTCAGGAATCATGGCGCTGATGCATTCCTTCAGGAGGCCGGTCACGCCGACCAATGGGAGCCCGCCGGGCGGCTGTCACCGATACGCTTGTCGGCCCGTACCGTCGCATTGTGCGAGTCATCGAAGCCGCATGCGAAATAACGCAGTGCATCGCACCCGTGAGAAGACCAATTGTGAAATGGATTGGCTTTCCAATCTTTCAGTCGATCATCCCATTCCCGCTGATATTGGCGCAGCGCTTCGATGCCACGACCGCAGCGGTCTATATCGATCCATGTCCTGCCAAGCATCTTCCGAACGGAGTTGATGCCGTCGAGAACATTCGACTCCGGGACGATGACCGCCTCGATGCCGAGCGCGGCCAATGCTGTCAGCCGTGATTGTCCCGACGACAATTCCCGATGCCTCACATCGTGCGGCAAGAAATGGTCGCCGTATTTCCAGCCCTGCTTCAATCGCTTGTCCATCAGCACCTGGGCGTAATGGTCCAAGCCAACGCCTGATGTCTCGTAATAATCCACGAGGCGCCGTTCTCGCCCGATGCACTGCACGAACCAGATCGCCGTTGAATCCGATACGCCCAAATCCCACGCGGTATGGACGCGGACTGCCTTGTCGATTTCGATGGGCTTGATACGTCCCTCAGCCATCATAACGCGCATTTCCTCGCCATAGAATGCGCCTCTGATCGCCGCTTCGAACGAGCACTCGAACTCCTGCTCATAGCGATCGTCGCCCATGTCCTTGCGGGCATCGACCAGCTCGCGCTGCGGCAGAATTTTGCTGTAACTAGCCTTCAGCATCAGGCTGAACCACTCCGGCTTGTCTTTGCCCTGGGCGCGTTCCCAGATGTCGTGGAATTCATTCTTGCCTTTGGGCGTACCGATGAAGATTGCCCAGCCCTGCCGATCGGCGAGCATCGGCCGCAGCACCTCACCCCATAGCGATGACCGCATGTCGGCGAATTCGTCGAGCACGACGCCATCGAAATAGGCGCCACGGATGGCGTCCGGATTATCCGCACCGAATAGCCGGATAAGCTGGCCGCCGAGCAGCGTGACGCTCAGATCGCTTTCCCGCGGGGCTTCGCGCAGCAGCGGAGCGCCGAACTTCTTGAGATAATTCCAGGCGATGTCTTTGGCCTGCTGGCGATATGGCGCGATGAAGCCATAGCGGCCGTCCGGCTTTTTCTCGATGACTGCCCGCCGGATGATGTCGTTGACCGCAGCGACTGTCTTTCCTGCGCGGCGATGGCAGACCAGGACGGCCCAGCGCTGGCGGCGCAGATGGAAGGGCAAGAACTGCGAGCGGGGGACGTAGTCAAGAACGATCCGTTGATGGAGCGTCACTCGGGTCTTTCCACGTGATTTCTACCGAAGCGGGGCCATCGCCATCAGGATTAGTAGGGGCGATTTTCTGCGGCACCAGCGCGCCCGGGATCATCTTGGCCAGCAGATTGAGTGCCGCTATCTTGTCACTCGCCTTGACCTGATCGTCGGCAAGCTTGACACCAGCGACCTCAGCAGTTTCACGCATGATCCACGCGGCGTTGACCGATGCGAGAGCGGCTTCCTTGGCCTGCAGCTCCGCGACGCGCGCCTTGATATCAGGCCGCAGCGCCCGCTTGCGCGCATTGGCCTTGAATGAACTGCCATCTTTGTAGCCGGCCTCGCGGGACGCCTGCTCGTAGGGAGTCATTACCGCGAGAAGCTGCGCCACCTTTTCGTGCCGGCGGTCACGAAGTGCCGCCATAATGTTGCTGATTCCTAATGAGTCCGAAAGGACTCAGAATTTCCTACCTTTAGAAGCGAAAAGAGCCGCCTTTTCTGGAGGCGGCTCAAGTCATCAGGGTATCGAGACGTCGAGCGGCCTGGATTCAAGACGAAAGAGGCCGCTCATAAAAAGGCCTCGCCGGAGCGAGGCTGTAACAGCGCATTGATTTTCTGCACGCATGTGATTATTCTCACCTCGATGAGGTGACGAATGAGCAAGAATTGGTTCCTCGACCAGCGCCAACGCTACATCGAGTGGCGGCTGGTCAATTACGGCAGCATTTGCGGGGCAGATATCGCGCGGACATTCGGCGTGTCTGTCTCGCAGGGGACAATCGACATTCAGGCGTTCAGCGCGGCGCGGCCCGCTGTGCTGCGCTATGATCCCAAGGCGAAAGCGAACGTCGTCGCGCGAGGGCATCTGCGCTCACGGCTGGTGCCGGGCGCGCCACTGACAGTCACGATTGCCGAGCCGCCGGAAGAGTAGGCTGTAACATTTCGTGATCGCATCGCCTGAATAAATGCATTGAGTAAATCAATGCATCGTGTATGTTCATCCTTGTCAGGCCGATGGCTTGACTCCGCGCCTCGGGGGATGCAGGGGCGAAAAGGGGAGAGACGAGATGACCACCCAAGAGCTTGCCCGCGACGTACTCGCCATCGACGATCTCAGTGCTTGGCTGGCAGGTACCAGCGATCTTTCCCGCGCCATCTATGCCGCCAGCCGCGAGGACGAGACGGGCGAGGGCGCCGCCTGGATGCAGCGGTGCATTGCCGATAGCGACGCCGCCTCTTTGCGCCTTGCGGCCCGCGCTTTGGCCGCCTAATCCCCCGGGGGCCGCTTACCCCGGCCCCACTAATTCAGACAGAAGGAAAATCATCATGACCGACCTGATCCGCGTCCGCGACCAAATCTACGACACCCACGAGGCGGCCACGGCCGCCGGATGGGACGATGCTGAATACGGCTACTGGATCCCCGCAGACGGGGATATCAGCCGCGGCCGTCATGGCTGGATCGCACTGTCCTCCGACCCGGAAGACGCTCGCTGACCAATCAGGGGCCGGCTCATCCCGCCCCCTCCAATTCAGACAAACGAGGAAAATCAGATGACCAACCAATACAATCTGCACAGTTACCGCTGGAATAACCGTCGCGGCGGCTACATCGAGAGCACCGTCATCGTCGAGGCTGACACCGCGCTGGAGGCGGTCCGAGCGGCAGCCCGGCGCGATTACCCGCAGACGACTCTTACCTCATGTACCTCGCGTTGGGGCCGCCACCCTGACCCTAGCGTCAGGGACAACGCACACATTCAAATCACGGCCGACGGCACCATCGGCTACGCGGCCCACCGGATCGAGGCTGCGAACGAGAAGGTACGCATCGAGGCTCTTTCATCTACCGATCGGCTCGCGCTCTATCAGAGTTGGTCAGCACCTGCGGACAGAACCGCGCTGGCGATAGCCGGCTATCGGGAGATGGATTGAGGGAGAGGGCGTATCGGCCCTCTCCCAGCAAGGAACGCGACGGGCAGACCGCAACTCACTGCTACGGACACGTCGGCCGCATGGCGATAATAGCAACTCGGATTACCGGAGTCTACCTTGCTCAGGGACCGTTTGTCCTGCCCCTCGACGCTCTGCGCCTACCGAATCTCCTATGCGGAAATCAGGTAGGCCGGAGGCAAATCTCTCACTTTTGACCCGGCAGGCCGGGTATTGATTCCGGCCTACGCGGAAATCAAATACGCAGGAGGCAGGTAAACCCGAGTCTTACGACCGAGCAAGTCGATTAGAACACCAATTCGGTGTTCGTCGTCAAGGTCCTCGATCGTGACCAATTGGCCGATGAAGGGGCCGCTTTGCACCGGCAGCACCTGGCCGAGCGTGAAATCGCCCAGGCGTTTCTTTTCAATCTGTTGATTCCACAATCTTTCCTCCGTTCCTTTGATGGCGGCAATGTCGTCATCGTCGAGCACCGCGAAGCTGCCGTTGCGCACCCAAATCCTGTGGACGGCGCCGACGCTGCGTATCCACTCCCAGCCCTGGCCGTAGAGGTCGCGAATCGGCAGATAGCCCGGAAACATCGATCTGACCGCCTGCCGGCATTGGCCGCGGCCATGGCTGATCAGGGCCGGTATGACCGGGCGGTAAACCTGGTAGCGCCTGTTGCGGAGCGCGTCGCAGGCGGTCTTGTCTTGGCCTGGAAGGGTCAGGGCGATGAACCAGGGGCCGGGATTCGGGCGGGGCTCGAGGTTGAGATTGGTTCGGAGGTCCATCGGTCACCCTGCCTTTCGCGAGGCGTACAGCGCGCGTAATTCGGCGTCCGTGGGGACAGCTTGCCGGAAAGTGGAGACGAGGGTCCCACCGCGCTTCGGGTACCATTCAAACGGTACCTTGATCCCGCTGCCATGTTTTGGATGATCGGTGAACCAGCACCAATCTTTCGGGTCAGCGGTTTTGCTGAGTTCGACCATCGCGGCATAGGCGGGAACGTTTTCGCTGACGAAAAGATTGGCACAGCGGCCCGGACGATCGTCGGGAAGCGGCGGCGCCCGAGGTGTGAAGTTCGGTTTCGGAAGCTGCTCATACACGGCATAACGAGCCGCCTGCTTCGCCATAACCTCGCAAAAATCTTTCAGTTCGCCGCTGTTGGGAGGCCAGGATTTGAACTTTTCCGTCGCCTGAATGCCTGTACGTGGGTGCGTCGCCTCAACGATTACCCAATCGTCATAGCCCGCCAATATGCAAGCATTCGATGCAATGTAAATTTCTGGGTCAATTGCATCGCTCCGGCGGTAGCAGCCGAGCAAAATCTTCACTCGCTCGGTCGCCAGTTTCTCGCGCCTCAGCCGCGGCAATTCGGGCATCGATGTCTGCAAGCAGGTCGTTTGCGGCGTCGATGACGGTTCTTTTTCGTTGGCCATTGATGGCTCCGTCGGGTGCAGAAACTTCCGGAAGCGGGCGCTTGAACTGAGCGAAAGCTGTCGCGATCGGCCGGTCAAAGTAGGAAAAATTCTCCGGGGGTCCGTCGCGTTTTCGCTTCAGAACGTTGATGGCCGTGTCCCGAACGAGGTCGCCAGGACAGCCTTCGCTGATGAACTTTTGGACTTGGAGAGCCAACCCGCACCAGCCTGGAGGCCAATTTTCCTTCGAAAAGCCAGCAGCTTGGCCAATTGCGTCAGCGATTGTGTGGGCTTCTG
>Ga0137409_10000636_pt1 | contig 38646 bp, 30 predicted proteins | sample CZODoug1_16funga_FD_122059 | JGI IMG/M metagenome (GOLD analysis project Ga0137409, IMG submission 122059) | Vadose zone soil fungal communities from Angelo Coast Range Reserve, California, USA - CZODoug1_16fungal (Hybrid Assembly) | ecosystem: Environmental > Terrestrial > Soil > Vadose zone... | reverse complement strand
CTCGAGGAGTTCACGAGGCGTATTCTTCTCGACGGGTTCGCGGTCGGTCGTGCGCTTGACCGCTTTGGCTTTCTTGTCGGCTTTTTCTTCGACCGTCATCTCTGCCGCGGACTCGGAATCTGCCGCCTCGTCTTCCGCTTCTTCCGCTTTGGCGGAAGATCTCTTGACGTGCTCGACCACGAATGGGGGCTCGAGATTGGCTTCGATCTGGCGGTACTTGGTGATCATCTGGCGGTACTCGGCGCTGGAGGCTAGTTCCCAGCGGATGAAGTACTCCGCGCCCTGGCTGCTGACGTAGGAGACTTCCCAGAGGTTGTGCTCCTCATCGAAGCGGGTGGAGACGCTCTTGAAAGCGCGGTCTTTGCTCATGGCCTTGAGCGCCTTTTCGAGTTTCTGAAGCTTCGGCGGCAGGGTGTTTTTGTCGCCTTCGAAATCGGCGCGTTTGGAGAGGTCGAGCGTGGGCAGCAGTTCGGTGACTTTGTCGTCGCGCAGGCGCTTGCCGACTTTTTCGGCGAAGCCGAGGTATTCGTTGAGGAGCGTGATGAACTTGGCCAGGGCCGCACCTTCGATTTTGGCCGCGCCTTCTCCGTAGCGGACTGTGATGCCGTCGGAGGCGCGCTTGACCATGACTTTAACGAACTCACGGTCGTCCTTGATGAACTGGAGTGACTTGCCCTTCTTGATGGAGTAAAGGGGCGGCTGGGCGATGAAGATGTTGCCGCGTTTAATCAGTTCCGTCATGTGCCGGAAGAAAAACGTGAGGAGCAGGGTGCGGATGTGGGAGCCGTCGACGTCGGCGTCGGTCATAAGGATGATCTTGCCGTAGCGGACCTTGGCCGGATCGAAGTCGTCTTTCGAAATGCCCGTGCCGAGGGCGGTGATCATGCAACGGATTTCTTCGTGCGCCAGCATTTTGTCGTAGCGGGCTTTTTCCACGTTGAGGATTTTGCCCTTGAGGGGGAGGATGGCCTGGAAACGGCGGTCGCGGCCCTGCTTGGCGGTGCCACCGGCGGATTCGCCCTCGACGAGATAGAGTTCGCAGCGGTCCGGATCTTTTTCAGAGCAGTCGGCCAGTTTGCCGGGGAGGCCGCCGCCATCGAGCACGCCCTTGCGGCGGGTGAGGTCGCGGGCTTTACGGGCGGCTTCACGGGCGCGAGCGGCGTCAATGGCCTTGTTGATGACTTTGCGGGCTACGGTGGTGTTCTGTTCAAAGAATGCGCCGAGCTTTTCGTTCACGAACGCCTGGACCGTGCCGGCGATGTCGGAATTGAGCTTGCCCTTGGTCTGGCCTTCGAATTGGGGTTGCGAGAGCTTGACGCTGATGACGGCGACGAGGCCCTCGCGGACGTCGTCTCCGGTGAGATTTTCTTTTACATCCTTGAATAGACCCATCTGCTGGCCGGCGTAGTTGATGGTGCGGGTCAGGGCCTGGCGGAAGCCGGTGAGGTGCGTGCCGCCATCGACGGTGTTGATGTTGTTGGCGAAGCTGAAGACGCTCTCCGAGTAGGCGTCGTTGTACTGAATGCCGATTTCCATGGCAACGCCGTCGCGCTCGTCTTCCATGTAGATCGGCTTTTCATGCAGGACCTGCTTGCCGCGGTTGAGATGCTTGATGAACTCGGAGATGCCGCCGGAGTATTTGAATTCAACGGACTTGGCTTCGCCGGTTTTGGCGTCGGTGGTTCGCTCGTCGGTGAGCGTGATAACAAGGCCCTTGTTAAGAAAAGCCAACTCGCGCAGCCGCTGCGCCAGCGTATCGAAATTGTATTCCGTCGCAGTGAAAATGGAACGGTCGGGCAGGAAGCGGATTTTGGTCCCACGCTTTTTGGAGGCGCCTGCCTTTTTCAGCTTACTGGTGGGATCACCTTTGGAGTAGCTCTGCTCCCAGGTAAAGCCGTCGCGCCAGATTTCGAGATTGAATTCTTCACTGAGCGCGTTTACGCAGGAGACGCCGACGCCGTGCAGCCCGCCGGAAACCTTGTAGGTGGAAGAGTCGAACTTTCCACCGGCGTGGAGCGTGGTCATTACGACTTGGGCGGCGGGAATTTTCTCGCCGTCGATATCCATCATGTCGACCGGGATGCCGCGGCCGTTGTCGACAACAGTAATAGAGTTATCGAGATGGATGGTGGCTTCGATTTTGTCGGCATGCCCGGCGAGGGCTTCATCGACCGAGTTGTCGACAACCTCATAGACGAGATGATGCAGGCCGATGTCGCCGGTGGAACCGATGTACATGGCGGGGCGCTTACGCACAGCCTCCATGCCGCCGAGAACTTTGATGGAATCGGCGTTGTAATCACCGTTAATGGGAGTGACTTTACCGTTCTTGCTTTTCGTTTCCGCGAGAGTGTCAGCGATGGTTTCTTTGGTAGCCATTTTTACCGTGGGGAAGTACGAAAGTTGCCAGCCCAAAAGGCTTGCGTCGGCGGGTCCCTGAGTCGCTCCCAAGCTCACGTCAAATGATTGAAATTCAACGTAGTTAGGGACTTTTCCGACTAGTGAAATTATAGCACGGATGAGGGTAGTTTTTGAGGGCGAAGAGGGGGCGTAACCCTAGTGGTTAGTAGGGGTTAGGAAGGACGTTTTTGGGGCGTGTTTGCTTTCTTTGGGGGCGCGGTTTTTGGAGGCGATTTTGGGGTCGACTTTGATGAACTGGCGGGCGTGAAAGACAGATTTTCGATGAGGCTGTCGACGTCGTCTTCGGTCGCGGCGAGGAACGTGAAGGAGAGGATGGAACCGTGGGAGAGAAGTACGAGGGTGGACTGATACATCGTGGGACGATCTTTCTCAGGACGATCTTTCTCAGGACGATCTTTCTCAGGATGGTCTTTCTGTTCGTGAGAAAAGTCTTGGCGTATGACTTGCACCGCTCCGACGGGGAATGGATAGGGATCGTTTACGGGCTGGAAGCCTTTGGCGGTTACAACCTCGCTCAGTGGAGCGAAATAGTCCTCGGCGGTCTTCAGGCCCGGGTAGGCCGACTGGCTTTCGCTTGCGATCAGGATGGTAGAGGCTGGGGCGGGACTGGTGGCTTCGGGCGGACGCTCGAAGGCGGCTAGGAGGACCTGGTTGTCAGCGGCGCCATCTGGTTTGAGCTGTTCCGTTCGGAGAACCCATCCGGCGGGGACTTTGCAGGTGAAGGCATAGGTGCGGTTGCGGTAGAGGCGGGTGGCTTCGTCGTAGGTGCCGGGGTCGGATTGGGAGAGGGCGGAGGATGGGGCGAGGAGGGTCGTCAACCCGAGAATGAAACCCAGTGGAGTGCGTAATCCATTTGGAAACCTCATTGCACCGTCTAACGTCGCAATTGATACTTGATTTCAACCGTCGAATCCATCTCGATGGGCTGACCGTCTTTCAGGTAAGGGCGATACTTCCACTGCCGAACCGAGTCCGCCGCTGACTCATACAGTTCTCTTGGCCCGGCAACGTACTTCACAAAGATTACGCTCCCTGTTGTGTCGATGATGACGTGAAGGATAACCATTCCCTGAATGTGGGAATCCTCGGCCTGCTGAGGATACACCGGTTCGATTTTCTTAAGGAGCAATCCGTGAGCCACGGTCGAAGTAACCCGCATGCGTGTGATGCCGGCCTTCGGAGCAGGTGCGGCCTCTGGTGGCGGGGATTGTGAATTAGCGGTGGTTTGGGCGGAAGCGGCCAAAACCACAAAGACTAGAAATCTCAGACTGCTCGGCATCCATGTTTCTCCTTATACACTGCGACACGCCGCAGGACAGGCGCCCCAGCCCGTGCCCGCACCAAAGAGACTACAGATAGAGAACGAGCCTAGACCACCGACTGCGCGCAATGGGAGCACCGCCGCGCAGCAATGGGAATCTCGCTTAAACATTCCTTGCAAGGCTTGGTCGTGGGGGCTGCCGGCTCTTGGCCCTTGTTCATGCGCACGGTAATGGCATTCATGGGCAAGACCACGAAGAAGTAAATGGCAAAGGCCACGAGAAGGAATCCGACCGCGGCGTTGAGGAAATTTCCCACGAGGAGAGAACCCACTTTTATGGCGGAAAAATCCGGCTTGCCAACGATGGCGCCAATGAGCGGCGTGAGGAGATCTTTGGTGAGGGAACCAACGACGGCGCCGAATGCTCCGCCGATGACCACGCCAACTGCGAGATCGACGACGTTGCCGCGCATGATGAATTGCTTGAAGCCTGAAAGCATGGATTCCTCCCGGAGGAATTTTTTGGGTGGGAGAAATGTATGCGGTTGGTGGGAGTGAGTCAAGAGCGGTCTGGTTGTAGTTGGGCGGAAAGGTGCATTCCACTTCTAGCGCCTTGCTTTCCAATCCCTCGCGGACAAGAGTGTCCGCGCCACACAGGCTAAACCTCAGATCCGCATTGGCATTACGATGTAGCGGTACTTATAGTCCTCGCCTTCTTCGGGGCGGAGCTGGCCGGCGGATTGGGAGTCTTTGAATTCGAGCCGGACCTGATCGGCGCCAGCGGCTTTTAGGAAATCGAGCAGGTAGGCGGAATTGAAGCCCATGGTGACCAGATCGCCGTCGTACGCAGTTTCGAGGGAGTCTTCGGATTCGCCGGTTTCGGTTGAACTGGAGGAGATTTTGAGTTCGTTCTTTTCCAGTTTCATGCGGATGGCACCCGAGCGCTCGTCGGCGAACTGGGCTACTCGCTGGATAGCAGAGGAGAAGTCGGCGGCTTTGACTGTGATGGACTTGTTGTTGTCCTTGGGTAGCACCGCTTCGTAGTTAGGGAACTGGCCGGTGAGCTGCCGTGATGTAAGCAGGCGCTGGCCAATGCGGAAGAAGAGCGTGGAGTCGTCTTTGGCGAACTCCACGTGGTCGCTGTCGGTGGCATCAAGCAGGATGCGCAATTCGTTCATGGCTTTTTTCGGGACGAGGGTTTTCATCTCGCCGGAGATGCCTTCGAATTTCTCTCCCGGGCGTTCGACGTGGGCCAGGCGGTGGCCGTCGGTGGCCACCATGGTGATCGACTCGGGCTTTAGCACCATGAGCGCGCCGTTGAGGGTGTAGCGTGACTCTTCGTTGGCTATGGCGAAGATGGTTTTGCCAATCATCGCGCGCAGGACTTTGGCGGGAATCTTCACGGCACCAGCGGTGGGGAATACCGGCAACGTAGGGAAGTTGGCCCGCGCCATGCCCACCATTTTTGTATTGGAACGACCGCAGCGGATGCTGATCCAGTGATTCTCTAGCAGCTTGATCGAGATATCGCCTTCGGGCAGCAGCTTTACATAGTCGTAAAGCTTGCGGGCTGGGATGGTACAGGAGCCTTCTTTCTTGACCTTGGTCGCACAAGAGGTGCGCAGGCTCAGGTCAAGATCCGTGGCAGTAAGTGTGAGCCGGTCGTCGGCTGCCTCGAACAGATAGTTGGAGAGGATTGGGATGGTGGTTTTGCGTTCGACCACGCCTTGAGTCGCCGTCAGCTCCTTAAGGAGTTCCGACTTGCTGACTGTGATTTCCATTGTCGTTCCCGCCGCTGCCAAAGTTTCCACGGGCATAACCGAGTGGCCTCCGCCGATTTCCAATGCAGTCCAACTCGCCGCTGTAGCGATCCAACTGAAACTTTGTATTTCCTAGTAAAGCATACTGCCGTTTCCCTTTGCTATGGGCCTGCTACTTAAGACTTCTTACATCAAAATATAAACCTAATATCACCAGTAGTAGCAGTAGGGGCCTAGGAAAAGTGGAAAATTCGGCAATGCCGCGTTGCTCCTGCATTTCGGGGACTGCGGCCTGTTGAGAACTCGGCGACACGACCGCAGTGCATGTGACGAAAATCCGTCTGACCGAAAGTGTTGGCCTGCTTCTCCACAGCTTCCACAAGCCTTGCACAAAAGTATCAGTTGAGGCTGAGGGTTCTTCGCCGCGAACCCTCGGGTAGCCGCGTCGCTAGTTGCCCAACTGCTCGGTGAACTTAGTGAGCAGCCTGTTCAAATCTTTATCCTTTTCGCGCGACTTCACAATTTTCTCCACTGAGTGCAGGACGGTGGTGTGGTGCTTGCCGCCGAACTGACGGCCGATTTCCGGCAGCGACGCTTCGGTCAAACTCTTTGCAAGATACATCGCGATCTGGCGCGGGTAGACAATAGCGCGAGAATTGCTTTTGGCTTTGATCTCAATGAGGCGCAGGCCGAATTGCTCGGCTACGAGTTTTTGAATCGACTCGATGCTGATCTTGCGCGCTTGGGAATCGATAAAGTTCTTTAGTACCTGTTGCGTGTAAGGCAGCGTGATCTCAGACCCAATAAGCGACGAGTGCGCCATTAGGCGTATGAGCGCACCTTCTAGCTCGCGGACGTTCGAACGGATGTTGGAGGCGATAAAGAGCGCGACGTCCGTGGGTAAAGCGACACGCTCCTGCTCGGCTTTCTTTTGCAGAATGGCAACCTTTGTTTCAAGGTCTGGTGGCTGAATGTCGGCAATCAAACCCCATTCAAAGCGGCTGCGCAAGCGGTCTTCGACGTCAGCGAGTTCTTTCGGCGGGCGATCGCTGGCGATAACGATTTGCTTGATGCCTTCGTAGAGTGCGTTGAAGGTGTGGAAGAACTCTTCCTGCGTACGCTCTTTTTGGGCGAGGAATTGGATGTCGTCGATGATGAGGACGTCGACATTGCGGAATTTGTCCCGGAAGCTTGACATCTTGTCGTAGCGCAACGAGTTGATCATCTCGTTGGTGAACTTCTCGCTGGAGAGGTAGCAGATGGCGGCCTGCGGCTGGCGTCGTTTGACCTCATGCCCAATCGCCTGCATCAGGTGGGTCTTGCCCATGCCTACGCCGCCGTACAAGAAGAGCGGGTTATAGGCCTTGGAAGGATTCTCGGCGACGGCCTGAGCGGCAGCGCAGGCGAACTGGTTGCCGTTGCCGATAACGAAGGCATCGAACGTATAACGCGGATTCAGTTGCGCTACGCCATCCCAGTCGAATCGAGCTTGCGAGATAGGCGTAGGCGTGGTGCGCGAAAGTCCTCCGTCGTGGCGCACTGGCGTCGCGGCGGGATCGTCGTCGGGGGCAACAAACTTCACATCGGTCAGGCCGAGTTGGAGATCATCCATAGCTTCCTGGATGAGATCGGCGTATTTGTCGCCGACGTGGCAGAACTCGTTTGTGGGTACGCGCACAAAAACAATTCCGCCGTTAGTGTGGCTGTAGCGCGTGGGCTTGAGCCAGGTATCGTAGGAGTGGCGATTAACTTTTTTCTCGAGCGCTTCCAGGATTCTCATCCAGGGATTGGTCGGCGCGGTAGTTATGGAGGAGGACGTGGAAGCCATAAATGGTCTAAAACACCTGCTTGATTTCTACTTGCTCGAGCCGACCTTTTTTCCGGAGACCGTAGTTTCGGAGAACCTGCGTACGGAAAATCTGAGCGGAAACCTGCTCCGCGAACCCGCTAAGTTTGCCGATGCAAATGATGAACTGACAGAGCGAGATACTAGCACGAAATTTTTTGCGCGGCGAGAAATCTTCTCGGCAAAAATTGTGTGGTGTGAAAAAAGAAACCACGCGGAAGCATCTGTCAAGTGCCGGATTCGTTAATGCCGCGGAGATGGTGCAACGTTGCGCGTGCGAAAACTTTTGCGCATGGCAGCGCCCACATTTCGGCAGTGAGCGGAAACCCGCGTCATCCCTGCATTTCCGCTGGAGACTGTGGCAAACATGATACAAAACATAGTTCTGCCAGCAGGATTTTTCGCGATGGCCGCTAACCGCACAAAAAAATTCGCGGGCACTCTGCTGCTGATTTTCTTGGCGCAGTGTGTCTGGTTGATCCACGCGGAGTTACGTTCCGATTTTGGATGTTACCCCGCGGGTACGATGGAGCGGCAGGCGCGCGTGATGGAGGGGCTGAGGCAGTGGCGGGGTCGAGGTATCGCAGGCACACCGGGAAACATTCCTTTAGGGCTCGCCGTTCTCGGGGACAACTCCACCGCAGGAGCCTCTCGCGGATACGATCCCTGCCGCTCTCCTGTCTGGTATTTGGTTGCAGCCGCGCCGGTAGTGCTGGGACCCTCCCCCGGCACCCCTGCACGGCAAAAATTGTGGCTCTGGCTTACGCGGGTACCCTACCTGATCTTTGGAGTGTTGCTAGGCGCGTCCCTCTGGTATGTCACGCGTCGCCTGTACGGCAACCCGGGTGGGGTCATTGCTTTGGTCCTCTATTGCTTTTCGCCCGGTATCATCCAGAGCAGCAGTGAAGTTTGCCGTGATTCCGAAATAGGCGCAGCTTGGGGAGCGTTCGGCGCGGTGTTCACCGCGATCGCATTGGCGCACACGCTCTACGCTCCGCGCGAAGTCGTGCTTTGGAACAGGCGGCGGATTACGTTGCTGTCGATTTCCCTGGCGCTGGCCATCGGGTCGCAGTTTTCGCTCATTATCCTTGTGCCGGTGACACTGGGATTTCTCCTGTACCTGGCGCCGCAGCGCCGGCAGGCCGCTGTCGTCATTTGGGCGGCGGCTTGTGCGGGCGCGGGAATACTTTTAGCGGCGGGGTACTTTTTCCACTTTCAGATTTTGTGGCAGAGTTTGCGTGCGGCGAAGTTGCTGGACGTGACTTCCTCGGCACTGATCATGAGCGAGAGCTACCGTTGGGCCGCCAGCCACATCGTGCAATCCAGTCCGTTGTTAATTGTGCTCCTGCCGGTTGCATTTCTTGGCTACGCGGTGTGGCGGAGAGCCCGATATTTCGGCAACGCCGCCCCCCTGTTAGTCGCGGCGCTCTGCCTGGCGCTCGCTTTGGCTGCGCCAACCTTTCCCGGCCAAGGATTCTTCTTGGTCGCAATGCCATTTTTGTTCGCTTCCGTGGCTGGAGTTTTCGCGGACTTGCTGGAGACACGCTTCGGGCCCTGGCTACGAATTCTGCTCACGGCGTCGCTCACCGGCTATGCCTTCTGGAGCTTAGTTGCGCTGGCGCAAGTTTAGAAATCCCGGCCCTGTAAGAAGGCCTTGCGGAGGGAAGATTCCAGGGCTCCGTATCCTATTGATTCGACGGGCATTTCATCCAACTGCGGCCGAACTGCCCGAGTAGCGCTCGAAACACGGTACTTTCGGGCAACTTCAGTCTTTTTTTGCGCTTCAAACAGGAGTAAGATCACGCTCGTATGAAGCCTGCTTCGGTAGTCCTGGTGGTTCTATTGTCGGCTGCAATGGCGAGTGTTTCTGCCGCCCAGTCGAATGGCGTTCCCGCTTCCGTCACTTCGTTCGGCTTCGGTGGCAGCCGTAATATGGCTCCAGGCGTACCGGCGAGCGTGACCTCGCTCGGTCCACGAGGTTTCGGGCCTACTTCGCAGTGCTGCGCTACCCGTTTCTTTCCTCCGGGCACCATCCGCGTTCAGCCAGGTAATCTCGATCTCCGCCACCACCACCATCGCGGTAACGGCAACGGTTTCAACAACTACGGGATGTATCCCGGATATATTCCGATCTACTCCTATGGTGGCTACGACCCTGGGTATTCGCCGGTAATCGTGGCCCAGCAAGAAGACTCAGTGGCATCAGATGAGGATGCGGAAGAGGGCGGCCCAACGGTGTTTGAACACCGCGGTTCGCGCCGTGCTCCAGCCGAGGAAGCCTACAGCCGGGGCTATGAAGAAGGCCGCGCCGACGCGGAGGACACTCGCCACGAGCGCCGTCGAGCCGACGCACATGCGGACGGGGAAGAGCGTGGTACCAGGAAATCCGAAGAGCGCAGCGGGAAAAGCGACGCGAAGGCTGACGACCAGCCAGCTCCCGCAGTTGTGGTCAAGACCGTTCTCGTCTACAAAGATTCGCACAAGGAAGAGATCGCGAACTATGCCATCGTCGGCGACCAGCTGTTCGATTTCACGAACGGTCGCCGCAAGATCGCGATTTCGGATCTCGACGTAGCCGCTACCACGAAGGCGAACGACGCGCGCGGCGTCGACTTCCAGTTGCCCGCAGTTCGCGCCAAGAAGTAGTTAACGTTCGATTCGCTCACCAGTTTTCCGGCCACTTAGGGCGTACCTCTGTCATTGCCGACGTGGGTGCGCCCTTCCCTTTTGAGCCCCTTTCGCGTGTTATAATTTCAGTGTATCCGCCCGTTACTAACTGCCTGTAAATGCAGCTATTTACCCAAAATTTCGGGCATCGATCCGCAGGCCCAAATTCCTAGCTTCTACCTAGAGTTCAAAACATGGCTGACGACAAGAATCCAGAGCTTCCACTGACTCCCCCGGGCGACTCCGGCGTTCCCGGCGCCGCGAATATTGTTCCCATCAACATTGAAGAGGAGATGCGGCGCTCGTATCTCGACTACTCAATGTCGGTGATCATCGGGCGCGCTCTACCCGATGTGCGCGATGGCTTGAAGCCGGTGCATCGTCGCATTCTCTACACCATGCAGCAGATGGGACTTGCGCCGAATAAGTCCACGCGCAAGTGCGCCAGAATCGTCGGAGACGTGATGGGCAAGTACCATCCGCACGGCAACCTGGCCGTCTATGACGCCTTGGTGCGGCTGGCGCAGCCCTTCGCGATGCGGTATCCGTTGGTGGATGGGCAGGGCAACTTTGGTTCAGTCGATGGCGACCCGCCAGCGGCGGACCGATATACGGAAGCCCGGCTCACGCGTGTGGCTTCTGCGCTGCTGGAGGATCTGGATAAGGAAACGGTGGACTTCCGTCCCAACTACGACGGCAACGAAATCGAGCCCGATGTTCTACCTACGCGCATTCCGAATTTGCTTGTGAATGGGTCGGACGGAATCGCCGTCGGTATGGCAACAAAGATTCCGCCGCACAATCTCACCGAGATCGTTGATGCAGCGATCACGCTAGTGAATAATCCCGCGACCACACTGGCTGAGATTTTGCAGATCGTGAAGGGTCCGGACTTCCCGACCTACGGCATTATCCACGGCCGCAGCGGCATTGCCGAGGCGTATCGTACTGGCCGCGGCCGTTTTATGATGCGTGCCCGCGCAGCCATTGAGAACATGACCAAAGAGAAGCAGGCCATCATTGTCACCGAGATTCCGTATCAAGTGAACAAGGCCCGCTTGATCGAGCGCATTGCCGCGCTGGTGAACGAAAAAATCGTCGACGACATTTCCGACGTGCGCGACGAGAGCGACCGTTCCGGCATGCGCATCGTTATTGAATTGAAACGTGGAGCCGAACCGCAGATTGTGCTCAACCAGCTTTTCAAGCACACCTCGATGCAAGAAAGCTACAGCATGATTTTCCTGGCTGTGGCCAACAACCAGCCCAAGGAGATGGGGCTGATTGAGGCGCTGCAGCACTTTTTGCATCACCGCGCGGATGTTATTCGCCGGCGCACTGCGTATCTACTGGCCAAGGCGCAGGACCGCGAGCACATTCTTGAAGGCTACCTGACGGCGCTCGACCACCTCGACAACGTCATTACCATCATCCGTGCCAGCGCGAACCGTGGGGATGCGCGCGACAACCTGGTGGCATACTTCGCGGGTAAGAAGATCGATATCAATACGACAGGCCGCGCGCCGAAGATGGATCCGGAGAAGCCCTTCACGGCGAAGCAGGCTGAAGCCATCCTCGAACTGCAACTGCATCGCCTGACGCGGCTCTCGATTGACGAAATCTCGAAGGAACTCGGGGAGACGCGCGACCGCATTGGCGAATACCAGAGCATATTGGGATCGGAAAAGAAGCTGCGCAGCGTGATCGTCAAGGAGCTTGAGGAAGTCAAGAAGCTGTACGGCGACGTTCGGCGCACCACGATCGAAGATGAAGCCGCCGAAATTCTCCTCGAAGATCTGATCGCGGACGAGCAGGTCGCCGTCACAGTCAGTCACTCGGGCTACCTGAAGCGGACGCCGATCACGACCTACCGCCAGCAGCGCCGCGGCGGCACGGGTCGCACCGGTATGAAGACGCGCGACGAGGATTTCGTCGAGCATCTCTTCATCGCCTCGACGCACGCTTACATCCTGATCTTTACCAACACAGGGCGCGTGTTCTGGCTCAAGGTGTATGAGATCCCCGATGTGGGCGCTGCGGGCAAGGGCAAGCACATCGGTAACCTTGTTGGGTTGCTGGCGGGCGAGTCGGTTCGGGCCTTCCTGCCCGTTCGCAATCTGGAAGAAGAAGGCAAGTTCGTTTTCTTTGCCACTCGCAAGGGCACGGTGAAGAAGACCGAACTGAAAGACTTCTCCCACGTCATGCAGCGCGGCATTATCGCCATCGGCATCGACACCGATGACGAACTCGTCGCCGCGTCACTCACGGATGGCAAACAGATTGTCTTCCTGGCTTCGCATGAAGGTCAGGCCATCCGCTTCAGCGAAGACGACGTTCGCTCCATGGGCCGCCAGGCTTACGGCGTCCGCGGCATGGACCTCGACAAGGGCGACTATATCGTCGGCATGGCCATCACCGCACAGCCGGGCTCGGCGCAAATGGGCAAGGAAAAGAAGAAGAAAGAGGAGGATGGCGCCGTCATCGTTGCCGAGAAGGGCTCGCTCATTCTTTCCGTCACCGAGAACGGTTATGGCAAACGCACTCCTGCCGAGGAGTATCGTCTGCAGTCCCGCGGCGGCAAGGGCGTCATCAACGTAAAAACGACGGAACGCAACGGCAAAGTGGTCAGCATCTCGCAAGTGGGCGAGGATTCGGACGTGATGATCATCAGCCAGTACGGCAAGATCATCCGCACCGAGACCAAGCAGATTCGCGAGGCGGGCCGCTCGACGCAGGGTGTGCGACTGCTGCATCTCGAAGCTGGCGACAAAGTGGCGGCGACGTCGTTGATCGCTCCGGAAGAGCCGAACGGCAATGGCAATGGAGACACGCCGTTGTTGCACTAGGGCGTGATCCTGAAGGTATCAGGAGGGGACGCGAGAAATCGCGTCCCTTTTTTTCGCGGCCGTCTGGGCCGGAAGCAGCGGCGTGACGGAAGCGAGACCGAAGGCGTACAGAAGACTACGTCGGTTGAGGGTCGGCTTGGGGCCGAATACAGCAGGGGAAGCATCCCATTTTCTATCGGGACGGGTAACGGGCGCTGCAGCCGAAGCATCTGCAAAGAATCTAGTCAGTGAAGGGCTCGCGAGCCAAAGCCGGAATGATTCAGGTATTCTGGTAAATCATTTTGTTCTCGAGCTCATTTGCGAACCATGCGTACGCGAGGTCCACGGCAGTGTTGAAAGTCGGCGACGAAGCCCCCGATTTCGATCTCGAAGCCATCACCAGCGGCCGTGTGCACCGCGTCAAGCTCAGCGACTATCGCGGCCGCAACGTCGTCATCGCCTTTCATCCGCTCGACTGGACTCCCACTTGAGCCATGCAGTTGCCGGCGCTGAACTCGGATCTCGAGACCTTCGCTGGCCTGAATGCCCAGGTTCTGGACATCAGCGTGGATTCCATCTCCAGCCATTTGGCGTGGCAGAAGCAGGAAATTGGAACGATTGATTTTCCCATGTGCTCGGATTTCTATCCGCATGCTGAGGTGACACAGGAGTTCGGGATCTTGCGGGACGCTCCCCCGGTGCCCGGCATTAGTGAACGGGCGGCCTTCATTGTGGATAAGCACGGGAGGATTGCCTATGCCAAGCTCTATCCGCTCGACCAGACGCCGGATCACAGCGAGATCCTGACGGCCCTGAAAAAGCTCGAGGGCCGCTCCTGACTTACTGTTTCAGCGTCGTATCGATCAGCTCGTACAGATTGCTCAAGTTCGACTGCACTTCAATCGGCTTGATTCCCGGCTTGGCGCTGACGATGTAGATAGTCGGCGTGTGATCCAGGCCAATGCGCTGGCCCAGGCTCTTGTCTTCCGTCACCTGTGCCGCCAGCTTGCCCTGCGGATCAACGACAAATGGCAATGCGATCTTGCGGGACGCGGCGAATGTGTCAGCATAGCGTCGCAGGTTGTCCAGATTGATTTGCGTCTGGTTCGAGAACATGTAGTCGCGGAACTGGTTGCCGGTTTCCTTCGACGTCTGATCGAAAAAGCGCGCGATGATGGCGGCCTGCAACGACCAGGGGTGGTTGGGCAGCGGAAAATCGTGACGCAGGACAGGAATCTTGTAAGTGGCGCTCGCCTTTTCCAGCTGCGGCGCCGCTCGGCTGCACATCGGGCACTCTAAATCCTCAAACACAATAATCGCTGCCTTGGCGCCCTTGGGAGCCTTCAGCATGGAAGTGTCCTGAGCGGGAGCAGCGACGGTCAGCAGCAGAGCCGCAAAGAAGGTAAGGAAAAGTGTCTTCATGGAAGATAAGTCCTTGTGAACGCGACTAGTTAGTTGGATGCGGGCAGGCTCAGAAACGCCTCCCGCCAGGCCTCAGACTATGGTAACGCAATCGGATACGCCGACGCGACTACCGAGTTTGGGTCGAAACAACGAGGTTGATGGCAGCCCTAAGTTCCTCATAAGAAAGGGCTCCGGGGTGATAGAAGACGACCTTCCCAGCGCGGTCGAGTAGCACAAGAGTGGGCGTAGTGCTGACGCCGTAGACGCTCAGGTTCTCCTGGCTGACTGGGGCAGGCACGTCCAGAAGCGAGGAGTAGTAGCGGTTGCGGGTATCGCTGATGTAAGCCAACTCGGCAGCCGGCGTGGCGTTCTCGCCCCCGGCTGCAATGCCGTAGCGCTGCGTCGGTGCAACCACGGTCAGTCCCTTCGAAGCATACTCGGCGTGCAGTCGGCCCAGTATGGGCGCTTCGGCTTTACAGTCCAGACACCAGTGCGCCCAGAAAAACAGCAACACTGGCGAGCCCTTGAGCTGCGCGAGAGGCACTGGCTTCGGCCCCAGATACTCGGCGAGCTGAAGCGGCGGCGCGGGTTTCCCAACCAATGCCAGCAGGTTCAAGTTTTTCTGGAGGCGGTTGCGAATCGAAGTATTGCGGTAAGCCAACAAATCTCTTCTGAGCAGCGCCTTCGCCAGTGCGGGCGTGCCTTTAGCAGCCAGGACTTGGGCTTCAACCTCAATCGCCGCGCCGAGAGCGGTCGGCAGATGCGGCTCGGCATCGAGCTTGCGCGTCTTCAGTTGCTGGATTGCGAACTGCTCGGTCTTGCGTGCGTACGTGTTGGCCTGATCGAGATTATTGCTCTTCAAGTAAGCTCGTCCCATCCAGGAATAGGCTTCCAGATATTCCGCCGTCACGCCGTGCTGTGCACGATAGGTGGCGAGTTGTGTATCAGCCAGCGCGTAGGCCTGGGACTCAAGGGAAATACGAACATCGGTGATGATGTCCGCGTGGGCGCCCGCCGGAAGAATCACGACCAGCAGGGTCATGACCAGAGGGGACGCAAGAAGACCAGGTAACTGGGCGCGCATGAGTTTTATGATGACCGAAACTTAAGAAAGTTGCCAGCGCCCGCGACGCCCGGAAGCTTCAGATGTCTAGTGTTTACCCAGAACTGATTGTGGCAAGTGCTGATGACCACTACAGCCAGGAGCGTCCTCACAGCAGTGATTTGGTTTGTCCTCGGCCATTTCGTTGCGCTGTCATGCACCACTGGCACCACAGCATGGGACGGTAAGCGCTCGCGATTTATGCAGGCTGCTGGCGAGCTTGGATTTCGATAAACACGTTCACCAGGGCCACGGCAGCCGGTGTGACGCCCGGGATTCCGCTGGCTTGAGCTAACGTGCGGGGACGAACCCGTGCCAGTTTTTCCTGCATCTCGCGGGAGAGTCCACTGACGGTTCCGTAATCGAACCAGGTGGGAATCGTCCGCTGCTCAGCTTTCTTCAAGCGCTCGATCGCTTTGTGCTGCTGGTCGAGATAGCCAGCATATTTGATTTCCGTTTCCACGGACTTCAGGTCGTTCCGCACCCATGCGCTGGAGAGTGACGGCGAACCCCCGTTCTCATTCAGCAACGCCGGCGCAAGCTCGCGCAGGACCGGGACCAGGAATTCGATTTTGACCTCAGGGCGCTTGAGGAGCTGCGCCAGCGTTTGGCCAATGGCGGGCTGGAGGTCAATCTCAGCTTTCGCATCGTCAGCGACCGTAGCAGCCAGAGCATCCAGCATTTCCCGGGAGGGGCGTGTCTTCTCCAAAAACGCCTTCAAAGCTTTCAGCCGTTCTTGCTTGGCTTCGTAGCTTGCCCACGCCGCATCATCAATCAGCCCAACGCGCCGGCCGAGCGGCGTCAGGCGCTGGTCGGCGTTGTCAATGCGTAGGTGCAGGCGAAACTCTGCGCGAGAAGTAAACATCCGGTACGGCTCATTCGTGCCCTTGGAAATCAGGTCGTCGATAAGGATGGCGGTGTAGCCATCGGAGCGGTTGAGTATCAACGGCGGCTCGCCCTTCACCTTGAGCGCCGCGTTGATGCCCGCCATCAGGCCTTGGCACGCCGCTTCTTCGTAACCGCTCGTTCCGTTAATCTGCCCGGCAAGAAACAAGCCCGCTATCTTTTTCGTTTCGAGCGTGCGGTCGAGTTCGGTCGGGTCAATGGAGTCGTACTCAATCGCGTATCCAGGCCGCATCATTTCAGCGGTTTCGAGGCCAGGAATGGAATGAATGGCGGCGAGCTGAACTTCAATCGGCAGCGACGTGCTCATCCCGTTGACATAAATCTCATGCGTGTTCAGGCCTTCGGGCTCGAGGAAGAGTTGATGCTGCAATTTCTCCGGAAACTTCACAATTTTGTCTTCAATCGACGGGCAATACCGCGGCCCAATCGATTGAATCTGCCCGCTATACATTGGCGAACGATGCACGTTTTCCCGGATGATGCGGTGTGTCTCTTCCGTCGTCGACGCGATGTAACACGGGACTTGCGTGTCGTGGTGAGCCACTCGCTTGGTGCGGAAGCTGAATGGCGTGGGATCAAGGTCGCCGGGCTGAGCCTCGAAGCGGGACCAATCGATGGAGCGGCCATCGAGACGTGGTGGCGTTCCGGTTTTGAGACGGCATCCGCGCAGACCCAGATTCTTCAGTGCCTCGCCGAGAAGAACGGCTGCGGGCTCACCCGACCGCCCCGCCGGATATTGCTGCTCGCCGCAATGGATGAGGCCATTCAGGAAGGTTCCAGTAGTGATGATGACTGCACGAGCAGAGACATTGCGCCCATCGCGGAGGGAGAGGCCGCGGGCGATGCGAGCCGGCTCCTCATCCAAGATCAATCCGGTGACTTCGGCCTGCTTGATCTTCAGATTCGGCTGCGCCTCCAGCACCTCCCGCATCTTCAGCCGATAGGCTTGCTTGTCGCACTGCGCCCGCGGTGACCACACCGCCGGGCCTCGGGAAGTATTCAGCAGCCGAAACTGAATCCCAACCGCGTCCGTAACTTCCCCCATGATGCCACCGAGAGCGTCGACCTCGCGGACGAGGTGGCCCTTGGCGATCCCTCCAATGGCCGGGTTGCACGACATCTGCGCGATCAAATCGACGTTCAGCGTAAAAAGCGCGGTCTGCAAGCCCATCCGAGCACATGCCATCGCCGCCTCGCAGCCGGCATGACCGGCCCCGACTACCACGACATCGAAATGTTCAGTGAAAGAGGGCATGGCGAACGCTCTCTCATTCTACAAGACAGCGGAACCCACCCTGCTCACCCCAACCCATAGATTCCATGAGGCTTGCGGAGACTGGTTTGCAGACGTGTGGTTGTACGCATGATTTCTGGCGAACCGGGTGCGTGATCCCCATCACTTGCTGGAGGCCGCTCCGGTTTGTATAGTTGTGTTTCGGTACCCGTGAGGCGTGCCGAAGCAATCTTAAGGAGTGAATTTATGACGACCACAGAGTTTGCCGCTGAGCTGGACGCTAGAATCGCCAAGTTTGATTTGCTGTGCCATCCGTTCTACAAGGCGTGGTCGGAAGGCCAATTAACGCGAGAAGACTTGCGCGAGTATGCGCTGGACTACTACGAGCATGTGCGCGCGTTTCCGACGTACCTTGCAGAGCTGGCGCTACGCCTCGACGAAGGCCACACGCGCCGCGCTGTGCTGGCGAACATGGGTGAAGAAATGGGACACGAAAAAGGCAAGCCATCCGGGCCTTCACACGCGGAGATGTGGATGGACTTCGCGGAAGGCATAGGAGCGGGGAAGGTATTTGCGCGACCCGTATTGAACGAGATTAAGGAATTGGTTCGACACTTCAACGATGTGGCGAGCGAAGGCTCCGTGGAAGAGGCGCTGGCGACTTTCTACGCGTATGAATCGCAAGTGCCGCGGATTGCTGCGGAAAAGGAACGCGGGCTGAGGGCGTGGTATGGAGCGGACGACAGGTGTTGCAGCTACTTCACTCTGCATCAAACGGCCGATGTTTATCACGCGCAGGCATGGAAGAAGTCGTTGGAAAACCAAGTAGCCAAAAATCCTGCGGCTGCCGAGAAGGCACTAGCTGCGGGCGAGGCCGCTGCAAAGAAGTTGTGGGGTGCGCTCGACGGCATAGAGAGCCGTCGCCAAAGCGCGATTGCGGCGTAGGCCTACCGCGCACAGTTCAACTGGGCTATCGATTTCTCCGTCGATGGCCTTTAGTTTTGGACCGCTCTCTTGGAGATCCCCGCGAGCCCCAAGGCCGTCCTAGCCGCCGATGTGCACCATCGTTCTCGAGGCAGGGATGAAATCAGGTTCGCCGATGTGGTGCCGAGCCTCTTTTTTCGCTATGACGTCTTCGATAAAACCGACACATTCGTCGTCGCTCGCACCGCGGCGCATGAGTTCGTAGAGGTCGTGGTCCCAAACTGAGAACAGGCAGGTGCGTATCTTGCCATCAGAAGTTAGGCGAACACGACTGCATTGGCCGCAGAAAGGCATGGAAACTGGAGCGATGATACCGATTTCGCCGAGGCCGTCATCAAAGCGATATTTTCTGGCCGTCTCGCTTCGCTCGTGGGGGATTTCAACTAGCGGGCGATAGGCGCTGAGCGTTTCGACAATTTCGTTCAGCGTTACGACCTTATCAGGAGACCAGGCGCGGTCTTCTTCCAGAGGCATGAATTCGATGAAGCGGACCACCACGCCCTCTTCCCGCGCGAACTTTCCCAGTGGGACAATTTGATCTTCGTTAAATCCGCGCAGCAGCACGCAATTGACTTTGACTGGATCAAGCCCGGCACGCCGCGCAGCACGGATGCCGGCGACGACGTTATTGAAGCCGTTGGGCACGCGAGTAATACGAGCGAAGAGGTCTGGGTCGGCGGCGTCAAGGCTGACGGTAACACGGTGCAGACCGGCGTCTTTGAGTGGTTGCGCTAAACGGGCCAACAGGTGGCCGTTTGTCGTGAGCGCAATGTCCGGCGGCGTTCCGCAAGTGGTACGAAGCTTGGCGAGGTCGCGAACGAAGTCCGCCACGCCGTTGCGGAGTAAGGGCTCACCACCGGTGAGGCGAATCTTGGTGATGCCCAAATCGACGAAAAGACGCGCCATCCGCAGATAGTCGGCAAAGGTGAGTTCGGCGTATGCCGGGCCGTCCGTGCCCGTGCGGCAGTAGACGCACTTGTAGTTGCACCGGTCCGTTATGGAAATCCGGAGATCGGTGATGGGGCGGCCGTATTTGTCGGTCAGCGGCATGAGCTTTGGGATTCGCGAGCGGGGAAAGGAACAGAGAGGGCTGGGCCCTATGAGCGGTTCCTTTCCAATGGCATCTCGCGAACGATATGCGAGATGCCGGGAGGCGTAAGCGTTTCCACCGACACCCTCGGAGGCTAGTTCTACCCTCGCTGCTGCCCGCGCCATGGTATTCCGTAGGCGGAGGCAGTCGAAATCCGTGAACTTGATTATCTGGCCTGGGCGGGCGAGTTGCAAGCGGCGCGGCGCTACTTCCTCCGGCGTTTTTTGGGGCGTCTTTCCTTGCGCACAGGCGCCTCTTCCAGGACAGCGAACTGGATTTTTCGTAAGACCGGGTCGATGCGGTCGACTAACACGCGGACTCTGTCGCCGAGGCTGTAAGTTTTGCGCGAGTGCTGGCCGATGATTTGGCGGGTGTTCTCGTGGAAGGTGAAGCGGTCGTGGGTGAGGGTGGCGAGCGGGACGAGGCCTTCTATAAACAAGTCGTTGAGTTCGACGAAGAAACCGAACTTGGTGACGCTGATAATGAGGCCGTCGAAGTCCTCGCCGACACGGTCTTGCATGAACTTTACTTTCTTCCACTCCATGAGTTCGCGCTCAGCTTCATCGGCGCGGCGCTCGGTCTGGCTGGACTCTTCGGCGATCTCGTGAAGTTCCTTGACCGGAATGGGGCTGGTCAGGACCTCGGCGTGCGGCGATGGCTTCTTTTTGTTTTCCTCACTCCACGGGCTGGAGGCTTTGCGCCAGCCGAACTTCGAAGTCTCTCCTTTCTGTCGTACCGGTCCTGAGCGCCCAACATTGATTTCGCCCTCGCGTACTTCCGGCGAATCGCGCAGGACCGCTTTCAGAATGCGGTGAATGATCAGGTCGGGGTAGCGGCGAATGGGCGAAGTGAAGTGCGTGTAGGAATCGGCGGCGAGGGCGAAGTGGCCTTCGTTGACTTCGGAGTAGCGGGCTTGCTTGAGCGAGCGCAGCATTAAGTAGCTGAGAATGCGCTCTTCGGGTGTGCCGGAGATTTTCTCGGCTAGCTTCTGGTACATGCGGGGGGTTACTTTGACTTCTTGCGGGATTTCGATTTCCCGTGGGCGGCGGCCGGAGCCTTGGCTCGCCCGGCGGTCGCCTTTGAGTTGCACGCGTTTGATTGGTAGTGAACCGACGCCCAGCGAGTAGCCCCAGGTGGCGGCAGTGACTTCGAATTCGTAGACGCGTTTGGCGTCGGGCTTTTCGTGGATGCGGTAGAGCGAAGGGACACGAGCCTCGAGGTACTGCGCGACGCATTCGTTGGCCGAGAGCATGAACTCTTCAATGAGGCGATGAGCGATGTTGCGCTCGGAGCGGGTGACGCCGCGCATGAGGCCCTGGTCGTCGAATTCGATCACCGGCTCGGGGAGGTCGAAGTCGATGGAGCCTCGGCGGTTGCGTTTGCGGTTGAGGATAAGCGCGAGGTCTTTCATGCGGTCGAAGCCGACGGCGAGTTCGGCATAACGCTGGCGCGCGGCGGTGTCCCCTTCGATCACGGCCTTGACGTCGGTGTAGGTCATCCGCTCGGCGGAACGAATGACGCCTTCGTGGAGTTCGTAGTCGACAATTTCGCCCTGGTGGTCGATTTCCATGATGCACGAGAGGACGAGGCGCTCGACGCGGGGGCGCAGGCTACAGATGTTGGTGGAGAGTTCGAGCGGCAGCATGGGGACGGCGCGATCGGGGAAGTAGACGCTGGTGCCGCGGAGGCGGGCTTCTCCATCGAGACGGGAGGCGGGCGTGACGAAGTGGGCGACGTCGGCAATGTGGACCTGAAGCTCGTAGTTGCCGTTTTCCAGGATGCAAACGAGCACGGCGTCGTCGAAGTCGCGGGCGGTTTCGCCGTCGATGGTGACGATGGGGAGATGGCGGTAGTCGCGGCGGCGACCGAGGTCGTGAGTGGAGATGATCTCGGAGGCGGACTGCGCTTCCCCGAGAACACCCGCCGGGAAGCGGTGCGGGAGGTGGTGCTTGCGGATCATGATTTCGACATCGACGCCGAAGTCGTCGGCGTAGCCGAGTATTTCGACGACGCGGCCGCGGGCATTTTGGGTGGGGCTAGGCCAGTCGGTGATTTCTACGTCGACCACCACGCCTTCGAGGTCGTCCCATGCGGTGCGGCGGGCAGCTTCTTTGCCGAGAACGCGGTGGGGCGTGTCATTCTCCGTTACAGCGGACTCTTCCTCTTCGTGGGTTGCCTCGGGCGGATATTCGTTGCCCTGGGCGATGATGATTTCCTGGGTGATTTTTTCGTCCATCGGTGTGACGTAGTTGTGGCGGCGGCCGTAATGGAACGTGCCGACCACGGTGGCGTGGGCGCGGTCGACGGTGCGAAGAATGCGGCCGTCGGCGCGGCCGTCGGCGCGGACGCTGGTGACTTCGACTAAGACCTGGTCGCCGTGCATCGACGAGCCGATCTGGTGCGGGGCGATAAATACATCGCCAGAGAGTTGCGAGCGGAGCGGTTCTTTCAGATTCGAACGATTGGGGATGACGAAGCCATAGCCATCGCGGTGCATGCTGAGGCGGCCGACGAGTTGGTTGGTGGCGGTTTTGGGGATGGCGAAGCGGTCGGAATCGACTTGCGTGAGGGCACCGGAGGTCGCGAGGCGTTGGAGGCTTTCGGCGAGGTCGCGGCGGTCGGCTCCGCGGACGCCGAGTTCGCGGACTAATTGCTTGAAGCCCGCAGTGCCTTTCGGTTGGCGCCGGACGTGGCGGAGGATTTCGGAATCGGGGACGGGGCTCACGGGCTACTGCGCTCCTCGCTATGACTCCACGGAATCGATCTGAGTGGACGTATTAAACTACAAGGTCAAGTCTAGTCTTTCATAACTTCGAGGTGCCCCATGTCCACAGCGACTCGCACTAATCCCCTGTCATTTCTCACAACGCAATTGGATGAGCTCAGGGCCAAGGGCACCTACTTTCGCTTGCGTGTTCTCGAAGACGAGCAGGAGCCGGCGTGCACGTTTGATGGCAAGAAGGTAATCAACCTGGCCTCGAATAACTATCTGGGACTGACGACGCATCCGAAGCTGCGCGAGGCGGCACTGGAGGCCACGCGGAAGTATGGGGTTGGGTCGGGCGCGGTGCGAACGATTGCGGGAACGATGAAGATTCATATGGAACTGGAGGAGAAGATTGCGCGCTTCAAGAATGTGGAGGCGTGCGTGGTCTTTCAGTCCGGATTCGCGGCGAATGCGGGAACGGTTTCGGCGATTTTGGGAAAGGAAGACTTCATTGTTACTGATGCGTTGAATCACGCTTCGATTATCGATGGCTGCCGGTTGTCACGGGCGAAGATTTTGGTGTTCCGGCATAAGGATGTGGCGCATGCGGAAGAGCAGCTCGAGAGTGTGAAGAGCGAGTCTGGGAAGAAGCTATTGATCACAGACGGCGTCTTCTCGATGGATGGTGACATTGGGCCGCTGCCGGCGTTGTGCGATCTTGCAGAGAAGCATGGCGCGATCATGATGGTGGATGATGCGCATGCTTCCGGCGTGTTGGGGCGGAATGGTCGGGGGACGATCGACCACTTCAACATGCACGGGCGGGTGGATATTCAGGTTGGAACGCTGTCGAAGGCGATTGGGGCGCTGGGTGGGTACGTTTGCGGGTCGCGGGATTTCATTGATTTTCTTTATCATCGGGCGCGGCCGTTCCTGTTTTCTACTTCGCATCCGCCGTCCGTGGCGGCTTCCTGCATTGCGGCGTTCGATGTTCTGGAGCGAGAACCGGAGCGTATGGAAAAGCTTTGGGAGAATACGCGCTACTGGAAGAAGGAGCTGGGATTGCTTGGATTCGACATCGGCGGTGTTAGCACCCCTGCCAGCGAGACTCCGATTACGCCAATCATTATTGGGGATGGGAAATTGACGATGGAGTTTTCGCGGGAGCTGTTTAATGAGGGCGTATTGGGGACGGGGATTGCGTTTCCGACAGTGCCGGAGGGGAAGGCGAGGATTCGGACGATTATGACCGCGACGCATACGAAGGAGCAGATGGAGCAGGCTTTGGATGTGCTGAAGAAGGTGGGGAAGAGGATGGGGATTTTAGGATAGGCCTCAACCAAGACCACGCGGACAAGAGTGTCCGCGCCACACGAACACGCGTCGCACAATCAGTTCTGGAAGACGATTTTGCCGCTGACGATTGTTGCGATTATTTTTCCCGTTAGGTGCCAGCCATCGAAGGGGGAGTTGTGGGATTTGGAGAGGGATTTTGAGGCGTCGTAGGTCCAGCGTTTCTTCGGGTCGAAGATCGCGACATCGGCGTGGGCGCCTTTGGCTAGGGTGCCACGGCGGTGGAGTTCGTTGTGGAGATCGAAGACGCGGGCTGGGCCTGAGGTGAAGAGCTCGACGATGCGGGTTAACGGGATGGCGTGATCTTTGTGCAAGCGGGTAATCGCGAGGCCTAACGCTGTTTCCGAGCCCGTGATGCCGAATGGGGCGCGCTCGAATTCCTGATTCTTTTCGTAGGCGGCGTGGGGCGCGTGGTCGGTGGCAATGGCATCGACAATGCCGTCGGCTAGGGCGGCGATAATGGCCTGCACGTCCGAGCCAGAACGCAGCGGTGGGTTCATTTTGTAGCGCGTGTCATAATCGCGCATGTCGGCGTCGGTGAGGGTGAAGTGGTGGGGCGTGACTTCGCAGGTTACACGGGCTTTGGCGCGCTTGGCGCGGCGCACGGACTTCAGGGAATCTCCAGCGGAAAGATGCGCTACGTGAAGCCGCCCGCCTGATGCTTGCGCGAGCTGCACGTCACGATCGACAATGTCGGCCTCGGCGGAAGCTTTACTGCCACGCAATCCCAACCGAAACGACGTTGGACCTTCCTGCATGGGACAGCCCTCGGTCACGCGTGTATCTTCGGCGTGTTGCACGATCGGAATATTGAGGTCGGACGAAAGACGTAGTGCGTCACGCATGACTTTGTCGTCGAGGATGGGGCGGCCGTCGTCGGTGACGGCGACGGCGCCGGCGCGGTGCAGGGCGCGGAAATCGGTGAGCGTAGCGCCGCGGCTGGCGAGCGTGGCGGCGGCGACCGGGAAAACGTTGACGACGGCTCCGCGATCGGGATGAAGGAGCCAAGCGACCCATTCGGCGGAGTCGATCACGGGGTTGGTATTGGGCATGCAGCAGACGGAAGTGAAGCCTCCGGCGGCCGCGGCAGCGGTGCCGGTGGCGACAGTTTCCTTGTAGGCTTGACCGGGCTCTCGCAGATGAACGTGGAGGTCGATAAACCCGGGGGCGACGATGAGGCCGCGGGCGTCGAATTTATCGTCCGCGCCGCCGCGAGTTTTGTTGGGAAACGCAACTTCGACGACAGTACCGTCGCGGAGCAGGATGTCCATTGGAGCGTCGATGTTCTGCGCGGGGTCGATGAGGTGACCGCCCTTGATGAGGAGGCTGTTGTTATTGCGGTGATTCTTCACGGTCGGCATCGTTATCTCACCATGCCTTTTCCTGCGGCCCTTGCGAGGATGGCCATGCGGACAGGGACGCCGTTCTTCACTTCCTCACGGATCACAGACTGCGGGCCGTCGGCCAGATCGCCTTCCAGTTCCAATCCGCGAATAGCTGGGCCTGGGTGCATCAGGATGGCGTCCCGTTTGGCGAGTTTAAGGCGGGCCGGGGTCATCTGGTAGCGGGTGACGTAGTCGTAGATGTGGACCTTGAGACCGTCGAGGCGCTCTTTTTGTACGCGGAGGAGCATGACGACGTCCGCGTTGCGGACGGCCTCTTCGACGTGGCGCACAAGATTGAGGCCAGGCGCGAGCGTTGTGGCCAGTTCGGGGAGAAGCTCAGGCGGGCCGCAGAGGGTCATCTTGGCGCCGAGTTTGCTCAGTAAGTGAATGTTGGAACGGGCGACACGGCTGTGGAAAATGTCTCCGACGATGGCCACTTGCAGGCCTGCGATTTTCTTCTTATGGCGCAAGATGGTGTAGGCGTCGAGCAGAGCCTGGGAAGGGTGTTCATGCATGCCGTCGCCGGCGTTGATGATGGGGATGTCGAGGTGCTGAGCGAGCAGATGGGGCGCGCCGGAATTGGGGTGGCGGACGACCAGGATATCCATGCCAATGGCGTGGAGCGTCGCGCCGGTATCCACCAGCGATTCGCCCTTTTCGATACTGGAACCGGAGGCCTGAATGAGCGTCGTGATCGCGCCCAAAGATTTGGCGGCGACTTCGAACGACGCGCGAGTGCGGGTCGAAGTTTCGTAGAAAAGCAGGCCGACGCGTTTGCCGCGTAAAAGGGAACGAGGCCGCTCAAGCTTCATGCGGCGCGCCAATTGCAGCAAGGTGCCGATGTCCTTGGAGGAAAGATGCTCGATGCTCAATAGAGAGCCGCGCGCTGGGGTGGTCATGCGTAGGTGGGGAAGGGCTAGGACGTGGGTTCCCCGGGTGCGATCTAACTCACTTTCTCGACGAGGAGGACTCTTTCCGCGTCGTCGGTTTCCTTGAGTTGCACTTCCACGATTTCGCTTTCCTGGGTCTGAATTCTGCGGCCGACGAAGGTGGCCTCGACGGGCAATTCGCGGTGGCCGCGGTCGATGAGGACGCAAAACTGAACGAGGCGTGGGCGGCCGTGCGCGAAGAGCGCGTCCATGGCGGCACGGACGGTGCGGCCGGTGTAGAGGACGTCGTCAATCAAGACTACGACTTTGCTGGCCACAGGGACACCAATGTCAGTTTTCTGGACGACAGGCTTCGGTCCGAGTGTGGTCAGGTCGTCGCGATAGAGGCTGATGTCGAGGGTGCCAACCGGAATCTCTTTCTTTTCAATGCGTTGCAGAAGCTTGCCGAGGCGCTGGGCCAACGGAATGCCGCGGCGTTTGATTCCCACCAGAACGAGATCGCTCACGCCATTGTTGCGTTCGTTGATCTCGTGCGCCAGACGGACGAGGGTCCGCTCGATCTCGGAGGGCGACATGAGCTGGGTCTTTTCGCGAAGCTGGGGCTGACGGATGGCAGACCGTGGAGTCATGAACAGAGGATCATACGCGGGGGGCGGGGGCGGGGGCAACTTGAGGGTTAGAACGGTTTTGGGCTTTACTTGTGGTTTCGGCGCGTGATATTTGCACCAATTGCGCCCCCTAGGATGGAGAAGAACACGAACAGCAGGCAAATCGCCACCAGCACGATCGCCGTCATGATGACAAAACCTTCGGGTGTCTTGAAATTCTGGACCATGGCCAGGACCTGCGGCTGAAGCTGCGGATCGGAATTCTGGACGCCTTTATCCAACGCAGCGAAGATGGTTTGCCGGAATTCCTCCCCTTTATGCAAGAGTACAAGCTTGAGAAGGGCGAGAACACTCAAAACCAGAAAGCCGAACAGGCCAGACACGGCGCCAAGCAAAGCTCCCGCTCCAAGATTCAGAATGGCTCCCGGAACTCGCTTGCGATAAGCATAAATCGCCAGAGTTCCGCCCCCCATAAATCCGAACCCTAGCAAGCCTGGGAATAGACCCATGGTCAGGGCGGAGAAAACACCTCCGAGAACAGCCGCGCGCAAGGCTGGCTGCCAGACCAGAGGAGTTGAAGCTGGGAGGCGCTCGTCGAGGGCGGGATCGGCGCGAACGACCGATTCCAGCGGTTCTGCTGGAACGAAACGGATCTGTGGAGCCCGGCAGCCGGAGCAAAAAGGCGTTCCGCTGGCAACGGCTAAGCCGCACTTAGGGCATGAGTGGTCCACGAATGCCAAGTTACAGGAGAGGGCAACTCAGCGGCAAGAAACGGCACGACTCAGATGGTGCTGTCGTTGTCCGAGCGCGCGTGCACGTAAACCAACGCGAATTCGGCACCTTTGCCTTTCGGTGTGATCGCGACCACGTGCGCGTTATTGTTGGAGCCGACTTTGAGTTCGACGGTGTCGCCCTTGCCGTCGCCGCTGCAACTGAGCTTTTCGCCGTGACTCGATTTGTCGTTCGAGTCAATTCCTACATGCCAATCTGCGTCGCTGCCTGACTTGTTGCAATGGAGGATCGTGCCGTAGCGCTTGAGGTCGTTGGTGTAGAAGTCGACCAGCTTCTGCGGAGCGTCGTCAGAGATGTATTTGACGACGACCAGTTTTAGGCCAAAGAACGGTGTGGAGATATTGACGTTGGCGCGGTCGCTGCCGTGGTCATCATCTTTCTCGACTAGCTTGGCTCCCGGATAGATCGAGATTCCGGTGTCGGATCCTTTTACGTCCTTGCCAATATGCATGTTGGCGACGGGTGATTGAATCGTGACGTCCTTATCGCCTTTACCGTTGTCTTTTTCCTTCACGTTGATTCCGCAGGCGATGCACAGCGATAGGCCGGATACGGCAAGGGCTGAAAGCAGGCGGATAGGGGAGTTAGTGCTGGCCATGGGACATACCTCCGAAGGTGGCGGTCCGGTCGAGGCCGGCACCGCGGGGAGCGATGCTGGGAATGCTGACCGGGAGGCGGCCGTGAATGGGGATTTCGCCGAACAAAGCGCGCACGGCGCCGGTTTCGGAAACAGAAGTATTTGAGAAGGTGCAGAGGTAGTTTTGCGTGTCCGGAAAATCGGAGACGAAATACGGGCTACCGAGGGCAACTACGAAGGTCTTTTCCGGAGCTCGGACCAAAATCTGCTGCAGAAGCGCGCCGGCAGCATCAGCCAAGCCGACACTGGCTGCAAGCTGGCCTTTCGTCATGACACGCTTGCCTCCGGACGGACTGATGTAGACGGCGGCGACGACTGCTTGGGCTTCATCGACGGCGCTTAGGACTTGAGCCGACATGGATTTTGCAATCCGCTGGTCCACGAAAATGACGTTAGCGTCAGGCACGCGGGCGCGCAGCTCCCTTTCCAGGACACGTCCCCATTCCAGGCGGACATCATCCGTGAGAACGATGGCGACCAGATGGTTAGCCGTCGTCTCCACAGTTTGATACGGAAGGGGGGCTGGGTCGGTTCCATGATTCTCAGGACCATGATTTTCCGCGGTGAGGATCTGGCTGGTGTTTTGCAGGGGCAGCATCTTGCCGCTATCCCTAAGCAAGGTGATGGCATCATTCGCGATTTGCTGGCCCAGGGCCAAGCTCTCAGGGGCGGCGATCTTGTCTGGGAGGATGGTGGGATCAACAAAGCGCCGTTTGTGTAATCCCAATGAGGCCTTGGCGTGGAGCAGCTTCAGTACCGAGGCGTCCAAGTCCGCTTTCGGAATCTCTCCGCCGTGGACGGCGGCCGCCATCGACCGAAAGCAGGCTCCAATGTCGAGTGGGATGAGCAGGACGTCGTTGCCAGCCTTGAAGGCGTCGACGCAAGAGCGGCCCGGGTCCCTGGCATAGAGACGAGTCAGAGCGCCCATGTCCAGGGCATCGGTGAGCACGATTCCTTGAAATCCTAGCTTTTGCCGGAGCAAGTCCTTAATAACTTTGGGCGAGGTGGTGGCGACGTGCCGGGGGTCTGGATCCAGAGAAGGAACCGAGATATGAGCTACCATGATGGCGTCAATTCCACCGCGGATCGCCTGACGAAAGGGGGGCATTTCTACCAGATCCAAGTGATCCGCAGTGCCTTTTACCTGCGCTACCCCTAGATGGGAATCGGTGCCGGTGTCGCCGTGGCCGGGGAAGTGCTTGGCGGTGGTCAGCATGCCTTCAGAGTGGGCGCCCCGTATATATGCGGACAGGAGGTCGCCGACCTGCTGCGGGTCTTCGCCGAACGACCGTGTGTTGATGATGGGATTGGCCGGATTGGAATTGACATCTGCTACTGGGAAGAAATTCCAGTGGATACCGATGGCGCGGGATTCCTCCGCGGTGATGCGGCCGAGAGCCTCTGCATACTCCAGTTTTCCAGCTGCGCCGAAGGCCATGGCATGGGGAAACACCGTGGTTCCGTGGAGGCGCATGGCGAGCCCGCGTTCGAAATCCGCGGCAAAAATCAAGGGTAAGTCGGAGTCGTGCTGTAACTGGTTGGTGAGGCCAGCGGTGCCGTAGGGCTCGTTGTACATGAGGAACGAGCCTTCTACGGGGACGCTGACGGCGAATCCGCCCACGTGGTACCTGCGGAGATGGTCGCGCAACAACAGGTATTCGGGGCTTTTGGAATTCAGGAACTGGACGCGGGCCCAGGGCATGATCAACTGGCCGATTTTCTCGTCGATCGACATCTTGCGGAGGGCCTTCGAAGCCCACTTCTCGCCATCGCGATCCAGGTGGATGGCTGTGGCGGGGGTGTGGTCTTTGTTGGGTTCCGGGCTGGGTTCTGCGGCGGGGTCCCTTGCGGTCGTGAGGGCAATGCCAAGCACAGCCAATGGCAGACCCACGGCGACCCGGAACAGGCTGGTAAGCATGAGCCGACGATAGCAGAAACAAGCAGATACGGTAAGAGACCGGACGTACACGCCGTGGAGTACCCAGTTCGGCTCTGGGAGTTGCGTGCGTTCTTTGACTCAGCACCCCGACGGGCCTAGAATCCAGGCAGCGGCGGCTTCCTCAGGCTCGAGGTGAGTGAGGACGAGTCGTCTGCGGGAGGTCTTCCATGTTGGGCAAACTTGGTCTTCCAGAGCTTTTGGTAATTGGCTTCGTCGCCGTGTTGATTTTTGGCACCGGTAAGATCGCTGATCTCGGCAAGGGTTTGGGCGAAGGCATCAAGAATTTCAAGAACGCTATGAAAGACGGCGAGAATTCGGACGACAAGAAATCGTAGGAGACGGGGCCGCCCGGTTCCATTTCTGTATTGCTGCTCTTGAATTACTGCGCGTTCAACATTCGATATACCAACGCTATCGGTAGTCCTACCACGTTGAAGTAGCAACCTTCAATTCTTGGAATCCAGCGCGAGGCTTGGCCTTGAATGGCGTAGGCTCCAGCTTTGTCCATCGGTTCGCCGGTGGCCAGGTAAAAGGCAATCTCGTGCTCGGTGACAGGGCTCACGGTTACGCGAGTGATTTCGTGGCGAATATCCTCCCCTCGCAAAGAGCCGATCAGGCAAATTCCTGTAATGACCCGATGCTCTCGGCCGGATAGCAGGCGTAGCATACGCGCCGCGTCCGCCTGATTAACTGGCTTGCCAAGGAGTTCGTTATCCACGGCAACTACGGTATCGGCGCCGAGGACCAGGCATTGGGATTGATGAACAGGTTTCTGGTCAAAGACCGCGCGGGCCTTGGAGCGAGCCAGACGTTCCACACAGGCTTCAGGCGATTCTCCCGGCAGGAATTCCTCCAGCACATTGGCAGGCCGCACAAGATGTGCAATTCCCGCGTTGCGCAGCAGTTCTTGGCGGCGGGGCGAGGCGGAGGCTAGGATCAGCATTGCGAAGGATTGTAGCGGAAGGAACTGGCTGAGCGGAGCTTCGCTCCGCTGGACAGGCGAGGGCGCCTGTCCCTACATGGGTTGTGGCGATTCCATCGGAGCTGCGCCTGTTAGAATCGTGGTTTGACCCTCGTCGCATTGAGCTTACCCCGTCAAACTGGCCAGCATGGACCGTAAATACATCCGGAATTTCGCAATTATTGCGCACATCGACCACGGGAAATCCACGTTAGCCGACCGGCTACTGGAGATTACCGGGTCGCTGACGAAGCGCGAAATGCAGGAACAGGTTCTCGATTCGATGGACCTGGAGCGTGAGCGCGGGATCACGATCAAAGCGCACGCCGTCCGCATGATGTACGAAGCGCGGGACGGGATTACCTACCAGCTCAATCTGATCGATACGCCAGGGCACGTCGATTTTTCGTATGAAGTTTCCCGGGCGCTCGCTTCCTGCGAGGGCGCGCTACTGGTGGTGGATGCCTCGCAAGGCGTGGAAGCGCAGACGTTGGCGAATTCGTATCTCGCGATCAATCATGGGCTGGAAATCATTCCGGTCATCAACAAGATCGATTTGCCGTCGGCGGATATTGAGCGCACGAAAGAAATGATCGAGAGCGCCGTGGGGCTGGATGCAACGGATGCAATACCGATCAGCGCTAAGACTGGGATGGGCGTGGAAGACGTGTTGGAAGCGATTGTGAAGCTGGTGCCCCCGCCGAAAGGCCTTCCTGAGAATCCCCTGCAAGCGTTGATTTTCGATTCCTGGTTTGATCCTTACCGTGGAGTGATTGTGCTGGTGCGGGTGTTCGAGGGGACACTGCGGCGCGGGCAAAAGATTCGTCTGTGGTGGAACTCACGCGTTCTGGAGACCGAAACATTGGGCGTACTCACGCCGAAGCCAGTTGAAGTGGATTCGCTGGAGGCCGGCGAGGTCGGCTTCATGATGGCGAACAGCAAGACTGTGGCCGACACCAAGATCGGCGACACGATCACCGAAGAAAACAACCCCGCACTCGAGCCGTTGCCGGGATTTGAAGACATAAAACCCATGGTATTCGCGGGCCTGTACACCGTGGAGTCACACGAGCACACTCGACTGCGCGATGCGCTGGAGAAGTTGCGACTGAACGATGCGTCATTTTTCTTCGAACCGGAGAGTTCTGTGGCGCTGGGTTTTGGTTTTCGGTGCGGATTCCTGGGGCTGTTGCACATGGAAATTATTCAGGAGCGGTTGGAGCGCGAGTTCAATCTGGATTTGATTACGACTGCGCCGGGCGTGCGTTACCAGATCACCAAGACTGATGGTTCGTCCGTAGAAGTCGACAATCCGTCACGTTGGCCCGCGCAAACCGAAATTGAAAAGATCAATGAGCCGGTCATCTTAGCGACCATTCTGACCCGCGAGGAATACGTCGGGGGAATTCTGAAGTTGGTCGAAGAGAAGCGTGGCAAGCAGAAGACCTTTGAGTATGTGGGCACATCGCGTGTGAAGCTGCTCTACGAGCTGCCCCTGAATGAGGTGGTTCTGGATTTTTACGACCGTTTAAAATCCGTGTCACGGGGATATGCGTCGCTGGACTACCATCTTGCGGGATCTTGGGAATCGCCGATGGTGAAAATGGACATTCTGATTTCCGGCGATCCGGTAGATGCGCTGTCGATTATCGTTCACCGCGACTTTGCATACGACCGCGGCCGGGCTCTCGCGGCGAAGATGAAGGAATTGATTCCGCGGCAAATGTTTGAAGTGGCGATTCAGGCGGCAATTGGGGCAAAAGTCATTGCTCGCGAAACGGTTGGCGCGATCCGTAAAAACGTCATTGCCAAGTGCTACGGCGGGGATATCAGCCGTAAACGCAAGCTGCTGGAGAAACAAAAAGAAGGCAAGAAGCGGATGAAGAAGATTGGACGGGTGGAGATTCCGCAAGAGGCATTTCTGGCGGTTTTGCGTGTTGGAGAAGACGGCTAAGGTCTTTGGAAGACCGCTTAGGAATTTTTCGCTTTCGAGGGCGGAAATGGTCTTGACAGCCCTGTCAAGGCGTGATCTTGGTTACCGAGAATGTGCAAAACTTGATGGGTTCTTCTTAGCGAGGACCCCAATTTTCACCTCCCCCGGCACCAGCGGCTACCCTGTAACTGTCTGTTTATCAACGAATTGGCGAACCCTATTTCGGCTCTACAGAGATTGCTGTAGGCCCAAGACCTCAGTTCGCTTTTTTCAGTTCCACAGTGTTTTCCACAGATGGTAATGCCAGACTGAGTTTCACATTCCGGCTGGCCCTTAGGTTGCTCAACCCTGTTTCAGACCGCGGACAGAAGTCTCCGCGCCACACAACCCCACTATTGCACGTAGCCATCTTCGGAGTTGTGGGACATGTTTTCGAAGCGTGTGGATCGCTTGATAAAGGCTAGTTCGATTTTGCCGATGGGGCCATTGCGCTGTTTGGCGATGATGATTTCGGCTTTGCCTTCGAGGTCTGGATCATCCTGTTTGTAGACTTCCTCACGGAAAATGAAGGCGACCAGGTCAGCGTCCTGCTCAATGGAGCCGGATTCGCGGAGGTCGGCGAGTTGGGGGCGGTGGTCGCCGCCCCGGCTTTCTGGGGCGCGGCTCAGCTGGGAAAGGGCGACGACGGGGACGCGGAGTTCCTTGGCGATGGCTTTTAGGCCGCGCGAGATGGCGGATACTTCCTGGGTTCTGTTTTCGTAGCGACGGCCAGCTGTCGCAGTCATCAGCTGGAGGTAATCCACAATCAGCAGGTCGAGGCGGCCCTGAGACTGCATCAAGCGGCGGGCTTTGGCGCGCATTTCGCCGAGCGAGATGCCCGGGGTGTCGTCGATGAAGATCGGCGCGGGCCCTAGCTGATCGAGGGCGCGGGTGACCTTTTCCATGTCTTCGCGCCAAAGCGAACCTGTGCGCCACTTGTGAGAGTCGACACGGGACCAGGAGCAAAGCAGGCGACCGAGTAGGGCCTCGCGGGACATTTCCAGCGAGAACACTCCGACAACCTTTTGGCTAAGGATGGAGACATTTTCAGCGATGTTCATGGCGAATGCGGTCTTTCCCATGGAGGGGCGGCCCGCGATGATGACGAGGTCGGAGGGCTGGAAGCCGCTGGTCATCTCGTCGAGGCGTTCGTAGTGTGTTTCGAGGCCCGTGATGCGCTGGCCGCGCTGGAGCAGGGCATCGACGGAGCCGAAGCTCTCGCGGATGATCTCCTGAATACCGGTGAAGCCGCGGCCGATACGTTGTTCTGAAATCTGAAATAGCGCGGCTTCAGCGGAGTCGAGAATCTCCGAGGCAGGGTCGGCCTGCTCGGTGGCGCGGGCGATCGCTGTGTTGGCGGCGTGGATGAGATTGCGCAGCATCGCCTTGTCGCGGACGATGGTGACGTAGTGCTCGATGCTCGGGCGATCCGGGATGCCGTCGAGGAGCGCTGAGAGGTAGGAGACATCGCCAATCGACTGGAGTTCGCGCTTGCGGTCAAGCTCTTCCGCTAGGGTAACGAGATCGATGGGCCGGGAGGATTCGGCGAGATCCATCATGCGGGCATAGATGCGGCGATGGGCATCGAGGGAAAAATCGTCTGCCTTCAAGTGCTCGGCAGCCTCGTTGTAGGCAAAATTGTCGAGCAGGATCGCGCCTAAGATTGAGCGCTCGGCGTCGATGTTTGCAGGGAGAGTGCTTGTGGGGCTGTAGTCGGTTGTAGCCAAAGCTTGATTACCTGGAAGACCAATCTGATTTGTGAGTGAAGTATGTCGAAGAAAAGACGAAAATGCAACAATTTTGGTGCAGCGGTTAAGTGTCTTTGATCCTTCGGCCCCGCAAAGTGAATGCGGCCCGGGCCAGCCACCCGAGCCGCATAAAGCGTGGAGTGCCCTGCCGGGCCCCTCTGCCTTTCGCGGGTGTGCCGCGGGGCTTCCGCAGTCGGCTCGAACTCCGTGGGGAGTACTTGCCTTCCGCAGTTTGCAGGTTTTGATGCCTGCGCACCGGCTGCGTACGAGTCAGTCGTTCCTTGCGGAACAACCCTGGTCAAGGTGTCTTTTGAATGCTTCACACGAGTGTGGGCAAACCCGACGCCTTGGCGCAATCACCCTCGAAGGGATTGCGTATCTCATCCGCCGCGCGATGCTTGTCCAAAGGGCTCAGGACAGTTCCACGCTTCGTCTGCAAACACTTTGCCGGATGCGCGGGCGGGGTACAAGGACGATTCGCGCGTCCGCAGTGAATAACCTGTGCAAGGCTGAGGATACTTGAGGATGCACGAGGAAAAGGCGGAAGAAATGGTTTTCAAGGCGGTTGGCCCCTCAAAATGTCCCTCTCAGCTCCGGGCCCGGGAAACCTAGTTCGGTTTAGGCTCGAAGATCAGAAAATAGTCCACGCCATCGGACTTTACGAAGTCGTTCGAGTCCAGTAGTTGGTACCCAGCTTCAGCGGCTTCGCGAACAACGACATCCTTACCCACGCCATGATCCGTTCCGTCGCCGTTACGATCGATGATACCAATCTTGACGCCCGGCCTCAGGGACTTGCGCAGATTCTTCAATAACACAACCGGATGGGCTACCTCGTGGTAGGTTTTGAGCAGCAGCACGGCATTGACGCTGTCAGCCGGGAGCTTTGGATCGTCTGGCGTGCTGAGGATCGTTTTTATGTTCCGCAAGTGCTCTTTTTTCGCGCGCTCGGCAACGAACTCAATGGCTTTGGGGTTGATATCTACAGCGTAAACCATGCCCGTGTCGGTAACGCGGTGGGCAGCGCGAACCGTGAACCAACCCGATCCGGCTCCGATGTCAGCCACATTCTTACCGGGCTCAATGCCAAGCATATCCATCACCCGGTTGACCTGAAGCTGCTCATCGCGCTTCGGGTCATCAAAAACCGTAGAAAGATCGCCAGTATAAGGAGGGCTGGTCGGCCGATTGTTAGTCTGCCGCTGCGTAGCCGGCGCTGGCGAACTGGACTGTGCGGAAGTTCGCTCCGCCGCCCACAGAACTGCCAACAATAGCAGGCTCGAACCCAGCCATTTGACGGCTCGGCTAAAGGATTTGGGGATCACGGTTCTCCTCGTGCCACGGTCTTGCTGCTTACTTAACGAGAGTATCGGCTGCGACAAAGGCCATAGCGGTCATGCCCGGCTTGATCTTGGCGTTCTTGCCTCCCAAAACTCCCTTGACACCCTCGAGTGTTTCGCCGCCGAACAGAGGTACACGTTTGCCTGAAATCTCGACGGAGCGTGTTTCAAAGACTAGATCGCCGGGGGCGCCACCGTGGGCAGGATCAGCGAATGTGAGGGATGCGCTGACGGCAGCTCCTTTCGGGGCGAGTACGGTCTCGCCGAGTTTGATCTGTTCATCAAGAACCACCGTAATCTCGTCGCCCACAGAGGCTGTTTCGGAGTCGATTTCTTTACCGGCGAAAGCGACGCGTACAGGCGTGCCAGCTCGCAACGTTCCGTCTTCTGGAACGGCTACAGTGGACTCAAGAACAGGCGCTGGTGAGCCCGGAACTTGGTAGTCAGCGCGCTCAACAGCGCTGCGGACGAAGCTGGGGCCAACTGCGATCACTTCGAGATGAGTGTTGGAGTTGATGGTGATGGGACCCGTATACCTCGCGGACTGGGTTGTCGGCGTCCATCCATTGGTGGTGTAGTAGAGCGCCGCATAATGAGTTTCGCTCCGGATGCTTATTTTGGTACCAGGTTGCACAGTGCCGGCCCCGGAGGAGAGTGTCGGTTTTTCCACCTCCAGCACGTGGCCGAAGGTGGGGCGGATCATCATGGGCGGCGGTTCGACGGGTAGCGGGGTGGTGTCGGGGGACGAAGGTTGGGTCGCGGTTTGCCCAGAAGAACTTTGGCCCGAGGTCTGAGCCGCCACAGCATAGAGCATCGCCGTACGTCGGGAGAGCTTGAGGGGATCTAACAAGGCAAGTTGCACGGAACTCCGCATCACGGATGCGTTCTCGATTCCCTGGCTTCGCATGCTGAGGATCGCCGACTGCACATGAAGCTGCTTCTGCAGGGCGAGGGAGTGTTGCATGGCAGCTTGCACCGAGACCATGGCCCCTTGGTTCGCAGTCACACGAGCCTGAAGCGACGCTGCCTGTGAAAGGAACATCGAGCGCGCCTCCACGGAAGTTAACATTGCGGCCTGCGAAGCGATCAATCCCTGAAGTTGCGCCTGATTCGTCATCATCATGCTCTGAGCCTGCGCAAACGCAAAAGCCTGCTGGGCCTCTGCAGCGGGCGGAATGCCGGGGGTCGACGGAATCTGAGCGAAGGAGACAGTAGCAAATACGGCGAGCAGGATAAGCGCCGAAGGGATTTTCACAGTGATCTCCTGTGGACGGAGATAGCCTATCTTAAGGCCACTTTAAGTTCTAGGCCCGATTGTGCGAACGTGAACGAGGACGGAAACTTGCGCAACGCTTGGTGTCGATTTCGCGAATGCGTTCGCGGGTGACGCGAAGGGTTAGCTGTTGATGGTATAACAGCGGGCGCCCTCGCCCGCTCGTTCTCGCTTTAACAAACCTGCTGATCCCAATTGCCGGATCGTCGTACCTTAAGACCGAGCGGGCGAGGGCGCCCGCTACTGCACAAGCCATGACTTAGTCTCGCGTCCCATCCATGAAAGCCCGCAGCTTGCGCGAACGCGAAGGATGACGCAGCTTACGCAGCGCCTTGGCTTCGATTTGGCGGATGCGCTCGCGCGTCACTTTATATTGCTGGCCGATTTCTTCGAGCGTGCGCCGATAACCATCGAGCAATCCGAATCGCATTTCCAAAATGCGGCGTTCGCGTTCAGTCAGCGTGGACAGGACCTCGCTGAGTTTGCCTTTCAACATGCTGCTGCCCGTGACGTCGGCGGGGCTGTCCGCGCCTTTGTCCTCGATGAAATCACCGAAGCACGCGTCGTCGTCGCCGACCGCCGCCTGCATCGAGATCGGGCTTTGAATCATCTTGAGAATCGCTCGCACGCGATCGGGCGAAAGGTGCAATTCCTCGGCGAGTTCATCCGGCGTGGCTTCCCGATCGAAAGCCTGGAAGAGTTCCTTTTGGACGCGCATCAGCTTGCCAAAAATCTCGATCATGTGCACCGGGATGCGAATGGTGCGGGCCTGGTCGGCGATGGCGCGGGTAATGGCCTGGCGGATCCACCACGTCGCGTAGGTTGAGAACTTGTAGCCGCGGCGCCACTCGAACTTGTCCACGGCCTTCATCAGTCCGATGTTTCCTTCCTGAATCAAGTCCAGAAACTGCAATCCGCGATTGGTGTATTTCTTGGCGATGGAAACGACGAGGCGAAGGTTGGCTTCGATCAATTCTTTTTTGGCTTGCTCGGCTTCGGCTTCTCCTCGAAGTATCACCTGAAGCATGCGCTTCAAATCGGTAAGGCCTGTCTCGCTCGTAACCTCGATTTCACGCAGCTCTGTGCGGCGCGTGCGTAATTCCTTGCGCGCTTCGGCGGCGTTGTCGCCCTTGGAAGCGTCGGCGCGGCGCTCGAGCTTGCCGGCCTCGCGCTCGAGGGACTGCAGCCGCTCGACGGTGTGGCGGATTTTGTCGATGAGCCGCTTCTTTTCAAACAGGTGGAATTCGATCGAGCGCGCCAGTTGCGACATCTCGATGCGCAAGCGGGAAACGTGATACTTCGCGCGCATGTAGGGGCGCTTCTTCGACTTCGTCATCCGCTCGAGCTTGATGGCCTCCCGCAGACATTCGTTGTACAGTTTCGCGATTTTGTCGAGGACCTTGAGCGTTTTCTTGGTCTTGTTTTCAATCTTCTCTTCGGTCAGCTCTTCGTCGTCGAACTGGACGATTTCCTTGATCGAACGATTGCCCTTGTGAAGATCGTCGCCGAGCGTCAGAAGTTCCTTCAGGCTGATGGGCGAG